>Ga0310342_100000494_pt1 | contig 22073 bp, 20 predicted proteins | sample S15DNA20500_MG_FD_206155 | JGI IMG/M metagenome (GOLD analysis project Ga0310342, IMG submission 206155) | Marine microbial communities from station ALOHA, North Pacific Subtropical Gyre - S1503-DNA-20-500_MG | ecosystem: Environmental > Aquatic > Marine > Oceanic | place: Pacific Ocean: North...
GTAGGAAATACTCAGCAAGCTGTTGTCCAGTCCAGTCATATTACTGAAGAATGGTTCTATGCTCATAATGCTGTAAAGGGAGCGGTCCTGGAATCAATGTTAGATGTTGCCAAGGTAACATGGGGTATAGGAAAGACAAAGAAGATACAATATATATTAGATGATATGAGTATAGAGATGTTAAGTGTAGATTCAGATGCTTTCGTTAATTCTAGCTATGGTATATTCGTTTCTAATTCTAGTAAAGACCAGGAATTGTTTATGACTCTTAGACAACTGGCACATGCGGCTCTTCAAAACCAAACGGCGGAGCTATCAGATGTTATTAAGATGTTCTCTACTAATTCCACGGCAGAACTTAAGACTATATTAGAAAAATCTGAGGCTAAGAAGCAACAACAAGTACAACAACAGCAGCAACAACAGCTTGAATCTCAAAAAGAAATAGCTGCACAGCAAGAAGAGACTAAGAGAATGGAAATCGAGATGGATAAATATAAAGTTGATGAAGATAATAAGACTAAGGTCGCTGTAGCTGAGATAAATTCCTTCAGAAACCAGATGGATCAGGATATTAATAACAATAGGATACCAGATCAGTTGGAGATAGCCAGACTAAAAGATGAAGCTCAACGTACTGATGCCAAGTTAGATATCGAAAGAGATAAGGTTAATGTGAAAAAGGAAGAGATAAAGTCTAAAGAAAAGATAGAAAAAGAAAAAATAAAAAGTCAGGAAAGAGCTAAAGATAAAGATAGGAATTCAAAAACCTCTAAAGATAAAAAATAATGCCTTTTACCTCTAAAAAACAAGCTAGATGGGCCTTTGCCACAGGACAACCGTGGGCAGAAGATTGGGCTTCTAAAACAGATTTTTCAACTTTACCTACTTCAGCTAATGATAGATATGAAGATGGGGATGAGGTACAAAAGTTAGGTCTTAAAGATTTATCTAAATACTATAAGTATAGAAAGAATACCAAACTAAAGGATAAGATATCAAATAGTCTTAGGGATGTATTATTCAATCCTAATAATCAATTTGAGGTAAGAACAAATCCTATGGAAAAAGCTCATTCAATGAGGTATGCAAGAAACCTTCCTTTAGATATAGGAGCAGCTTTATATGGAAGTATACCAATAAAGAAGAATCCTTACTATACAGGTTTTGTAGGAGGAAACTTAAATAAACAATTTGGAGACTTTAATTTGGGTCTGGGAGTTGAAAAAGAATTGCTATCAGGAAAAACTAAACTCAAACCCAATATAAGATATACTAAGAGATTTGATGAAGGAGGACATGTTCATCCACATAGTACTCATTCAAATCCTAAAAACATAGGTTATACTGGAAACAGAACAACCTTTACTGGTAATATAAGAAAAGATGATTATATCAATAAAATGTTGATGGAAGGAAGACATTCTTATAATCCTGAAACAGGGGCATTAGAATTATTAGATACTCCTATCTCTGAACATATATCTGAGAAAGATAAGAAAATGGGAGCTGCAGATTATAAAGTTAAAGGACCCCGAAAATATCATACAGATGGAACTCCTGTAGATATGACATCAGAAGAGATGAAAGCTTATGCAGGTAAAGGATTTAATCAAGCTATGCATGGAAAAATAAATGATTTTCCTCTTTTTGGTGCAGCTGCTGGATTTAATCCTGCTTCATGGCCTATATTTTTTGGACAAGGTGCCATGCATTTGGGACCTGATACATATAATTTTGCAAAAGATCCTTCTTGGAAAGGTGCAGGAGCAATAGGAATGGATGCTCTTATGATGGCTCCTACAGGAATACCAATGGCAAAAAATTATTATTCACAAAGTCCTTTACTACAACAATTCCCTAAAGCTATAGGAAATACAAAGATTACTGGCAAAACTCTGGGCGAAGCGTATGCCCATCTCCAATCTAATTCTCCATTAAGTAATTGGCTTAAGAATGTAGCTTTAAAAGGTATGGATGTAGGAATGGGTGTAGGAATGAAAACTCCAGGGGTAAAAGAGTTTATACAAAGAGTGGCACATAGAGTAGGTTCAAGGAGTTCAGGACCAAGTAGAAGTATGAGTGAGGTAGGCGATGCAATAAAAGCAGATAAATTATATCCTAGTAATTGGTTTAATAAGACGAAGGGAAGAGAATTGCAGGGGAGAGAAAAGTTTGAAGTAAATTATACAGGAACAGATGCTCCAAATAAAAGTTTAATGCACCAATATATATATGGTAAGAATTCTGGATTAGAACCTAATAATTTAGCAGTAAGAGGTTTAGATGATATTGAAAAAGTTCACGGTAAGCTAAAACAATTTAAATTAGATGATTCTGGATTGGGACAAAGAGCAAAAGTAACGACAAAGGACGATGGAAAAATAACAATGGTAGGAAAAGGAAGTAAAGACGGACCACAAGGAAAATATGATTTTCAAGAGTTGGAGAATGAAATAGGTCAGAGACTTAAATCTCTAGGAGTTGATAAGAATCCAGATTGGCATTACAGACAAAACCCAGCTCTTCGAGGTGAATCAGGACTAAAAGCACTTAAGTCATATTTAAAACATATAGCTAAAAATAAAACTAAACATCCTACAAAAGATCTTGACTATGTATCATATGAGAATCCAGCAGGAGTTGATGATATAGCAGGTCATATGAAATATGCTAAATTCAATGCAGAAACAGGACAATATGAGATGACAAGTAGAGATGTATGGAAGTTTATGCCTGATGATTATACTCAAGGGTATGGTCTTGGGCAAAAAGCCTATCACAAGACTTTTGATGTAAATAAATTAACAGATAAGCTAGATGATGCAGGTATGAGTGCTTATAGTACATATCTACAAGCATCTCTAATGAATAAGGTAGGAAAACCTTTCGTCTTAACACATAATGCCCCTATATCATTTGAAGCATCTAATGCTGCTGGGGTAACTACAAAATCAGGATTAGGATTAAGAGGATTAGAAGGTCAACATGGAGGACAATTACGGTTAGCTCAACATGAAAAAAATACACTAACAAACTTTTTTAAAAAACATAATCCTTCGGATAAAAGAAATTTTGAATCACGCCTAAAGACAGATGTATCTCATATTTCGGAAAAAAATATGAGCCAAGCAGCTAAGGATTCTAGATGGGGACATCTGGAGGGAAAGGACACAAAAGGTAAGGGAAGAGAATTTTATGAACATGAATCTCAACAATATGATTTAGTTCATGAACCTGTATATAAAGACTTTATTAAGATAATGGATACACCTGGAACAGGACCTCATCCACGTAAATTAAAAAATTTATATAATAAGATTACTAGAACAAACAAATACCCTGAAGGAGGTCCCGTTAAAGAAACTCCCGAAGATCTTCAGAAAAGAATGGTGGGAGAAAACGGTTATATAAATGAACATAGATTTGATCCAGAGCGTTCTTGGTCTTATGATAAAGAGGGAAAGAAAGTTCCTTCTATATATCATGCCTATATGCCTGAATCAGAAGCTTTCACTATAACTGCTAAAGGAACTGATACTTGGAGAGATAAAAAACAATTTCAAAAAGATAATCCTTTCGACAATGAAGCTTATTATAAGATGGGAGGTCGTGATCAGTGGCATGCAATAAATGATTGGAAAACAGATAGAGATGATTATGTTATAGATGAGATGTTTAAAAGAAATCCTAGGGGAGATAGAGAAATGACAGAATGGATGGGGTCTTTTTCTCCCAATGAGCAAAAATATCTTAGTAAAAGGAATATGAATGCTGGTCATTATGGTACAAATAAATGGGATACTGGATGGTCCGCTACAGGACAACCTTGGTATAAACAAACACCAGCAGCAGCACTTAATATATTAACAACACCTATAGGAGCAATAACGGGAGCAATAGATCCTAATATTTCTGCCCTAGAGGGAGCTGCAGGTGTAGAAGGAATAATATCTAGAGATAAGGAAGCTGATATGCTATTGAAAATGGGATTGGATCCCGTTATGTATGCGGGTACAGGAATTCTTTCAGGAGGAGTTAAAGGAGTAGCTAATGTAGTTTCTAAAGGAGCAAATATTGCAAAAAGAACAGGACAGGCTATAAAGAATGTCAAACTTCCTCAAGCTAAAAGACCTTATATAGAAGGATTATATGATAAATTTGGGGTTTATCATTATGGAAAATTCGATGTAAAGTTAGGAACAGGTACAATAAATGGTCAACGTGTTTTAGTAGATGGAAAACCTATTACGAATTGGCAATATGCGGTAAATAAACAAGCAGAACTACTTCAAGATGTAAATAAATTAAGAGCTGATTATGGGTTAAATACGCAGGGACTAGTAAATAGATTTGAGACTATAGGGGAAACTCTTTTACCAACTACCATGAAAGATTATACTACAACTCGTATAGTAAATGATATGTTTAAGAGTGTGCATATGAATAGACTGGCAGAATTAGTAGATAATGTTTTAGATGTAGTAGACCCTACAAATATAGCAAAAAGACTTAATCCTGCATATCAAAAAAAGGCTAGAGCTGCCTTAAAAGAAGGTAATGACTGGATTCAAAGTTGGATTAAATCTCCTGGATTTGAAAAAAGACTTCATGACTATATGGTAAGAACAAGAGCAGGAGAAACTTTAACTCCAGAAGCTTATGAGACTATGCTACAGCAGTCAAAAGGAGTAAAAGAAGGATCTTCTCAATTTCAAGGAATGCAAAAAAACATGTTTAGTTCAGGGACTCCTTCAAAGTATGGGCTGAGTGATGCGGAGTATAAAGCACAGATTTCAGATTTTATAATGCGGGATATGAACAAATTGCTAAAATTGGGTAGAACTGTTGTAACAGGAGAGTCGGGTGGGGGAAAATTAGCTACAACTTTTGAATCAAAAGCAGATAGATTATATGATCTAATAACAGGAAATGTTTCAGGAATGCAAGGAGAAGGAGGCGTTAAAGGAATACAAAGATGGTTTTCAGGAAGAGAAGGTAAAGTAGCGGAATGGTTTAATATGTTAGGACATCAAGAAAGAACTTTAGTACAAAAATATATGAAGTTTGATGATATAAGCAGCACAACAGTTCATGAAGCAACACATTTGTTTACTTCGGGAAATAGAAAAATAACTGCTGCCATGTATAATGATTTAGTGTCAGGCTTTGGTCAAACCAGTGAATATGTAAGAACTATGGGAGAAACTATGGATATTACTAAGGCGTGGAGTAAATATATTCAGGATATGACCTCAAGTAAATTAGATCTGGGAAAATTTATTAAAGATAATTTGGGAAAGGTAGCTTCAGGAAAAGAAGGTAGAGCTCTTAATATGGCTGCAAGAGATGCGATCTATACAGAAAAGGAAAGTCTACCTCTAATACAGGAATTAATAGGAACTTCAAAAACAGGTAAAGAAGGAATTTTAAGACAGACCTGGGATAGATTTAGATGGGTGGTAGAAAACAATCCTACAAAAAATGCTATAGAAGGAGGAGAATATCATGCTAAAGTACAAAAGCTTATAGCAAAAAGATATAAACAGCTTACTGAGTTAAGACCTCAAAATGCTAAAAAAAGATATAAGGGAGACTTTAGAGGAGATAGGCCAGAATCTATAAAAGCAAGACACGAATTTATACTAAAATCTGAGAAATTTCTTGAAGATGTGACTACAGATATGCAAAAAGTATTTGATCAAAAACATGGATTACGTTATTTTAATGATCCTACAGAACTTATGGCAAGATTGAATGAATTACGAAGGGCAATGGGAATAAAGAAGGGAGGAGAAAAATTAACTTCAGCACAATTCTATGATAGATATTTTGAATGGTTAAAAAATCTAGACGCTCCAATTGCTGGTGGAAAAAATCCTACTAAAGGAGGAGGTATAAAAACGGATTTCCTAAATATGGTAAGTAATCAAATAGAAGATGGAGCAAATATACTACGAAATGATCCAGGATCTAAGGTAAGAGTATTTGCAAAAGGTGCAGAAAGTCCAGGGCAATCTCCAAATACTGATGCTTTTGTAAAAATGTTTAATAAAATGTTAGGAGGAGCAGGAGTAACTCTAGGTGCGACTGAAGTTATGGGAGGGGAAGAAGCAAAACCTAATGAATACGAAGAAGGAGGAGATGTTAAAGAGGTAAAAGAGACAGAAGAACAAATTTTTAATGTAGAAGACAGAGAATTCGATACAAGGAAGTTTAGAGCAGGAATAGTAGCTCCAGAAGCAGGAGATGAAGGATTGGATTATAGTTTAAGACCCAGAGGAGCGGGAAATCCTTTAGGATTGCTTACTGGAAAGTATAGATCTACTGCTGTAGGGCCATATCAGTTCATATATGGCGTAAATGAGAAGAAAGGGGTTAATAAAACACTAAAAGATATGGGATATAAGGGAGATTTTAGTGATTTTGTAGGTAATAAAGAGTGGCAAGAAAAGCTTATGGACTATAAACTTACAAAAGGAAAGAATAAAAGATATCCCTTTATGGCAGAATCTATAATAAAACAATATGGTCCTGGAGGAACAAATTTAACTTCAGGAGTAGCTAAAGGAAAAGATTGGACTAAGACGGGGATACTTCCTTCAAATTGGACATATGCAGATATAATGGCTTTAGAGCATTTTGCAGGGCATGGTAATCTAAGAAACTACTTGAAACAGGTAAGAACAGGAGAATTAAGTGCAAAACAGTTACTTAAACAAGTTCCTGGAGGAAAAAATATGACTTTAGGAACCTATTTAGAAAAATTTAGGGAAGGATATAAGAATTCTCCTAAAGCTTTAACAGAAAAAGAGATATTGGCAATAATGAAAAGGTTTAAAGAGAAGGAAACAAGTTCTTTTATACCCTATAATACGGAAAAACCTTTTAGCACTAGACAGGAAATGCCCACACCTCCTAGAATATACGCAGAAGGGGGAGAAGCTATTATAGAAGAACAAGAAACAATAGCTACTCCTAATATGATAGAAGAACAAACCGAAGAAATAGCTGCTCCTGTAAAAGAGAAAGCTCCCTTAACAGAGTTAGATAAAGAACAAGTAAAAGGATTTACTTTATGGAGGAAAGGATGGGGAATAGATGAGGCAGAACTCTCTAGGGAGATAAAGAATTATGACGTACCTGGGTACTTTTTAAGCAATGAATGGAAAGAACCAGGAACAAACTATAGAGATAGACAATGGGTTAGATAGTAATCTATATTTCGCTATAGATAAGTAGATGTATTTTGTTTTCATAACAGAGTTTGTTATGAATTATTAGTTAATTAATATAAATTTGTAAATATAGTACTATGAGTGAAGTTAAAAATGTAGGAGAAAAAACCGATCAAAAGGAACTCGATACCTTATGGGATATCGACGAACCTAGTTTTGAAGAAGCCTTTGACTTAAATAAAGAAGGCGATAATGATCCTGTTCTTAAAGGATTAGACTTACCCCAACCAGATACCAAAGAAGAACCTTTAGGCGAGACTGCTTTAGATTTAGATCTAGAGGAGCCCGAAGTTATAGAGAAAGAAAAAAGGAAAAAGGACTGGAAGGAAAAGTCTAAGAAAGAATTAGATGAAGAAGTAGAACCTGAAAATGTTCGTACTGGAAGTGAGGGGATGAAAAAAGAGATATCGGAATCTAATGAGAAAGAAGGGATAGATGAAATAATAGCACAAGATACAAAAACACCCGATGCCAGTGGTGAGAATGAATTTTCTGTCTTTGCAAAAATGTTAGCCGAGAAAGGGGTAATAGATCTGAATGAAGAAGATTTTGAATCTTCTGAACAAGGATTAGTAGATGCAGTAGATGGAACCATTGAGCAACGGATAAAGGAAGAGATTGATCTTTTCCAAAAGGGCTTACCCACAGAGGGTAAGGATTTACTTCGTCATATAATGAATGGCGGAAATATTACGGATTTTGTTAACGCATATGATACTCCAGATATTAGTTCATTGGATATTAGCGGAGATAACTTCCAAAATCAGAGAGCAGTTTTAAAGGAGTTCTTAAGACTTAGAGGAGACAGTGTAGAAGAAGTAGAAGAAACACTGAATGACTATGAGGATTTAGGAAAGCTGGAGAAGCAAGCTACTAAAGCTAAAGCTAGATTAGAAAATTATCACGAAGATCAAAAAAGAGCATTAGCGGATAAAACCCAAAGAGACTCTCAAGCGAGGGAGCAACAAAGGAAGGAAGTTTTAGGTCAAATCACAGAAACAATAAGTGGTTCTGAAACTATAAAAGGATTTCCTTTGTCCAGGAAACGTAAAAAAGAATTGTTAAGCTACATGACCAATGCCAATGTAAAAATAGATGGTGCAAATGGTGCTCAGTATGTTTCTCAATTTCAAGCTGATGAAATGAATGCTTCTCAAAATGTAGAAGACTTTATTTTAAAAGCTTATTTACGCATGACCAACTACGATCTGGAGGGAGTTAAGAAGCAATCTAAAACAGATTATACTTCTAAACTTAGACAAACACTTCAGAATAAGAAGGACATGACTGATACCATAGCGAAAGTTGGTGGTAATAAAAGACCTGGTACGACGGGTAGAACCGCCGCAGAATGGGATATTTGATTTTTTAACAATTTTTTAATTTAAACAATTTTATTATGAGAGCACAAAGTAAATTAGCAGTCTTAACAAGACCTTGGCATGCTAACTTTACGGAAAGCAATCACCTAGGAGCTGCTTTTTTAGCAGAACCTCATAAGTTCGATAAAGTCCTAACAAGGATCTTTACTGCGTCTAGGGTGGCTGACAATCCGTTAACAGCTATGACCAAAGGCATGGGAAGAACTTCAGAAATCGAGTCATTCGATTGGGAGTGGGAATTAATGGGAGGGTCTTCAAGACCTTTAATTCAGTTAGCTGCACCTGTAGGTGATGGTTTAGCTGGTACCGAGATTACCATTAAATTGGATGAAGATTGGTTCAAACCAGGTGACGTTATTTCTCCAGGAGACAAAAGAACTCTAGTTAGAGTACAAACTTCTCCTATTGCAGATGGTAACGGTTATACTTATACAGTACGTCTATTAACAGATGATCAAACAGCTACATTAGGAGCACAGTTCGCTGGAATTGGAGTTCAATGGAGTAAGTTTTATTCTGTCTATGAAGAAGGTGGTGACCAATCAGGTTCTACTAGCTATGCATTGCCAATGAAACTGGCTTCACAACTTTCTACTTATAGAAAGGAGTATTCAGTTACAGGAGATGCTGCTAATCAAGCCTTAGTTGTAGCCTTAATGGATGCAAATGGTAAAGTATATAAGGATTTTAAATGGTTGAAATATGCTGAAGGTGAATACTGGATCCAATGGCATAAAGAAATCGAAAGAGGATTATGGTATGGTAGAATGAATAACACTCTTCCTGGAGCCAATGGCCGTCCCGTTAGGACTGGTCCTGGTGTACAAGAATTGTTGGAAGATTCTCACGTACATGTATATAATACTCTTACTGAGAAATTGATCCGAGAATATCTACTTGACATCTTCTTCGGAAGAGTTGATATGAAGAATAGGAATATTGTTGCTTATACTGGAGAGTATGGAATGTTAGCATTTCACCAAGCAATGGTTAATGCTTCTTCACCTTTCTTAGTTGTTGATACTAAGTTCATTCAGAGTGCAACTGGACCTTCAGCCAATAACTTGGCATTCGGTGGCCAGTACGTAAAGTACAATGGACCTAATGGTATCACTCTAACGCTTCGACACAATCCTGTGTATGATGACAGAGAGATCAACCACTTAATGGATCCAAATCTTCAGGTTCCTGTTGAGTCTATGAGGTTTACCTTTTTAGATTTCGGCGGTCCAGGAAGCTTAGGTAATATTAAGTATGTTCATAAGAAAGCTGGATATAAATTAGGTTACGTTTCAGGTCTTCAAACACCTTACGGATCTAATAAAGGAGGATTGATGAGTAATTCCAAGGATAGTTATACAATGATAGTTCACGATCAGTGCGGAATCCAAATTGATGACGTAACTCGTTGCGGTGAATTAATATTGGGTACTAATCCTTAATTTATTAATTAAAACTTTTTAAAGTGGAAAAAGAAGGACATTTAATTTACGTAAAACCAATCATAAAAGAGAGATGGCACGGCCTGCATAAAATGGGTCGAGCCAAATTTCAAGGTACGCATGATGTTTATCAGGCTATTTATAGTCAGAATAAGGGAGGGTTTGATACAGGACTTAGCGAAGAAGATGTGAAACGATTAGGTGGTGTCATAGGACATGATCTAAAGAATCACACTTCTAATGAGTACTGGCAGAACTTCAAACTTGTTTTAGAAGATAAAACTACTGTGTTTAATACTACTATTCCTCTTGAGGAATTACAAGTAAAGTTTATGAAAGCGAGTAAGTTCATAGCCAACTCTGTAAAGGAATTGGATCAAGGTCTTTGGCCTTCAGCTCGTTACGTGATACACGATGAGGTTGAGGAACTAGAGAGAGAAGCAACAAAAATTGAGTTAAAAGCTCGTGCTGTGGAAGTCTTTAGTGAACTCAGTCCAGAGAAGAAAGTAGATTTGCTGAAAGTATTCGGAAAAGGAGCGTCCAATGTTTCTGAGAAGTTTGCTTATACAAAACTATATGAGATTCTTGAAGAAGATCCTAATAAATTCATTAAGCAAGCTACAATGAAGCCTGCCGAATTGAAGACTAGGGCTCTATTTTTCGATTTAGAGAACAAAGGGATATTCAGAAGGAAAGGAACAGCAGTTTTGTATAACGACCAACAGGTTGGATTTGACTATGACGATGCTGTCTATAATTTACTGAATCCGAAAAATCAAGAACTTTTGTTAAAGTTAAAAGATGATTTAGAAGCTAGAGGCTAATGACTATACAAGACATGCACTGGGATTTTAAGATCAAGCTAAATAAGGTTGATAGTTCAGATTTTCCAAACTTTCAGATACCTGAAGTGGATTGGATGTTGAACGAGGCCCAAATCTTGTTCTTAAAACAGAGGTATGGCGTAAGTAATCAGAAGCGGATGGGCTTTGAGGTTTCACAAAAGAGGATTGATGATCTAAGAGACTTGGTGGTGAAGGATGTTTTCCTTCCCGCCGTTGTTTCTGGAACTGATCCTAATATGTGGGTATCTCAGTTACCTGCGGATTATGCTTTTTTAATAAGGGCAACAGTAAATGCCCAAACTAGCATAGAAGAACCAGAGTGTCCTAGTAAACGATTAACGGCAATACAAGTTCAACACGATGACTTAAGTAGTGTTTTATCTGACCCTTTTTACTCTCCGAGTTATTCTTGGGGTGAAGTACCTATGGTCTTTGGAACTCAATTAAGTGGTGGTATACCTCCATATGATCTGAATGAAGTTTATGCTTATACAGATGGTACGTTTGTTATAACTACTATGAATTTTGACTATTTAAGAATGCCTACCAGGGTAGCTTTTCCTGGTGGTGTCCCAGGAGGAGCATATGATATGCCCGATGGAACTGTTATAAATGTGGATGTTAATTGTCAACTTCCATTAGCCACTCATGAAGAAGTGGTAGATATAGCAGTACAAATTGCGGCAGGGAATATTGATCACCCAGGTTATCAAGTAAGAGCATTAAAAACATCTATTCACGAATAAAATTAAAAATTTTCAATTATGGCAGAGAAAAGAGTATTTTCAGTAATCCCAACAATAGGAACGGCAGGTGCACCAGCATTAGCATGTATCGCTCCTGCAGCGGGAAACAGGATTGCACCGTTAGCAACGGCGTTAATCGCCAGTGGTGGTATTATGACAGATCTTGATAACTTTGTATCAGGAGCTGCACCTAATTTAGTACTAGCTCCAGTAGGATCTATAGCATTTTTTAGAGCAGATGATTCTGCGGGTCCAGGAACAGCTAATGATATTATAACTATCACAGGAGTTCCAAATGCTTTAGTAGGTATAAATTTTTATGCTGCAGTTAAAACAGCAGATACTACTACAACTACTAATGCAGCTATTCCTGGAGGAATTCAGCATACACTTAGGAGAACAAAGATCATTGATGCTAATAATGTTACTACAGTAGATAACGCTACTTTTGTTTGTGCGTCTGCTAAAGTTGCTGTTCTAGATGGATTTACAGCTGAGTGTGACACTGAGTATTGTATTAAGATTCGTTATGAGTCAGAAGTGATCAAACAAACTTACGGTTATCAAGACCTGGTTAAAACTTACACATATACCACATCATGCTGCGGCGATGATTGTGCTTGTCCTGATGGAGATTGTGCTGAGTTAGCTTACGGTATTGCCAAGGCTGTAAATGATGATCCAGACAATCTTGTAACAGCAGTAGCAGAAACTGATACTGCAGCTCCAGGCGTTTGGATTCCTATTGTAGAAGCTGATTTTGCAACTGGTATCCTTTGTACTGATGTACGAGTTACATTTACTGGGGAGTTAGGAGAATTCTTCGATGGTTGTGGTCCTAATCCAATGGTTAAAGACTTCGCTAATAACGATTTCTATATTGGATTAACTTGTGGCTTTGAATGTAATGGTACAATTACAGATGATGGCACTGGAGCGTCTTCAACTATTATTTTTGAAGAAGGATTAGGAGAACAAGTAATGAATTTAGAAGGATATGCAGATGGATATTCTAGAAAATTCGGTATTTATAGAATTCCTTTTCCAAGAACGGTTGCTAGTAAGCTTGCAGTTGCAGGAGTTGGTTATGATATTGTTAATGTTCAATATAACGATGTTCATGATTCAGCCAATACAATTGGTCAGGTAGCTTCTCCAGAAAAAGTAATTTTTGCAGTAGGAGCATTGAATGCCGCTTCTATTACGGCTGCTTTTTAAGAGTTGGGATGTTAATATTTAATGAGGGAGGTCTCAGACCTCTTTCATTATATTTTGTAACTTAAAGGGTTCGTTAATATTGAATTTTCAATAAACGGACCCTTTTTACTAAAAACACCCAATGGTAGCAGACAGTGTAGAGTATTATGAATGTATACTTAAGAATCTCGCAGAAAAGATTCTAAGAGATTGTGCGGATAAATGTGATGTAGATAAAGAGCTATACCAACTCTTTAGAAATCTTGAAGCACTCTTAGTAGTACTTTATTATTATGATCCAACTAAAACGGGTTGTTTATATGTTAGTTCAGAAATACTTGTTTTAAGAGATGGTATAAATAGATTAATTAGAAATTATGCTATTTCTGGTAATTGTGAAAATTGTAAATGCTCATGAGTTCTATAAGAGTACAAACAAGTTGTTGTGATCCATCAGGAGGAACAGATATAGGATTTGAGATATTTTTAAATACCACTATATATGCAGATCCTGTTAATATAGACTCTATAGAATTAAATAATGATACTACAGGAGAATCTTATACCAGTTTAGGTGCAGATCCTACTTTAACTATTAATGATAGAGGTGTTTTTGGAAGTTATAGAGGAATACAAGTAATACTAAATGATCTTACTACTGTTCCTGAAGGAAGATATTGTTTTGCAATGATAATGGATTATACTAATGATTTAGGAGTTCCTATATCAAATCAATTATTTAATTTCTGTAAGGTATCTTTATGTGAAAGTGAAGCGATACTAAGTAAGGAATTACCAGATACTTTACTTTCTCAGGAATGTCCTCCTGAAGATTGTCAGGATTTAAAAGACAAGTTTTGGGAAGCATATACATTATATAGAGCTATGAAAATAGCTGATTCATGTGATCTGGATGTAGCTTGGGATAATAGTTTTTCAAAATTAAAAGGATTATTAGCGATTCTTAAAAAAGAATTATGTTTAAATTGTTAAGATATGGCTCTTTGTGAATGTTGTGACTGTATTAATGAAATTGAAGAAGGTTTAATAAGTACAAAACTTTCTAATGTCTTTTCAGAACCTTGTACTTTTTTGGAGGTGGGATTATCTTTTGTACAAGCAGGAAATGTAGGAAATACATGTTTTGATACAAAACAAGAACAATTAAATGTTATGGGAGCTGCTTTTTGGTTATATGCTATGAATCCTGGATATGGAGGCTTTGAATGGGATGAGACAATGGCTATACCTGCTCCTAAATATACTTCTACATTAGAAAATTCTTTTACAGATAATTTCTGTTTATTTATAGAAGAAACTTTGACAGAAGAAAGAGTTGAAGAATTATGTGATACATATTTAAAACTTATATCATATTTTAAAGACTGTTGTAAGTTAGGGGAACTAGGAACTTGTACAGCTCCTACTTGGAGTGGGCTTATATATGTGCTTGAGGAAATTACTACAGATGCTGGAGATTCAAATGCATGGATTAGAGGACCTGGAAATCCAGGAGCAACTCTCGCTCCATCTTTAGCACCTGTTAATGATTGGTATTCTTGTGGAAGTCCTGATTGTAATGATTGTTGGAACGATGAAACATATTCTTATTGGTTTGTAAATGAGGATACTTTTCCACAAACAGGAAATCAATATGTATATTGGACTGAGACGGGAACATATTTATTAGATGATAGAGTAATTTTTGATGAGTCTGTATGGAAGGTAGCCATTCCTACACCTATAGGATGGGCAAACAGACCAGGAGCAAATCCAGGAGATTGGATAAAATTAAGTTAAAAATGGATAAAGAAGACAGAGCAGAAATAGCAACAATTAAAAATGATATCGAATGGATGAAGAACGATATGCAGAAATGTGAGAATCATCTGGCAGATATAAAAGCTGTGTTAATAGATCCAGAGAAAGGACTTGCTATGAAAGTAAATAAAAATACAGAGTTCAGAAAGTCAGCAAGTAAAGCACTCTGGGGAGTGTATGGAATTATATTGGCAGTATTAGCTAAATTATTTTGGCCTAGTGGAAACTAATAGGATGATAGAAAAGGAGGAATTAACAGACCAAGAGATATTGGCCATTTCTATGGATAATACGTATAAGCTAATATTGAATGAATATAGTTATGAAGAAATGGATGAGGGAGGTGGATATTGGTTATTAAAAAATGCAAAGAGCATAAGTGCATTAAAAAACGTAATTTCGTATTACGAAGAAGTAGAAAACTTTGAACGATGTGCTGAACTTTTTGAAGTATTAAATAAGCGTCAAAAACAAGAAGATTATGGCTAAAAGATATATGGGTATAAATCCTGCACACAAAGGATATTGCACACCAATGACAAAGAAAACATGTACTCCTGCTAGAAAAGCATTAGCTAAAAGGCTAAAACCAGGAGGAGATTTGTATAAAGGAAAGAAAGGTCCAAAAGGAAAAAATAGAAAATAATTATTAACTAAAATAACTATTATGTTTTTAAAAGATTTATTTGTAAAAGCGATACCAGATATAGCAAAAGCTACAGCTACTATATTTAAAGAGCAGAATGGTAAAGTATCTTCTAAAAGAGTATTTAGTGTACTTGGTGGAGGATCATTAATTACTATGGGGCTTGGAATTATAGATAAAGGAATAGAATCTGGCAATGATAAAGTTCTATATGTAGGACTAGGACTTGTAGCACTAGGAGTTGCTGCAGGGTATTTAGCTGCATTTAATATAAAAGAAATATCTAACGATAAGTGAATGGGAATTAATTTTAATAAAAAGCAACAGCAATATTCTAATCCTTTTAGAAAGGGACCTGTTATTGATGAAGTTAGACATTTGAAAGCTCAGATAAAAGCTTTAGAATGTTTTGTAGGAATGTGTAACCCTTCTGATAATTTATGTGCAGGAGGAGTGGTTTTTGCTAATTCGGCTCAACAATTAGCAACTAACTGTCCTGAACTTCTATGGGATTATGATAAGAATTTTTTACATATTGGAAATGTAAATATAGCCAAGCAATTCGCTAAAACACTAATTCATGTAGATAAAACAGAAACTTCTACTGCACCTTGGGGATATGTATATGGTTTATATATTGCTAATAATAGTGATCATCATTCAAATGGATTAATGGCTGGAATATTATTACACCATCATGCCCAAGGAGATTTACCCGATGAAACACCTTTTTTAAATATAACATGGGCAGCACAATCTGATCTTAATCATATGTCTAAATTTTCAGGTATTGCAGGTTATGTAGAAAGCTTTACTACAGGTGCTACAAGTGGAGGTTTAGCATTTTTAGTATCAGATACAATAGCTTTAAATGCAGATCCTGTAGTAGAAATGTATTTAGAGCATACAGGAGATCTTAATTTACTAAATGAAAATCTACTTAAACTTTCAAGTGGAGATATAAATTCTGACTTTGCTGCTTTAAAATCACCAGGAGCTATGCTTGCTGGATCTGTAACTTGGTCTTTACCCGATGCCGATGCATTTACTCCTGGAGAAGCTTTAGTTTCTGATGCGGCAGGTAATTTAAGTTTTTCTCCTCTATATACTCCTTTACCTTCTGCAGAGATTTTAAGGACAACTAAATACATGGATTTTAATGATATGTCAACTATTTTTACAACTGCTATAGAGATAGTAGCTGCTATTCCAGGTAAAACTATAATACCTGTAATGGCTCAATGTTCTTATGTTAAAACTCTAGGAGCTGGTGGTATTAGTGCAGATCCAGATTTAGAATTAATTATAGATGATGTGGGTACAGTCGCTTATCAAGCAGGAACTGTTGATCCTATTTTTTCTTTTCCAGGAGTTATTACTCAAACTATACCTGCTACAGGAACAATGGGAATTCCTGTAAGTGCAGGAACAGCAGGAAGTCAACAATTACAAAAAGGCAAAGCTTTATTTATAACAGCAGCATCAAATCCTAATATGGCAGGAGTTGTAGCGGAATGGTTTATTACCCTTTATTATAGAGTAGTAGATGATTATATTTAAAATATAAAATAAAAAATTATGGGATTTACCAATAGATCAAAAACAAATGTAGCAAGATCGGAGTCATGGACTCCCGCAGCAGCTCTTATGAATAAGTTGAATAAACTAGAAAAAGAGATATGTTGTAATAAACTCTATTCTACTACTGTGGAGGTAACTAATGCTCAATTAATTAATTTTGCAACTCCTGTAGAATTAGTACCTGCACCAGAAGTAACACAAGTAATTGCTCCTACTACAGTACTATTAGAAATGTTTTTAAATGGTGGAGTAGCAACAAATCCTGGAGCAAATGGTACTCCTATTATATTTAGTAATAAAGTACCATTATTAAATCAAGTTCAAATAATAGATTTTGGTCCTATTTTAAGATTTTCAGTAGATAAAGTTGTTGCTAAATCTATTGTAGATGTTATACCAGTAGGACATCCTATGACTCAACTTGTAGCAGGAGTTAGTCTAGTAATTGCTCAAGGAAGTGATCCACTAACTTTAGTAGATCCAGGAGCACTTATGGCTGATGCTAGTTTAAGAGTAACTACATATTACCATATATATGACACAGCATGATAAATGAAAAAGAAGTAACTTTATAATTATTAACTAAAATTGAAATAAAATGGGAAGTTTAACACATCAAACAGTAAATTACGTCAAAGGAGCGGGAGCGGGCGTAGAAAAGAGGATCTTAGATCAGATTAAAGCTTTAAAACATTATGTACACTGCTGTGTAGATACTGGAAAGGTAGTAGAATTTACTTTATCTGCAAATGATGCAGCTACAGGAAATTGGCAAACAATTACTCCTGGTACAGGAATAGAAGTAATTGCAGCTCCTGGTCCAGGACAAGTAAACATAGTCGATAGCATGGTAGTGGAATTAACTACTACTAGCCCTGGTGTTCCAGTAGATATTACTAATGGTGGGGCAGTAAACCCTAGTTTAACTTTACATCAAGTTGGAGGAGGTGCAGCAATTACAGGCACTCTTGATCTTTCAGCAGCGAGTGGAATTATAACTCAAGAAATAGGATTTGCTAAACGCTCTTCTGCTGCACTAGATGTATATATAGAAAATACAGGAATTATATTAGATTCTACAGCTGCGATTATCGCTTTGCTACCAGCAGGAGCAACAGCTACTGCTAAAATTAAGATCTATTATAAGACAGTTTCTTTCGCTTAGAAAGTATTTTTAACTTAAATATAAAGCTATGCCTAGATGTATACATGACTGGGAACCTTCAGATAAATGTCCTTGGTGTCATAGAGAAAGGACTTATCAGCAATTTGGGCCTACAGTAGTAGGACAGGTAGGTCTTGAAAAACAAGGCCCTAAAAGAACTCAAATTAATAATGATGAAGAACCTTGTTCTCCATGTGATGAAGGATTAGAGGATGATATAATGGCTGAGTATGTAAGAAAGAGTTTTACTACTAGAATAGATGAAAGCAAAACCTATGAAGATGAAGACTAATACTGTTATATTATGATGCTGATAAAAGATGTGATTTCAAGAATAAGTGCTTTATATGAAAAAGGTGCAAGTAGTGATAATTCTCGTTTATCGGCTAGACATATATATAACAAGTTAGTTACTTCTAGAGCTACTATGCTAAGAAGAGATTTTGATAAGAAGCGAGGAGCTTCTGATTGGATATACCAAAGTATTGATTGTGTGGAAATGAAACCTGCTTCAAATAAAATTTGTGAGTGTGTTGATATCCCAGCAGGTTGTAGTCTTTTACAATCAGTACAGGAAATTCCTAAAACTATAGCTCCTGCTTTTGGTCCTGAAATAGCATATGTAGGAAACTCTGATGGAAGTAAGTTGTATTCTGGTAGTGGTTTTGTTAGAAATAAATATAAGTCAGGAAATAAGTATACATCTAAACAACCTGATTGGTTTATTTTAGAAAGGTTTCTATATGTAACTATAGAAGATCTGACTAAATACGTATCAGTAACTGCTGTCTTTGAAGATCCTTTACAAGTATTTGATGTGGACACTTGTAATCAATATGCGTGTTTGAATCCTTTAGAGCAAGTATTTCCCGTTTCTATTCATATGATAGATCCTATAGTAGAAATGACAGTTGCAGAACTTGTAACAATAATGAAGTCTGTTCCTGAAGATAAAGAAAATGATGCTCAAGAAGGAGGGGGCGGAGGAGGTGCCCGTTCACAAGTACCAACACAGAGATGATGAAAGGAAGTAAAACCATACGAGATTCTTATAAATACTATATAAAGCAGTATGGAAAGGAATTACCTTATAAAACATATAAGAGTATATGTGTGAGCTTTAATAAGAAGATATCAGGATATATAATAGAAAATGCACGGGAATTTAAAATGCCTGGTAGATTGGGAGTTATAAGAATAAAGAAGCTTAAATCTAATAATGTAAAGAAAATAGATTGGAAAGCCTCAAAGGAGAACAATTGTAGAGTATATCATTTAAATTTTCATACTGATGAGAATTACTATAAATGGTTTTGGCATAAGAAAAGTGCATTATTTACTAATAAAAATGCATATTCCTTTTTGCCTATCAGAGGAAACAAAAGAATGTTAGCAAAATTATTAAAAGAGAATAAAGTTGAATTTTTTGAATAATGAGCCAAGTTAAATTAGTAAGTGTAGAAAGAGTTATATCAGGTTTGTATAGAGATCTGCAACCTGTTAATGATCTTACAGAGAATGACTTAATAGAGTGGATTGGGGAAGCTCTGGAATTTATAGGAGCATATAGTCAACTAGAAGAAAAGGTAGAATATATATTAGTACAAGATCATAGAATGTTAATTCCTTGTGGATTACATAAGATAGTGCAAATAGCTTATAAGTATACTCAAGGAGCACCTACACAAATGTCAATGCTTAAAACCTGTGACCCACCTGAAACGTGTCCCGCTACTTGTCCTGATTGTAGTGGGGCAGGTTGTCCTGATCTTTGTCAGACTTCCGCTCAACTAATAGCTAATGCAGAGTTATTCTTACAATACTATGTTCCAAATAACTTTGTAACAAGTCAGCATTATTATACAGCTAATTTCAGACCTCTTAGGTTAGCCACCTCTAATTTTGCATTATCAGCCACTGCCCATTGTAGTACATGTGTTAATCTAAGTTCTAACTGCTCAGAAGAGTATTCTATTGATTGGCCCTACATAAGAACAAGTTTTAAAGAAGGATATGTATGTTTGGCATATATAGCACAAGCTACTGATGATAGAGGCTTTCCTTTAATTCCTGATGAAATAAGTTATATAGAAGCAATTAAGAGATATATTACGTATAAATTGAAATATTCTGAGTTTATACAAGGAGGAATACCAGCACAAATATTTACTAAAATAGAAGAAGATTGGCATTGGTATTGTGGTCAAGCCAGAGGAAAGGCCAATATGCCTGATACGATAGATAAGCTCCAAAATATACTAGATCAGAGAGATCGCTTAATTCCTACTACTAAAAGTTATTTTGGATTCTTTGGAAACTTAAGTACTCCAGAAAATCTTAATTTTGGAACAAGAATACATAGAAATTATCCATCGGCAAGGTATAGATAATGGCAGAAGAAAAAGGAGGAAATAAACAACAATCACATTCAGTTAATCCTGTTGCAAAAGGATTAAACAAGGATTTTAGTCCCCAATCTCAACCAGATGCTTCCTATAGATTTGCTCTTAATGCCGTAGCAGAATCCAAAGAAGGAAATCAGGGATTTCTAACTAATGAAGAAGGAAATTATAAATGTGGAGACCTTATAGAAAATGTATGGATTCCTATAGGACATATATATTTAGATAATGATTCTGCAATAGTCTTTCTTTGTAATACAAATCCTGTATATCAAAATTACGGAAGAATAATAAAGCTAGATAGAGATTGTAATATACATCTCTATATGACTTCAGATTGTTTTAATTTCAGAACAATACATCAGATAGATGCAGAATATAGGATACGAAATGGATGTGAGACAGTTCTTTACTTTACTGACGATTATAATGATATACGATCTATAAATCTAGATTCTTTATCTGATTATCTTATTACACCAGGTACTTATGATCCTGAAGATGAATCTATCTGGGACTGTGAGAAGTTTAAGTTCTTCCCCGATTATACTGTACCTCAGATAGAGTTTGATAGTATGAATGAGGGAGGAGACCTAGATGCAGGTGTTTATCAATTTGCTTTTAGATATCTAGATCAATCAGGAAATCCCACTAATTGGTTTCCTATAACTCAACCTATTCCCGTAGTAAAAGATACTTTGGGAAATATAGAATTTGATATAAAAGGAGAATATACAGGAACTAAAACAACTAAAGCTATAAACTTCTCTTTTACCAATTTAGACCAATCTTTCTCTTTTGTAGAAGTTGCAGTTATTCCTAGTACAGTAGGCACAGGTAATATAAACGGAGTAGCTTATATAGTAAGAAAAGTACCTATAACAGATCCTACAGGCTTTTTCACCTTTGCTACTCTAGATACTGATTCAGCTACCATTACTACTATAGATGATTTGATAGTAGATAGAGTAATATATAATACTGCTAAAACTATTAAGCAACTTCAAAATAGACTTATAATAGGAAATCTTAAAGGAGCAGAGAAAGATATAAACTATGCAAAATTTCAACAATATGCGTGTGGAGCTAAGGTAGAATATATTACTGCAGCCTGTTCCACTGAAGATGCTACTTTAGATTCTGTTCAATCGGGAGAATACTATTATGACTTTAGAACCTTTATGAGAGATGAAGTATATGCTTTAGCTGTAGTATGGGTATTTAAAGATGGTACTAGAACCCCTGCTTTTCATATTCCAGGAAGGCGTAAAGATTTTTATAGTGGTCTTCCTTTTATAGCTCCAAGCCCAATTCCTACAGGAATAGATGAAAATAACCCTCTTGCTCCTGGCTATGTTATGGGAGAAACCCACAGACTCACTCCTCCTGTAGGAGAAGAATGGGATTCTTATAATATTCCTATAAGTCCTAATGATCCTAATCAACAACACTATGAAGAAAATCCTGCTACTCCTGGTGTTATTGAAAGATGGGAATTATATAATACGGCTATAAGAACAGAGCAAACACCAGGGCCATATCCTTTAGATCAGGGTGATGAGTTTGCTACTCAAGGAGATTGTGGCTATTATGAATCAAGACAATATA
>Ga0310342_100000495_pt1 | contig 22064 bp, 19 predicted proteins | sample S15DNA20500_MG_FD_206155 | JGI IMG/M metagenome (GOLD analysis project Ga0310342, IMG submission 206155) | Marine microbial communities from station ALOHA, North Pacific Subtropical Gyre - S1503-DNA-20-500_MG | ecosystem: Environmental > Aquatic > Marine > Oceanic | place: Pacific Ocean: North...
CCGGGGAACCTCCGAATGCGCACTTCCTAGCCAAGGTCGTATTCAGAGGCTCCTCAGTTCTCCCGACGATTCCAAGGAGATTTTTAATGAAAGCACCCGTACGCGTAGCTGTCACCGGCGCCGCTGGCCAGATCAGCTATTCCCTGCTGTTCCGCATCGCTTCCGGCGACATGCTCGGTAAAGACCAGCCGGTTATCCTCCAGCTGCTCGAGATCACTCCCGCCCTGGAAGCGCTGAAAGGCGTGGCCATGGAGCTGGAAGACTGCGCCTTCCCGCTGGTGGACGGCATCGTGCAGACCGACGACGCCAAGGTGGCCTTCAAGGACGCCGATTACGCCCTGCTGGTCGGCGCCCGTCCGCGCGGTCCGGGTATGGAGCGCAAGGACCTGCTGGAAGCCAACGCGGCGATCTTCTCCGCCCAGGGCCAGGCCATCAACGAAGTGGCCAGCCGTGGCATCAAAGTGCTGGTGGTGGGTAACCCGGCCAACACCAACGCCCTGATCGCCCAGCGCAACGCGCCGGACATCGATCCGCGTCAGTTCACCGCCATGACCCGCCTGGACCACAACCGCGCCATGGCGCAGCTGGGCAACAAGCTGGGCAAGAGCATCAACGACGTCAAGAAGATGACCATCTGGGGCAACCACTCCTCCACCCAATACCCGGATCTGCACCACTGTGAAGTGGACGGAAAGGCCGCCATCGATCAGGTTGAGCAGGACTGGTACGAGAACGACTACATCCCCACCGTGCAACAGCGCGGCGCCGCCATCATCAAGGCACGGGGCGCGTCCTCCGCGGCGTCCGCCGCCAATGCCGCTATTGATCACATGCGCAGCTGGGCGCTGGGCAGTGACGACGGCGACTGGGTGTCCATGGGCATCTACAGCGACGGCTCCTACGGTATCCAGGAAGGTCTGATCTACTCCTACCCGTGCGTTTGCAAAAACGGCGACTGGGAAATCGTTCAGGGCCTGGAAGTGAACGACTTCTCCCGCGAGCGCATGACCGCCACCGAGACCGAGCTGGCCGAAGAGCGTGACGCGGTGAAGCATCTGCTGCCGTAACGGATCCCGGCCTCTCAACAGAGCCGCCGATCAGAAAGGGCCTCCATCAGGAGGCCCTTTTTTTAGCGCTGCATCCGCTGAAGTTCCACGCGCTGGACGTAATCCTGGTAGGCGGGAATCGCCACCGCCCCGAGAACACCGAACCACCCCACCATCACCAGCAACATAATCACCAGAGCGGCGATCACGCCACCGCCGTTGGCGGCCGGCGCCGGCCCGTATTTGTTCTCACCCTTGCTGCCCGGGACGAACAGCATCACCAACGCCATGACGAAATTGGCCAGCGGCACGAACATCAACAGGATCAGCCAGCCACTCATGTTCATGTCGTTCAGACGACGCACGCCGTAAATGATGCTCATCACGCCGGTAAAGACACCCCCCACGGCGAGCAGCACCATCAGCACCGAAAACATCACTCCGCCGGGTTCCGTGGCGGGCTGGCCGGCGACGGCGGCGAACGCCGTTACGGCGGCAAACACCGCATAGACGATCAACGTGATGGTCATGGCATAAACGAAATAGCGGACCCGGCCAAGGCGCCCCTTCACCTGGAATAATCGAGGTTGATAGCGGTTCGCGGACTCGGCCCCTAAAGACGATGCCGGCGCGGCGTAAGGTTGGTTCATGGTCTTCCCCTTTTCTTTTTGTGTGTTGTTTTAACCTGCCGCCCCGGTACCGCGTTCAATCGCCCCGAGCCAGCCGATCCGTCGCCCCCAATACCCTTCCGGCGGCTCCAGCCAGGCCTGGTGATGCAACCAGGCAAGGCTGTCCGCGTCGCGCGCGAGCGCGTTGAGCTGGAAACGGTTAAGCGCGCCGGGGCCTTGCTCCAGGCAGCGGCGCGCCCATTGAATAAGCGTATCAGGTTCCAGGGTCCGGCGGTGCCGTGCCTGTGCCCGGTGCAGACGGTTCAAGCGCGGGTCAATCACGGCCAGTTCGAAAGCGCTCAGCGGCGTGGGGTTCAGGGGCACCGGTTCGGCCACCGTGCTCACCAGGGGCAGGAGACGCTGCTCTTCCGGCGTCAGCAGCAGGCCGCGCTCGCGCAGCCATTGGCCGATTGCCACCCGGCTCAGCAATACCGAGGTGGGCGCCGCCAGTATCAACGGCAGCGCCACCGGCAGTGACCAGTAGAAAAACATCGGGTCCAGCCACAGTGCCAGCGCCGCCCAGCCGCCGGCCAGCAGCGTACCCGGTGCCTGGCTGATCAAGGCCTGGCCCCAGCCGGTTTCATCGGTGCGGTTCTGGCCGCCCCAGTGCAACGACACATTGAACAGAGCCTCCAGCACGTAGCGGCTGTGCGCGAGCATACGGATCGGCGCCAGCAGCATGGACACGAACAGCTCCAGGCAGACCGACAGCAACAGCTTCCAGAACCCGCCGAACCGCCGCCGGCCGCCGCTGAGCAGTACATCCGCCACCGCCAGAAACTTAGGAAAGAACAGCAGGAAAAACGTACTCAGAATCATCGCCACCGCCCAATGCGGGTGCCATTCCGGCCACACCGGAAACATGCTGTTCTGGGGGTCCGGGAAGTAATCAATCGGCCATAGGGTCAGCCGCGTGGCTTCGATACTGGTGAGCACCAGAAACACGAACCACACCGGTGAAGCCAGGTAAGAGAGAATGCCGTTGATAAACGCCATGCGATGGGCGAAGCGCAGGCGACGGCCGAAAAACAGCAGCCAGATGTGCTGCATGTTGCCCTTGGCCCAGCGCCGGTCGCGGGTGAGCTCGTCCACCAGGGTGGGCGGCGATTCTTCATAGCTTTCGTGCAGTTCCGGCTCCATCCACACCTGATAGCCGGCACGCCCCATGTAAGCCGCTTCAACGAAATCATGGCTCATGATCGAGCCTTTGAACAGGCCGAAACCGGATAAGCGGCGCAAGCCGCAATGGGCCATGAACGGCTCCGTGCGGATGATGGCGTTATGGCCCCAATACGCCGCTTCGCCCAGTTGCAGCGCGGCCAGACCGGTGCTGAACAAGGGCCCGTAGATGCGGTTGGCGAATTGCTGGAAGCGGGCGAACGCGGAGTGGGCGTTGATCAACGAGGGGCTGCTTTGCAGAATGCCGATACGCGGCGCCAGCTCCATGTGCCGCACCATGCGCACCAGAGTGTCGCCGCCCATGACGCTGTCCGCGTCCAGCACCACCATGTAACGATAGTCGGCGCCCCAGCGGCGTAGAAAATCCGCCACGTTGCCGCTTTTGAAGTTCAGGTTGACCGGGCGGTGCCGGTAGAACAGCCGCCCCTCAAGGCCCAGCTCCCGGCACAAGGCGTACCAGCCGGCCCGCTCCGCCAGCCACACGTCGGCGTCACGGCTGTCGGAAAGAATATAAAAATCGAAGTGATCCAGTTGGCCGCTGGCGCGCAAGGATTCCACGGTGGCGCGCAGGCCCGCCAGCGTGCGATCCACCGGCTCATTGTAAATCGGCAGCACCAGCGCCGTGCGGGCCAGTGGCGTGGCGGCCAGGGTGGCCGCGTCATGACGTCGCGCCAGCGATTGCGGGTCGCCGCCGCGTCGCCGCATGTAGAAACCCAGCATGGCGGTCCAGAACCCCACGGAGATCCAGGCGAACAGCAACGCGAACAACAGCACGATGCTTTGTTCCAGCAGGTCGCCACCGTGGTAAGGGAGTACCGACAGCATGCCGTACACACCGGCCAGGGTCTGCCCCGCCACCAGCAGGGTCAGCACGGTGCGGCGCAGCACCGCCACCGCCTTCCAGCGGCCGCCGGGATCGCGCACCGAATCCGCGTCGCCGGCCTCGCTCATAGCGAATCCGCGTAGTGGACGCTGGCGTGGTGCAGCGGCGGAGTTTGCGGCGGCAGAGCCTCTTCAGGCGCCGCGAAGGTCTCCGGCAGCCGCTCCATCACCCGCGCCAGCAAGCGTTGCTCTCCGTCCTGCAAGACGCTGTCGACAAGCCGCAGGGCCCGTCGTGCCATTTCCGGCGTCACCGCGATGCCAGACAAACGTAGATACGTCAGCACGCGGGACAGCGTTTCTTCCACCTCGCGATACGGCATCAGGGGGCCTCACCCAGAATGTCGTTGGCCGCGGGGATGTCATAAGACCAGGTTTCGGACACCGCCTGGTCCTCTTTCTTGAGGAAAGCACGTAACGCCAGCGGCTGACCTTCCGCCGGCTTGGCCAGAATCGACAACCGCCAGCGGTTCACCGGGCTAAGAAATTCCACGAAATGCTCGATCACCTCGGCGTCGCCGCCGGCGGTGACGGTGCTGGTCACCGGCGCGTCCGCGGGCAGGTCCCGCAGCGGACCGCCGGCGAAATCCACGATCACCCGGTACGCACCCTCCACGGTGCCGCCGCCGACCCGGTTGCCGTCGCCGACGAAGGTTCTCTCGGCGCGCGCCCGGTCGCCTCCGCTCACCGACGGCCCGCCCACCGTAAGGGAATAATCGAACGACAGTGACTGACCTTCGCGGACCGGCTCATCCGGGGTCCAGAACGCCACGATATTGTCGTTGGTCTCGTTGTTGGTGGGCAGCTGCACCAGCACCACCCTGCCCTTGCCCCAATCGCCCTTGGGCCGCACCCAGGCACTCGGGCGACGGTGATAATTCGCGCCGTAATCCTGGAAGTCCTGAAAATCGGTCTGCCGCTGCATGAGGCCGAACCCCTGCACCGATTCGGTCTGGAAATAATCCAGCTTCAGACTTTTCGGATTCAGCAGCGGGCGCCAGAGCCACTCGCCGCTGACCCCGTTATGCAGCAGCAGACCGCCGGAATCGTGCACCCGGGGTCGCCACTCGCCGCGTGGCCTGGCGGTGTTGCCGCCGTAGAAAAACATGCTGGTGAGCGGCGCGATGCCCAGCTTCTCAATGTCACCGCGAATGAACAGACGGGCCTGAACATCCATAACCGTGTTGTCGCCGGTGCGCACGTCGAAACGATAGGCACCGGTGAGACTGCGTCCATCCAGCAAGGCATAAACCGTCATACGGTCCGCTTTGGCGTCCGGGCGCACCAGCCAGAATTCCGTGAATGAGGGGAACTGCTCGCCGGAAGGCAGCCCGGTATTCACCGCCACGCCACGCGCCGACAACCCGAAACTGTTGTCGCGACCGACGGCGCGGAAATAGCTGGCCCCGGCGAACACCAGAAACTGGTTGCGGCTGTCCGGCCCCTGCAGCGGATAGGTGAGCTTGAAGCCGCCGTGGCCGAGATCCGCGGGGATCCGCTTGGCCAGCTCCTCGTTGGTGTAGTTGTAGTCGGCTTTGTTGTAGGGAATCGGGCGAACGCCCTCGGCGTCGACCTCGTGGATCACCACCGGATGCTTGAAGTAGAGCCCCGGCGACATGAGCATCACCTGGAAGCGGGCATTGCTCTTGATCCAAAGGCTGTTTTCCGGCTTGAACCGTATACCCTGATACTGCTCGTAACTGAGCTCGCGGAGAAAGGCGGGAATCGGCGTGGGTGCCTGGTAGGACTCCTCAGCCAGTGTCCTGGCCTTGTCGATGACGGTATCAAACGAAAAACCCGATGCCGGAAGCGGCAAGACCGCCAGGGGCAGCCACAGCATCAGCATTGGCCACCAACGAATACGCTCCATGTACAAACCCCGCTGCCTGATGTCGTCGAGCCTGAACCGACTCGACGCTGCTATCATCAGACAGATGTTATCCGGGTGACAACCAGACGGGCGGGGGTAAACGTCAATAAAGTATAAATTTTCGCAAAACCCGCCCGTGGGGCCTTAAAGCAGGGATTTGGGGGCGGTGATCACGCCGTTGTTATCGGCGTAGACGAATTCACCCGGGCGGAAAGTCACGCCGCCGAAGGTAATATCAATGTTCAACTGGCCTTCATCCCGACGCACCGACTTGATCGGCACGCAGCCCAGGGACAGCACCCCGATGTCCAGCTTCGCCAGCTCGTCCACGTCACGGCAGGCACCATGGATAATGACCCCTTCCCAGCCGTTTTTCACCGCGTTCTCAGCGATCATGTCGCCGATCAAGGCGTTGCGCAGGCTGCCGCCACCGTCCACGACCAGGACCTTACCCTTGCCGTCGGTGCCCAGGTGCTCCTTGACACGGGAATTGTCCTCGAAACATTTCACCGTCACGATTTCACCGCCGAAGGCGCTACGGCCGCCGTAGCTGAACCAGTTCAGCCCGGTGACCACGGACACCAGGTCCGCGTTGTCGTCGCATAAATCACAGGTGACGAAACTCATCTTCACTTTTTCTCCTGTTCGCGGGGGTATTTTTCACGAAACTTGCCGGCGTACACCACGAAATCGCGGAAGCGCACCCGATACACCCCGGTGGCCGGGCCTTCCAGCGCCATGCCCACCAGCGCCTCGGCGACCCGCTCGCCGCTTACCGGCAGCCAGTGTGCGTCGGTCCAACGGGTGATCGGGTCGATGATCTTCGAGAAGCGGATGCCGAAGGCTTCCGCCGGCCGTGGCCGCTCGCGCTCGCCAAGCAACAAAGACGGCTGGAACAAGGCCAGCAACGGCAGTTTCAAGGCCTTCAGTTCGCGCTCCGCCTGGCCTTTGGTACGCGCATAGAAAAACGGCGAATGGGCGTTGGCGTTGACCGCCGACACCATCATGAAACGCTGCACACCGGCATCCCGCGCGGCGCGCGCCACCGCGGTGACCAGGTTCAGGTCCACTTCGCGGAAAGCCTCCTTGGAGCCGGCCTGTTTCAGGGTCGTGCCCAGCGCGCAGAATACATCATCGACCTGGAAACACTCCGTTTGCGTTTCGAATTGCGCCGGCTCCACCACTTTCTCGATCAATTTCGGATGGTCGATCCCCAGCGGCCGGCGCGTCAGCACCCGTACTTCCTGGTAGGCGTCGCAATCCAGCAGCAGGCGCAAGCAATGCCCGCCAACCAGACCGGTGGCGCCCAACAGCAGGGCCCGTCGGCTCATGGCAGTTCCCTCGTTGTTGTCATTCGTCGTCGTCACCTTCCCCGGCGGTGTCCACGTCCTGGAGCAACCAGCGGCGCAACACGGTTTCCAGCTCCTGAAGATGCACGGGTTTGGCGAGAAAGTCATCCATGCCGGCCGCCAGGCACTTGGCCTGAACACCCTCGGCGGTATTGGCGGTGATCGCGATTACCGGGGTGCGGTCACGTTCGCTGCTTTGCTCTCTTTCGCGCAGGGTGCGGGTGGCGGTGAAACCGTCGAGCTCCGGCATCATGCAGTCCATCAGAATCAGATCGAAGCTTTCCTGTTCCAGAAGCGCGAGAGCGGTTTCCGCGTTACTCACGGTCTTCACCTGATAACCGAGCTTGCCGAGCATGCCCCGGGTCACCAGTTGATTAACCTCGTTATCCTCCACCAGCAGCAGCCGGTAAAGTTTGCGGCGCTGACGCTCTTCCGGGGTTTCGGTGGGCAAATCCGGTACCGGCATCTGACGCGGCACGCCCAGTAACTTGCCCAGCGCCACGCGCAGCCCGGTGCGGTGGACCGGCCGCACCAGCACCACCAGCCCGTGCCTATCCACCAGGCGCTGCACCGCCGGCTCGCCACGCTCCTCGATGGCGCAGATCAGCATCAGCTTCACCGGTCGCAACCCAGGGTCCTCAAGCACCGTGCGACACAGATTCAGCGCCGACTCACGGCGTCCGTGGGTGTCCACCAGCAGCAACTCGAACTCGCTCTGCTCCCGGTGGCCGGCGCGCACCGCCTGCAGCGCCTGATCGTAGTCCCGGGCGCCCTGGCAGTAGCTGCCCAGCGCCTCGAATTCTTCCTGCAGACAGGCCAGCGAGCCGCTGCTGGTACCCACCGCCAGGCCTTGTACCTGGCCGACGGCGCCGGCCAGTTTGGTGCTCTCGCTCATGTTCGCCTGCATGCCCAGACGCACCGTGAACCAAAAGGTGGAACCCTCGCCGGGGTTGCTGTCGGCGCCGATCATACCGCCCATGGCTTCGATCAGCCCTTTGCAGACCAGCAGGCCGAAGCCCGCGTGACGCACGCTGAAGGCATCCTGGGCACCGTCCAGGAACTGATCCTCGAACAGATGCTTGAGGGTTTCGGTATCCATGCCCTGGCCCTGGTCGCTGACCCGCACCCGCAACACGCCGTCGTTTTCGCCCTCGGCGGTGAAATCCACGTCCAGACGTATTTCGCCCCGCTCACTGAATTTGATCGCATTGCTAAGCAAATTGGTGAGCACCTGCAGCAGGCGGTCCCGATCACCGCGCACCCGTTTGGGCAACATGCGGTCCACCACCGCCGACAGCTCCAGGTTCTTGGCCTGGGCCATGGGCCCGAAGGCCTCCAGGGTTTGCTCCAGGGCACCTCGCAGGTCGAAATAATCCGGGCTCAGGGTAATGCGCCCGGTGAGAATCCGGGAATAATCCAACACGTCGTCGATCAGGCTGATCATCAGCTTGCCGCTCTGCCCGGCCACCTGAAGATATTCCTGCTGCTCGTCGTTGAGCCGGGTGTCTTCCAGCAAGGACATCATGCCCATCACCGAATTCATCGGTGTGCGCAGTTCATGGGCAAGGCGGTAAACCAGGCTGAGCTGTATATCGGTATTGGCGGGCAGGTCCCGGCGGCGCTCCACCGAACCGCGCCGTTCGCGGGTGACGGCATGCCAGAACAGTTCGTACTGACCCCGGTAGAGGCGGAACAGGTAAAAAGTGTAGGAGGTAACCAGCAGCCCCAGCAGCCACTCCTGCAAGCCGGCGGCCAGAAACAGCGAGGCGATCAACGGCAGGAACATCAACAGGATATACACCTGCCGCACCCGCAAACCGGCCATCCAGGAGCTCCCCAACGCGGTGGTGACACCGACGTTATAGAGAATCACCACGAACACGTTGAAGCCGGTGCCGACCCGCCACACCAACCAGGCGGGCAGCAGGCCCCAAACCAGAGCGTGCAGAATCAGACCGAGCGCGAACAGCCGCCGCCAGCGCGCCGGCCCGGCGCCGTAGAGAGCGTCAAAGCGCGCCACCAGCCACAGCCGGTAGGCGGTCACCACCACCACGGCGCCGCCGGCGATCAGCGTCTCCAGCTCGAACGCCCGGTAGACACCACCCCAGGCGGTCACCAGCGCATAAACCACAAGGGCCGCCAACACCCCCATCAGAGAGTTCTTGGCGGCCCCGTAGTCGACTCGTTTCAGAACCTTGCGATCTTTTCGGTAAATCACCCGTCCACCTTCCTCGGACGAAGAAGGCGCTAAAGGTAACACCGTCCAACCGGACAGGCCACTTTACGTTAACGTAAACTTCCCCTAATCTCTGCCGCCATGACACTCAAGCAAAGCTACGGCATCGGCGAGCTGGCGCGGGAATTCGACGTGACCACGCGCACCATCCGGTTTTACGAAGACCAGGGCCTGCTCACGCCCCGCCGGCGCGGCCAGACGCGCATCTACTCGCCGGCGGACCGGGTCGCCCTGAAGCTGATCCTGCGCGGCAAACGCCTGGGCTTCTCGCTGGCGGAATCCGGCGATCTGATCCGCCTGTACCAGCCCACCGGCGACAACCGCCAGCAGCTCGGTGCCCTGCTTGAAAAGATCGATGAGAAACGCACCCAACTGCGACAACAACTGGTCGACATTCAGATCATGCAACAGGATCTGGACGCGGCCGAGGAACGCGCCAGGCAGGCGCTGAAGGAATTGGAGGAAAGCGATGTTTAACGGCGGCCTGGATTTTCAGTTCGACGACACCCTGACGGCGCTGCAGGACAGCGCCCGTGCCTTCGCCCGCAAGGAGATCGCACCCATCGCCGCGCGCGTGGACCAGGACAACCTGTTCCCCAACGAGTTATGGAAAAAGCTCGGCGACCTGGGCGTGCTGGGGGTCACCGTGGGCGAGGAATACGGCGGCGCCGGCCTGGGCTATCTGGCCCACACCCTGGTGATGGAGGAAATTTCCCGGGCCTCCGCGTCCATCGGCCTCTCCTACGGCGCCCATTCCAACCTGTGCGTGAACCAGATCTACCTGAACGGTAACGATGCCCAGCGCCAAACGTACCTGCCCAAGCTGGTCAGCGGCGAGCACATCGGCGCCCTGGCCATGAGCGAGCCGGGCGCCGGATCCGACGTGGTCAGCATGGGGCTGCGCGCGGAAAAGAAAGGCGACCGTTATATCCTCAACGGCAACAAGATGTGGATCACCAACGGTCCGGATGCCCACACCTATGTGATCTACGCCAAAACCGACCCGGACGCGGGCCCGCGCGGCATCACCGCCTTTATCGTCGAACGCGACTTTCCCGGTTTCTCCCGCGCTCAGAAACTGGACAAGCTGGGCATGCGCGGCTCCAACACCTGCGAGCTGGTGTTCGAAAACTGCGAGGTGCCGGAGGAAAACATTCTCGGCGAGTTGAACCAGGGCGTACGCGTCTTGATGAGCGGCCTGGACTATGAGCGTACCGTTCTGTCCGGCGGCGCCACCGGCATCATGCAGGCCTGCCTGGATGTGGTGCTGCCCTATGTGCACGAGCGCAAGCAGTTCGGCCAGGCAATCGGTGAATTTCAGCTGATGCAGGGCAAACTCGCCGACATGTACGTGACCCTCAACGCCAGCCGCGCGTACCTCTACCAGGTGGCGCGCAATTGCGACGCCGGCAACAGCAGCCGCAAGGACGCCGCCGGCGCCATCCTGTACTGCGCCGAGAACGCCACCCAGATGGCCCTGGACGCGATCCAGTGCCTGGGCGGTAACGGCTACATCAACGAGTACCCCACCGGCCGCCTGCTGCGCGACGCCAAGCTCTATGAGATTGGCGCGGGCACCAGTGAGATCCGCCGTATGCTGATCGGCCGTGAACTGTTCAACGAGACCGCCTGAGCCATGCCCAAAATCATCAGCCAGCTGAATAAAAGCGCGCCGGAATACGGCCAGTACCGGGAACACAATCTGGCCCTGCGCGATACGTTGAAGGAAAAGCTCGACCGCATCGCCCACGGCGGCGGCGAAGCCGCGGAAGCGCGCCTGCGCGACAAAGGCAAGCTGCCGGTGCGCGAGCGCATTCAACATCTGCTCGACCCGGGCTCGCCGTTCCTGGAGTTGTCGGCGCTGGCCGCCGACGGCGTCTACCCCGGCGAGGACGTGCCCGCCGCCGGGTGCGTGGGCGGCATCGGCCGGGTGGCCGGCGTGGAATGCATGATCGTCGCCAACGACCCCACCGTGAAAGGCGGCAGTTACTACCCGCTCACCGTGAAAAAACACCTGCGCTGCCAGGCGGTGGCCGCCGAGAACCGGCTGCCCTGCGTTTACCTGGTGGACTCCGGTGGTGCCAACCTGCCCCGCCAGGACGAGGTGTTTCCGGACCGGGACCACTTCGGCCGTATCTTCTTCAACATGGCCAATATGTCCGCCCGCGGCATCCCGCAAATCAGCGTGGTGCTGGGTTCCTGCACGGCCGGCGGCGCCTATGTGCCGGCCATGGCCGATGAAGTGATCATGGTGCGCAACCACTCCACCGTGTTCCTGGCCGGTCCTCCCCTGGTGAAGGCCGCCACCGGCGAAGTGGTCAGCGCCGAGGAGTTGGGCGGCGCCGCCCTGCACGGCGAGCAATCCGGCGTCGCCGACCACCTGGCCGACGACGAACCCCATGCGCTGGACCTGGCGCGCCGCTGCATTGGCCGGCTCAACTGGCATAAGCCGGAACAGCTGGACGTGCGCCCGGCCCGGCCGCCCGCCTACGAGCCGGACGAACTCTACGGCCTGATTCCGCCCACCACCCGTTCGCCGATGCCGGCCCGGGAACTGATCGCCCGCCTCGTCGACGATTCCGATCTGGACGAGTTCAAGGCCAACTACGGCACCACTCTGGTCACCGGCTTTGCGCGCATTCACGGCTTCCCGGTGGGCATTCTCGCCAACGACGGCGTGCTCTATTCGGAATCCGCGCTCAAGGGCGCCCACTTCGTGGAGCTGTGCAACCAGCGCAAGATTCCGCTGCTGTTTTTGCAGAACATCACCGGTTTCATGGTGGGCCAGAAATACGAAGCGGAAGGTATCGCCAAGCACGGCGCCAAGATGGTCAACGCGGTGGCCTGCGCCAGCGTGCCCAAGTTCACCGTGATCACCGGCGGCAGCTTCGGCGCCGGCAATTACGGCATGTGCGGGCGCGCCTACGACCCGCGCTTCATGTTCATGTGGCCCAACGCGCGTATCTCGGTGATGGGCGGTGAGCAGGCCGCCAGCGTGCTGACCCAGGTGAAAGCCGCCTCGCTGAAGAAAAAAGGCGAACAGTGGAGCGATGAGGACGCGCAACGTTTCCAGGACGACATGACCGCCCAATACGAAACCATGGCCCAGCCCTGGTACGCCAGCGCCCGCCTGTGGGACGACGGCGTCATTGATCCGGCGGATACCCGCGACGTTCTCGGCCTGGCGATTTCCGCCAGCCTCAATGCACCCATCGAAGACACGCGCTACGGCGTCTTCCGGATGTGATGGAGACAACCATGAGTGTGCAACTCACCACCCGGGGGCCGGTTACCCACATCACCCTCAACAACCCGGACAAACGCAATGCCTTCGACAACACCATCATCGAAGCGCTGATCGACGCCTTCCAGGAAGCCGGCGCCGACGATGGCCGGGTGATCGTGCTGGACGCCGCCGGCAAGCACTTCTCCGCCGGCGCCGACCTCAACTGGATGCGCGCCATGGGCGCCCTCGACGAACAGGAAAACCGCGCCGACGCCCTGCGCCTCGCCACCTTGATGGACACCATCGACCGGGCCGGCAAGCCGGTTATCGCGCGGGTCCACGGGGCCGCCTACGGCGGGGCCCTGGGGCTGATTTGCGCGGCGGACATCGCGGTGGCCGCCGACGACGCCCGCTTTTGTTTAAGCGAGGTAAAGCTGGGCATTCTGCCGGCGGTGATCGCGCCCTATGTGGTGCGCGCCCTGGGCGCCCGCCAGGCGCGCCGCTACTTCATGACCGCCGAGGTGATCGGCGCCGCCCGCGCCGGCCAGCTCGGTCTGGTCCACGAGGTGGTGCCGGCGGCGGAGCTGGACACCACCGTGGACACCCTGGTGACCGCGCTGCTGGACGGCGCCCCGCGGGCGCAACGGCGCGCCCGCGAACTGGTGCACCGCGCCGACGACAGTGCCGTCAGCGAAGGGCTGATTGAGTACACCGCCAATCTGATCGCCGAGCTGCGCACCGGCGCGGAAGGCCAGGAGGGCCTGGGGGCCTTCCTGGAAAAACGCCCGCCGAACTGGAAACCGAACCGGAACTGACCATGGCCGCCATCAACACGCTATTGATCGCCAACCGGGGCGAGATCGCCCGGCGCATTATCCGCACCGCCCGCGAACTGGGCCTGACCACGGTGGCGGTGTATTCCGACATCGACGCCGACGCGCCCCATGTGCGCGACGCCGACCGCGCCGTGCGGTTGGGGCCGGCCCCGGCCCGGGACAGCTATCTGGACATCGACAAAGTGATCCGCGCGGCTCGCGACAGCGGCGCCGACGCCATTCATCCCGGCTACGGCTTTCTGTCCGAGAACACCACCTTCGCCGACGCCTGCGCGGACGCCGGGCTGATTTTCGTCGGCCCCGGCGCCGACGCCATCCGCTTGATGGGGGACAAGGCCGCCGCCCGCCAACACATGGCGGAAAGCGGCGTGCCGGTGCTGCCCGGCTTCGACCGGGAAGGCGCCGACGACGCCACCCTGATCGCCGAGGCGGAGAAGGTTGGCTTCCCGCTGCTGATCAAGGCGGTGGCCGGCGGTGGCGGCAAGGGCATGCGCGCGGTGGACAACCCCGCCGGCTTCGAGGAAGCCCTGGCCGCCGCCCGCCGTGAGGCACGCAACGCCTTCGGCGACGACCGGGTGCTGCTGGAGCGCTACCTGCCCACCGCCCGTCACGTGGAAGTGCAGGTGTTCGCCGACAACCATGGCAACGCGGTGCACCTGTTCGAGCGCGACTGTTCGGTGCAACGCCGCCATCAGAAAATCATCGAGGAAGCCCCCGCGCCGGGCCTTACCGAAGCTCAGCGCCAGGCCCTGGGTGAAGCGGCGGTGCGCGCCGCCCGCGCCATCGACTATCGTGGCGCCGGCACCGTGGAGTTTCTGTTTTCCCCGGAAGGCGAATTCTTCTTCATGGAGATGAACACCCGCCTGCAGGTGGAGCACCCGGTCACCGAGCTGATCACCGGGGAGGACCTGGTCGCCTGGCAGCTGGCCGTGGCGGAGGGTCGGCCGCTGCCGAAAAACCAGGACCGGATCCAACGGCAGGGCGCCGCCATGGAGGTGCGCCTGTACGCGGAGAACCCGTACCAGCAGTTTCTGCCTTCCGCCGGGCGCCTGGAACATTTGCGCTGGCCGCAACAGGTACGCGTGGACAGCGGCTTCGAGGCCGGCGACCGGGTCAGCGACCATTACGACCCGATGATCGCCAAGTTGATCAGCCATGGCGCTGACCGTGACCAGGCCCGCCGCCGTCTGGTGGCGGCTCTGGACGATCTCGCCATCAGCGGCGTGCACCACAACACCGCCTTTTTGCACCAGGTTCTGAGCAGCCCGGTATTCGCCAACGCTGAACTGGACACCCGCCTGCTGGAAAAACACCCGGAACTGATGGCGCCGGCACCGGCGGACAGCGATCTGGTCGCGGTGGCCGTCGCCGGCGCGCTGGCCGGCCGGCCCGCCAACGGGGATGACCCCTGGAGCGCCTTGGCGGGTTGGCGACCACTAGGCGAAAAGCGCACTCTGATCCCATTGCGGGTGGACGAACAGTCCCACACCGTGGTGCTGGACAATGATCAGGCCCGCGTGGACGGCGGCGCCTCCGCGCCCTTGCATCTGCGCCGCCGGGGCTCCGCCTTCGAGCTGCACTGGGGCGACCGGCGCCTGGCCGGACACCTGATCGAGCCCGGCCATGACGACCACGGCCCCACGGCGGTGTTCGTGCACGGTCAGGATTACCCGGTGGAAGTACACCCCGCCCGGGAAAGCGACCGGGCCGGCGGCCAGGACGGGTTCATCGCGCCCATGAGCGGCACCATCGTCGCCTGCCATGTGGACGCCGGCGCCACGGTGGACGCCGGGGACGCGGTGATCACCCTGGAGGCCATGAAGATGGAGCATACCCTGCGCGCCAGCGCCGCCGGCACCGTGGAACGCTTCCACGTGGCCGCTGGCGACAGCGTCGCCGAAGGTACGCTGCTGGTTGATTTCAATTCGCTGGATTCCGAAACGGAGGCATAATGACAACAATCCCGACCCCGCTCTGGCAGCCCGATGACAAGCGGCTCAACGAAGGCCAGCCCGCCGCCTTCCGCGCCCGCGCCGAACAGGTGGCCGGCACCCCGCTCAATGACTACCGGACTCTGCACCGCTGGTCGGTGACGCAGCCGGAAGCGTTCTGGAATCTGGTCTGGGATTTTTGCGAACTGCGCGGCCATAAAGGCGAGCGGGTGCTGGAACCGTCACCGGTATTCCGCCACAACCGCTGGTTCCCGGACGCACGCATTAACATCGCCGAGAATCTGCTGCCCCGCCAGGACACCCATACCGCCCTGGTGAGTATCGACGAAAGCGGCCGCCGCGACCGGATCAGCTATAACGACCTGCATGTGGCCGCCGGCCAGGTGGCCGCGCAGTTGCAAGCCGCCGGCGTTCAACCCGGCGACCGGGTCGCCGGCTACATGCCCAACCGCATCGAAACCGTGATCGCCGCCCTGGGCTGTGCCTGGATCGGCGCCATCTGGTCGTCGTGCTCGCCGGACTTCGGCGTCGAGGGAGTGCTCGACCGCTTCGGACAGATCCAACCCAAGGTGCTGTTCGCCTGCGACGGCTACCAATACAACGGCAAGTGGATCGAACTGGATGAGCGCATCCAGGCGCTGCACGAAAAGCTGGAACCGGAGTTACTGGTGACCATCCCCGGCCGTGGCGATACCAGCCGCGTCCGCCAGGCGCTCAACTGGAGCGACTGGCTCGCCGCCGCCGGCGCCCCGCCGGCTTTCGCCGAGCTGCCGTTCGACCATCCGCTCTATATTCTCTATTCCTCCGGCACCACCGGCGCGCCCAAGTGCATCGTGCACGGCACCGGCGGCGCCCTGATCCAGCACGCCAAGGAACACCGCCTGCACGGCGACCTGGGTCCGGACGACGTACTGTTCTACTTCACCACCTGCGGCTGGATGATGTGGAACTGGCTGGTCAGCGGTTTACAGACCGGTGCCACCCTGGTGCTCTACGACGGCAACCCGGCCTGGCCGGACGCCACCCGTCTGTTCGATGTGATCGACGCGGAAAAAATCACCCACTTCGGCACCAGCGCCAAGTTCGTGCAGGCGGTGGAAAAGGCCGGCGCCGTACCCCGCGACAGCCACGACCTGTCCACCCTGCGCACGCTCTACTCCACCGGCTCGCCGCTGCTGCACGAGAGCTATGACTTCCTTTACGAGAAGGTCAAACCGGACCTGCTGGTGAGCTCCATTTCCGGCGGTACCGATATTATTTCCTGCTTCGCCCTGGGCAGCCCGCTGGTGCCGGTGTACCGGGGCGAACTGCAATGCCTGGGCCTGGGCCTGGATGTGGCGGTGTTTAACGACGACGGCGAGCCGGTGGTCGGCGAAAAAGGCGAGCTGGTGTGCCGCGCGCCCTTCCCCGCCTGCCCGGTAGCGTTCTGGAACGACCCGGACGAAGAGCGCTTCCACGGCGCTTACTTCGATCGTTTCCAGAATGTATGGGCCCACGGCGACTACGCAGAGATCATCGCCCACGACGGCCACGACGGCCTGGTGATCCACGGCCGCTCCGACGCCGTGCTCAACCCGGGCGGCGTGCGCATCGGCACCGCTGAAATCTACCGTCAGGTGGAAACCCTGGAGGAGATCCGCGAGGCTATCGTGGTCGGCCAGCAGTACGACGGCGACGTGCGCGTGGTGCTGTTCGTGGTACCCGCCGAAGGCGTGGCACTGACCGACGAACTGCAAAAGAAAATCCGCGCCACCATCCGTGCCGGCGCCAGCCCGCGCCATGTGCCGGCGGTGATCCTCACGGTGCCGGAGATCCCGCGCACGGTGAGCGGCAAGATCGTCGAGCTGGCGGTGCGCGACGTGGTGCACGGTCGCGAGGTGCGCAACCGCAATGCTCTGGCCAATCCGGACGCGCTCACACACTTCGCCGACCGGCCCGAGCTGGCCTGACCATGTCGGCGCGGTGGCTGCTGCTGGCGTTGTTCTGGCTGTTGGCCGGCACCGCCCAGAGCGCGGTGGTGACCTTCCAGGGCGACGTCCTGGACAGCTTCACCGGGCTGCGCACCGATCGTCTGGAAGTGGCCGCCTACCGGGACGGCGAGCTGCGCAGCGTCCGCCACCAATGGCTGGCCTGGTCGCGGCACGGCTGGCCCTACTTCAGCGAGGACGACGGCAGCCGCCGGGCCGGAGAGACCGGCCGGGTGGGTCCCCGGGACCGGCTGTTGGTGGACGACACCGACGGCGGTGAACGCCTGCCCTCCCCCGGCCAGGAGGTGATCGGCGAACTGACTGTCGACAGCGGTGATCAACCGGCTTATTTCTACCTTCTGGCCCGCCCGCCGTTTCAGGGCTTCACCCCGCCGGTGACGCTGGATCGCGACGCGGACGGGGACCCGCTCAGCCTGCGTACCGCGGACTACCGGCTGGAATTTCTGGACGGCAATCTGTTTCAGTGGGGTGACTTCAACTACCGGCATTACCGCGCCCCGGACGGCAAACCACAACGTACTCTGCTGGACAGCTTAAAACTGCGGCTCAGCGCCGGGGTGTTCAGCGAGGACGCCCGTCTTACCCTCACCAACGAAAACCTGGACCCTCGGATCCAGCAAGTGATCGAAGGCCCATTGGCGACGCTGGTGTACGCCACCACCCGGGTGCGCGTGGCCGGCCTGCGCGTGCTCACCGTGCACAATCATTTCGTGCTGATGGAAGACCGGCTCGCCATCCACAGCCGCTTCTCGTTGCCGGGCATCGCCGCCACCGTGCTGCGCGATCCGCGCGCCCGGGTCAGCGTGGACGGCCACGATTTACAGGGCGCCCGGTTGCGCACCAGCTGGACCGGCGAGCGGGAAGCGGTGGTCGACGGCCGGTTATCGGACACCGAGCGGGCCATGTTGCGGCGCCCGGTGCCGGCGGAAAACTGGCTGCGCTTCGATACCGGGCGCGGCTTCGCCCTGCTCGCCCGGCTGCATTTCGCGGAAGGCTTCGACACCGGCGCGCAACTGATTTATCAGGATGATCCGGAGCTGGAGGAAACCCCGGAACGGTTCCCCGGCCAGCAGCCCAACGTGGGCTTCGAAATGGACCGGATTCCGTTCGGCGAGAAATTCTACTTTCTGGCCGAACTGCGGTTTTCCGAAAAGAACTATTCCGCCGAAGACTGAATGGCCGCCAGCGCCTCGCGCAACGGCGCCGGTATCGACACCGGGCGGCCACTTTCCCGATCGACGAACACATGCACCACGAACCCCAACGCCTTGGCGGCACCGCTCTCTCCGCTGTCATCTTCCGAAAACAGCGCCAGACCATAGCGCACCGAGCTGTTGCCCAGCTTGTCCACGCGCATGCCGATGGTGAGTGCGTCCGGGTAAGCGGCGGCCTCGAAATAATCGCAGCCGGAGCTGACCACGTAGGCGATCACCGGACCGTCATGGATATCCAGCCCACCTTTGTCGATCAGATAGCGGTTGATGGTGGAATCGAAGTAGCTGTAATACATGACATTGTTGATATGGCCATAAATGTCGTTATCCGCCCAGCGGCTGTCCACCGGACACAGATAGCCGAACGCCTCGCGCCCGGGCCGTTGCTTCGCCTGCGCGGATTGGCTGTTGGCGTCACTCATAGCTGCTCCTTCGATCAATACGGACAAGGCCGGCAATGATAACCTAGGGCGTCTGTGAATGACTCCCCAGCGACTCACAAGGAGAACACCATGGCCCCAGGCCTGTCGCGGTCCCGGCCGGCGTTGTTACCGGTGCTTGGCGCGCTGCTTCTGCTCAGCGGTTGCGTGTCGGTGGCCCAGCGGGATTACCAGCCCGCACCCAATCCGATACCACGGGATATCCGCCACTATCAATTGAGCATCGACCCGCCGTTGCCGGCGGATCAAGTGCGCATCGAAGTGGTGTACCGGGCTGAAGGAGAGACCTGCCCGGTGACGCAGGCGGGCACCCAGTTCCGCCCGGAACGCCAGGGCCAGGGCCTGGGTTTTCAAGTGCCGCTGGATATGTTCCGCAACCAGGACGGCTGCAAGTGGTTACCCAACCAGCTGTGGATCGCGCTGCGGGCCGGCGGTAACTACAACACCCGCTTCAGCGTGCCGCTGGCGCTGGGCCGCCAGGTGCGCTGGTGCCGCCTCAATCCGGAGCACGGCGCCTGCATGGCCCGGGAAAGCGACATCCGCCGCTATAAAATACCCGGTGGCGTGCACCGGGTCATCGTTATGCAGGGGCGTTAACAGGCGGCTGAGCCGCCAACTCAGGCCATGCGTTCGGCGATGCGCGTGGCGAGGGCGTACACCGTTACCTGCGGGTTCACGATAATGGACGTGGGTAGCAGACTGGCGTCCGCCACGTACAACCCTTTCACGTCATGGGTTTCGCCGTCCGAGTTCACCACGCTGGTGTCCGGATCGGCGCCCATGCGGCAACTGCCCTGCGGATGGTAGCTCACCATGCGCAAATGCTGGGGCTGATTCTCAAGCCCTTCCACGGCCGCGTCGATATCCGCCTCGGAACGAATCACCCGCTTATCGCTGGAGGGGACATAGACCTCCTCGGCGCCGGAAGCCAGATGCAGCCGGGCCGCCGCTTTCAGAGCCCGTTTCATGGACGGGAAGTCCGAATTGGCGAGCTGGTAATCAATCACCTTGCGGCCGTCCTCCCAGCGGATGGTGCCCACGTTGTGGTCGTGGATCAGGGTGACCAGACCGGCCAGGTATTTGGCGTCCTCCATGAACGCCATGAACGGCTCGCCGGTACCCGGCTCCGCGGTCATGCTCAGTTCCGACAGACCGGCGCCGCCGTCTTCCAGCACGAAGCCGCCTTTGTCCGGGTGCAGGAATTCATCCACGTACACACCCAGCATGGCACCGCGCCAGGCGTGCACCGGCTGCGGATAGCGCGCGGACACATACAGCGACGGATGGCAGGCGAAGTTCTTGCCTACCTGACCGGACCGGTTGGCCAGACCGCTTTGCAGCAACAATAGCGGTGTCTGCACGGCGCCGGCGGCGAGGATCACTCGCTCCGCGTTGACCGTCATGTCCGCCACCTTACCGCCATCATGGCCGGTGATCTCAGCGCGCACGCCGCGCGCGCGGCCGCCATCGGCCAGCACCTCGGTGACCCGGGTGTCGGCGAAAATACGGGCGCCGTGGGCGGTGGCCCAGGGCAGATAGCTGACCAGCATGGACTGCTTGCGTTCGGTCTTGCAGCCGGACAGGCAATGCCCGGTCAGCGCGCATTGACGAATATTGCGTTTGAAGGGTTTCACCGACCAACCGAGCTTGTTGGCGCCGGCGCGGATCAGCTGGCCGTGGCGGGCGATCTCGTGTTCCTTGTTCTCCTCAATGGAGAGATTTTTTTCCACCCGGTCGAAATACGGTGCCAGCTCGTCGGCGGTCAGATCGCTGAGTCCGAAATCGCGCTGCCAGTCCTGCAGAATGAAATCCGGGGTGCGAAAGCACACGCAGCCGTTGACCACCGTGGAGCCGCCCACGCAGGCGCCCTGCAACACCAGCAGATCGCCGCTTTTGTTGGTCTGGCCACCGTGGTCCTGGTAAAGGGTTTCCAGGCTGTCCGGGAAGCGCTCGCTAAAGTCCTTTGACGGCACGTAGGGCCCCGCTTCCAGAATCACCACTTTCTTGCCGCGCCGGGCCAGCTCATAGCCGGCCACCGCGCCGCCGGCGCCGGAACCCACGATCACCACGTCCGCGTCCAGGGTCAGCGAGCGTTCTTTAATATCCTTCGCTTGGGTCACCGGCAAACCGGAAGACCGCCATTGCACATCACTCATGCGTTGTCCTCCTCAGTGGCTTGATCCGGTTGTTGATCCGGCAAGGGAGCGTTGCCCAAATAGGCGATGCCCCAGCGGTCGGACACCGGGCCGTCGAATTCCACCGGCCCCCAGGTGCTTTCGTCGCGCCAGTAGGAGGTGTAGGTGAGCTGTTTGATCACCGTGCCCAGGGTGCGCTGCACCACATTGCCCCGGCTCCAGGCGTCGAAATAATCGCGGGCGGTGGCCTCGTCCAGATCCACGAAGCGCTTTCCATGGAAAAACACCGCGGCGTTATCGAACAGCGTCAGCCCGGTGGCCACGTCCTTGCGGGTGGCCGCGTCCATGAAGCCGAGAATGCCCTGCACATTGCGCACCACCGGCACCTGGTCGCTGGGCGTGAGATCGGTGCCCACGGTGGGCAGCAACGCCACCCGTGCCCGGTCGAACAGATGGTATTCCTGGCGGCTCAGGCCGTCGGCCCAGTCCGGTTTCGGCCGGTCGTCCAGGGGCGACAGGCGCAGCAGCGCGAAGCCGCCCGCGGCGGCGGCGGCCACGCCGGCACTGCCGACCAGGCCCCACTTCAGGAACCGCCGCCGGGTCACGCCCTGCTGAAAGGCCGAGGACAACCGGCGCGCTGTTTGTTGTTGTGATGACATCGGGAAATCTCGTCGAGCTCGGGGATGCCTTGAAGCTACTCAAGAGCCCCGGGCAATACAATATGTTTACCCTGACAGCGCCGCTTGACCGCTCAGCACAGCCTTTCCCATTGACCCTTCGCCGGCTTACGGATACTGTTCTTATGTACAGCATCTCAAACACTCCGGATTTCCCTTCATGCCGCCCATGCCGCCTGATTTCTTGCAACAATTGCTGGCCCGCAGGGACACCTGGTGGGGCCGCGAAAGCACCGGTACCAGCCAGGGGCAAAGCACCGGTTTCAACGACCTGGACCGGATCCTGGCCGGCGGCGGCTGGCCGGAACAGGGCCTGGTGGAGCTGCTCTGCCCCCTGCCCTGCCCGGCGGTGCTGCATCTGCTGCTGCC
>Ga0310342_100000496_pt1 | contig 22045 bp, 14 predicted proteins | sample S15DNA20500_MG_FD_206155 | JGI IMG/M metagenome (GOLD analysis project Ga0310342, IMG submission 206155) | Marine microbial communities from station ALOHA, North Pacific Subtropical Gyre - S1503-DNA-20-500_MG | ecosystem: Environmental > Aquatic > Marine > Oceanic | place: Pacific Ocean: North...
CATCCTGCGCTGGAACAAGAGCAACTCCAACAATCATACCCACGGAACCCTCACGGTGGGACAGATGCCGACTGATACCTGGGTTCAGGTGACAGGATCGGGAGTTGTCCCGGAACTCGGCGGGGATGGACTGCCGACCACTTCGGTGGTGCCGCTCTGGAGTTTCCAGGACGTCGGTTCCAATGCCGCCGGAGGGGAGGTCATGTACATCGACGACGTCAGCTTCAAAATCGAAGGGCCTCCGCCACTACCGAAAATCAGGATCACCGAAGTCATCGTCGAAGGAGGCAACCTCAAGATCAGTTGGGAGAGCGGGGCTGGAACGGTCTACCGGCTTCGCAGTGAGATCGATCTCTCCACTCCGGATCCTGCCACCTGGCCCGTCTTCGACCCCTTTGAGGACATTGAAGCCACCCCCCCGACAAACACTGCGTCCATTCCGCTTCCCGCGGACAGCAAACGCTTCTTCGTGGTCGAGGGATATCCAGCCCCTCCGGCCTTTTACGATGACTTCGAAAACGGCCAGGGAGGTTGGACCACCCTGGTCAATGATGCCAGTGGCAACACCCAGTGGGAGCTGGGCACCCCGGACGGCTCCACCGGTCCCCTCACTGGCGCGGATGATTCCGCCAACGCCTGGTGCACCAACCTGGGCAATTACGGGGCCGGCTCCGACATCTCCCTCCGCTCGCCTGCCATTGACCTGACAGAAGTGCCCGGACCGGTACTCAGCTTCGAGGCCTTCCGGGATGCGGATGGATTCGGAGATACGGCCGAGGTACGCTTCCTGCGTCTCGATGGCACCCAGATCGGAGCCTCGGTTCCCCTCATCATGACCTTGTTCGACACCGGATTCACGACCATCGAAATCGCCGTCGATGCAGCGGCCATCGGTGAGACAATCATCATCGAGTTCAACTTTGTCAGTGACGGCAGTGCAGACACCTTCAGTGGTCTTTCGATTGACAATGTCAGTGTGATCGCCAACTAGGTCCTGTCCGGATCCAGCCTTTCCTTTCCCGGTCCCGCTCCAATCCCTGGTCAGGTTCCCCAGGCATCATTCTTCCTTGGGATTGATCTCATCGCTTACGCGTCAGCATGATTTCATTTCCCTCGGTGTCGACACACATGGCGAGGTGGGGCGGCTCCCCGTTTTCAGGCTGAGGCTCTCGACTCAGCTCTCCCCCCGCAGCCACAATCTCGGACGCTCCCTTGACCACGTCCGCGACTTGAAAACTCATTCCCGTCCAGGTGCGTTTCCCTTCTCCGCCACCATGAATACCTATCGTGCTTCCGCAGACCTTGATCTCGGTCACATGAGGGTTCTGTTTGGTCACTTCCCCTCCAAACACTTCGCGGTAGAAGTTCGCGCAGCGCTCGGAGTCCGCCGCCCAGATGATATATTTAACGGCCTCTACATTCATGGTGATGGTCTGTGGATCTGCGAATGAAAATGTCTCCAGGTTTTCCAGCCTCCAGGGAGAAACCGGTCATTGCCAGCTGCCAGGGGCTTCCTAGTCCAGTCACTTGAACGCTTCCGCGCTCCACACTTCCTCGATCATCTTGAAGCCACGCGGATCATATTTGAGGAGCTCTTCACGGTTGTGGGGAAACCAGTCGTTGTGGCCGAAGTAGGCCTCGGTCAATTCGGCGAAGTATTCCTCGTGGTTGGTCGCGGCGTAGGCCTTGACCTTGTGTGACTTGTCCCGGCGGTGGGGCACCTGGAGGTAGAGCCCCTCCTTCATGGCGGCCCGGTAGGCCCCCCGGATGGACTTGTGGTTCAACTTGAGCTTCACGTTCTGGTAGGCGTGAGCCAGTTCATGCAGGAAGGTCATTGGCCCCCACTCGAGAAACTTGTGTTCGAAGAAGACCGCCTCCGGGTTGATGACGTGCACGCCGGGAGCCATGTGGGGGTTGAGGTTGTGATCCCGCAACCACTGCGAACTGCGGTGGAAGGGAATGACGCCATTCTCGTTCTTCCTCAACGGGTAGCCGGGCTCATTGCTGACCCAGATCGGGATTTCCCGCAGGAAGGTGAGGGCCTCTTCCGGCACCTTCCCCAGGAAGTTCTCGAGGCCGATCCTGATCTGGGCCTCGATCTTCTTCTTCAGTTCGAGGTCCTTCGCAATTGAGAGCTGGAGGTAGACGGTCCAGCCGTGGATGGTGAGCTTCTCGTAGGTCCACGTGCGCTTCCCATCCTTGAAGGAAACGGGATCCCCGGCGACCGCAGGGCCTCCTGCCAGGCACAGGACGAGGAGCAGGCCAGCGAGAAGGGACCGGGTCGCGGTCATGCGAGGATGTCCTTGAGCAGTTCGCCGTGCACGTTGGTCAAACGGCGCTGGATGCCGTTGTGGTAGTAGCTCAACTTCTCGTGGTCGATGCCCAGCAGGTGCAGGACGGTGGCGTGGAAATCATGCCACGGCACCGGTTTCTCCACCGCCTTGTAGCCGACCTCGTCGGTGGACCCGTAGGTGATCCCCGGCTTCAGGCCAGCCCCCGCCATCCAGCTGCTGAAGCCGACGTGGTTGTGATCCCGTCCCGTCCCCACCTGGTTGGCGCCCGACTGGGTGAAGGGCGTGCGCCCGAACTCGGAGGTGAAGAGCACGAGGGTATCGTCGAGCATGCCGCGCTGGCGCAGGTCCTTGATGAGGGCCGCCACCGGCTGGTCGATGCGGCCCGCCTCCCGGCCGTGGTTGCGCCGCATGTCCTCGTGGCCATCCCAGTTGATGCGGGGAGAGCCGAAGGAACCCCCGGAGAAGAGCTGCACGTGGCGCACCCCCCGCTCAAGGAGGCGCCGGGCAAGGAGGCAGCTGCGCCCAAAGTCCCGGGTCTCGTCCTTGTTGAAGCCATACATCTCCCGGGTGGCCTCGGTTTCCTTGTCGGTGCCGGTCACCTCGGGGACTGCGAGCTGCATGTTGGCGGCCAGTTCGTAGCTTGCCATGCGGGCGGAGAAGGCGTCCTCCGCGCCGTGCTCCTTCATGTGCGCCCGGTTCATCTTCTCGAGGAGAATCCGGCTCTCGTGGTCGACCCGCTTCTCGATCTTGCGGGCCGGGAAGAGGTTGGTGATGGCCTCCCCTTCCCCCTTGGTGCGGAAGGGCACGCCCTGGTGCACCGCGGGCAAAAATCCGTTGGTCCAGTTGCTGGTCGAACCGGCGGGCATGCCGCGGGCATCCGGAAGCACCACGTAGGTGGGCAGGCTGTCGGTCTGGTTGCCCAGTCCGTAGGAGACCCATGATCCCATCACCGGGAAGCCATTGAGACGGAATCCGCTGCTCTCCTGGAAGGTGGCCGGGGTGTGACTGGAGGACTCGGCCACCATCGAGTTGATGACGGTCAATTCGTCCGCCACGGTGGCAATGTTGGGAAAGAGGTCGGAGACCCAGAGCCCGCTCTTCCCACGCTGCTTGAATTCCCAGTCGTTCTTGCGCAGGAGGCCGACTTTCCCGAAGAAGACGTCGGGCTTCTCGTCGGTCTGCAGGGACTTGCCGTGGAGGTCCTTCAGTCGCGGCTTGTAGTCAAAGCTGTCGACCTGGCTGAATCCCCCGCACAGGCAGAGGTGGATCACCTGCCTGGCCTTGGGCGCGTAGTGGGATTCCCTTGGCTGGGCGGCGTAGCCATCCCGGAGAAGGAGCGAGGAGAGGGCCGCCCCGGTCAGTCCCCGCTGGGTCCAGTTGAAAAAGTCACGCCGGTTCGGCAGTCCACCATTCAGTTGGTTGCTCAAGGAAGAGTTCATTGGAAAGAAAAATCCGGGATCAGTTCAGATAAAGAAATTCATTGGCGTTGAAGAGGACCCGGCAGAAGGCGGCCAGGCCGTTCTCCTTGATGAATCCGAGGCCCAGGTCGAGATCCTCCGGGGTGGCCTCCCGCCCGAAGGCGAGCTCAAAGGCCTGCGCGATTCGCTTCTGCTCGTCATCCTGCTCCGCTTCCAACCGCTTGGCCATCTCCTCGGACATACGGAGGACGAAGGAGGTGTTCATCAGGGAGAGCGCTCCCAGCGGAGTGGTGGTCACGCTGCGCACGGGAGCCGCGGCGGAGGGATCGGGACAGTCGAGGGGAGCGAGCAGGGGGTGGACACTCCCCCGGGCCCAGGTGCGGTAGACACTGCGGCGATTGAACTCGGGGCCCTCGGGATCGATCGGGTCGTAGACCCACGATCCCTTGTGATTGTACATCTTGAAGTCCCGGAAGCCCGGCCCGCCAGCCACCGGATTAAGGGTCCCGGAAACGGCGAGGATAGAATCGCGGATCGACTCCGCCTCCAGGCGCATCGGGGCGCGCCGCCAGAGATAGACATTCCCGGCATCCATCTCCCGGGCCTTGGGACTGATCCGTGAGCTTTGCCGATAGGTGGCGGAGGAAACGATGAGCCTATGCATCTTCTTGAGACTCCATCCCCGGGCCCGGAACTCGGCCGCGAGCCAGTCAAGAAGCTCCGGATGGGAGGGTTTCCCGCCACTGAAACCGAGATCATTGGGGGTCTTCACCAGGCCCTGTCCGAAGTGGTAGTGCCAGAGCCGGTTCACCATCACCCGAGCGAAAAGGGGATTATTCTCGTGGGCGACCCACTCCGCCAGTTTGCGGCGGCGCTCGCCCTCCGAGGCATTGGGCTTGAGCCCGAAGTCGGAAGGAAGGCCATTGCGGAGGGACGCCACCCCGCCGGCGGATACTTCTTCCCCCCGTTCGAAGGGACTGCCGCGCACCAGCAGGTGGCGCACCGGTGCCCCCTTGGGAGTGACCGCATAGACCTTTTTCTGGCCCTGCTTGCTGATCTCGGTATTAAGCCGCGCGATGTCTGCCTTCCATTTCTCGCGGGTGGCCTTCTGCCCGGTGGTGAGGGCCGCGACCAGTTCCGCTTCCGTCACAATCCTCACATCAGCCGAGAGCGCGATCTGCTCAGCGGTGAGGGCTCGGTCGTAGAGCTGGGCCCGGTCAATTCGTCCCGCCAGCATGCGCCTGCCGTCAGCGGAGGTCCCGTGCCTCATCCCGAGGATGACCTGGCTGTTACCGGCACTATAGATTACTACCCCCGTCTTGTAGCTTTTGCCGTAGGGGTGCCCGTTCCGGTAGCCGGTGATCGTGCCATCCTCCTGGTAGACAATCGCCATGTGGACGAACTGGGACTGGGCCTCCTTTTCCTCCTCCCCGCCAAAACTCGCGGTTCGCCGGTATCCTGAACTGCCCGACATCCAGCGGCCGGGCTCCCGTTCCCCGAACACGATGGCGTCAAAGGGCTCCCCGGCCGTTCCCTGGATTCCGATCACTCCCCCGCCCCTCTGGCCCAGGTTGTCCAGTTTGACCCACGCTTCCAGGGTGCGGGCCTTGATTGCCTTCGTCAGGGGGGCGGTCAGGACAAAGCCGGTCTTTCCATCCAGGACCAGCGCCCCCCCTGCCACCCGGGCCGTTCCCCTGGCCTCCCCGTGCAGGGCCCCGATCTCATCTCGCAGATCACTATCGAAGGACCACCGCGAGATCGGCGACGGCAGGCTGTCCCGGTTCTTCTTTGCTCCATCCTTCGCCAGCTTGGCGAGCAGGCGCTTTCGCACCACCGCATCTGCCTCTGCCAGCTTACGGGACAGCGCTTCGATTTCCTTGCGCTTCCCGGCCACGTCCCCGCCGGCTGGCACGTTGCGATCGCCGCGGTGCACCCCCGCCAGGGCCGAGGCCATCTGGAAGTACTCCTTCTGCGCAATGGGATCAAACTTGTGATCGTGACAGCGGGCACAGTTCACCGTCAGCCCAAGAAAACTCTGTGCCACGGTGCCCACGAGGTCGGACATTTCATCCTCCCGCATGATCTTGCGCTGCTTGTCCCCCGCGGGCTTGAGCCCGTCAAAGGCCCCGCAGACCAGGAACCCGGTCGCTGTAATGGCACCGGGATTGCCTGGCGCAAGGACATCCCCCGCGATCTGCCACTTCACGAACTGATCGTAGGGCAGGTCCGCATTCAGGGCATCGATCACCCAGTCCCGGTAGGTCCACGCGTTGGGTCGCAACTGGTCATACTCGAAACCGTTGCTTTCGCCATAGCGGGCCACATCGAGCCAGTGCCGCGCCCAGCGCTCCCCGTAATGCGGCGAAGCCAACAGGACATCGATGTCAGCACTGGCCCCGGGAAGCGGCGGCAGGCCGGTAAGACCATAGTGGAGGCGGCGCCGGATCACCCGGGCGCTCGCTTCAGGGGCGGGATCGAGTCCCCTTTCCTCAAGCTTGGCGAGGATGAAGGCATCGATGGGATTTCGCACCCAGGCCATATTCTTCACCTCGGGCAACGCAGGTCGGACCACGGGCTGCAACGACCACCAATCCCCTCCCGCCCGCTCCTCGCCCGGGAGGGGTCCCGCCAGGCCGAGCGCCACCGCCACCAAGAGCCATCCTCTCTGGAAACTCATCATTACGGGAGTGTTCACCCCTCCAATTCGCATAGCAAGGCAAAGGCTCGCCCTCACCCCAAGAGATCACGGTTTCCTGCTACCGGAAGAGGGGAACGTTCGGTCCGGCCACGAGCGGATAGCAATCAAGGATGGTGCTCACCAGTTCCTGTTGCCCCTTCACCGTCGCATGGTTCTCCATGTTGCGCATGATCCGCAGGATGGTCAGGCGTGCCGGGAACTCCAGCAGGTGCTTGCCCGCATCGAATCCCGGGACCGTCATGATCAGCTCTCGCACACTGGTTTCCCGCCACCCTTCAAAGGGATTGATGATGATATCTTTTTTCGGAGCCCCGTCGGGGGCCATTCTTCCGTCGTACTTGATCATGTAACGGCCCGGGATTCCCAACCCCATGACAGGAAGTTCCAACCGCCGGGAAACTGCCACCGCGATCTCCGACAGCAGGATGGGAAGTCCCTTCCTGCGTGCAATCACCCGATGCACCGAACTGTTATCCGGGTCCTGGTAGGTCGTTGTGTCGCCCACCAGGCCGTATTGGTCCTTCAGGACTGAAACAAGCGCCGCCATGGCCCGGGCCGGCGGCCGGTCCTTCGGTTCAGCCTCCTCCCCAAGTTTCTCCCGCACTGCAACGGCCATCTTGTCGAGGGCTCCGGTGACAGCTTTCTTCTCCAGTTCGGGATCGAGAAAAAGAGCAATCGCCCACATCGCATGCTCCACCTTGAGATCGGCATCGGCCAGCTTGCCCATCTCCTCAAATTCTCCCCGGATAATCCGGGCCCGGATCCGCCTGATCAACTTGGCGGCCCGGACCCGCTTCTCCGGGGAGTTGCTCCGGGTTGCCTCCAGGAGCGCCGGGAGAGCAGGCTTTCCAAGCTCCAGCAGTTTCTGGTCAGCCCCATGCCGCACCGCGAAGAGCTCATCATCCAGTCGGGCGATGAGCTCCGGGATCCCGGACGACGAACCTTCCCCGGCAGCGGGGAGGGTCACTCCCCCTAGGAGGAGCAGCACCACCCAGAGGACTGCCCGGCAGGATGCCACTTCTCTTGATCGGGGAACAGACATGGGTCGGGGGCCTTACTCCATCGCTACAGGCACCACCGGAATCTCGGTTCCAGTTCCTGCCGCGCCTGCCTGAATGGGCTCCTGTATGCCCTCTTTTCGAGATGGTGCATATAAAAAGATTGCCCCTCGAATTCCAAATCCGTCCAAAGTTTTTAAGACCCCCCCTCCGGCACCGATTCCTCACGTGCGAATCGGCATTGGCCTTGCCTTGCCCCGGGCGGGTTCTAATCTCGATCGCTTCCCGGACCATCCGGGCAGCCCACCTTCATGGACCGCCTCTTCGTCGAAAAGAAACCCGAGTTCAACTCCGCTTCCGGTCCCCTCCTCAACGACCTCCAGACCAGTCTGCAATTGAGCGGACTCGAGTCCCTGCGCATCGTGCAACGCTACGACCTTGAGGGACTCGACCCCGCCCAACTTGAGGCAGCCAGCCGCCTCATTCTCTCCGAGCCGCAGGTCGACATCATCAGCCGCGAACTTCCTCTCAAGGACGATGAACAATGGTTCGCGATAGAGTATCTACCCGGCCAGTTCGACCAACGCGCCGATTCGGCGGCCCAGTGCGTGCAGATTCTCACCCAGCAGCAGCGACCTCTCATCGCCTCTGCCCAGGTCATCCTTCTCAAGGGTTCCCTCGGTGAAGAGGAACTATCCCGTATCAAGGAGTTCACGATTAATGCCGTCGACTCCCGCGAGTCACCCCTCCATCCACCTGAAACCCTCTCCCTCACCGCCTCTCCGCCCACTGATGTCGAAATTCTCTCCGGGTTCACGGAACGCGACCAGTCCGCCCTTGAGACGCTGCGACAGGAACTGGGACTGGCCATGAGCGTGAACGATCTCGCCTTCTGCCGCGATTACTTCCGGGATGAGGAGCATCGCGATCCCACCATCACGGAGATCCGGATGCTCGACACCTACTGGTCAGATCACTGCCGACACACCACCTTCCTCACCAGGATCGAAGAGGTGACTTTCGACCCAGGTAGCGAGGCCGCGGAAGAGAGCTACCACATCTATCAGTCCACCCGCGCCAAAGTCTACCGCAATGAGGAGCGCCCCGTCACCATGATGGACATCGCCCTGATGGGAATGAAGGAACTTCGCCAATCCGGCGAACTCCCCAACATCGAAGTCTCACGCGAGATCAACGCCGCCAGCATCGTGGTGCCCGTCGACGTGGATGGCCGGGAGGAAGAATGGCTGGTGATGTTCAAGAACGAGACCCACAATCACCCCACTGAGATCGAACCCTTCGGCGGGGCCGCCACCTGCCTGGGCGGCGCCATCCGCGACCCCCTCTCGGGCCGCTCCTACGTCTACCAGGCCATGCGCGTAACCGGGGCCGGCGATCCACGGGTCCCCTTTGAGCAAACCCTTCCGGGCAAACTCCCCCAGCGCAAGATCTGCCAGATCGCCGCCCAAGGATACAGTTCCTACGGCAACCAGATTGGCCTTCCCACCGGGCAGGTCTCGGAGGTCTACCATCCCGGCTACGTGGCCAAACGGATGGAGGTCGGTGCTGTCATCGCGGCTGCTCCACGGGTGAACGTCTTTCGTGGCGAACCGGCCACCGGCGATGCCATCCTCCTCATCGGCGGCCGCACCGGCCGGGACGGAGTTGGTGGGGCCACCGGGTCCTCCAAGCAGCATACTGACACCGCCCTCGAGAATAGCGCCGAGGTCCAGAAAGGCGACGCCCCCACCGAACGCAAGATCCAGCGCCTTTTCCGCAACCCGGAGTTCGCGAAACGCATCAAGGTCTGCAATGACTTCGGGGCAGGAGGCGTCTCGGTTGCCATCGGGGAGCTTGCCGACAGCCTCGAGATCGACCTCGACAAGGTTCCCAAGAAATACGCCGGCTTGGACGGAACCGAGCTGGCCATTTCCGAGTCACAGGAGCGCATGGCGGTCCTCGTCGAGGCTGCCGATATCGACTTCTTCATTGCAGAGGCGGACAGGGAGAACCTGGAGTGCACCCACGTCGCCAGCGTGGCCGATCATGGGCGACTCCGCATCAACTGGCGGGGCAAACCCGTCGTCGATCTCAGCCGGAGCTTTCTTGATACCAACGGGGTCCAGGAAGTCGGCAGGGTTCAGGTCACCGCACCCTCCGCAGATGGACCACTGGGAAACGCTCTCGATACCCTTTCCGACACAATCAGTCTCAAGGAAAAGTTCGCCGCCATCCTCTCTGATCTCAACTCAGCCAGCCAGAAGGGACTGGGAGAAATGTTCGACGGTTCGGTGGGCGCGGGGACGGTTCTCTGGCCCTTCGGCGGAGCAAGACAGGCCACTCCACCTGACGCCATGGCTGCCAAGATTCCCCTTCTGGAGGGCGAGACCGACACCTGCACCCTCATGAGCTGGGGCTTCAACCCGCGCATCGCGATGTGGAGCCCCTACCATGGTGCAATCTATGCCGTTACCGAGTCGGTTTGCCGGATCGTTTCCTCCGGCGGTCGCCTGTCCGACATCCACCTCACCCTGCAGGAGTACTTCGAGAAACTGCACGACGACCCGCGCAGGTGGGGCAAGCCCTTCAGCGCCCTCCTCGGTGCCTATCACGTCCAGAATGCCCTCCGCCTCGCCGCCATCGGAGGCAAGGACAGCATGTCAGGCTCCTTCAACGACCTCGATGTCCCGCCCACCCTCGTCTCCTTCGCGGTGGCCCCGGGCAAATGCAGCACCACGATTTCCCCGGAATTCAAGCAGGCCGGCAGCGTCCTCTCTCTCGTCAGCGTCCCGCGCGATGATCATGAGCGTCCGGACTTTGAGGCCCTCCGGCAAATCGCTAATCAACTCCATGCCCTCTCTTCCGAAGGCGGGATTCTCGCCATGCACAGTCTCGGCGAAGGGGGCCTCGCAGCCGGACTGGTCAGGATGGCAGCCGGCAACGAAATTGGTTTTCGCTCCAACGAGGCCCTTGACCCTGCCGACCTCTTCCGCGAGCGCTACGCCGCCTTTCTGGTAGAATCTGCCGCGCCCCTCGCGGTGGACGGGGCCGTGCAGGTGGGGGAAACCTCTTCCGCTCCAGACATTCAAATTGGCAGCGAGCGCCTTGCTCTCAAGGACTTGCTCGAAACCTGGCGGGCTCCCCTGGAGGGGATCTACCGCACCCAGGCGGCCTCTCCGCACTCCACGCTCGAGACCTTCCGCCACACCGGGGGACCCGCCATTGATCCACCCAGGAACGGCATCGCCAGGCCTCTGGCCATCATCCCCGCCTTCCCCGGAACGAACTCCGAATACGACTCCGCCCGCTCAATCCGGGACGCGGGCGGGGAGGCTGAAATCCTCATCTTCCGCAACCTCACCGCCCAGGCGGTCGACGAATCCCTGCAGGCCCTGGCCGAGGCCATCAGCAGAGCCCAGATGCTCTTCATTCCCGGAGGGTTCAGTGCCGGGGATGAACCCGACGGATCCGGCAAGTTCATCGCCACCGTCCTGCGAAGTCCCCTGGTCCGCGATGCCGTGATGGATCTCATCACCGGGCGGGACGGACTGGTCCTGGGGATCTGCAACGGGTTCCAGGCCCTCATCAAGACGGGCCTGGTTCCCTTCGGTGAAATCCGCGACCCCGAACCGGATGCCCCCACCCTCACCTTCAACGAGATCGGGCGCCACGTGTCCTGCTACGTTACCACCCGCATTGCCTCCAACCTCTCTCCATGGCTCTCGCAGTGCAGCATCGATGACCTGCACCTCATCCCGGTTTCCCACGGGGAGGGAAAGTTCTACGCCTCCGGGGATCAGATCCGTGAACTTGCCGCCAACGGACAAATTGCCACCCAGTACTGCGATCCCGGTGGCAATCCCAGCATGGACATCCGGCACAACCCCAACGGCTCCCTCTTTGCGATCGAGGGAATCACCAGCCCCTGCGGCCGAGTTCTCGGCAAAATGGCCCACACCGAACGTCGCGGCACTGACATTGGCAGGAATGTCCCCGGGGAAAAGTGCCAGCCACTCTTTGAAAGCGGAGTGGGCTACTTCCAGTAGGGCAGCTACCGCGCGAACGGGGGCATCATCCATGGGGCCGGACCTTCAAGGACCGCTGTCACCCTTCCCGGCAATCCCTAGGCCTTGCGCGCCTCGATCACCCCGTTCTCCATCCGCAGCACGCAATCGGCTAACTGATCGGCTTCCCGACTGCTGTGAGTGACATGCAGGACGGTGACGGCATGCTCCTTCTGGATCCGCTTGAGAAGAGCCACCATCCCGTCGCGCATGTCCTCGTCGAGAGCCGAGATGGGCTCGTCAAGAAGGAGCACGCGCGGCTCCACGGCAAGGGCCCGACCAAGGGCCACCCGCTGCCTTTCTCCCCCGGAGAGTCCGTGAACACGACGTTCGAGAAGATGCGCAATTCCCAGGTCCTGCGCCAACCGCGAGACAGATTCATTGATATCATCCTTTGCTCTCCTGCGCACCAGGAGCCCGAACCCGATCTGTTCACCTACCGTCATGGTGGGGAAAAGAGCCCCGTCCTGGGGGACATAGCCGATGTTCCGATCGCCAGGCAGGCACTCGGTGACGTCCGCGTCGGCCACCATGACCCGGCCTGCCGACGGTTTGCGCAGGCCGCAGATGATTTCCACCACGGTCGTCTTTCCACAGCCGGTGGGACCCATCAGGACCGCATAGTCCCCATCCTGAACTGCACAGTTCACGCCCGTAAGTGAAAAACCATCCACCTGCCACGAGACGTTCTGAAGTTCAATCATCGTTCAAGATAGCTACCAGCGTTCCCCCACCAGGCGCATCGCCACCAGCACAACCATGGCAAAGAATACCATTAACAGGCTCACCGCGATCGCTCCTTCCAGGTTCCCCACACTGAGCTCAAGCCAGACCGTGGTGGGAAGGACCTCCGTCTTCATCCGGGTAGCTCCCGCAAAAACGAGGACCGGGCCGAACTCCCCGAGACTGCGGGCCCATGCCACGCTGGCCGCCGCTACCATTCCCTTGCCGGCCGCCGGCAGGGTCACCCGCCACATCGCACCACCCCGTGAACACCCCAGCGTCATCGCCACGTCTTCCGGTCGCTGCGAGAGCTGATCGAAGGTTCCCCGCATGGTGCGGATGGCAAAGGCCACCCCGATCACGAACTGGGCCAGCACCACCCCGAAGACCGTGTAGGTGAAGGGTATGACGGAGTCGACGAGCCCTCCCAGGCCAGTCTGGAACAGAATGAGCAGGCAGAGTCCGATCACCATGGGCGGAAGGACGATGGGGATATCGAGGATCGACTCCACCAGGGCCTTGCCGAAAAATCTGCGTCGTGCCAGAAGGTAGCCAATAGGGACGGCAGCAAGGAGGGACAGGAGCGCAGTCAGCGAACAGGTCAGGAGACTGAGATAGATCGAGTGCTGGATTTCACGCGACTGCAGGGCGCTGAGCAGATCCCCGGGAGTGCTGTGCACCGCGGTGGCAACCAGCATGGCCACGATGAACAGGACGTAGCCCGCGGTGGTGAGGGCAAGGTAGAACCAGAAACGGGCATTCGGATCCCGGCCGAGACTCAAGAGGAAGTGCCACGGGCACATGAAAAATCGCGCCAGGGAAGCCATCTATCAACGTTTTTTCGGCTGAGACAGCCACGGCGGGATTTCCAGTTCCGAGCTCTTGACGGGCTTCTGGTTCTCAATCCAGATGAAGCCGCTTGCTTCAAAGCGGGCCCGGTTCTTCTGAAAGAAGGCGAGGAGCCGCTCCCCGAGGAGCTTGCGCGGCGAATCGACCCGCACTGCAAACGGTTGCACCGCCCGCGCTCCTTCGTGGTTGATTTCGATGAAGTCGAGGTGCTCCTCGGCCAATTTGTAGTTCACCTTGTAGACGACAACGGCATCGAGACTCCCGGTCCGGATCTGATTGATGAGCAGATCTGCCGTGGGCACTTCGGCACGGACATTCCGGCGGATGGCCTCCTCCAGGGCAGACTGCTTCAACATTCCCTGGGTCATGAACCCCAACGTCGATTGCTGGGCGTTGTTGATACCCACCTTGAGCTCAGGCCCGGCCAGATCCGCCAACGTCCGGATCCCCTTGGGGTTTCCCTTCGGCACCGCAATCCCGATCACTGTTTCAGTGAGGAGAACTGCTTCCGGAAAGCTCTTCTCCACCGGGGGCACGAAGCAGATGTCACAGGCATAGTAGGCATCAGGAAAGCGTGGATTGGTGGTATCGTTCATGGCCTGCATGGCTGCACAGAGCACCCCGCACCCATTGAACATCGTCTCTACCGACACGCCCTCACGATCCGCAAACTCCCGCAGGGTGTCCGTAACAGCGGGACGATTCACCGCGCCACTGTAGAGAATGAGGTTGGGTTTCTCCGCCCACTCATCTCCCGTGATCGCCTCGTAGTTCATCCCGGCAAAGATCCTGCTGCCCTTCCCGGGAGCATTGAGATAACGCGCAAATTTGAGCGCGGAGGAGGGTGCCTTCGAAGCGTTGAGAACCGAAACGGTCACCTTGTCCTTGTGGGCGGTGAAGCGGGGAACCTCCACGGCCTCCAGCTTTTCGAATTGAGGAACCGTGGAGTTCCAGATCACGGCGGCATCCACCGCGCCGAAGGAGAGATCCGCCGCCAGTTCCATGACGGTGGTCTTGGTGACGGTGACCTTCTCGCGCAATTCCTGCCAGCGATCGCCCAGAACTTCCCTGGTGGCCTTCCCGATGCTGGCAGTTTCCTTGTTCCCCACTGCTATCTTGAGATCCTCGCGGAAGAGGTCCTCCATTCCCTTGACCCCTTTGGGATTGCCCGCCTGCACCGCAATTACCGGATACTGGTGGGCGAGGGGCAGGACCTCCTCAATCAGTCCCTTCTTCCGCGCCAGGTCGATGGCGTGTTCGTCGGCAGCAATAAAAAGGTCGCCCTTCGGTGCATTCTCAATCTGGCTCAGGAGAGCAACGGTCCCGCCAAACTGAAAGTTGATCTGCACCCCGTATTCCTCCCGGTACTTCGCGGCAACCGCCTCAGCCGGCTTCTTCATACCCGCCGCGCAGTAGACCGTGATGGACTTTGCGTTGGCGTTGCTCCGGCGGTCCTTTAAGTAGGTCCACACCAGGGCCGCGATCAGAAGAACGGCGGCGGTCAGGATTACGATGAGTGCCTTCATGCAGGATGCGAACGTAGTTTTTGCGGAAGGATTGGGAGAATCAACTTCCTTTCGCGCCGCCCCTCCCCACGACCAGACAGCAGAGGGCCAGCACACCTGTCAGGGCCACCAAGGCACTGATCACCGGTCCGACAGCGGCATGCGCCTTCAGGCTCTTTCTTTCGCCATCCGCGTCAGCACCTGCAGGGATCTCGCCACCCTCGATACGCACTACTTCCGGACGAGACTCGGGTTCCTTGTCCTCTACTGGGGCAGGCTCTCCGCCTTCATTCTCCTCCGAAGACCCATCCACGTTCTTCTCCCACTCCATTTGAGCTGCCAGCAACGCCTCGTCCCAGTCCAGCGCAATGCCAAGATCCCAGCCGGGATTCTGAAACTTCACCCGGCACGAGCAGGCCCCGAGGAGGAAGAGCGAGACTTCATCAATCCCCTCCTCATTGAGTTCACCCGCAGGCCAGGCCCCGAGCACCCGCCCCCGGCCAAAGACCACCCCTCCAAAGGGCTCCTCCTTCTCAAGGAGTTCACCCTGCGGCCCCGCAAGCATACGCAGGAAAACCTGCTCTTCCGGATCGTCGCGGTTGATCTTCATGAAAGAGAATCCAACCCGCAATCCGGGACCGGGACCAAGCGTGCTCTCGGGGTCGGTTGGATCCTGCTCCGGGATGGCCGCCACCCCCTGCAGATACTCCAGACGGGCATTAAGGATCCCCTCAAATTTTCTGTCGGCGTGGTCATCCCCACTGCTCACCATGACCCAGACCATCGACTCTCCGGCCAGAAGGCGTCTGGCCAGTTCCCTGCGGACAGGCGACTCAAGGAGAGCGGTGGCATTCTCGTCAAGCGTGCCGCTCCAGACAACCGGTCCGTCTTCGGGCATGAGGAGCCGCGCGGATGCTCCCGCTTCCGCCAGTGGCAGCACCTCCAGTTCGGTTCGGTTCTCATCGAGAAACTTACGCAACCCAGCCCCGGCCTTTCCCTCCATCCAGCCTGCCGGTGCTTCCAGTCGATAGGGATCGGCAGGCCAGCGATCCAGAGCGTAGCGAAAGACCGGCACCGTGCAGGCAGAGGCAATCCCTCCGGCCAGACCGAGTGCCCCGAGGAAAAAAGCGAGTAGTCGATTTGTCATCTTAGTAGTCCTATTGTTTTCCAAACCGATGCACCTTTCCATCCTTGGTGGCCACGAAGAGGCTGCCATCGGCAACCGCCATGCCATCCCACACGGGCAGGGCATCGAGTTTGAGTTCCTGGTTCTGTTCGCCACTGGAAACCGAAACAGACAACAGCTTTCCACCCGCGGCACCCTTGAGGGCCGCGTCCTGCCGTTCCAGCACCTTGTCGATTTCCTTGTCCTTCTCCATGATCCGCTCAAAGGTGTACTCCTCGTCCATGATGTCGGGAGGCCCGGCCACCAGCAGGGTGTCACCAGCCAGGACCATGCCCTGGGCGAAGAGAGGAACCTGCCGGTCCCAGTCGCGCTGCACGTAGGAATTGCCGCCCCGTTGACTACCGCCCGCCTTTCCCTTTTTCGGACCCTTGCGGAACCAGATGGCCTTCCCCTGCCTGCCCTTTCCTACTTCCACTCCGCTCAGAGTACCATGGTTCCTGCCCTGTGATTCATCCTTCGCGCTCGGGGTGTCAAAGGAACAGGCCAGAACGGCTTCCTTGTTGCTCTTCCGCGCCATGAGGGGATCGGCATGGTTCTTCCTGATTTCATCCGCGCCCACCTCTCGGAAAGATACGCGCAGTTCGTCAAGGAGACCGGTGAAGGCAAACTCCGTCTTGTATTGCCCGACCGAAGACCCGGAATCCATGGCCAGGTCCAGACCCTGCGCCGGCAGCTTGGAGAGCAAACCGGTCGCCTGCCCCTCCGCAGCCAGTTCCCCGTTGAGATAGAGCTTCATCGACTTGTCCTCTCCCAGCACAGCGACAAGATGGCTCCACCCCTTCTTGAGTGGCTTCCCGGCCGAGATAACGACAAGTTTCTCGTCTGCTCGCACCTGAAAACTCGGAATCCGCTTCTTCAAGGTGAGGGCATAGCCGTTGAGAGGCCCCCCATGGGCCAGCACCACCCCACCCGGTCCGTCCGGAAACACCCAGAGCTCCACTGTTACCGGTTTTCCCGTCGGATTCATGCTTTCCCGGGGCTTAAAGGCGACGAGGGCATTGGACCGCGCCCGCCCCCCTCCCGCGCTGGGAGCGGGTGCATCCGGAGCCTCTCGATTCGCACCGAAGAGCTGGTGCTCGATGGTGGTCGTCCAGCGCAGGTATTTCGGATCCCGTCCGAATCCATAGACCTTGTCCTTGTTAAAGACGAGCATGCGACCAGCGGGGGCATACTTGCCCGCCTGGTGATAGCCGTTGTGGCCTCCTGCGAAGTTTCTGCCGAAAACCCAGTAGGCCCGGTGGAAGTAGGTGTCATCGAGAAATCCCATGGGCGCGAAGAGATGGGCGCCCTTTCCTTTCTGGGCCCCGCCCTGGGCGGCTGCGTTCCCCGAGATCGGCCCTATCTCGAGACGATCCCCGCTCTTCTTGTCAATTTTCTGGGAGCGCAGGTAGGTATGTTCTCCATCACTGCTGAGAATATCGGGCAGACCCACCTGCATCTGGAGTGTCTGCAGGCGGTCCTGGATATCGCCACCGGTTTCCGGATCGCGGTGATCCATCACCCTCTCCAGCAACTTCCTTCCGCTCTTCACCTCGAGCTGGATGAAACGCAGACCGTGATCCAGGAAGGTGGAACGCCCCGCCACGAAGGATGCGATACCGTCCTCCACCAGCACCGTGCCATGCACCGGCCAGACGCTCTCGATCTGCTCAAAGGCCATGAGACGGCGGTCGACAGGTGCCGCGCGGAACTTCCAGATGAGGGAGCCGTCCTGCGCACGCAGGCAATAGACCGAGCCATCAGCAGACCCGAAGACCAGGCGTCCCTTCCAGTAGGCCGGAGGAGAATCGATGCGTGCACCAGCCGTATAACTCCACTGCGGTTCACCGGAACCCGAGGAAAGGGCATGCAGGGTATGTTGATCGATCTGCGCGACATAGACCTGGTCCTTCACAATCGTGAGGGCGCTGAGACGTCCTCCAAGCTGCACCTTCCAGCTCTCGTCGAGGTTGCCGACGAGAGCCTGCTCCGATGCTCCACTGCGCTGGACATTGCCACGGAAGGTCGGCCAGTCACCCTCCCCGGCCACCACCTCATTCACCGGCTCATTGAAAGAGGGCCCCTTCGACAACCGGCCCTCATCCGATATCTTCCCGGGGAGTTGAAAGGTGGTCGAGGCAGGAGCCAGGGCGTTAAACCCGTACAACTTGGCTTCCGGGTAGCAGGCACAGTTATGGGGTGGTGCGTAGGTCAACCCGTTGGCGGGCATCACGCCATAAAGGCATCCACCCCGCACCCAGTGATTGATATCCCAGTCTTCCTTGTCGAAATCCACGAACTCGATTCCCGTGCGGGAGGGAATGAGGAACCGTTCCGTCGCCTTCGCAATATAGCAGCGGTGGTGAAACCAGTAGGTTTTCACATTTGGCGGGAACTGCTTTTTCACCTCCCCGGTGCGGGGATCCCGGCCCGTGTAGACCCCACTGTGCCCACCGCTGGTCAGGGGCGCGGACCAGACCAGGCCTCCCACCACCAGGAGATCCTGGGGCGACTGGTAGCCGGAGGGGTCGTGCGTGGCCTCCCAGAGTCTCTTGCCACTGGCAAGGTCGTAGCTCTGCATCTTGTTATCTCCTCCCGCGTAAAGGACGACATCCCCATAGATCACGAGCCGGGGGGCGAAGTTGAAGGCGATGAGGGTCCGGCGCCCGGCCTTTTCACTGCGCCATCGCTGGTCACCGGTCTTGCGATCAAGGCAAACCACGTTCTCCCCGTCGTGGTAGACCAGGACCTCTCCAGCCACCGAGAGACTCAGTGGAGAAATCTTGTCCTTCTTTTCCCACAGGAGATCTCCGCTCCCGGCACCGTAGGCCCGGATGCTCCGCGGCTGGGCGTTCCAGACGAATTCGGTGCGCACCCGCGCCTGGTCCCCGACATTGTGCTTGGGAGCATAGTCCTCCAACTCTGACTGACCTTCCCGAATGAGGGTGAAGAGTATTCCTTCATGATGTATGATCTCCTCCGCTTTTTCCGAACCCTCAAAGACGCCACGGGTTTCGCCGCTGGCCGCATCGATATCCTCAACCGGCCCGGTAATGCTGCGCGTCACAAAGAGTCGCTCCCCGTCCACTACCAGACGCCGGGCCAACTGGCTGGGACCACTCTTCAAGGGCCAGAGCTGGTTATGCCATTTCGTAATTGGACGCTTCCACAGCACCGCACCGTTGAAGGCATCGCGCGCAATCAGTTGCCAGTCGGAGGGTAACTGGATGGACACCCGTGACCCCTCGTCCATGATGTAAAACATGCGCCCGCCACCCGAGACCAGCGCACTCATGGACGCCATGCGATCGTGATGGCGCGACCAGCGCGGACTCCCCACCCACTGCATGCGTCGGGGCGGCCCTACCACCTTGTCCTTGGCCACCGCATTCCCGGAGGGGTTGTGAAAGTAATGCGTCCAATCGTCGATCTCCTTCGGACGGGGCTTGACCGTCTTCTTCCATGCGCCATCGCGACGCACCCAGGCGATTCCCTCCGGGACCAGCACCCGCAGCATCTCTTCCTCACTGACCCCGGCAGCCTCCTCCGCCACGATCAAATTCACGAAGTTCTCGATGTAGGGCAGGGTCCTGCCATCGAATTGCTCCACCGAAACGGACCCGTAGAGACCCTTGGCTCGTAACGCTGAGCGGGCCTTTGCCACGGCGGAAGCGTCCACGCTCAGGCCCTGCACAAGGTAGCGGTTGTCCAACCGCAGGGAGGCCGTCAGGACGGGATCCGCCGCGCCGAGTTGCACGACGAGGCCGCCTTTCACCCCGGAACTGCGGACAGCGTCCTCAAGCGAGGTCGGAGCGGCGAGGAGGGAAGCCGCAAAAAGCACCAGAAAAGGAAGGAGATAATTGATCTTCATGACATGGTGTGCATGCGGGCCATAGAGTGAGGCCCTCCCCGGGCTTGCTCAACCAATCATTCCGGGAAATCACCTGTCAGTGGACTTTTCATGCTTCAGGAAGGAAGCTAGCCTCCAAAATCCCCATGAAAATCACCGTCCAGTTTCTCGGTCAGGCCCGCCAGTTGGTGGAATCCGACCGCGTGACGATGGAAGTGCCGGAGGGAGCCTCCGTGGATGACCTCGTCCCAAGCCTCCTCGCAGGGGCCTCCGAGCGCCTTCTCATCGTGTTGGTCGCAGATCAGCGCCTCCGCCGCGGCGTGATGGCAATCCTGCGCGATGAGACCATTGATCCCTCCGCCCCTGATCTCCTGCAGGATGGCGACGAACTGAGTTTGCTGCCACCGATGTCGGGAGGGTAATGATCTTGTCACGCCTCGCCCTGAGGAACCGGGACAGCCTGACCGGCACAATTCGTGGTCAGGGGAAGATCATTCGTGACGAGGCAGCTGATTCGTGCTCGAGTTCCAGCACGACTATCGAGGAATGACACGCGGTTCGCTCCAATTGAATCCGGTCTGAAGGTGGTCCCACAGGAATTCTCCCCCATGGAACTGACCGGCGAAGAGCGCGCCATCTACGAATGGCAGATCTGGGTGGATGGCCTGTCCGAATCCGGACAGGAGAAACTGAAGGGAGCCACTGCCCTGATCACTCGGGTGGGAGGCCTGGGCGGACCCCTCGCCCAATCTCTGGCCGCGGCAGGAATTGGAAAACTCATCCTGGCCCATGCCGGCAACACCAGGCTCAGCGATCTCAACCGACAGATTCTGCAAACCCATGGTCAACTCGGAAAGTCACGCATCGAGTCCTGCCGACGCCGCCTCCTCGAACTGAATCCCCGTCTTGAAATCGAAGCGGTGCCCGAGAATGTCACCGAAGACAACTCCGCCCGCCTGGTGGCCGGCGCGGATGTCGTCTTTGACTGCGCGCCTCTCTTCGAGGAACGTCTCCTCCTGAACCGGGAGTGCGTCCGCCAACACAAGCCGCTTATCGATGCAGCCATATTCGACCTCGAGGGCCAGCTCACCACCATCATCCCCGGTCAGACCCCTTGCCTGGCCTGCCTCTACCCCGAAATCCCACCCGGCTGGAAGCGCGAGTTTCCTGTCATCGGCGCTGTTTCCGCCACGGTAGCGAACCTGGCCGCCCTGGAAGGAATCAAGCTCCTCGCGGGCTTTGGCGAACTGCTCACTTCCAAACTTCTCGTTTATGACGCGCGTTCCATGACCTTCCGCAAGATCGCCATCCACCGCCGCGTCGATTGCGCGGTATGCAGCACGCTCGCCCCATCCCCGGAGCGAGCAACTCCTGCTGAGAAGGACGACTGAGAGCCCTCTGGACCTGCCTCACGCGAGCGAACCTGCCGCCCCCCTTGGAGCACTTAGGCCTACTCGCCCTGCTGGAGGGCGCCGGCAATTTCCTCGGCGTAGCGGGTGGCGCATTCTCGTGGTGAGCCCGCCTCTCCGTAAAGAACCCCGCGGGACACGTTCACCACATTGGGCGCCTGGCGTTCCGCTCCCGTCAGCATCGAGAGATCGCCCCCCTGCGCGCCCAGTCCCGGAATCAGGAGCGGCACATCCGGTAATCCGGCCAGCACCTCTTCGCCGGCATTCGTCAACCCCACTACCAGGCCGACCTCTGTCCCGCGCTTTTCACCCGCAGCCCGCTCCGCGAATTCACCGACCAGTTCAAAAATCCTGCGTCCCCCGCTCTCGCGCCGCTGCAGATCATCACTGCCGGGGTTAGAAGTGAGGGCCAGGAGGTAGATCCCCTTCCCCGGGTAGTCGAGAAAGGGCTCCAGTGAATCGTAGCCCATGAAGGGATTTACGGTCACCGCATGAGCCTCGAAGCCCTCGAAACAGGCCTGTGCGTAACGACGCTGCGTTTCCCCGATATCACTGCGCTTGGCATCCAGGATGACCGGAACTCCTTCCGGGATGCGCCCCATCACACGCTTCAGCATGGCCAGGCCCTCCGGACCCATTGCCTCAAAGTAGGCGATGTTCGGCTTGTAGCAGGCCGTCTGCGCAAGGGTTTCCTCCACCACCCCGTCCAGGAAACGTTCCACTTCTTCGATTTCGTTGCCGTGCCGTTCAATACGCGGGTCCAGACCTACGCAGAGATTCGATCCCGTTGCCTCGATGCGGGCCGCCAACTGATGCGAATAGCGCACTTCCATCTGGGGACACACCCTTGCCCACACCCCCGCCAGACAAAAGCGTTTCCTGCTCAATTCTGACTTCTGCCCGCGACTCCCCTGCCCGGGATGCCAATAACTTTCCTCCTTCCGGCTGCCCGTCGCCCTGCTCGACTGAAAAAGCAACCTCAAACCCGGTTATGTCATTGAAAACACCAGACATTCACTGCGTCCTGTGATTCAACGGGGGAGTGGATTCCGTCACGGACCTTCTCCAGCAA
>Ga0310342_100000498_pt1 | contig 22016 bp, 31 predicted proteins | sample S15DNA20500_MG_FD_206155 | JGI IMG/M metagenome (GOLD analysis project Ga0310342, IMG submission 206155) | Marine microbial communities from station ALOHA, North Pacific Subtropical Gyre - S1503-DNA-20-500_MG | ecosystem: Environmental > Aquatic > Marine > Oceanic | place: Pacific Ocean: North...
AGGCCGGCCCGCGTATTGATGATCGCTGCGACTAGCTTCCCTTGATATCCCAGTCGTCCGTGGACGACGTAGGACTCGTCGGCGACGGCGAATGGATCGCATCCCCACCGGATGGCCTGATTGGCGACCCGGAAGCAATTCGCCAAGGTTCCCTCTCTGTTTCCTGCGACGATCAGGTGTTTGGGCGTAAGGGTTCCCGAGGATATGACCGTGGCGATTCGCTGCAGGTGCTCGAATCTGCCGGTGTCCATCACGGCGACGGCGGTGTCCTGGACAGGTTGGCGGATAACGGCTGGAAGTCGGTTGTTGTCGGTTTTTGATGTCATCACTTTTTCTCCAGTGAGTGTGCTTGCGAAATTGCTAGTTTCTCTACGTGATCGGCCCACGTCTTCCACTTGTGGACGGTCGCTTTCCTCCGCCGTAAGGATTTCTGCGCCCGCTCCGACGGTCCCTTGTCACTTGCTTTAAGATGTTCGTTGATCCGCTCGACGAACTCCATCTGCTTTGTCTCGTGTCCGCGTAAATACGAAAGTAGAGAAGCGATCGACGGGCTCTCGAAGCCCTGCCCGCAGGTCGGGCACTTGTGTTCGGTCATGTTGTCTCCAGGTGAGGGGTTATCGGACGAATACGCGGATTCCCGTATGGCAGAGCCACAGATGACGGCAGAGTCTTCCTTGTCCGGAGTGTCCGGTTCGTGCTGGCCGCGACGGTGAATTCCTTGCGATCAGAAGTCAGCCAAGACCATACAGATCCGTCTTCAGCGACACCGTAGCTGGCGTCGCCGATCTGTTGTCGTATACGGTTCTCTAGCGCCCTGATTCTGGCGTCCGCTTCCTTGCGATCTGACTTCGCTGCCAGCAGGGCCTCGACTTCGGCGCCGTCCAGGTCCACCCACGCCGCTTGCCCGTTGTCGTTAGGGTGGAGGCGTCGAAGCAACTTCGTGCACGACTCCGTGTGATCCGCATCCGGTGGATCTCGCCGCTCGACCCGGCCCCAGAAGTCCCGAAGGCGATCCAATAGCGCGCGCTGGAAATCTGGATCGGCCTCGACGTGCCGGACGAGCGGAGTGTTTCCGCCGACGAGGGCGCCAAGATACCCGTGATCCCAGCCGCGGACGAGCATCTGGTGTTGGAGCTGAACTTGAAATCGCAACGGGACCTGATCGTCGGACCACTCCGATGCGTTGTACGCGCCTACGTTTTTTAATTCCAGGACTGCTTCCTCTTCGACTATCTCCGCGTCGAGCGTTGCCCGGAGCCATGGATGCTCCGAGTGCTCGTAGACTTGATAACCGTCGCCATACGAGTTTAGGCGAGCGGTCTTGCCGGTGACCTCGTTAAATATAGAGGCGATAGCCGACTCCAAGTGTAACCCGATCCACTGTGCGTCAGTCGGTTCCTCGTCGGTCGGGTTTATTTTACGTTCGTACACAGCCAGTTCGCTGTCGTAGCCGACGCCGAGGATCGAGGCCGATTCACTGGCGCCGACGAACTCGGTGCGCTCGCGGAGCCAGCCCGCGCGTGTCTGGTATGTTCTTAGCTTGGTCATTGATTATCCTCCTTTGGTTATGTTGACGCCGCGTCTAAGTTGCTAGTGTTGACTATGCCGAGGAGAGTTTGAGCGGCGCCCGCGAACGTGTCGCTCCTGATCGTGCCTCGATTCTCAACGTAAATCGTTACCTCCAGCCGCTCGGAGTTGGTTTGGAGATAGTGGTATAGCTCCGCGGATGTCGTCCACAGAGCGTTTTCGTCGACCCGTCCCCCCTCGACCTCGCCTCTGATGTAGTCCGCCACTACTGAATCCAGTTCTTGGTGTGTCACGTTGACCTCCTTTCGAGTTCCGGCGCCGGACGGCATCCATCCGGAGAGCGCCGAGGCCGGGCCGGTTCCATCGGCCCGGGGCTCGGGGCCCTCTGTGCCTATGTGGCTGACGGTGTCCAATCATCCGGTGAGAGACTAATTACGTCGCCGCCGAGGTACTCAAGTTCGGTCGCCCTTCCGTAGTCGGCGACGTCCTGGCTGGCTCTTGTGACAGCGCTGTGAAGTCCGTACTGCGTCAGGTCTCCCCCTGCGATCAGGTGCTCCAGGACGCTCTCGCCTTCGCCTTCGCTCAGATCGAGCCGACTCGATACAACCTTGACCGCCTCGGTCGGGCTGGCCTGTAGGCTCACCCCGCGAGCGACCTGGAGCCGCTCGACGTAGTCCTGGAAAATCCGGCCGTCCATCGCCGCCTTCGTCGTGTCGCGGACCTCAAGCCACAGAGCCTTGTCCGCTGCGGCCCTGGTCTCCGTCGAGAGGTAGCGACCTGTCTCGCTCGCGCCGTCGCCGCCTATCTTGAGCTGGCTGCCGCTGTGGTTGCGCCGCATCAGGTCGTCGCGAAACACAGCCATATTGGTACACTTCCTGGTATGGATTCCGGGCTCTAGGTACAGAGCCCGGCCGCCGACCTCCGAGTTTCCCAAGATGAGCCCGGCCTCGACTATATCCACCGTGTCGTTTCCCTTCCCCCACGTGACCGACTCCACCCCAACCGGAAGGATTTCCGCGACCATGTCCGGTCGAGTTACCTTGAGGTACAGTTGCGTCTCGGTGATCGCGGCACTGGCGATCTCGCCACCGCACTCCGTGATCGCTGGAAGGACCGCGTTCGCAAAATCCCAGTTGTCCAGTGGTCGGTAGCGATCTGAAAGGAAGGCGCGAACACCGCGATCCAGTGTCCGAACGAATCTCTTGGCGGGCTCCGCTTCGAGCCAATGGTTGAGGTTCGACACGAGTAGGTCTGGCGCCTCAGATCTCATTCGATCATAGTACTTCTTGGGGACTCCCAGCCTAGCCGCGAATTGGCCGTGTGCTGACTCCCTCATTCGTAACTCGTCGGCGCCCTTTATTTCCAACGACAGCTCGTCGCCGGAAACGCTGAACCGCATGTCGCGCGTGTCGGCCAAGTAATCTACTTTGGCTTCGTTCTGGCGACGCAGCTCGGATGCGAGTTCGGTTAGTGTCATTGCAGTTTTCATCGTTTCCCCTTTTTCGGCGGATGGGTCCGGACCGCCTTTCCGGTCAGCGTCGAAAGACGCTGGCAGCCCGCCGGGATCCGATCCAGGCAGGTTGGCCAGAGCCTTAAGACACCTCCCCCGAGCTTGTCGGAAAGAAGAATGGCAAGCCCATGACCGTCGCCAGCGACTGATGCCATTCCGGGATTTCGTCGCCGTGCTCCTGGATCCACTCGACAACTGCGTTGATCGCTCCTGGATTGTCGCCGAAAAAACTGTGCAGGGCCGAATGAGAGGAATAGCCGATTCCCTCCAGGAGCGACTCGAATTCCCTCACGCCGCTCTCGCCCTCGAATCTCATGTCCGTGCAATAGTCGTCGATCAGCTCGTTGAAATCTTTCATCGGTTCCCCTTGTTGTGGTGTTGGTTGTGGTGGTGGTGGTGGTGGTGGTGGTTAGCTGGCGACGATTCCAGCCGCGTGTAGCTTATCTATCGCGCGTCTCCGCCGGTCATAGCTGCCAGATGGCAGGCCCGAGATTGCCTGGGAAACATCACACGCCTTGGCGTCCGCCGGAACCCGTATAGCCTGGGTGCCTCTCGACAGGTACAGCACGCTGTGCCCGCCTCTCCGCTGCAGCTCGAAAGATGCCATGATGTACACTCCTCGTTGTTGGTGGTGGTGGTGGTGGTGGTGGTGGTGGTGGTGGTATCAACCAATCAGTAAGTCACCACGTCACAGATGAGCCCGACCGCTGAATACTTGCGCTTGATTGCATCCATACTTCGCTCGATTCTGCCCAGCTCTAGAACGCTCGCGTCACCCCAGCCTTCTGCGACGGCGTAGTAAGTTGACCCGTTCATGCAGTCAATCGCAATCTCGCGCTGCAGCTCTGTTTCTACCCGCAACTCGCCGGTTTCTTCGAGTTCACTCAGCATCTGTTCGGCGGCTTCCATTATTTCAACGCTATCCCACTTCGGTTTTTGCTCGGCGATGAAACAATCGGCGATTGCGTCTCCGACTTCGAGTCGGTGGCTGATGATTTCCCGCTGTGCGTCGGTGAGCTTGATCGTCATCTTTGTTTCCTTGGTGGTGTTGGTGGTGGTGGTGGTGGTGGTGTTACTACAAGCCTTCGGACTCAGAAAACTCGTAGAGCGGACGCTCGCATTCCTCAAGTGCATCCGACTGGTATTCCTGATTTCCGATACGGGTGTACCATTTGCCCTTGCCGGAACCGGGAGAATTAGACGGCCAATAAGAGGTATCCTCGATACACAGTGTGCCATAAATCCAGCCTTTGGCGCCGAGAAGCGCGTCGTCCTGGAATGTTGCGGCGAGATCGTCGGCCCACTGCCGTGTGCCCTGGAAACGCTCGAAAGTCATGGCCTTTGTCTCCTTGTTGGTGGTGGTTGGTGTTGTTGTTTGATACCCTCATTGTATCAGAGTTTGCCCGCGTGTCAATAGTCATGACGTATTATTTCCTCTTTTTTTTCCGGGTGGTCAATCTTGCTGGCCCGTGTTATAATGTCCGCATGGAAACTCTACCTCTCTCGTGTCAGATCGTGGACCGGCTCCGGGAGCGTCTCGTAAAATGGGGCGCAGGCCGTGCAGTTTCCGCTGCTACGGGCATTTCCGAGCCCACCATCAGCCGGATTGCCGGCCGCAAACGAACGCCAACGACTAGACAGGTTGACCTGCTGGCCGCGTACTTGGGTGTCCGACTGGCGAAGTCGGTCGGGCGTGCCAGAAACCGGCCAGAAACCGACCAGGAACCGGCCAGGAACCGGCCAGGAACCGGCGACGGTGGCTAAGATTAGACTTTTGGCGATCTTTGGACGTCTTTGGTGATCTTTGGTGATACAGCTACCACGATGATTCCTAAACGATGCTTGACCTTCGGCAGTTTGTTTTCCGGCATCGGTGGCCTTGACTTGGGCCTTGAGCGTGCCGGCCTGACTTGTAACTGGCAGGTAGAGATTGATGAGTACGCAAACAGAGTTCTGGCCAAGCACTGGCCCGACATCCGAAGGTGGGGAGACATCCGTACGTTTCCTCCCGACACCGAGAGTGGAGCAGGGCGGTGGCCAGCGGAGCGGAAGTCGGAAGGACGAGAATTCAACTCTTGGTCAGATGGCGAGACTTGGTCGGTTGACCTCATCTGCGGTGGTTTCCCCTGCCAGGACATCAGCTACGCCGGTCGCGGAGCAGGGCTCGACGGGGAGCGAAGCGGATTGTTTTTCGAGGCCATTCGCGTGGTTCGACAACTCCGACCCAGGTACGTGTTGTTGGAAAACGTGGCAGCGCTCCTTACTCGGGGGCTGGACCGAGTACATGGGGAGCTGGCCTCGCTCGGTTATAGTACGGAATCGCATTGCATACCGGCTGCCGCCGTTGGTGCCCCGCATATCAGGGACCGGGTCTTCGTTGTGGGCTACTCCGCAGGCGAGGGATCATTTTCCAGTACACTCACCGGAGTACATAGCGGCGAAGAAATCACAGGGTCATGGGATGCGGAATCTGAACGACGAAGTGAAGCTGTGGCCGACTCCAAGGGCGAGCGACTCGGAAAGAGGCGGCAGGGGCGAACTACTACACCAAGTGAAAGGCGGGACACCCCGCGGGAAGATGTGGCCGACACCGACGACCAGCGACTGGAAGGATACGGGCGAGAATATGAACTGGGAAAAACGAGCAGCGATAAGTCGTCTGCCGGGAGTTGTCAACGTGCTGGAAACCGATTCTTCGACGCCCCCATCGGCGGCGAGTGGCTCCCTGAACCCGACGTGGGTCGAGTGGCTCATGGGGTTCCCTCCAGGGTGGACCGACTTAGAGGTCTCGGAAACGCCGTAGTTCCCCAAGTGGCTGAATGGATTGGCCGTGGAATCATAGGCGACATTACGATCGACGATATCTAACGGACTCCCACGCTTCTACCACGCTTCTACCACGGACTACCACGCTTCTACCACGCCTATCGCCCCCCTGCTTTCCTTGCTTTCCTTGCTTCGCTTGCGTCTCTTGCTTGCGTATTCCCCGCCGTCGTATATTTACTAGCGATCAGCCCTAGAAAATTGCGCTTCGGCGGCACTGACTAAGCGGGCGCGAATTGGCTGGCCAATTGCAGACCAATTCACCAACTCGCACTTAATCGCACTCCGTCCCAAAATATTTTCTTGCCCTATCTTTGCTCACCGCAGCGAGTTGTGACTCTCGTCTGCCGATTTTTCCCGCCCAGCCAATTCGGACAGCTCGTAGCCAATTACCCCTTTTAAAGACTTTGGCTTCCTTTCCTAAGGGGGAACACGATGATCGAGAATCCGCTGCTTCTGACGCCGGCTGAGGCGAGCAAGAAGCGTGATCTTTCCGGGGTGGCAAGAATCGTGGCGTCGCGTATAATCACGTCAAAGGCACCGATGCCAACCCGGCACAAATCCGCCCCGAGCCGGTCCTGCGGGAGAATCGGGGGTACGGCGGCCCGTCCATAGGCCGAACTACTTCTCGCGGAAAGCGACCGGAGAGCCTGACCCCGGCTCCGGATCGTCGCGGGACGGGCAGGGTGAGAGCCGGACCGCCCGAGAAACATCCGGACGACCGAATACGGATACCTCAACGGACAACGTCGGCCCCTCTCGCGTTGCGGGGGGGGTCTCCCAAAGCCGTTGCCTAACAAACAACTATTGGTGTGCAATTGGTGCGCACCAATTAGCTACCGTATCTATACCGATTCGGTCGAACGTCACGAATAGACTACCAGCACCAACTGTCCAGCCGGGAAGTCAACCAAATCTCGGTTCCCGTCGCATCCCGTCGCATCCCAGGTTACCACTTCCGGCGATTTGGTTACCGCCACAAAAAAAAATTAGGCCGCTTTTCCACTGGATAGGCGGCTTTTTTCGTGCGCCGCCGGGCCAATTTGGTTACTGACCGCTCGTCGTATCCCGTCGCATCCCGTCGCATCCCGTCGCATCCCGTCGTATCCCTGAGTTCGTTCGGTTTTCGCATACCGAATGATGGGTTTCCCGTGAAAAACCCCGCAGAAAACAAGTCAATTCTCGATTCGTTCGTTCGGTAGATGCGCGGTTCGTTCGGTTCGCCGCATGACGAACTAAGTTTCCGATTGAAGCGCCAAAGAGAACGGGGGGTGTGCGCGCAAAACACCCCCCCCTTACAGGTGCGTCAAACCCTAAAAAACACCGCATGAAAAGCGATGCCTAGAAAGCCGGGGAACACCCCCGCAACCTACCCCCTAACTACCCCCTAACTACCCCCGCCGATCGTCTTCAAAGAAAACTGGAAAAGTTCAAACAGGCAAAGTTGCCTGCTGACCCTACGCAACACCCTACGCATGCGCGAGCACCGAAAAACGTTTTCGGCCTTTTCGGGCTTGGCCAACGCCAGCCATACCCTACGCACGATCTTGCGTAGGGTACGGCTGGCAGACAATTCAATCGGCATATGTCCGACTAAATGGGACTAAGTCCGACCGGCCGGATCCGGAGCCGGCGCCGGCTTTCTATCGGGCCGGACTAGAATGGCAATATGCGGTCGAGAAACTGGGGCTTCTGTGGGGCATACCTACATTAAGTCGTCGGGCGTGATTAGGCCCTCTCCCAATAAGAACGGGATCGGACGCGGTGGGCCGTAGGAGTGGCTTTCTTCCGGGCGAAATCGTTGCTTTAACGACATATTCCCGTCTGGTGTCACAGTCCTCCATTCGATTGAAGCGCGAGTGTCCGAGTAGTCTTCCCCGTCCTCATCTTTTCCGGTATGGATGGCGGCCCCGTAATGCCAGAGCTTTGCCGGGCTGGTGTCGTGGTTCACGAAGATGTTCCCGACCCGGTCGCCGGTATATTCGTGGGATAAGTTTGTATCGTAGACCGGCGTATGAACCCCAGCGGTGTTCAGGTGTCCGATGTGCCAAGTGCGCCCTTTTATCCCAGTCGGGCTTGTTCCGTCCGGTAAAGTCCCTTGGTCATGGTAGCCGATCCATATTCTTTCGATGTCGTCTCGATCCTCGTTTGACTCAATTGCCAGTTGCCACGCGTGATCAATAGACCCGGATCGTTGTCCGGGAAGGACGCTAGGAGGAAACCCTAACTTGAGATCGGAGTCAAAGACTACGCGCCCAGTACCGTCCAGGTCATAACGCTGAAGCGTACCGTCACTGGATGGATCATCTGGGGTACGGGGTGCGGGCCACGACGCACGGAGCTTTTGCTGTGCCGTGTATATATGGTTGTTGTAAATGTCAACGTCATAGTCCCAGATCCGCTCGGCGATAAAATGGGCATCGGAATACGTAACGTGTGTATTAATCAGTTCAGTAACGACGTGCGTTGTTAGATCCATTTCATACAAAGCGTACGGCCAGGGATTCCCAGGAATTGAACCGAATGCTTGGAAATATAACTTGCCGATTGACCCGTACACCTTTATCTGTTCTGGTCTGCGAGTGCCGCCGGGGACTTTGACTTCTATTTCTTCAACGTCGAGCCCAGTTAGAAAGTCGCATCGGTATATCGTGCTCAAAGACGCATTTGCGTAGTAAGCGTGTCCGGCTACCGCATCGAACCCGAAGTTATGCTGATTGTTGTTCTGACCACCACCCCAACCCGTTGTGAATCTGTGCGCCGGATTTAAGGGGTCATCGCTCCAGTACCATACTGGGCTAAAGAAGATATCCTGCCCTTGGATTCCCAGGTCGATCCCGCCCTCGTCGTACCCTTGTTCCGGATCCCAGATGCCCAGACCTCCCCGGTGGTAGAAATTCCCGCCTTTCACGCAGCAACCCCGGGCGATCGAGAACCGGATAGGTGGGCCCATTATTCACACTCCGCGCCGTCGAACTGCCAACGGCCTTTGCCGGCGTCGGCCTCTGGGAACCATTTAGCTGTCGCTTCCTTGTCCTTGGTTACCTTCTGCCCACTCTCCATCCAGTCGTTCCAAACCAGGATCCTGGAATTATCATTGATGTCCGCCTCGGTGATCGTACAACGGCCAGACTTTTCGGAGTCGATGTCGTTATCGGGTAGAACCTGCCAGCTCATAGGCTGGTCCGCTGATACAAGGGTCCGCCTGGGAGTATCACTGATTGCGGATGCCCCGGCAGTAGGAGACAGAGTAAGCCCGAAACAGAAGAACCCGAATAGCCCGTCCATATTGGCGTCTTCCGGCTTGAGGTCCCAAGTCGCATCCTCGACCCCGAAGTTCTCACCGTTCACCGGGTCCGTTACTCCGGAGCCCAGCCGGGCCATAGCCGGCCAGTCGAATGTCAGCCGGCCGAAACCTCCGGCCTTTATCGGGCTCTCGCCTAGAACGGCGTACGTGCCCCGTCCCCGGGGTTTCTCGAACTCGTATACCACCAGACCATCGGTCGCCTGCGTCACCCCGGTCACTCGGACAATTGAATAAGCTGGAGCCTCCTCTTCGGTCAAGTTCTCGCAGCGGAGCCATCGTCGACGGTCGTGCTGCCGGGTGACGGTGGCGGGCATAGTTAGACCTTTTCTTCAAAACTCATCGTGTAACTCACATTATCCGTCCGGTCATTCACGCCGGACACTGTGCGATAAGAAGCGTTGCCGTGATACTTTCCGCCCGACAAAACAGTTATCCCGGTTATCGTTTGGGTCGCGGCCAGCCATGTCCCATCGACCACAGAATCTCTCCCGTCGAGCGTGATTGCCGTTATAGTCCCCGTTCCTCCCAGATTCGCCAAACCCTTGCCCGCGGTCCGGAGTTCGGTGACCGCACCAGATCCCAGTAAGAACGCCACGCCGGAGCCTGAGACTGTAAACGTCCCGGTAGTATTTCCACTCAGCCAGCGGCATACGCCCGCCTCGACCGTGACAGCCGTAGCCGTAACAGCCTCGCCGATAGTGACCTTGGCTTGCGGACCGTTAAGCACGACCTCGGCAACAGTCTGACTAGGGTCGTCGCCGAAGTGTGCGACGTGAACCACGCCAGACCGCACGGACAGGAGTCCCACCGTTCGAGTCCCGTCAGTGGTCAGATACAGCCCGGCCTTTCCGGACAACGTACTCTGTTCGGCCCGCTCTACAATCACGTCTATAGCGCCGGAATTTTCTAGCTGAATATATTGCTTGCCGCTTCCGGCGATCTCAAGGCGATCGCAATCAATCTGCAGGTTGATCGGCGTGGAGTCCCCGTCACCATATACCCCGATACGCTCGTCGTATCCCTCAAGAATCCAGACGTCGCCCAAAGCGACACCTGACTGGTCGAGCGTGCCGGTTATTGGCGAAGACCCAGGACCGATTATAATTTCATCCCCCGCGCCAGGAACTCCCGACGGGCTCCAGCAAGCAGCCGTTCCCCAGTCGCCCTCGTTATTCGGATCGAAACCCCACCAGTGTTTGCGTGCCATGTCCGCTCCTAATTCTGTATGTAAACGGGCGCCCTTCGGCCGTAAAAAGAACCCTTTATCGTCTCGTTGAAAGCGTCCCGACGGAACTTCTCTCGTCGGCTGACCTCCCGCTTTTCGTCGTCGCTTGGGACCGCGAAGTCGTGTTGCCCGTTTCTGCTAACTACCGTTCGCGTTCCGCTTGGTCCTACCGAATAAGTTACCTGCCGGATCGCCCCGTCGAGTTGTACAGGAACCAAGCCGGCATAACTGACCGACCCACCTAGCTCGCCCACGAATTGCGCGGCAGCCTCCGTAATGTAAACGTCCGCTTCTGTATCCACCGCGACATCGTTCTCGGTGTATCCTTCTACGTCGTCTGTGTTGTCGTCACCGTCGTGATACACATGGATTCTGGTCAGTTGCAGCTCAGGCTTTTTCACCGTCAGGTAACCGAAACCCAGCCTCTCGAAGTCCTCGCCCACTCGACGGGTTACCAGCCTTTCCCCTGCGTCATTCACCACGTTCACAGCAGCCGTAAGGCGCAGGTCTGGTTCCCAGTCGGTGGCCGCCAGATCGTCAATTGATACGACGGGCTCCGCGGCGACCACGATCCCCTTAGACCCCAGCAGAGAAAACGATACATTCACCGGGGCCGACTCTGCGTCGACGGCGTCCATTGAGCCGGTAAAATACGTTCCAGTAACAAACGGAGACTTCGGTGTGTCTTCTCCCGTTACCGGGTCTGTCTCCGTATCGACCAAGTCGGGAAGAAGTGGGAGAACCTGCTCTAGCTTTGTGATTGGGTATCCCTTGCCGCCCATATCGAACCCACCCTCGGCGAGTTCAACGACCTGAAACCACTTGTATACGCTTCTCAGCGCCCGGTCTAACGCATCGGTCGCGTCTCCACCCGGGTCCTCAGTGTCTGTTCCACGTAAACCCCTCCAGATTGCCAGTTCCATTGACTCTGGATCCCCGAATCCGTCCACAGGTCGATAACTGATATCCTTGAGCGGCTTGATCTTGTCGTCCGTATCCAAAGCAACAGCCCGCAGCTTCCATTTGGCCTGGAATTTAACTAACGATCCAGAGATCAGAATAGCCAAAGGGCGGACCGGGCTTTGATAATCCACGCCCTGCGTCATTTGTCTCGGATCACGCGGTGGGTACTCGCCGACGTTCTTCTTTCTTATCGCGAATGAGCCGTCAAACTGAGGAACAATAACCGCGCCCAGGTCCTCAAGCAGCTCACTTAATGCCGAGGCCGGTGGCGCGTCAATCCAATCAACCGACGGGCGGGCGTCGTTAGGTAGGTCCGTGACGCTGTATGCCGTCTCTCCTAATTTGTCCAGGATCAACGTAGCTAGTTCTTGGGGTGTTTTCTCGGAGCTTTCCACCACCGTCCCATCCGGCTGCCTGCGGTTGTATTCGCCTGACAGCGGCAACGCGAACCTCCACTTCCAACGACGGTCAAGAATCTGAAACGTGATTGTGTCGCCGGCGCCACCAAACGACTCGACCGCTTGCCTGACCGCTGAGTCAGGTAAGATCAAACTCACTCCAGTTTCGTCGTAGCTTAACGCTAACGTCCCTACGTCCTCGGGGAGCTGATTCCCATCGCTGGCGCAGGTCACCAGCGCCACCGATGGTTGGACACCGTCCGTGACGGTTATCGACGCATCCATTATCGAATGGAGCCCCGGGAACGACACTCTGGATATTGCTGGTGGCATTATGAAACAGCCGCCCTGGTGAGCTTAAAGTCTGATCCTATATTTAGTCGTGAAACGTCTGCCGTGCCATTGTTGTCGATCACGAGGCTGGATACTGCTTTATGCGGGTCTGAGATTCGTGACGACCCCGAGTAGCGTTCTATGGTGTTGATAGCAACCGTTCCATCTTGCTCGGAGAAATCAAGGTGTCCGTTGCCGCGGAGTGTAACTTGGTCAGATCCGGCCTGATTATTGTCGGTGTTCCACTTAAGCCAGCCGTCTCCGTCAATCGAAACGATTCCAATCGAACCTCCGTTCGCTGTAACTATGCCGCCAAATATCGCAAGGTCTATCGGAGTCGCTACGCCGACCCGTTGATCAATCAGGATAGTCCCGCCGTGTATTGTGATCGTAACCGCCGAGGAGATAGGTAAACAACCGTTTCCGAGATGCAGGCTTCCATCCATAACCGTTATGGCTCCTACCTTTGTGGTGTCCAGGTTCCGGTATCCTAGCGCTACGCTACCGGACCGCATGAACCCGGTCACTTCGAGGGGAGCGAAAACCTGAGTAGCCGGCCCGGTGACAGTCGATTCAGGCCCGGTCGATATAATGTTCACATCGCACGTAGTCGTGCCTCGAATGAATACTCGCCCGGTTTTGTTAGGCCCTGCCCCGTCGCCCTGGTACAGAATCGGGTCAGTTGCTCGCAGGTGCGTCTCGCGGTACTCTTCATAGACCCCCAGCGGGTTTTGAGCATTGATATGTGGCAGCCCGATGTTCCCGGCGTAGCTTTTGTTGACGACTAGTGTTATCGTGTTCAGCCCGGTTGTCAGGGAATAGAGCAGATCGGAGTTTCCGGAGCCGTCGAAGTAAAGCGTATCGTCCGACGATGGCACGGCTGCGCCAGAGAAGTTGTCGGCCGCGTTCCAATGGTTCGGGCCGGTCGCAGCGGTCGCCGTTGCCTCGGTTGCTGTCCCGTTCCCCGCCGTCGTCTCAGTCACGGATATAGTGAACGGCCTTCCAGCCTTCTTTGCCGTTAACGTCACGACTGCACCGCTGACCGTTGCCACCACCTCGGAGAGTTCGGGAAAGTCATTCTTTCCGTTGTCCAAGTTCATCGACGCCGTCGAGTCGGTGAAGGCGATATTTTCGATTGCCTGCCGAATTGTCGTTGCAACCTGGGCCGTGGTCACTAAGCTGCCGATCGTAACAACAAGATCCTTGCTGTTGATCGTCAGCGTGCAGGTGTCATCAGCCGCCCAAGTATTGGCTATTGTGATCGTGTCTACCTGTTTAATGGCGGCGGCGTGGCCCGTCCAAGTTATGCTTGCCATGACGGCTCCTATGTTGATGTCGGCTTATTCGGTTCTCCCGTCGGTGGCATACCTGACGCGAGAATAAATGTATAGCTCCAGCTCACTCCATAATCCCGGTACTTGAGACCGACCAGTTTCGGACTCCTTTTTGATTCTCGGTGCTGGGCTCCATCCTCGCTCGACCTGGAGAATAGCAAGGCCGGCACCGTCGGGTATCCACCCTGACCCACCGCGGAGCCGCTCTGGACGATTGTCATGGCTGTTTGAAACGCGGTCTCCTGGACAACCGGCGCATCGGAAATTGTCTCCAGGGCGACCAGTCGCGGACCTCCTCCGCTAAAGCTCAGGCTTTCCTCGAATGACGAGGTCGTGGCGCTCTCCCCGCCACCGCTACCGCTGGTCGTGTCCTCTACTGTTTCGAGAACGACCCGGAAAGATCTCTGCGTCGCGTATTCGGCACCGTCCCCCTTGGGATAACCCAATTGAACGACCCGAACCCCAGATATCGAGGTGCCTCCGTCCAGAAAATGCGGGCTCCTTGTAGCACCATCGTCGTGATAAAGGCCGCTGACGGATACGTCCGTGTCCAGGTAAGCCGTTTCAAAATCCTCTATCGCCTTTTTGATCGTCCCCTGCCCTGTAGCTATCAGGACGCCGTCCAGAGTTAGTCGCGTTGTAATCGTTTCTGGGAGATCAAACTCTGAATAGCTTATCGTCTTCTGGAAACTGCTTACGGTGACGGTGTTAGCGTCGTGCTGTCCTCCAGTGTCCGTTCCGTGTTTGTAAATCATGGCTTCTAACTAGAACGATTTCATTGCGTTGGTTCGGCTACGACTTTCTTGGTTTTGCAATTCTTGATTCCAAAGTTTGAGGTTCCTAGTCATAGAGCCAACAACCTCGGCCAATGTGGCTTCCAATTCAGCGACTCGTTGAATGTCGTCTCCAGCCGAATCTATTTGTTTCTTTAAAGACTGACTGTGTTCCTCCAGCAAAATATTGTGGGCTGTTCTAACATCAATTTCTTTTTCAGAAGCCTCTGTTTGTCTCTCAAAAAGAGTTGTGTCCGCTCTAATTTCGCTGGATCGAATTACTGGATCACCTGTCTCATCTTCCGGGTGGATTAAGACCATATCGCGCAACACTGCCAAAAACGCCTGAAAGGGAGTTGCTCCCTCAGGAGCCCGAGGACCGGCTGTTTCGGCCTGTAAAACCCTCTCTCGTGATTGTGCCAACGCTGTCTCTAGAGATTCCTGAGCGGCTGCATCTGGCAAGATCTTCCGTAGCTGTGCTTCAGCCGACATCCTTCGACTTGCTAGGTCGTCTAGTAACCGAATGGTGTTGGATAATTCATCATTCGCGTCCCCACTGTTGTCGGCTAGAACGCTATAAGCTACTCCGAACAGAGCGAGAGCACCGCCAATACCAAGCAACGGCAGGGCAGCGGCTTCGACTGCCGCTAATCCACCAGCTAGGGAAAAGGAGCTGGCGGTCGCCGTTACTTGCGCGGCCGCCATTGCGGTAGTCGCTGTTCTAATAGCTTTGATCCCCTCAGTAACACCCTTTAAGGTGTCGAACGTTCCGCTCAACACGTCTACAAGTCCCTGGATTTTAGCCATTTTCTCCAGGAACTTTGCAAGGTCATCGTCAGCCGAAAAGCCCAGCAGAGCCGCCCCCCGAACCAGAGTCATCGCCCCGGTAGCGGCGGACTTGAAACCCTCACCCGCTTGGAAAGCGGCGTCCCGGGTCTTGTTCAGGGCCTCGGTCGTCTTTTCAAGATCCGTGACCCTGTCGACGACTTCGCCAGCCTTATCCTTAAGCTTCTCGAACTCGTCGGCAACCGACTTGATCGCCTCGTCAGCCGTGGACTCGTAGTCCTGGATTCCCTTTTGAGCCTCAGAAACGTCGACCTTAATCTTGGATTCGGTCTGCTTCACCGCCAGCTGAACTACGACATCCCTTATCTCGGACATCAGACACCCCCTGAGATAGTTGGTCGACGGCGTCGGCCAAGCTGCGAGCAATGCCTACGAGGTCGATCATGTCGTGAAGTATCTTCCGCGACATCTCCGGAGTGAGCAGTTCGGGGTGGAGCCGCCGGAGCCGGGTCTCGACTAGGTCCAGAGAAAACCGCAAGGAACACACGGCAAGGTTGACCTGTTTTCTGGCGCTGTCCATTATTCGACTCCATCCAGTGACGCCAGAATCGTAGCGTGATATCGGACCGTTGGATCGTCTGGGAAGCTCCCAACGGCTCTGCATTCCCTATTGTGGTGGTACGCCTGGGCATTGCAAGTGTAATGATCCGCCTGAAACGGTCTGCCTTTCGGGCACATGGTCCGCCCTCCCGGGCGCTTGTGAAAACACGGTGCCGCGGTCCCGCGTGGTCGCGGGCTAAATGATCCGTCGGCCCGAATAGCCGGCTTACCTTTCTGCGGGCCGGTTTCGTAATAAAGGTAACCCAGACAGTGTCCGCAGTCTCGATTCGCTAGTTCGGGGTGACGACGCGGGATAATCACCCCGTATATTAGTTTTTTATGAGTGTTTCCTCGATGCTCTCACCGGCCTCGCAGGAGTCAACGAAAGCGTCCGGATCGTCCGCACCCTCGGGTTCCGGATCGGTCGAGTCTTCTGGTGGCGTGTCACATGGCACCCGTCCGAGTATTACGTCGGTCAGCACCTCAAAAAGCTGGGGCTGTATCCGGAGTATCTCGTCGTTCTCGCGGTTCACCATGCCGCGATGGTCCCTCCGCAGGTCCCATTCGATTATGTATCGCTTAATAAGGCTGGCGTATACGTCTTGCAGTTTGTCGATCGCACCGGACTGGAGAAACGAAGCAGCTTTGTGAAGAAACCTCTGCCGAGGCTTGCGCTGCATCGGCCGCATTCGTCCCGTGACATCCGGGTAGAGTCCTCGAACGCCCCGTATGAAGAATGGTTGCGTGTATCCGTCTGGGATGTATCCCAGCCTTTGCCCATTTGTTCCGTCTTCCATGAGGGCCTTTCGTTACGTTGTGCTGTCGACGTCGAAGTAAATTGGATGTGTTGAGACCGTGGCCGCGACGTAAGCCAAAGCGCGGGCTTCGTACTCCAGTTGTATCCCGATTTCAGTTTTCCCTGCGATTACCGGGGTGGTCTTCGTTTGAGTTAAGTGCGCCATAGGGATGGTGCAGGGATAGGTACCGTCAGTGATCACGATCTTTCCGGCCGTCTCCGTTCCGTTAAGGAGTGCTGTGTAATTGCTGGAGTTGAACGGGACCAGGACCGAGAGGGTGACTATTAAGTCCTGCGGGGTGATGTCGTTAGCCGTCTGGGAGTTCCTAAATCGAACGTCCAGAGCGTTGTCAATCGTAAGCGTGAAGGAATCAGGCTTTACCCCTGCATCACCGTCGAGAGACATAACTGAGACATCGTGAAACAGGTAAGGGTTATTCGTGGCCGTGACGGCGATCGCGGCTATGTTCGAGTCCCAGCTTGATTCGACTTCGTGCCCCTTCCCCACGATGTCCATGCTGAGCGTTATCGGCTGGTCACGGGTCCCGGAGAACGTCGCCTTGCCGACGTGACAATCTTGAAACTCGTAAATAGCTCCGACCTTGTCGATCAATAGTCCGAACGGTAGAAGCGTGTCGGATATAGAAAAACGGTCGCTTGCTCCATTGTCGCCGCTGACTCCGCCCCCTGCGGACTTGGCCGTTCCCAGGATGTAGGGCAGAAAGTTCTCAAGCAATGTCGGGCTGGCGGCCACCGTGAGGTTTCCTCCTACCTCCGTCGTCCCGGCCCGCTGGATCTCCGAGTGCCTGGCGCGGGACCCCCGTATACCGGCGACGTCTAACACGCTCTCCTTGATCACCATCGACTCGGGAGGTATGAACGGGAAAGCGTACGTCGAGCCGGCGGACCAGTCAGTGTCCCCGGCCCCACCCTTTATAGCGGCGCGACCGTTGGCGCCCATTTTCGCTGCGGAAGAAAAGGCCATGCTGTCACCCTGTTAGGATCTGCTCGACGACGATATCCCCGAGCTTCGTTTCAAAATCTTCTATTCGGTCGGGTGTCAATCCAACCTCCGGACGGGCCGGCATCCGGCTCGTTCCTGTCATGTGGAACGTCGCATACGGGACTCCCGTCCCGAACAGCAGGCCGGTTCCTTCCGACCCCCGAAAAAACTCTCTGATCGAATAGTTGCTTCCGCGTTGGGTCAGGCTGCGAACAAGTTGGCCGGTGTCGATCAAGATCGTATCGTGTCCCTTGCGAGCGATAGTGGCCGGTGCGAGCTTGGCCCACTTGTTCCCGGCCGAACTCTCCGATTTGTCAAAGTACCGCTTGTGGTCCTTCTCCAGCTCGTCCATCTGGCTCTCTAGTAATTCTTCGACCTTGGGGCGGACGTTCTCGTCGTAAGCGAGTTGGATCCCGACGAATAGTTTTTCAAGACCGTCCAGGCCGTCGACTGTCTGCATAGCGTCCTCAGTTCTTCGCGCAAAACTCGACGACCGCAGTTCCCGCATTGGCCAGCAGAGCGATCTCGGCAAAGCCGAACGCCTCCGTAGGAATCTGGTAGGCGTCGCCGGCCGTCAATGCTTGCGTGATCACAGCGTTGTTGGAATCCTTTAGATCCGCCAGTGTTCCGCCACGCTTGGGCGACACAAGGTAGGTGACAGAGGCAGCCGTCGAGAGGCTTGTCACCACGAATCCACCTCCGCGGGCCCCGGCGTAACTCAGGCGCTGCGTTGTCGAACCGGAGGCAGTTACCGCCACCGACTCAATCGTTTGAGACTTCAGGCCGACCATGTTAGCTCCTTGTCAATTGGCACGGGAATCGAAGGACCAGTCCGCCGAGGTCGAGGTTGTCCAGCCACGCGTCCTGTTGGAACGTCTCCCGCGGAGATACGTCGCAACTGTAAACGTTCCCCGCCGTCACCGCCGCAACCTCTTTGTGGTGAAACTCCATGACGATCTTTTCTAACCAGAGCGCTAGTCGGTCGAAGTTCGTCGTTTGGTTCTGGTTTCCCACCTGCACAAGCAGAACCGCAACCGGATACTGGATAAGGTTCACCCCTATATTGTCCGCCGCGTCGCCCTTGATCATGACCGGCTGGCCGAACGGGCTTATAAGACATGCCGGCAATCCGGCAACTTCTTTCTTGCGGATCGTTGACGACTTCATCTTTACCACGTTCGAGAGGCCGCTTAACGACAGGGCAGTTATCTGTGTCGAAACCTCGTCGATGATCTGGTTGTAGGCGCTGGTGCCGGCCATCTAGGTCCTTTCCGGCGTAACGCTGCACTTGTAGCCGCTCAGGATTGACCCAGCTTCCACCCGTGAAACGTCCAGGATCGTGTAGACTACCGGCGTTGACGCGCCGTCTGTTATTGTGTCGCCCGGTTCGACGTTGTTCGAGCTGCCGACTTCGTTCCCAGGTAGGAAAAAGGTCAGCGAGTCCGTAGCGAAGCGGGCGCCCATCCGAGATAGTTCCGCGGTGGACTTGGCGCCGCGCAGGGCTTTCGTGATAGCCACCGTTGTGTCGCCGGCGTTCCGCTCCAGCGTGAGCGTCACCGCCTCGATGTTGTCGAAGTACTGATAGTCGTTGCTGATGTCGATGGTTGGCATCTTTCAACTGACAACCTCGCTGATGATCTCCATAGGCTCTAGCATCGCCAGCGCCTTGTTTATTTCTGACAGCTCCTCGTAGAGTGCTCGTTTGTACCCGACGTGGTCAAACGATTGGCCGTTTGGTGCCGAGTAGGTTGGGACACCTCCAGCAGTGGACGCGCTCATCGCCGCCAGCTCCACGCCGATAGAGGTCCGTCTGGTTTTCAGGTTGTCGGCCAGGGTTGCCATGTGTTATTAATAAAAAAGCCCGCCTCCGGTGGAAGCCGACGGCGGGCCGTGTCACGGAAGCAACACTACTACAGTGTATCTAGGATGCAGCCTTACTTGTCCGAAACCGGAAGAGTCGTGACTCTACGCCGAGTCGTACACAATACATTCGGATGGCCTCACTCTCGTCGCAGGCGCCAACCACCAGGGCCTCGTCTGGGACTTCCTTGCTCGATTTGCTGCTAAGAACACGGACGTTGAAAGACTTCGTGTGATCCGGGCTCTCCAGCTTTCGGCGAACGACTAATCGAGGTGTTTCTTCCTTCGCCGGTGCATCGGGAGAGTCCGCGAATCCGACAGTGGACTTCGTGGCCAAAGTGGCCGATTTGGATCTTGCCATTGGTTTGGTGTCCTGTGGTGTCCTGTGGTGTCCTGTGGTATGTGTTGCTTCCGAACCTACGCTGTGCACTTGATGACTTTTCTAGGCTCAATGACCGCGGGCGAGCCCTTCCGGCGAACCTTGATCTGGGTCACGATGTCGCGGCTGAAACCGGCTTCACTGTTCCGGTCTGCGCGATTGAGCTGGATCGGAAAGATTTCCCGATACTGAAAGGCGCCCGGGAAGTTTCCAAGGAACCATGTGCTCGTCGAGTTCGTTCGATCCTTGACCCACTGACTGGTCAGGACCGTATACTGCCGGCGTGTCTGCATGTCCAGAGGATTCGCTGAAATCGTTCGAGGAACGGTTGCCGAAATAGCCCCCTGCTCGATAGTACCTGTCAGGGCACGATGGGCGGTGAATTCCAGGCCAGTCGGAACGACGATCTGTATGGACCCGCCGATTGTGATTGGGTCGCCAGTGTTCGGGTCGGTGATATCGTCCCACAAAAGAGCAGCCGACTCTATGTCCGTGTAATCTACCAAGGCGGTCGAGGCTGACAGATTGTCGAAAGTGCCCTCGGTATGGGTGTCGTTGTAGGTCGCTTGTACGGCTCCGCCGTTGCGAGAGTAGCTGGTTGTTACACCAAGAACCGTGTCCAATACTTCACGTTCCCAGGTGATTGCCAGGGCTTCGGTCGCCCCACTTAGACTTTTCTCCATAACGCCGGTTTTGTCTTCGGCTATCGCTTCCTCAGTCACCGGAAGTATAAAACCGTCCTTTATTTTACGCGGCGCCGTGACGTACTCTTCGGAGATGCCGACCAATGGATACTCTTCGCCCTCGCCAACGTCTTCGGCAACGTCCCCTATCTTGCTGATCCCGGGAATGATCTCAACCGTTTGCGTTTCCGCTGGTGTCGTGGTGACCAAGCCGCGGGCGATGAAATCAGGCTGCTCCAAAGCGTCCAACACGGCAGAATAAGTTATCTGGCCGATGATGTTTGAAAACACACTGGAGTCGACGGCGTTCGCCGCTTCCTGCAGATGAATTCCCGTTCGGCTATTGTGACGGCGTGAGAAATCCACGTCTCGGAGATACTCGGCCCCGTCCGGGACCAGTCCCTCGAATAACATCCGGAGGCCGGCGCTCTTCATCAAGCTGGTTTCGCCAGCCCGAAGCATTGCCCAGGTCTCCTCGTAGAATACTCTGTCGCCGCCGGACTCGCGGGAGCGTGATTCCAGCATATGGCGGGCGTCCCGGATGTCGTTCGGTGAGTTGAGCATGTCTGTCTCCAGTTTGTCGGAAGTTGTCGGAAGTTGTCGGAAGTTGTCGGAGATTAGCGGGTCTGATAACAGCTCGCGTAGTCGAGCGTGAGGGTCTCGGCGGTTCCGCTGCCGTTCTTGATCCCGGCGACGAAATACATAGGCTCCAGGCCGGAAAACAGAATCGAGTGTTTGATTGACGGAGTGCGTGGGTTGGCCCCGGTCTCTCGACATTGAACGAAGGTGGAACCGCTGGGAACGCTTCCAGCGACGTTGCCGGTGTCGATCCAGAAAATAACGTCAGCCGCAAGGCTGCTCACGGGCCGGATATCACAGCGGAAAGTGTAGTAGCCTGTATTGTCGCTAGAGGCATCTACGTCGGTCACCGTCTTGGTTTGGGTCGTGGCATTGCTGGTGATCACGGCCCAGTTGTCCGAGGAGCCGGCTTTGTAGAACCCGGCGCCGTCAAAGGTCGTGGCTGGTCCGGCGTCTGCATCGACCATAAGGTTAGTCGTCGCGACGTCAGATAAGCCCATGAAGATGTTCGCGTCGTCTGTATTTGCCTCGGTGTACTTTGCGCGGATCATGAAGGTGCACGCCTTGCCTGCTGCGAATGTGAAAACTTTCGCAAAGGATCGCAGTAGGGTCATGTCCTCATCGGTCGCGTCGTTAGTGATTACCACCTCACCCCCGGCAACGTCGGACGTGACGGCGATAGTCGAACCAGTGTCTCCGGTGCAGAGCCACTTCCCGTCGGCGGAGGTCTCGGTAACCGCGAGGGCTCCGGACCCGACATCGTTCGAGGTCATTCCGACGAAGTCATCGTGAAAGCCGTGGGTTTTCGGCAGATACAGGACAGAGTCGGGGAGGAGTACGTTGGTCTTCGGCATCACAGGCTCCAGGTTCAATGTGGGCTCGGGTGGCCCGGGGGCTCAGTTTGTAATTTGTTAGCGGACCTTGGCGCGGGCCGCGGCGACACGGGCGTCCCAGGACTTCTCGACCGACTCCGATACGATTGTTGACTTCTCTGCCGGAGGACTGGTCAGCGGTCGCGGGCGGAAGCTCCGACGCTCCGGAGCGGGGTGTCGCTTGGGCCAGCTCTCGACCAGTGGCTGTCGCTGGACGGTATCGACGGCCGCAATAGCAGCTACCCGCTCGGGCGTGGCCTCGACG
>Ga0310342_100000500_pt1 | contig 21963 bp, 20 predicted proteins | sample S15DNA20500_MG_FD_206155 | JGI IMG/M metagenome (GOLD analysis project Ga0310342, IMG submission 206155) | Marine microbial communities from station ALOHA, North Pacific Subtropical Gyre - S1503-DNA-20-500_MG | ecosystem: Environmental > Aquatic > Marine > Oceanic | place: Pacific Ocean: North...
AACTGGCACGCTATTTCCAATTGTTTCTACAGACTGGGCAGCAGCAAGAGATCCAATAAAGAGTGACAATTTTTCATCAAAATTACTATACAAACAAACCGATAGTAAGGCTAATAAAGCATCTCCAGATCCAACCTTATCAATTACTTGAGCTGCAAATCCTGGAGACCTTTCTGGAGCTGCATCTCCATTAATAAGGAAAGCCCCATTTTTTCCTCGAGTAACAGCAATATACTTCGAATTAATCATTTCTTTTAAGGTAATAGCCATCTCCTCAACATCACCTTCCCTCTGCCTAAGTTCATGGCGTAGCTCACTTTCATTAATGATTAAACAATTAACATTATGATATTTCCTTATATTATGAGTTCCAATATTTGCAGCATTAACTTGAGCGTTCAAACTCACAAACTTATCAGAATTAGAAATATGCTCAGCAATTCTAGGAGTTATAATTCCATGACCATAATCAGAAATGATAACTAAATCATGCTCTTTTGAAAGTTTGTCAAAAGACTCTATAAATTTATCTTCTTCTTCTTCATTAAGCAATTCATCATTTATAGCATAAACACCTAATACTTTTTTTCTGTCAACACTATCTACAAATCTCCGCTTAACAATAGTGGGAGAGTTGCTTTTATTCAAAAAGTTAAGAATAATATTCTCTTCTATATTATTCTCGATAAAAGATTTATATTCGTTATCTTTGCCAAGGAAGCTTAACACCGAAACATTTTCACAAAAACTGCTTAAGTGGCGAGCAATAGCTAATGAGCCACCTAAATATTCTTGAGTTTCTAGGTCTCGTAAAACCAAGACAGGCTCCTTGCCAGATTTACCAAGAGCTTCACAAAAAACATACTGATCAATAATAGTTTCACCAATAACGAGGACTTTTAATTTACTAATGTCTTCTACTTTTTTTTGAATCATTTCGAAACTATTCTTATCACCAATATTTCGAATAAACAATTCTTGCTCTTTTGAATATATGTTGCCAAATTTATTCAATAGACTACTTGAACTAAAGGTTATATCATTGGTATAAATTATCTTTCCACCAATTGATTTAACAGCATTCTCTTCATCTGATATTTTCCCAGTTATGTCATCAGAATGATTTTTATAGTCAGGTCCTTTACAATAAACATTTGGCTGAATAATTTTTATTATTTCTTCAGCTGTTGGCCAATTATTAGCAACAACATAATCAACTGACTCGAGCTCAGATAAAGACTCTAAACGAAGAGATGTTGAAAAGGCAGGTCGACCAGGTCCTTTATGAACAAATTCATCTGGTGTAATGGAAACCACAAGAATATCGCCAAATGTTTTTGCCTCTTTAAAATGTTTAATATGTCCAACATGTAATAGATCAAACACACCATGGCAGTGAACTATCTTTTTACCTTCAGACTTTAATTTAGAAAAAAGTATTTCGAGATTTTCTATGTTTTGAATTTTTTGTTTCATCTTCTAACTCAAGTACTCAAACCATTGCTCTGTTGCTTTAGCAATAGACTTTTTATCCCATACTGGGGCATCTTCCCAGTACTCCATATTATTAAGCAAAATCTGAACACCAGTTTCTAAACTGACTTTTGGCTCCCAATTTAACAATTGAGTTGCTTTAGAAATATCCGCCCAAGTGCAATCTGGTTCGCCAGGCCTTTTTGGAATATAGGTTATATCACCTCCCAGTAGCTCCACCAAGCGATTAATACTGTATGTATTATTTGATCCAATATTAATAACCTCGCCACTTAAATCACTTTTAGCTGCAGTAACAAGCGCGCTTACAACATCTGAAACAAAAGTAAAATCACGAGTCTGGTTACCATCTCCTACAACTGTATAAGGCTTTTTAGCTAATTTTTGAGCCAAAAAAACACCAAAAACTGCGCCATAAGTACCTGATGTTCTGGCTCTTGGACCATATACATTAAAAAAGCGAAGAGATATAGCTGGTAAATTATATAATTGGCACCAGTGCATAACCAGCTGTTCGCCAATATTTTTGGTTAGGGCGTATGGGTACTGTGGACCTATTGCAGCATTTTCTTTAGTTGGGTATTCATCAGGAATGCCATAGCAAGAAGAAGATCCAGCATAAATTATTTTTTTAACCTGATACTTTCGACAAGCCTGAAGAACATTAAAGGTGCCATTGACATTAGATTTATAGTACTCAGTAGGATTTTCTATTGAAGGCACAATATCTGCTAACGCTGCAAGATGAAAAACCCAATCAGCATCCATAAAAATTGGCTCTATCAAGTCAAAATTACAAATATCAGCCTGTACAAAAGTAAATTTAGAATTTTCAACTAAGTGTGTAATATTTTCTTTCCTACCAACGCTTAAATTATCAATCACGATAACTTCATAATTTAAATCTATTAGTAAATCAGCTAAATGACTTCCAATAAATCCCGCTCCACCAGTAACTACAGTTTTCATATAATTCCTATCTATTCCTTATTAACTTAACATAGGTTAAATCTGCTAATGATAACCCCAAATATTCCAAACCAATACTCATTACTTCTTAATAATTCAACTGTACAAAATTATGCAATTTTCCACACTGCTTGTAAGATAAATTGTGTTGCTTACAAAAAACGACAGTTGCTTTCAGCCACTCCTGGCACAGTTTAGCTTTTAGGTTACCCGGCTCGTAGTATATTCCCGTATGAATAACGCCACTGTTATGCCCGGTCTGATGGCTTGCCAACACGTGGCCGATCAGGGCCAGGCGAATCTTGCGGTCAGTCACAGCTTGATAGTTATGCATGCTGTACTTCTGTTGAGATAACTATTAGCACTTAACTGACGAGGTTAGGTCCCAGTCAGTCTCGATGTTTGTTAGCTGACATACCAAGGCATGGTTTGGGCAATACCTGCTGCCAAACGATGGGATGGCGCGTAGCTCAACAAGCGCTGCGCCTTGCCGATGTCGGCCTGGCTGTGGCGCACGTCTCCCGCCCGAAAGTCGCGGTACACGGGTTGGGTGTCAGCGCTCACGCCGTTGGCGGCCAGGTTGACGCGCAGCAAGGCAAACAATTCGTTGAGTGTGGTGCGGTCACCCATAGCCACGTTGTAAACCTGATTCAATGCGGGATTCATGAATTGCCGCGCTTCGCTCGCAATGACGGGCTCGACGGTGGCAGCCAGCAGGTTGGCTTGCACGGCATTCGCAATAAAGCAGAAATCGCGGCTGGTTTCACCGTCGCCGTTGATATAAACCTTTCCGCCAGCCAGCAGCGCGGCTGTCCATTTTGGGATGACGGCGGCATAGGCGCCATTGGGGTCCTGACGACGGCCGAAGATGTTGAAGTAGCGCAGGCCGATGGTGTTAAAGCCATAGCAGCAAGCAAACACGTTGGCATACAACTCGTTGACGTATTTGGTCACGGCGTAAGGGCTGAGGGGTTGGCCAATCACGTCTTCCACCTTGGGAAGGCCGGGATGGTCGCCATAGGTGCTGCTGCTTGCAGCATAGGTGAAGCTTTTGACCCTGGCGTCGCGCGCGGCAACCAGCATGTTTAAAAAGCCGGTGATGTTAGTTCCATTGGTGGTGATGGGGTCTTCCAAGCTGCGGGGAACGCTGCCGAGGGCAGCTTGGTGGAGGACGTAGTCGACGCCCTGGCAGGCTTTTTGGCAGTCGGCCAGTTCGCGAATGTCGCCCGGAATGAAGTTAAAGTTGGCCCACTGCGCAGGGGTGACGAGAGTTTGTACTTCGTCCAGGTTGCGCTGGTGTCCGGTGGCAAAGCTGTCGAGGCCGACCACGCGCTGGTTGAGCTTGAGCAAGGTTTCGAGCAGGTTGCTGCCGATGAAACCAGCCACGCCGGTGATAAGCCAGGTATGGGGCGCAGCGACTAGGCGAGTTAGAAGTTGATTGTAGGCTGACATAGGCAAACTCATAGACGCCACAGGTATGCACCTGTGGCTGTAATGGCTTCGGGCATATAAGCGGATTTGATGTCGATAAACACTCCACAGCGCTTCAACGGGGCCAGCAGATTGGCCACAGGCTGGGTGGTGTATTTAGCATGCGAAACTGCGGCAACAATCGCGTCGGCGTTCTGAGGCAACTGGTGCCACTCCCTGAGCGTAATGCCGTATTCGTGCAGCGCTTGCTCAGCCTCGGCTAGGGGGTCGTGCACATACACTTCACAGCCAAATTCCTGCAGCTCCTTCACCAGGTCTGCCACCTTGCTGTTGCGCAGGTCGGAGCAGTTTTCCTTAAATGTAAGACCTAATACGATGACCTTGGCGCCCCTGATGTTAGTGCCGCTACGAATCATTTGCTTGATAGTTTGCTGCGCTACGTAGGCGGCCATACCATCGTTGATGCGACGGCCGGCCTGAATGACTTGCGGGTGGTAACCCAGTATCTCGGCTTTGTGCGTCAGGTAATACGGGTCCACGCCGATGCAGTGGCCTCCCACCAGACCGGGGCGAAACGGCAAAAAGTTCCACTTGGTGCCGGCCGCCTTGAGCACTTCCAGCGTGTCGATGCCCAGGCGCTCGAAGATGATGGCCAGCTCGTTCATCAGGGCAATATTGAGGTCGCGCTGCGTATTTTCGATCACTTTGGCGGCTTCAGCCACTTTGATGCTGCTTGCCTTATGGGTTCCTGCGGTGATGATCGATTTGTAGAGGTTATCAACGATATCGGCTATTTCTGGGGTGGAGCCCGAAGTGACTTTTTTGATGGTGGTGACCCTGTGTTCTTTGTCGCCGGGGTTAATTCGCTCTGGACTGTAGCCACAATAAAAGTCTTTATTGAAGGTGAGGCCTGAATGCCGTTCTAGTATTGGTACACAGACTTCTTCGGTAGCACCAGGGTAAACAGTTGATTCGTAGATAACGATATCGCCTTTTGACAGTACTTTGCCGACAGTTTCACTCGCTTTTTCCAGTGGAGTGAGATCGGGGCGTTTATGACTATCAATGGGTGTGGGAACGGTAACGATGTAGATGTTGCAAGACTTGAGCTGTTCGATATCGGTGGTGTAATTCAGCTGCGTGGCCTGCTTAAGTTCAGCTTCATCGACTTCTAGCGTTGAATCGTGACCTGAAATAAGCGCGGCTATGCGTGGGCCATTGATATCAAAACCGGTTGTGGGGTATTTTTTACCGAATTCAACCGCCAGTGGCAGACCAACGTAACCGAGGCCAATAATGGCTATTTTATTTTTCATATTGTTGATTTATCCAATCTTGATATTCACCCGACATAATATGACGCCACCAATCTTCATTGTCTAAGTACCATTTAATGGTTTTATCGATTCCTGTTACAAAACTTTCATCTGGTTTATAACCTAATTCACTATTACTTTTAGTTGGGTCTATTGCATAATGGTGATCATGGCCTAAACGATCTTTTACATAGGTAATTAGTTCTCGTGCTTTTTTACCTAGGCAAACAGGTGCATTAGGGTATTGTTTTTTAAGTTTTTCACTTTCGCTTAATCTTTTATCTACTGTATCACAAACTAAATTGACTATATCAATATTGGCCCATTCATTTATGCCACCAATATTATAGGGCTCTCCTCTTTTTCCTTTACGAATAATGAGATCAATCCCTCTTGCATGATCATCAACATATAACCAGTCACGAATTTGTTGTCCGTCACCATATATGGGTAAGGCTTTGCTTTCTAATATATTGCTGATAACAAGCGGTATGAGTTTTTCTGGGAACTGGTAGGGACCATAATTATTTGAGCAATTAGATATATTCGTATTTAACCCATATGTTTCCTGATAAGAGCGAACAAAAAAATCAGATGACGCTTTACTCGCTGCATAAGGTGAATTTGGTGCATAAGGGGTGTCTTCCCTAAAAGGTGGATCGTTAGGTTTTAACGTACCGTACACTTCATCTGTTGAGATATGTTGAAATAAATGACTCATACTGGGATTTTCATCTAACCAAACTGTTTTTGCCGCTTTTAATAATTCATGCGTACCTTTTACATTCGTTTCAATAAAGGCATCTGGGCTGGTAATAGAACGATCAACATGTGATTCAGCAGCGAAGTGTACAATGGTGTCTATTTTTTCTTCGCGTAATAGTTTTACGGTATTGTCGTAATCTAAAATATCGGCATGAACAAAACGGAAATTGGGGTTACCTTCTGCAGGCTTAAGGTTTTCAACGTTACCTGCATAGGTTAGTGCATCAAGTACAACAACACGATTAGTTGGGTATTCTTTTAACCAGTAATGGACGAAGTTTGAGCCAATGAAGCCTGCGCCGCCAGTGACAAGTATATTGGTTGGGCAGTATTGATTGTTGTTGCTCATTGTACTTCCGTTATTTTAATTCTGTTAATACTTGGTTTAGTGATTCTTTCCAGCTTGGCATTTCTATACCAAAAGTATTTTTTATTTTTTCGCAATCTAGCATTGAATTCGCTGGTCGTTTAGTGGGATCTTGGTACTCGGCTGTTGTGATTGCGTTTACTTTAATATCTTTTTCAATTAAACCTTGTTCTTTAGCTTGCTTTAATATTTCTTTTGCAAAGCCACACCAGCTTACTTTTTCGTCACCACAATAATGGTATGTGCCCCACTCTAACGTTTTCTCTTTTTGATACTGTTCTGCTAATATTATTAACGTTTTCGCGATATCTTTTGCGGGTGATGGCCTACCAAATTGGTCTGCGACGACGCTTAATTCATCTCTATCTTTCGCTAACCGCAACATAGTTTTAACAAAGTTATTACCTTGTGCACCAAACACCCAGGCAACCCGTAAAATAATATGTTCTGGTAGTGTTTGACGAATGGTTTCTTCGCCTTGCCATTTGCTTATTCCATATATACCTAATGGTGATACAGCATCATTTTCACTATAGGCTTCTGACTTTGTTCCATCAAAAACATAATCGGTTGAGATATGTAATAACGGAATATTTTTCTCTTTAGATACTGCAGCTAAATTCGCTGTACCATCTCGGTTTATTGCATAGGTAATGTCTTGTTCTTCTTCAGCCTTATTTACTGCAGTGTACGCTGCGGCATTAATCACTAAATCTGGCTGGTGCACTTCAACATAACTTTCAATGTTTTTAAGTTGCGTTATATCAAGCTCAGTTTGACCAGCCGCAATAACATCAAAACCACGTTGATTAGCAATACTAACGAGTTCTTTCCCAACCTGGCCTTGTGCACCGGTAATCAAAATTTTCATTTTAACTTTCGGCTCTCATTTCTACTTCGGTCATAAAATCTTTATAAGCGGGTAATTTTTCAGCTGGTTGATCTTTTAACTTCACATTTTGTTTATCTTTATCTGAGAGAGAGATTTTTTCTGCTATTTCAGCGATAGACCAGTCAATGTTTAAATCGGGATCATCCCATGCAATACCTTGTTCTGATTCAGGATGGTAATAATCGGTACATTTATAAATAAAATCAGCAGTTTCTGATAAGACAACAAAACCATGTGCAAAACCCGGTGGTACGTATATCATTTTAATATTGTCTTCATTGAGTTCTGTGCCGTACCATTGACCGAAGGTAGGTGAACCCGAACGCACATCCACCACCACATCAAAAACAGAACCTGCTGCAACACGCACTAACTTCCCTTGTGTTTGTGTCATTTGATAATGCAGACCACGCAAAACACCCTGGCTTGAACGTGTGTGGTTGTCTTGCACAAAATGCGCATTGATACCGGCTTGTAGCAGCACATCTTCACGGAAGGTTTCTAAGAAAAAACCACGTTTATCCACATAGACTTTTGGCTCAATAACAATCACACCGGGTAAGTTTGTTGTAATAATATTCATTGATATTTAATTAATTCTGTCTTGTTTGAGTAAAGACATTAAATATTGACCGTAACCACTTTTCAATAAGTGATTTGCTAGCTTTTCAACTTGAGCTGCGTCGATAAAACCTTTCATAAAGGCGATTTCTTCTGGGCAAGCAATTTTTAAACCTTGGCGTTCTTCCATGACTTGAATGAAGTTTGATGCTTGTAAAAGGGATGCATGAGTTCCCGTGTCTAACCATGTATATCCTCTTCCCATCACTTCTACATTGAGGTCGCCACGTTCTAGATAAACTTTATTAACATCAGTAATCTCAAGTTCGCCTCGATGTGATGGTTTAATGTTTTTTGCAATTTCAATAACATCATTATCGTAAAAATAAAGTCCAGTTACTACATAATTGCTTTTAGGGTTTTCAGGTTTTTCTTCAAGATCGATTGCGTTTCCATTTTTATCAAAATCAATAACACCATAGCATTCTGGGTCTTTTACATAATAACCAAAAACACTCGCGCCCTTTTCTTTCTGCATGGCATTTTCTAGTAATTTATCCATTCCATGACCATAGAAAATATTGTCACCCAATACTAAACAAACATTATCATCACCAATAAATTTCTCTCCAATGATAAATGCTTGGGCTAATCCATCCGGGCTAGGTTGTGCTTCATAAGTAATATTTAAGCCCCATTGATTTCCTGAGCCCAATAGATTTATAAATGACTGTTGGTCATGTGGTGTAGTGATAATCAATATATCTTGAATCCCTGCCAACATTAATATGGACAATGGATAATAAATCATCGGTTTATCATAAACAGGTATAAGCTGTTTACTTAGAGAATGCGTTAGTGGGTGTAGGCGTGTGCCTGAGCCGCCAGCTAAGATGATGCCTTTTGTTTTCTTTGTCATAGTTCCAACTGTAAATAACGTTATTACAAACCTTCAGATATACCTGATAAATTTGAGTATCAACAACTTCCCATTGCCACGCATGTTCAATGATTGTAGATAACTCACTTAATGTCAATTTGTTGGCATTGTTCTGCCACTAAGAATCGATGTTCGGCATTACAAATGATAATCGGATCTGTAAGGTTCTCCAGTCCATTAAGACGCAGGATGGTGTTATCACCCACCAGCGGTAAATATTATTTAGGATATTGTTTGCGAGACAAGGGCCAAAGGCGTGTGCCTGAGCCACCTGAGAGGATAACTGGGGTTACTTGCATTGCAGATCAAAAATTAAGGATTCAGTAAATATCATTTTTCAATTGGTTAATATTGACAAGTTTTGTAAAGTTTTATCCAAGGTTTATTAAGAATGATAATGGCTATTATCAAATCTAATAACTTGAAATTTTTCAGCAAAAGCGACTGCCAAGGGTCCAACATGCCCGAGGCCTATTATGTAAATTTTTGTATTCATATTTTTTATATCAGACTGTGTTATTCAATTGCTCAATCTTTGCGGGATTAATGTCCAAAACAACCGCTTCATGATTTTGAGCGATCAACATAGCATTAGGCAAGCCAACATAACCAGCGCCTGCAATGGATATTTTCATTTACCCACCTCCCTTGCTTCGTTTAATTTTTCCACTTCTTTTTTAAGCTCTTCATACTCTTTGGTTCTAACCTTTAAAAAACTAATGGTCAATTTCGTTTTTTCTGCTACACCTTTTGGCGTTAGAAGGTATGAATATTGGATTTTATGCTTGGTGTTTTTAAAGTTATGAACTTTTACAAGGCCAATCTGGATCAGGCTTTGAAGACAATAGTTAACCTTGCCAAGGCTTATCCCTAATTCTTTGGATAGTTGCCTTTGGGTGAGGTTAGAGTCTTGCTCTAAAGACTTTAATAATTGATATTTGCTCTGCTGATTAGGCATGCTACCGCCAGGTTATACAAGTATAATTTTGTACAACTTAGTTGAATTTACTAGTCATTATAACCTACGTTCAATGACTGAACAGACCAATTTTAAAAGCTAAAAGCTAAATGTTTACGTTAATTTTGTTTAACATAGTATTCTACTGATTTTGAATGATATTTATACAATGTCTTATACTGATATTGACTTTAGCGATAAAACTATTTTAATTACTGGTGGTGCTGGTTTTATTGGTAGCAATCTTGCGTTTTATTTTCAAGAAAAATTTCCGCAATCTCATATTGTAATACTCGACTGTTTTCGAAGTGAAGTGACTCTTTCCAATGGCAACCTACAAAGCTTTGGCCATTATAAGAACTTGATTGGTTTTAAGGGTGATGTCATCTGCGGAAACATTAATCATAAAGCCGACCTATCCTTGCTTGATGATTACACATTTGACTATATTTTCCATCAAGCAGCTATTTCTGATACTCGAGTGTACGATCAAGAACTTGTGATGCAAACCAATGTCAATTCATTTTATGATTTACTTGATATTGCAAAAAAAGATAATGCTGTCATGGTTTATGCAAGCTCTGCTGCAACTTATGGGAGCTTGCCCTCTCCTCAAGTTGTTGGCACTGAATCACCTGAAAACCCCTATGGCTACAGTAAATATGCTATGGATCAAATTGCTTGTCGTTTTATGAAAGAAAATCCTGAAATGAGTGTTGTAGGTCTGAGGTATTTTAATGTTTATGGACCAAGGGAATATTACAAGGCAAAAACCGCCTCCATGGTTATACAGCTAGGACATCAAATTTTAGATGGCAAAGCGCCAAGGCTGTTTAAAGGCTCTGATCAAATTTTAAGAGATTTTATTAACATTGAAGATGTGGTGCAGGCCAACATTAAAGCCTGCAACCCTAAACAAAGTGGCGTGTATAACGTTGGGACTGGAAAGCCCCGAAGCTTTCAAGATATTGCCGATATTTTACAAAAAGAACTGGGTACTGATTTAGGGACAGAGTACTTCCCCAACCCTTATGATGGATACCAAATGCATACCCAAGCTGATATTTCACCAACCCAAGATTGTTTGAGCTTTGAGCCAAAAGTGTCATTAGAAGAGGGAATCAAAGCTTATGTTCCTGAGATTAGGCGGCTGCATGGGGAGCCTTTGAGCTAATGTTGAATTATCAATTTTGATTTGATTTGCATGCATACTCATTAAAGTCATTAGTCTTAAATTGTGAATGTTTAGACTAGAATTAAATACACCTTTATATAATAAAATATCACTTTAATAAACTGTTAGAAATAGAAAAAATTCATGCTTAATTTATTGGGAAAAGCTCCAAAAATATTGGTAATTGGCGATTTGATCGTTGATCACTACTTGTGGGGCTCATCGGATCGCATTTCACCCGAGGCACCGGTACTTGTTGTGAGTATTAACAACGAGAGTAGAGTGCTTGGCGGCGCTGGCAATGTTATTAATAACCTTAAGGCCTTAAATGCCAAAGTTGATGTAATGAGCGTGCTGGGTGAGTGTGGGGTTTCAAGCGAGCTAAAATTACTGCTTAATGAAATTGAGATTGACACGCAATATCTCATCACTGAACCAAAAAGAATCAGCTCAAAAAAGACGCGTATTATTGCCGCACAACAACAAGTGGTGCGTTATGATCAAGAAAACTCAACAGAGATAACTGAAACATCGCAAAAAACCTTACTTTCAAATTTTAGAAAAAGGATTACAGATTATGACTGCGTGCTTCTCTCTGATTATGGCAAAGGTGTATTAACGAATGAATTAACACAACAACTCATTAAGACTGCCAAACAACACTCGGTTAAAATTCTTGTCGATCCTAAAGGTTTGGATTATGCAAAATACAAAGGCGCTTACTTATTAACACCAAACAAAAAAGAGGCCAGAGAAGCAACTGGGATTAATATTACCGATGATGCAAGCCTTGCTTGCACCATAAAACAACTCAAGGAAGAATATGAGTTAGATGTGTCACTCATTACCCTCAGCGAACAAGGTGTTGCAATTTATGATGGTGAGTTACGCAACCACCCTACTCAAACCAGAGAAGTATTTGATGTGACGGGTGCAGGCGATACAGTGCTGGCCTCGCTTGGCTTTGCCCTCTCTTGCAAGCTTGATATAGATGAAGCTGTTAAGTTTGCCAACCTTGCGGCAGGTGTTGTTGTTGGTAAGATTGGTAGTGCAACTGCAACACTTAATGAGATTATTGAATATGAATCAAGCCTTAATAAATCTTCAAGTGATGAGCATATTAAAACACTGAATGAGATTGCTGTCTTAAGTGAAGAACTAAGAGCGAGAGGTAAAAAAATTGTATTTACTAATGGATGTTTTGATTTACTTCATGCTGGACATGTTAAATACCTAGAGACTGCCAAAAGTTTTGGCGATGTTTTGATTGTTGGACTTAACTCTGATCAATCTGTTAGTACTTTAAAAGGCAATAATCGTCCTATCAATATGCAAGTAGATAGAGCCTACTTACTGGCGGCACTTGAAGCAGTAGATTATGTAGTAATTTTTGATGAAGACACACCTTATAATTTGATTAAAGCGATTAAACCAATAACTTTAGTTAAGGGTGGAGACTATAAAGATAAAGAGATAGCTGGGCAAGATATTGTAGATGAATTAAAACTAGTAAAATTTGTCGATGAAAAAAGCACATCACAAACAATTAAGAAAATTCAACAAGGAAATTGATTATGCAATCAATTATTAAATACGAGTTTAATGAACATTTAATCATTAGCAAGAAAACAATGGAATCTGTTGGTAAATCAATTGAAATTGCTGCAGAACTTTGTATTGATAGCCTCAAAAAAGGCAATAAAATATTATTATTTGGCAATGGTGGAAGTGCAGCAGATGCTCAACACATTGCTGCTGAAATAGTCGGCAGATATAAAACTGAACGTAAAGGTTTATCAGCCATTGCACTAACTACTGATTCTTCAGCACTAACTGCAATTAGTAACGACTATGGTTACTTACATGTATTTGATCGTCAAGTAGAGGCGCTAGCAAATGAGGGAGATGTTCTGATAGGTATTAGCACTGGTGGAAAAAGTGCTAATGTAGTTAATGCGCTAAAAATTGCTAAAGATCTTGGCTGTAAATCTATAGGCTTTAGTGGTAAAGATGGCGGAGAGTTTAATAATTTATGTGATGTTAATATAGTAGTACCTGCTGAAGACACTCCACGGATTCAAGAAATGCATATCGTTATTGGTCACACTATCTGTCATTTGATTGATCAAGCTTTTAATGAGGCTTAATTGAGAGATTTAACACCGTTCAATACTTCTTCTGCTGTAATGAGTTTCATGCAATTATTGTGCTTTAATGGGCAGTTTCGTTTCATGCATGGCTGACAATCAAGACCCTTCTTCACAATAGTGTTTTTATGATTCATCCATTGCGATGTTTCTTTATCTTTTGTAGGCCCAAAAATTGCAACTGTTGGCACCTGAAAAGCTGCTGCTATATGCATTGGTCCACTGTCACCAGTAACAAACATATCTAAAGTTGAAATATGATAAATTAACTCTTCAACTGAGGTATTGCCCGCAAGGTTTTGATAATTAATGACTCCTTTTTCAATTAAAGCCTTTTCAATATCTCCAGCAAGCTCCTTTTCATTAGGTCCACCGAAAATAAGAATATCAAATTTATTGGAAAGTTCAGTAGCAACTTTTGCAAACTTTTCAGGATGCCAACGCTTAGAGTCACCATAAGATGCGCCAGGGTTAATGCCAACAATTGGTTTTGAATTATTATCTTTTGGTTTTAAACTTGGATGAACGATTAATCTTCCTGGATGAAAATTAGTATTCAGATTATCGTTAATAAAATCGTTGTATTTTTCGACTTGATGACGATTTTGATACCTATCTCCATCGAATTGAAACTTTTTTTTACTTGAAATTAATAATTTAAAAAATTTAGTACGCAAAGAGCTTCTAAAAGAAAAAAAAATGTCAAATTGCCCTAATTTTTTCGAAATTTTATATAAAGAAGTATATTTTTTCCTTATAACGTAAGTATTGGAAATTCTTGGGTGATTCTTTAGTAACTCAATTGAAATATATGAGCCAATAAGAATGACTTCTGGTTCGTCATAATAATTAACTAAGTTTTCAATGGCGGGAGTCGCCATTACAGCATCACCAAGCCAAGTGGGGGGTTCGATTAAAATTCTCATTAAATCAACTTAAAGTGCTTTTTACTCAACCCTATTCCAAAAAGCTTTTCAAGTTTAATCATTAGTCGATGTTTTTTTTGCTTTTTATTTGGTTGATAGTTTATATCTGCTTGGTATACTCCAGACTCCTTTGGAAGCCAATTTTTGATAATCTCTGGATGTGTTCCTTGAAATTCTTTAATAATTGATTGGTCCATTTGAGTGTAATCAATATATTCATAATTCTCACCCCAATACTTCTTTACTTTTTTACTTTTTAAATTCATTTGTTCTTCACTGCGTATCCAACCATAATGATAACAATGTGCACCTGTATGCTTTGCCCTTGGATACCTACCCTTTTTATTACTATCCAATACTAACCAAAATAGCCCGTCAGGTGCATATGATCTGACTGTATTTCTTATGACTCTAGCTTCTGAACGATACCAACCAGGTGAATTAATATAGCTATTTGAATTGCCATAAAAATGATAAAAATCGAATACAAGTGCTTCTACATTCAGGTCATTCAAATAAACTTTCATCGATTCTCTGATCTGCTCTAATTCATTTTCATGATAAACTTCGTCTGCCTCTATATAAAAAGCCCAGTCACCAGTGCAGTTATATTGTGCAATCATTTTTTGTTGGCCATAAACAAATCCACGATCTTGCATTGAATCATTCCATTTTGACTGAATAATTCGAATTTTTGAACTAGGAATAGACTTAATAAGCGCAAGTGTATCATCTTCACTTTCACCAACATTAACAATAAATTCCTCCACAATTGGCAATACTGATTGAATAGATTGTAAAAAAGGATAGCCTAATATTTGACCATTCTTAATAAATGTAAATGCACTAACTTTCATATTACTTCCTTTTAACTCTATAACCCTCAATAAACATTTCATCTATATTACAGTCAATAAAGTCAACCACAGCATCTTCTGGTGTCCTTACAATGGTTCTACCATGCAAATTAAAAGAAGTGTTTAGGCTAACTCCATAACCTGTAATATCTTTAAGAGCTTTTAAAAAACGATAATAATTAGGATTATCTTTTTCTTCTACAAATTGAGGTCTGACTGTACCATCAACATGGACTGCACAAGGCAGATCTTTAATAAACTCATCTTTCATTCTGAAGGCGATAGCCATGTGTTTGTGTGAAAAGCTATTATTAAAAAGCCTCTCCCTTTCCTCTTCTAATATTGATGGACAAAAGGGTTGGTAAGATGGACGCCTCTTAACTGTTGAATTAATTTTTTGTCTTGTGTCTTCAAGCATTGGGTTGGCAATAATAGAACGATTACCTAAAGCTCTTGGGCCAAATTCCATTTTGCCTTGAAATAATGAACATATTTTACCTTCTGATACAGATATTGCGGCTTCATGTGGCCAGTTATCTTTTAAATCTTCATAAGTGATATTATTATAACTATCAAGTACCTTTTTTACCTGCTCACGAGTATAAGAATCACCAAAATAAGGCATTTCATAATCCTTTAGCCAGCTAACATCTTGACGTAAAACAATGGCTGTTAATATTGCACTTCCGATAGCCAAACCATCATCTGCCATAGGTGGTAAGACATAAATATTCTTAAAGTTAGTTCTCTCATATATATTAAGGCTCATAATAATATTTGCTGCAACACCACCCGAGAGACACAAATTATTAATTGGATATTTCTCGTAGGCAATATTAAGGTAATCAACAATCGTATCCTCAAGGTAATTTTGAATAGATGCACAAAAGTTTTCATCACCTGTTCTTCGTCTTTGTTTTTTTAACCAATCTATATCATAAAAAGGCTCAATTTTTTTAAGATCGAAATTAATACTTAAATTATTTTTATCTATATGAGTTGCCTTCATTAACTGTTGAAATAAATCTTTGTCAGCCTTGCCAAATGCCGCCAATGCCTCAACTTTACCTTCATCACTATTAGGACGAAGATCCATTGCTTGTGTGAAATAATTGTAAAGGCGACCAATAGACAGGAATCTATCTCCATTGCCCATAAAGTCTGCAGTTGATTGTCCAATTAGTTTGTAATCTGTTAAACCATGAAAAACATACAATTTACTAAAAAAACCATCGCCTTGCCCGTCTATGGTTAGCGCAAGTGCTTTCTTTTCATTAAAGGGAGACAAATAATATGAGGGTATTGCGTGACACAAATGATGGTCATAAAAAAATATTTTTTTTGGTTTTAAGTTAAACTTATTTAAATTCTGCTGAATATAGTTAGTAAATGCCCTCCTGTTTCCTTCAGGAGTTTCTTTTACTAATGCCCTATTAAATTTAGCACTGTAATAAGCTTTAACTGCTGAAAAATTTGTAAAAAGAGATTTAAAAATACATATGTTTTTCTCAAGTCTTGATAAAGCCAAGTCTGCAGCATAAGTAGGCTTAATAATGCTTCGTAGTGCTTTTTCAATATCTTTGTTATAGGTCATTTTTTCTCTTAATTCACCATCATGGCCTTTATCTTCAAAGTCACTATAAGAATGAGCCGCATAATCAACACTACCAAAGTCATACGCCTCAACAATTGGACTTATATCAAGAGAGTCATGTTTAATTCTGGTTACCCTTTCAGTACTCATAGCAAAAACCGTTTTTTGTTCTGTGTCTAAAAGACATAGTGCGCTATCATGCCCACAATACTTTGTACCCATTATTCTCATATATCTGACTCTATAGTTTTAATTATTTCTACAGCTGATTTAACGATATCATTAACACTATAATCAACCAAACCATATCGACTCGTAGCAAAAATAGTTTTGCTGAGAGTTGAAGATGGAGACCACAATCGAAAACTGTCTTTATTGTTTTCATGTATTGATACTACAGGTTTGTCAAAAGAGGATGCAATGTGTACTATTGACGTATCAGGAGTAATAATTAAATCCAGCTGTTCTACTATAGCTGCAGCATCAATAATAGTTTCTGTAGTGTATGAAGGAATAACATAATCAAGACCCAACTCTGATATCATTTTTTGCTTCTTTATTATTTGATTAGAGCTAGCTAATATAACTATTTTTATATTACTGCAATGACTGTACAACCCTCTACATATTTGATCCAATTCTTTTTTTTGTATACTCTTTTCAGGGAAAGAGCCTTCTATATTGATTCCTATTTTTATTTTGTTGCCCATGGATAATACAAAACTTTCTGCCTTATCTCTTTCAATATTACTAAGAAAAAAATCATACTTATTTGAACTGGGTGTGATTCCAAAAAAAATCAAAGTATCTAGCCAAATTTTACCAAAATGACTTTTTTTATCTTTTTCTGTAAAGTAATCATATAACTCTAACTCACTACCTTTCACCCCATATCTGCCATCTTTATGTATGGTGATTATTTTTTTTGGATTTATTATTTTTAACCTAAAAATAGCATGGGGTATAACTGAGTGTTCCAATTCAATACATACGTCAAAACTTTTTTTTCTCAACTTTAACAAAGTTGGCAAATCATTAAAGATGCTATTCTTATAATTAGTATATATTTTGTCAATATAAGGGTTATTTTTAATTACATCTTTGTTTTCTTTACTAGCTAAGACAGAGATACTTATACTTGGATACGCTTTTTTTAACTCTCTAAATATAGGTGTCGTTACAACCATATCTCCTATTCTGTCATATTTTAAAACTAAAACATTTTTAGATTTTTTTATATCAAATAAAATTTTTCTCTTATTTGTTAATAACTTTAATAAAAAAGCCTTTATTTTTTTATTTTTTTTCATTTATATTTTGGGTCAAGATAACTTTAGAGGCTCATTTCTAAATAATTTAAGCAAAATTTGATACATATCTTAACCTCTATGATTAAACCTAAACTCACATTCTTTTAGATTTAAATTAAACATCTTTTTGTCCATTCCCTTAAACTTTACTAGCCTTGTTTTGGCATAACCCCAGAATGATTCTATACCGTTTATATGTGAGTTTTAAGTAGTTATAATCAAGCTACAATCCATCTATATTCCCTTGATATATCGATTAATGCCACTTTCACAATATTGAATATTGTTGTCTATTGCAAGTTTTAGTAATAGATTATTTTTTCTTAAAAATTCCGATTTGTTTTGTGGGTGCCAAAGATGGTATTGAACAGCATTAAATCTTAATGTTTTTCGATTAATACCGCTATTAAGTAAGCGAACGATAAATTCACTGTCTTCTCTGCCCCACCCAATAAAATCTTCATTAAAGCCATTTACCTTCATGCAATCATCTTTGAAAAAAGCCATATTACAAGATCTTACGCCCTTCAAATAATTCTTTTTAGAAGAAAAAATTTTTGACAATAAATTTGAACGAATTGCATTTTTTCTATTTTTTAATCCAGTAGAAAAAAATGAAAAACTTGTCCTCTTACTGTCTAATATTTTTTCCGATTTATCTTCAGTCAATAATACTCTAGATCCCTGGACAAAATAATTGGCTTGAGCATTTTTGATATGGTCTTGGATAAATTTACGGTGAAGAATCATATCACCATCCACTAATATAATATAATCACCACTTGACTTTACGATTGCTTTGTTTCTTGACTGTGCCACTCTAAAGCCTTTGTCTTCTTGCCATGAATGAATAATATTTAAATCTGAATCTTTCTGAAATTTGTCAATAATTTCTTTTGTTTCAGCAGTACTACCATCATCAGCAATAATCACTTCTTCAGGAACTATTGTTTGTTTCTCTATACTCCTTAAAGCCAAAATTAAAGATTCTGGCCAATTATAGGTAGCAATAATTAAACTAACACGCATTACTCAATAATTTATTAGATAAAATATAACGAAATTATATGCCATTAATTATTGTAAAAATAAATATGAATAATGAAATACATCTCATTGAAAATATATTTTCAACAATAATTCAAGAAATATGAAATTATCTGTTTATATTATTGCTTACAATGAAGCAGAAAAAATTCGTGACTGTATCAATAGTGTCTTGTGGGCTGACGAAATTATTGTCGCTGACTCACATAGTACAGATGGAACAAGTGAAATTGCCAGCCAATTAGGAGCTAAAGTTATTCATATTCCTTTTAAAGGGTATGGTGATTTAAGAAACCAGGCTATTTCTCATTGCTCAGGAGATTGGATTTTTAACCTAGATTCTGATGAAAGGTGTTCTGAAAAGTTCCGAGATGAAATAATTGCACTCATTGATAATGCGCCTCTTGACATTTATAAAGTTCCAAGAAGGAGTTTTTTTATGGGAAGATGGATCAAACACTCAGGCTGGTACCCAGATTATAGACACCCACAACTTTTTAGAAATGGAAAAATGAAATACTCAATGGAGTTAGTTCATGAAGGAATTATTAGCCAGAGTGATAAAAAAATTGGCGTTATAAAAAATCATATTTGGCAATTTCCATATAAAAACACTGAAGAAATAATGCACAAAGCTAACCGTTATTCAACACTAGGCGTTAAAAAATTACAAGAAAAAGGGAAAAATGGTACTGTTTTCAAGGCATTTCTACATGGCTTTTGGTCATTTATCAAGCACTATATATTTAGACTAGGCTTCTTAGATGGCGGACCAGGATTCGTGATTGCATTTAGTACTTGTCAAGGAACTTTCTACCGATATATAAAATTAATGGATGCACAAAAAAACTGGAAGCCACCTAGTGTTAATCCAATTTACAAATCTCAAAAATGATAGTTTCGGTAATTTTAAATATATATGAAAATTTTAATTACAGGTCATAAGGGTTTTGTTGGCAGATATTTCATGCGTAAATACGCTGAGCATGATATTGTTGGTGTTGATTTAAAAGATAATTTTGATTGTAGAACTTATTTTAAAAATACAGATAACTCTTTTGATTTAGTTATACATTTAGCGGCGATTGTAGGTGGTAGAATGATTATAGAAGGTAGTCCATTAGCAGTTGCAGATGATTTAAGTATTGATTCCGAGTTTATACAATGGTGTTTAAAAACAAAACCTAAAAGAGTAATTTACTTTTCTTCTTCAGCGGCATATCCTACACAATTTCAAACAAAACATTATCAAACCAAATATAAACTAAAAGAAAGTGATATTAATTTACAAGATATTATGTCACCTGATATGACATATGGTATGGCAAAACTTGTTGGCGAATATCTTTTACAATACCTAGAGGCAGAGAATATAAAAGTTAATGTATTTCGACCTTTTTCAGGTTATGGCACCGACCAAGATTTAGACTATCCTTTTCCTACATTTATTGACCGTGCTGTGACAAAAAAAGATCCTTTTGAAATATGGGGTAATGGTGAACAAGTAAGAGATTTCATACATATAACGGATATAGTTGACGCTGTAGATGAAGCAATAAAACAAGACGTAGAGGGTCCTGTTAATTTGGGTTCTGGTACACCTACATCCTTTATACAATTAAAAGAAATGGTATGTGAACAAATGAATTATCAACCAGAGGTTAAATTTTTAGATAAACCTGTAGGTGTTATGTATCGTTGTTGTGACAATAATAAAATGTTATCATTTTATACACCAAAGATTAGTTTAGAAGAAGGAATTTCTAAAGCTATAAGAAAGGAAATAGTATGACACCTACAGGTGTATTTAAATAATTTAAAGATATGAACGTTATTCCAGTTATTCTTTCAGGAGGAAGTGGCACAAGACTTTGGCCGCTCTCAAGAAAGCTTTATCCTAAACAATTTATTAGTCTTATAAATGAAACAACACTCTTCCAGGACACAATTTTAAGACTTCCAGATAATATTGAAAAACCGCTCATTATTTGTAATGAAGAGCACCGATTCTTAGTTGACGAACAATTAAGACAAATTAATCAAAAAACAAACGGAATTATTTTAGAACCTAATGGGAAAAATACTGCACCGGCTATTGCTTTGGCTGCTTTACATGAACTCAATAACAATCATGACTCATTATTATTTGTATTATCAGCTGACCATATAATTCAAGATATCAACTCATTCCATCAATCAATTGAAATTGCAAAAGACCTTGCTGAGAAAGATAAACTCGTTACTTTTGGTATTTTGCCTAATAAGCCAGAAACAGGTTATGGTTATATTGAAGTCAGCAATAACCCTTCAAATGATTATTTCAACATTAAATCATTTACAGAAAAACCTAATAAAGAAACTGCGAAAGAATATATTGATCTTGGTAACTATCTGTGGAATAGCGGTATGTTTATGTTCAAAGCGTCTGTATATTTAAATGAGTTAAAAAAGTATGAACCAGAAATATTTACCTGCTGTAAAAATTCTTTTGAAATTGAATATAGAGATAACGATTTTATAAGATTAAATAATGATGAATTTTCTCAATGCCCCAAAAAATCAATTGATTATGCTGTCATGGAACGGACAGAACATGGTGTTGTGGTTCCACTTAATACTTACTGGAGCGATATTGGCTCATGGAGCAAACTCTCGCATATAAAAACAAAAGATAGCAACGGCAATATTTGTGAAGGCGATGTACTCCTTGATAACGTTAGAAATACATATGTACATAGTTCTAATCGTCTAATTGCAGCTCTTGGAGTTTCAGATTTAGTTATTATTGAAACAAAAGATGCTGTCCTAATTACAGAAAAACAACATTCACAAGACATTAAAAATATAGTAGATATACTCAAAAAAGAAAAAAGGAGTGAATCAGAAATTCATAAAAAAGTCTATAGGCCATGGGGTTTTTATGATTCAATTGATTGTGGTGATAACTTTCAAGTGAAGCGAATACAAGTTAATCCTGGCTCTAAACTATCTTTACAGAAACACCAGCATAGAGCTGAACATTGGATTATAACCTCAGGTGAGGCAACAGTTACTTGCGGTGAAAATACATTTAAATTAAAAGAAAATGAATCAACCTTTATACCTAAAGGTGAGATACATCGACTTGAAAATCAAGAAGAAAAAATCTTAGAAATAATAGAGATACAAACGGGTGATTACTTAGGTGAAGATGATATTATTCGACTTGAAGATGA
>Ga0310342_100000501_pt1 | contig 21958 bp, 18 predicted proteins | sample S15DNA20500_MG_FD_206155 | JGI IMG/M metagenome (GOLD analysis project Ga0310342, IMG submission 206155) | Marine microbial communities from station ALOHA, North Pacific Subtropical Gyre - S1503-DNA-20-500_MG | ecosystem: Environmental > Aquatic > Marine > Oceanic | place: Pacific Ocean: North...
ATATCAACCTGAAATAAATTTGAAATGATCCTGAAATAAGAATACAGAAAGGCTTAAGTGTCCTCTAGATATTTCTAGTCTATTTATTTATAGGAGCAGCGGTTTCTTGCTTGTTACAATTGTTAGTGTAGAAAACCTAAAAGATGCTAAAGGGTGTTCATGAAATTCCATTTACTAACTTGTATTTTGATCCTTACCTTTTTATTCGCTTCTTGCGATTCCCTGGGTAATGAATCTTTATCGTCTTCTAAACCTAGTGGTTCGGAGGCTTTGGGTGAATCCGTTGTCGAAGGGAGCTTAGAAAGCCCCCCATATAGTCCTACGGTCACACCATTGGAGACCCCATTAGGGTCTGCCAAGGGTGTGCCGAAGGAGCTTGAATCTGTCTGGGAGGCTTGGAGTCTGCTTAATAGTGATCACGTAGACAGAAATGAGTTCGAACCTGATTCTTTTGAAGAATTTGCTATTAAGGGTTTGATAGATGGTGTGGATGACATCCATACATCTTATATTGACCCTACCGTTTTACAGATAGAACAGGAAGATCTTTCTGGGCAGTTTGAAGGTATAGGTGCTCACGTAAAACTTCGGGAGGATGGAGCTATTCTTATAAGCAGTCCCATGGATGGTGGCCCAGCTGAGGCTGCTGGAATACGAGCCGGTGACATTGTGACCTCCGTAGACGGTGAATCACTGGTGGGAGTCTCATTACTAGAGGCCGTCTCAATGATAAGGGGCCCCAAAGGTAGCACAGTCGTACTGGGCATAAGACATCTCGGGGATATAGATGTGGTGGAAATTTCGGTTGTTCGTGATGTGATTGCTCTTCCGAGTGTGAACCTTAGAAGCGCGCCCGATGCTCCAATAGCTCATATTAGAATAACTGAATTTAAAGGTGATACCGCACAAAGGTTCGAAGAAATGTTGAAGGATCAGATTGAATTGGGTGCAAAAGGCCTTGTATTAGATCTTCGTTACAACCCAGGTGGATATCTCCATCAGGTTTTTGAAATAGCCGATATTCTTCTCGACAAACAGGTCATTCTAATAGAAGAGCGTAAAGATGGAGAATTGGTTTGGGAATCAGAAGATGGAGGAATAGGGTCCGAACTACCTGTAGTTCTCCTTGTGAATCGATATAGTGCCAGCGGGAGTGAAATCATTATGGGAGCGTTCCAAGACTTTGGCAGAGCTCCTGTCGTCGGAGAAAAAACATTTGGGAAAGGCACTGTTAATGTTTTTAGACAACTTAGCAATGGAGGTGGCCTATATATGTCGGTGGGTCGATGGTACACACCGATGCGTAGGCAGATTGAAGGCAAAGGTTTAGAGCCTGATTTTGAGATTAGCTCAAGAGATCCCAACAAGGCTGATGTACTGCAAGTCGAGAAGGCTGAAGAGCTCATATTAGATATGATTCGTAATGGCAAGACTGAAAAGTAATGGCGAAATCTAGGGACATAGCGGTCAATAGAAGAGCTACTTACGACTATGAAATATTAGAGCGAATTGAAGCCGGCTTGGTTTTGCTATCCAGTGAAATCAAGTCTATAAGAGACAATAGGGTAAATTTAAGCGGAGCGTACGCGTTTCCTCAAAATGGTGAACTTTGGCTACAGAATTGCCATATCGCCCCCTACCCTTCTGCAGTCAGGGATAATCATGAGCCATTACGACCAAGGAAGCTATTATTAAAAAAGGAACAGCTAAGACGGTTCTCAGAAGTTGCAAAGCAGAAGGGTTACACGATTGTACCTCTGAAAATATATATATCGGGACACTACGCTAAGATCCAACTGGGAGTTGGTCAAGGTAAGAAGCGGTACGATAAGCGGAGGGCTTTAGCTGATAGGGATCGAAGACGAGAAGCACGGGATGCTGAGCGTAGATAGTATCTAGGCTTTTACTTTTTCTTTATCCCAGGCGGAATATTAGTCTAGCCGCGTTATCTGTAAGGAATCCCCTGGTGCTAGAGCCACCCTTCTGACGTCTATTCTGAATTTCAGTAGCCAATAGCCGAGCGTGGCCTTACTTACACCAAGGTAATCTGCTGTTGCTGTAAGTCCCTGCTCAGTAACCATCTCAGGAAGCATCTTCTCTAGTGGTTGTCTGAAGCGTTCTTCTACAGCCAACATCTTTTTCGTTTTCCTTGTTATCATCACTCCCTCCAATTAGGGTTATCAACGTCCAAGAATATTAAAGACAGCAGTGAAGCAGTGTCAATAGGTTTTCAATCATTTCTTTTACTTTTCTAATCTTTTCACTATAAAGGAAGATGGTGATTAATGTCATTAAGCATTAGGTGTGAGATTGACCAATGTTTACATTAAAAGGAAAATATATGCATGCGTCCCTGTAGCTCAGTGGATAGAGCAACTGCCTTCTAAGCAGTGGGCCGGGGGTTCAAATCCCTCCAGGGACGCCAATTCATAGCTTGGATGCCTAGGACCCCGGAGTCTCTACCATAGAGGCGTTAGTTGTCTCTGGGATTCAACGTTCAGTAGAGGCAAAAAGGGTGGCTTCAATATGTCCAACAGGTTGGTTAATGAATCTAGTCCGTATTTACTTCAACATTCCGAAAACCCCGTAGATTGGTATCCGTGGGGTTCTGAGGCCTTTGAGAAGGCTGTAGAGATGGACCTCCCCATTTTGTTAAGCGTCGGATATTCGGCTTGTCACTGGTGCCACGTTATGGAGCGGGAGTCGTTCGAAAATGACGAGATAGCGTCTCTGATGAATTCCAACTTCGTCAATATAAAGGTGGATCGCGAAGAAAGGCCCGACGTTGATGACATTTATATGTCTGCTGTTCAGGCTATGATAGGCCAAGGTGGTTGGCCGCTCACTGTTTTTTTGACTCCTGACCGTATGCCATTTTTCGGTGGCACATATTTCCCACCTGAGCCTCGAGGAGGCCACCCAGGGTTTCCTCAGATACTTCAAAGTATATCCGACGCTTTCAAGAACCGAAGGAAGGAACTTTCTAGCACGGGCGAGCATGTGTTGGAACATTTGTCAGCGTTGACGTCGTTAGAAAGTGAAGAAGATGATGGTGAAAGGGTCAGACCAAAATCAGAAGTGCTTGTTGGGTTGTTGGAAGCTCAGTTTGATTGGGAACTTGGTGGTTTTGGAAATCCTATCAAATTTCCTCAACCGTTTGCGTTGGAATTACTTCTCCAAATTTACAAAAATGAAGCCAATAGTAAGGCGCTGGAAATGGTCGAACATTCCTTATTGTCGATGTATTCCGGAGGTATATATGACCATGTGGGAGGGGGATTTCATCGATATTCAACAGATAGAGCTTGGATCGTTCCTCACTTCGAAAAAATGTTATATGACAATGCCCTACTCTCCCGACTTTATATTCACGCGTATCAAGCCACAGGGAAGAGTATTTATAGATCAATAGCGTTGGATGTATATGAGTATGTATTGAGAGATATGACTTCAAATAATGGGCTTTTCTACTCTGCTGAGGATGCGGATACAAATGGAGAAGAAGGATCCTACTACACCTGGAAGGAAGATGAACTCATATCCGTCGTTGGTCTTAAGGGACATGAGCGCCTACGGAGCGACTTCAATGTCACTGAGAGAGGCAATTTTGAAGGTCGGAATATATTGCACCCAGGTATGGAATTGAAGCGTCGGTTTGGCGAGGGGGATATGCTTGCATTGGATTTGACTATTGGGTCCTCCAGAAGAAAGGAACTCTTGGAAGCCCGTTCCTTGAGAACTCAGCCTATTAAAGATGACAAAGCAGTTTTGTCTTGGAATGCGCTAATGGTTCAGTCATTAGCTGATGGATTTTTGGCAACAGGCCAAATAGAACTGAAAGAAGCAGCAATCCAAAACATAAAAACATGCCTGAAAATTAAAAATGAATTTGGTGAATTATTTCGATCATACAGGGAAAATAAATGTTCGGGCTCAGCCTATTTAGAAGACTATGCTTCAATTGTTATGGCCTGTGTAAAGGTACATGAAATAACCTTAGATCAAAAATGGTTAGTTGAGGCCTCAGCCATAGCGGAGATCATGCTTAAAATGTTCTGGGATGACCAATCACCTATTCCATTTGACGTGAAGGCAGATGACCCTTTTCTACCGATGAGACCCAGGAATATATTCGATAATGCTGTACCTAGCGGCCTGTCTCAAGCCTTGGAAGCAATTTTAGTTTTGAGCACCTTAACCGGAGATGTTAAATATAAAGATATAATGATATTAATATTGAAAAACACACATAATGTAACCGTCTCGTCACCCCTTTCGTTCTCGAATTTATTGAGAATCGCAGTGAATTCAACTTCTCCCTCAGTAGAAATTATGCTCAGCGTCCCCAATTATGGGAGTTCAGGAGCCTTTCTCGAGGCCTTGGGGAGCGTTTACCTACCAAATCGAGTTCTTCTAGGCTTACTTCAGGACAGAAACGCTACAGAGGATTCCAAAACCTTTGATTCACCAATAAGTGAAGGAAGGATTGGTGAGTTTGGTGATGTGTCGACGGCCTATGTATGTCGGGACTATTCTTGCCAACTTCCAGTGCACTCCCCCTCCGAGTTATTGTCACAACTTAGAGAAATATAGCTCCTCTGTTTGTCCGAGAACCTGGATATATGGAAGTAAATTGGTCGAATAATCATTAGTTATATTTGGGTATAACTTACTGTTTTAGTTTGGTCATTAGAAGGTATGGCCCCGAAATATACAAAACTCTAAAATCACTCTCATCCAACCGAGGTAAGTTTACTGGTGGTTTGATTAGTTATCCATAACTTTGAACTGTTTAACCCCTTCCGATAACACTGTGTTGACATGGGTATATATGTATTGGCACCCTAGACCTACCATCTCAGGAAGCATGTTAGGTGGAGCAGCTATGCCTGGAATCCTACCCTTTGCACATATTTTCTCCACTGTCTCAAATATTATTTCTCTGACTGGGGTTTGCCATGCTTTTCCAGGATATCCCAATGATTCTGAAAGGTCAGAAGGCCCCACGAAGAATATGTCGACATTTTCCGTATCTAATATATCGTCAATGTTATCTACTGCTTCTTTATCCTCTATCTGCAAGGCAATCACGGTTGCGTTGTTTGACTCAGATACGTAATCAGAAGTTTCAACATTAATGCCATATTCAGATGCTCTTGTGCCAATAGCTAAACTCCTACTTCCCAACGGGTGAAATAAGGCGGCATCTATAGCTAGTTGGGCCTCTTTTCCAGTCGTTATGTGCGGTACCTGAACCCCAGTTACACCTCTGTCAAGGACAGCAGTTATTTCAGCAGGACTATTTGTTCGGGGTCTTGCAATTGAGTGAATTCCGGCTGACCGTGCTGCGATTGCCAAATTTTCTACCTCTGAAAGGCTTAACGACCCGTGTTCGCAATCCAATAAAACCCAATCAAATCCAAGGCGCCCGAACATTTCAACTAGTTGGGGGCTATAGAACATCATGGAAATCCCCATCAGTGTATGCCCGTTGCTTATAGCCTCTTTCATATCTTGCTTAGTTGTGTTCAAAATCCGTTACTCCTACATTCACTAATATAGACTTAAAGCTTAAACTTTAAGTCAACCCACTAGCGGGTTCTGCAAAGAATTACCTGGTCGGATTTAAGATTAAGGCGTGAGGTGAGCGGGAAAATGGATAAATTAATAGAAGACCTTAAGAAAGTTGTAGGACAAGATTATGTCTTGTCAGAAAAATCTGATCTTATGGTTTATGAATATGATGGTTCCGTGGACAAAGCATTTCCAATCTTGGTGGTACTACCTTCTAACGCTAATGAGGTGTCAAAGGTAGTTAAGCTGGCTCAGGAGAACAATCTTCCCATTGTGGCCAGAGGTGCTGGCACTGGCCTAAGTGGAGGTGCAGTCGCAGAAAAAGGTGGCATCGTGATAGCCATGTCAAGGCTCAATCGCATATTGGAAGTAGATGAAACCAATAGAATTGCTGTTGTAGAACCTGGCGTGGTCAATTTAGATTTGTCACTTCATACTGCTCCCATAGGACTTTATTACGCTCCTGATCCTTCAAGTCAGAGGGCTTGCACCATAGGTGGAAATATTGCTGAAAACTCAGGAGGGCCTCATTGCTTAGCATATGGTGTCACTACTAATCATGTTTTAGGAATGGAAGTTGTGCTCGCTGATGGTTCAATCACATGGTTTGGCGGAAAGGGGCGAGACTATCCCGGGAACGACCTAAGAGGAATCACCATCGGGTCGGAGGGGACTCTTGCTATTGCTACGAAAATAGTGGTGCGACTACTAAGAATTCCTGAAACAACTAAAACCATGCTGGTGGTTTTCGATGACGTGGAGACAGCCAGTTCTGCCGTAACGGGAATTATTGGGGCGGGTATCGTCCCAGCTGCCATCGAGATGATGGATCATTTTTGTATTGAGGCGGCTGAAGCGGCAGTTAATGCTGGTTATCCCGAAGGTGCAGGTGCGGTCCTGCTAGTTGAATTGGATGGACTGAACGAGTCTGTAGAAGAGGAATCTGAAGAGATAGAGTCAATCTGTAGAGAATTCAGTCCTTTGGAAATTCGTGAAGCCACCGACCCCGAAGAAAGAGAAAAACTCTGGGCTGGTCGTAAGGGTGTATTGGGAGCGCTGGGTCGCCTAGCCCCCAATTATTACCTGGTTGACGGAACAATTCCAAGAACCAAGTTGGTTGATGTGCTGAGGCAGATAAATGAACTTTCTGAGAGATCTGGATATAAAATCGCCAATTTGCTTCATGCGGGGGATGGGAACTTACATCCTTCAATACTTTTTGATGAAAGAAAGCCGGGAGATACCGAGAATATTTTGGCTATAGGTGCGGAGATTCTTAAAATATGTGTAGATGCTGGGGGGGTTCTGTCTGGAGAGCACGGAATAGGTTTAGAAAAACAAGAACAGATGCCTTTTATGTTCACTGAAGAAGACATGGCAGCTATGACGCTTTTAAAGATAGCATTTAACACCAACGACTCATTAAACCCTGGTAAAATTTTCCCCACAGGCGCTGCGTGTGGGGATATTTCTCAAGCGCGAGCTATAGCTCGCGTGGGACCTGGTGCTTACATATAGGATGTTAAGTCATAGAGACATAAATGTTAGAGTCGATGGCATTGAGCCTTCAGTTGCAGTTGAGAATCCTTCAAATGCGTTGGAACTTTCCACAATACTAGAAGAAGCTTCTGCTGAAGGTCACGCAGTAATACCTATTGGTGGAGGGACCCGTCTTGAAGTTGGGGGAGCGCCTACCAAATACGACGTTGCGTTAAAGCTAGGGAAATTAAACTCTATAGTTTCACATAACCCCGCTGATCTGACCTGCACAGTTGAGTCTGGGATCACCTTAGAAAATCTACGTTCTGTGTTAAGTGAACATGGACAATTTCTTGCAATCGACTCTCCATTTCCTGAGCAGGCTACGATCGGAGGGGTCATAGCTTCGAATGCCCCAGGCTTTTTAAAGTGGCAGCTAGGTCATCCCAGAGATTCTGTAATAGGTATGGAAGTGGCACTTCCTAACGGAACTTTAATTAAGAGTGGAGGTCAGGTTGTAAAGAATGTATCAGGGTACGATATGGCCCGACTTCACATTGGTGCGTTTGGTAACCTCGGGGTAATAACAAAGGTATCTTTCAAACTCACTCCAAAGCCTGTACGTGAATCCACCATTAGTATTGAATTTGATGATTTATCTCTCGCATATGGCTTTGCTCAGGAGGTGTATAAATCTTATGTAATGCCCCTATCGCTGATTTGTTCTCATGATTTTGATAAGTCGTCTTCAAGTTGTAAATCTTTGGTTCGTATTGGTGGCAGGGAAAGGGCCCTCAAAAGGCAGAAAGATCTGATAACGGAAATTGGAATAAGAAACCACAGCAGGAGTATCGAAATAATAGATCAGCCGGAGTCGGATCAACTTTGGATTGATGTTCTTAACGAGTCAGTTAAAGGTGTTGATAGTGAGGGTTATATAAAGATCAATACTAGATCATCTTGTGCTCCTTCAGAGGTTGAACACGCAGTAAGGCTCATAGGGACTTCATTAAAAGATACAGGGTGTTTATTATCAATCAATTCCGAACCTGGGTTTGGTGCTATATTTTGCAATATTCATTTACCGGAAAAAAAATCGCGAGATGAATCTATAGGTTTGATTCAAAAGATAAGAGAATCTTTGCATGAAATTGAGTCTTGGCTGATCGTAGAAGATGTCCCAACCGAATGGAAGTCTGTTTTAGACGTATGGGATGGAGGGCAAATATCATCAATCAAGTTAATGGATTCATTAAAGGCAACATATGACCCAGATTCTGTATTAAACCCTGGCAGATTCGTTACTTTCCAATCATAGGGAGAATTTGAATTGATAGATTCATCTGGAGTAATAAAGGTGGATACCTGGATCGAAGAGTCGGACTTATACAAATGTGTCCACTGCGGTTTTTGCCTGCAAGCCTGTCCAACATACTTGGCGACGGGACTGGAAACGGAATCTCCACGTGGAAGGATCGCATTAATGAAAGCTGTTAATGAAGGTCGTCTCCCATTCGACAGTGGGGTTGAACGGCATTGGGATTTATGCATCCAATGTAGAGCATGTGAAGTAGCCTGTCCGTCGGGCGTTCCCTATGGACAACTTATTGAAGCAACGCAAAATCAATTCAAGTCTAAAGAGAGGCTAAACTTCATTGGGAAATTAGCCCATGAAATCGTTTTCAGAAAATTTGTAACGAACCCGAAGATGTTGAGAGGGATCTTTTCTTTACTGAGAATCTATCAAAATAGTGGCATACAGAGGATCATTCGCAGGTCCAAAGTAATCAGGTTGATATCGAAAAAACTTTTTCGGTTGGAGATTAAGACTCCTTATATACATGGGAAGCCTTTAGTCGCCAAAAATCAAACATACAAAGCTGTTGAAGGAAACAAAAAGAAAATTTTTATGCTCTCTGGATGCGTAATGCCACTTACTCATGGAAACCAGATGAGATCAGCTATAAAAGTGTTGAACGTGAATGGATTTGAAGTTCAGATTCCCGAAGATCAGGTTTGCTGTGGGGCTATTAATTCCCACGTTGGGGATCTAGATACTGCACGAATGTTGGCTAGAAAAAACATAGATGCTTTTCAGTCGAAAAATGAGTGTGAAATAGTGAACATGTCAGGAGGATGTGGCGCTAGGTTGAAGGAATATCCTGAATTACTTGAGGAAGACCAGGAGTACTCGGCTAAGGCTAAAACATTTGCTTCCCGGGTGAAGGATATTCATGAGTTGCTTATTCAATCGGAATGGAAATGCGGAGATTCCTATATTGATAAAACGGTCACATATCAAGACTCTTGCCATCTAGCAAATGTTCAAGGAATCAAAGATCAGCCGAGGGAGATATTGAAATGTTTAGATGGTGTGGAATTTAGGGAACTGCCTAGTGCTAATATCTGTTGTGGTGCCGGTGGGACATACATGATTTCTGAAGACGATATGTCTTCAAAAGTTCTTGCAATGAAATTGGAAAATGTTGTGTCAACTGGGGCCAAGGTTATAGCAACCGCCAATCCGGGGTGTTACATACAGTTCGAAAATGGGATTAGGGAATCAGGTTTGGAATTAGAAGTTAAGTATGTGACTGATTTATTATTGGAATCATATGGAAGTGAAAAAGAAAAGGAGTATTGAAATGGATTTGGGTTTGAAAGACAAGGTGGCGATAATAACCGGAGGTAGCGACGGTATAGGTAAGGCCGCGGCCATTTCTATGGCTACAGAGGGCGCAAAAGTGGCGATTGTAGGTCGTACTCAGTCGAAACTGGACGCAGCTATAGCCGAGATTAAAGAGGTGTCAAATGCAGAGGCTATAGGAATACCTACCGATGTTTCGGTGGAATCTGATGTTCAGTCTATGGTCGATAAGGTTATATCGCAGTACGGGCAGATAGATATATTAGTCAACAACGCGGGAACCTCCTCCGCTACCACTTTGGAAGAAATGACTGATGAAGACTTAAGAGTCGATTTCGGGATTAAAATTTACGGGGCTGTCTATTGTGCTCGAGCTGTGCTACCTCATCTGAAAAAGTCGGACGCTGGAGTAATAATAAATACTACAACTCCTGGCGGTAAGGCTTCTGGACCCGGAGGTCAACCCACTTCATTGTCTCGGGCCTCAGGAATATCTCTCACTAAGTCTTGGGCGGGAGAGTTGGCGAAATTTAATATACGTGTCAATACAGTATGCGTTGGAGTACTTAAATCCGGGCAGCACAGAGCCAGATGGGAGGCCGCCAATGCGAAAGATTCAAACTATTCCCTAGAAGATCATTGGAAAATAGTAGGCAAAAATGTTCCGCTAGGTCGAATAGGAGAGGCACATGAGGCGGGAGATCTAATGTGTTTTCTAGCCTCTTCAAAGGCGAGCTATATCACTGGGACAGCTGTTAACGTCGATGGCGGATCATCCCCGGTAGTTTAGGTATAAAGACTTTAAATTAAGACTGGAGTGTCTCTCCAGTCTTAATTTCCTGTTTGCCCCCGGTGTCTGAGAGTGTGATCTGCTAGAACTAGAGCTGCCATGGCCTCAACTATAGGAACCGCTCTCGGAAGAACGCATGGATCGTGTCGTCCCCTACCCTTCATTTCGATTTCGTTTCCAAAGACGTCCACGGTTTGTTGTGCTTTCATTATGGTGGCAGTTGGCTTGAATGCAGATCGGAAAATAATGGGTTCACCGTTACTTATTCCGCCCTGTATGCCACCAGAATTGTTGGTGATAGTTCCAACTCTATCGCCCTTCATAACGAAGGGATCATTGTGTTGAGACCCTGTAGAGTATGTGCCGGAGAACCCAGATCCTATCTCAAATCCTTTACACGCTGGCAGTGATACCATCGCCTTAGCAAGTTCAGCATCAAGCTTATCGAACACTGGCTCGCCCAAACCGGTAGGTGCATTTCTTACTACACATTCGACAATGCCCCCAAGTGAATCACCATTTTTTCGGGCCAGCTTAATTGCATCGATCATTAACTCGGCTGTTGATTGATCTGGGCACCTAACAATGTTAGTTTCTACGTCGCTTTCCTGAACGCTTCCTGGGTCTATTTCGGCCTCTATGTCACCTACGCGCTTCACGTAAGCGATAATTTGAGTGCCGTGTTCTAGCTCCAAAAATGACTTCGCTATTGCTCCAGCAGCTACCCGCCCGATAGTTTCTCTAGCGGAAGATCTTCCCCCGCCCTTCCAATTTCTTATGCCATATTTTGCCTGGTAAGTATAGTCAGCATGTGAGGGACTATAAAGAGACATCATTTCATCATAGTCTTTACTTCGCGCATCCGAATTCCATACAGCTATTGAAATAGGAGTTCCTAGTGTTTTGCCTTCAAACACCCCTGAAAGAATCTCAGCTTTGTCTCCCTCACGTCTCTGGGTGGAGATTTCACTCTGACCAGGCCTACGCCTATCCAGCTGACTTTGTATTAGTTCGGTTGTTAGATCTAGTAGTGGAGGGCAACCATCGACTGTAACTCCGACAGCATCACCATGAGATTCTCCCCATGTTGTCACCCTAAAAGCCTGTCCGAATGTATTTCCCAAGCTCCCTCCTCAACTGTTTTTTTCAATACGTTAGTCAAACAGATTGTTACCACACGTATTATAATCGGGATATAACTTGTTTGGTGAAAACTCGGGTCCGGGTTGAACACCTGCGGGGACCTTCTGTTTATGACAGATGAGAGTGCTCCGCAGCCCGGACCCCCAGTGTACTTCTTCTTGTAACCTGTACCCGTTGTTTGGATTTTAGGAAAGCCCCACACTATTAAAAGGACAGACACGACTGAATTTTTCGAGAACATTTGAATCATTGAGGTCTAGAGACTTCTTTTTCTTGTGGTTAGGAGTCCTGGCTCTAATGTCTGCTATGCAAATGCAGATGTTGTCACGAGGATATCTTGTATACGATATGGAGAGCTCTGGCTCTCTTCTTGGTTTGGTAAATGTAGGTGCCTCAATACCGATGTTGGTATTACCGTTATTTGGTGGAGTACTTGCAGACCGTATTAATCGCAAACGGATTATCCAGGCCGGTCAGATAGCGGCAGCCCTAATCGCATTTTCTGTTTTCGTACTAATCAGAACTGAACGGATTGAATGGTTCCATTTGCTGGTTTCATCGATTATGCAAGGAGCTATGTTTTCGCTCATGATGCCAGCTAGGCAGGCTTTGATTCCACAGCTGGTTGGTAAGGGGCTACTTTCTAACGCGTTGGCTCTGAACACTGCGGCTATGAGCGCGACGACTCTCGCTGCCCCATCGGTTGCTGGTGTCCTTTATGGATATTTTGGGCCAAGCAATGTCTATCTTTTGATCGGGATTCTATCGTTGGGATCCTGCATCGCAACGTTGTTTATCAGGCACAATGGAGATATAGAGCCAGATTCAAAAAGTCACAATGTTGAGGGTAAGGGAGCTATAAATAACCTTTTAAGCGATATCTCAGAAGGACTCAAGTATGTTAAGAGTCAACGATTAATCATGGTTTTGTTGATTATGGCTCTTGCTACGACGGTTTTGGCTCAACCCTTCAGATTTCTAATGCCAATTTTTGTTGTGGATGTATACAACCTCGGCCCTGAATCTATGGGGCTCCTTATGTCCGTAATGGGTCTGGGTGCATTAGCTGGATCAATATATATAGCTGCACACGGGAACAAAAATAGAGGCAGAATACTGCTGGTTGGATCGTTTGTTTCTGGTTTGAGTCTGCTAGGAGTGGCCGTCGTTCCTATCTATATGTTGGCTGTTTTATTTATGATCCCTCTTGGGTTAGGAGATGCTAGTCGTAGAACAATCATTATGACATTGATCATGGAGAAGTCTGAAGAAAGATATCGAGGAAGAGTTATGAGCATTTTCATGTTAAATTTTGGCCTGATGCCCCTGGGAGTGTTGCCAGCCGGGGTCATATCAGATTTGTTTGGAGGTCAAATAGCTATAGGAATTCTTGCTGTTTTGTTGATAATGGTGACAAGCTGGGTGTGGTTTTATCAGGATGGGGTTCGCAATTCTCAATAGCCTGATATTCTTTACACCAAGAAAAGATACTAAATTGAAAGGTCTATTTTAAATGAAGCCTATAACAGAAATAGCCCAGACACTTGGACTGGCCGCGGATAATCTTATTCCTTACGGGAAATTCAAAGCTAAGATACCTCTTTCAGCAATGTCAGAGGGTACCAAGAAGGGGAAGCTAATTGTAGTTACTGGGATTACACCGACTCCCGCTGGGGAAGGAAAGACTACAGTGACAGTTGGTTTAGCACAGGGAATGGGGAGAATAGGTAAAAGCGTTTCAGCCACTTTGCGGGAACCTTCCCTAGGACCGATATTTGGAATTAAAGGTGGAGGTACAGGAGGTGGTGCTTCTTTAGTACAACCGGAAGATGAAGTAAACATACACTTCACAGGAGATGCCCACGCAGTTGGCTCTGCACATAATCTCTTGGCAGCTCTTACGGATAACGTAGCTCAGAGAGGAGGAATAGACGGTTTCACTCCGACGGGTGTCACTTTGAGAAGAGTTAGTGATGTAGAAGAGAGGTCTTTACGCTCGATAGTAACTGGTCTAGGGGGCTCATCAAATGCTCCCGTCAGGGAGACCGGGTTCGACATAGTTACGGCATCTGAAGTTATGGCAATCTTGGCCTTATGTTCAGATTTGGCAGACCTTAGAGAGAGATTGAGTAAGTTGGTGGTTGGATACACTGACGCTGGCGCTCCGGTTACGGCAGAAGATGTAGGTGCGGTTGGATCTATGATGTCGCTGCTAAGGTATGCTATCCAACCAAATTTAGTCCAAACTACGGAAGGTCAACCTGTATTCATCCATGCTGGTCCTTTTGGAAACATAGCACATGGCTGCTGCTCTGTAATTGCAGATAAGATGGCTTTGGCCTATTCCGACTATGTGTTGACAGAGGCGGGGTTTGGCGCGGATCTGGGGTTTGAAAAATTCATGCACATAAAGACGAGGTTTAACGGACTACAACCATACGCGGCGGTAATAGTGGCCTCAGTAAGAGCCTTGAAATCCCATGGTGGTATACCCATTAGGGAATTAGGTTCACCCTCTCCCACGGCGGTACGCGCAGGAATGCCTAATTTGAAACATTTAATTTCTGCTATAAAAAGTTTTGGGCTTCCAGTAGTAGTTGCTATCAACAAGTTTCCTGATGATACTGCCGAGGAGCTTTCAATAGTGAAGGAGGAATCGGAAAATGCAGGGGCCGAAGCGGCCGTTGAATCCGATGTGTTCACTCTGGGTGGTGAGGGAGCTATTGAACTTGCCGAGGCTGTGGTAAAGGTCACTGACAGAGAGGCTCCGGATATAACATATATGTACGATATATCAGATACTCTCGAGCAAAAAATACAATCTTTAGCCTCTAAGATGTATAACGCAAAGGATGTGACTTTGTCTCTAGCAGCAAGACGCGCTTTGCGCAGGTTTGAGGAGAACGGGTGGTCAGATTTGCCCATATGTATGGCGAAAACGCATCTATCGTTATCCCATAACAGATCTCTGAAAGGTTTACCGCAGGACTATACATTTATGGTGTCGGATGCCAGGGCATCAAGAGGTGCGGGTTTTATATATCCGATAGCGGGAAATATCATGACAATGCCAGGTCTTCCCGGGAGGCCTAGACAGTTAGATGTCGATTCTGAAGGTAATATACTCGGTCTATAGTGCTCTCAACGTGGAAACGTAGAATTTGGTGTCGTTGTCGGGCTAAATGAACGGTGGATATAGCATATGACTCAATTCTTAAAGGTTGTTTCGCCGAAGGTTGCGGTGGCAATTGTGTCGGATCACCTTTCGAAAGTTACTTCGGAATTTGTTTCTACAGAGAGTTCACTTAAGCGCATTCTATACAGAGATATAGTCGCAGAAATCCAACTTCCGGAGTTCGTAAGGTCATCGATGGATGGGTTCTCTGTAAAAGCTTCCAACACTTTTGGTGCTACCGAAGATCTTCCCGCATATCTCGAAGTTGTCGGTGAGATTGGTATGGGGCATCAACCTGTTCCTTCTATTTCGGCCGGACAAGCTGTCACAGCTTATACAGGAGGCATGCTTGCAGATGGGGCCGATGCTGTCGTGATGGTAGAACATACCGCTATGACAAACGATGGGCTTCTCCAAATTTTCCGCCCGGTTGCAGAAGGTGAAAACACGATTCGTCCTGGAGAGGATTTTGATTTGGGAGATAGCGCAGGTGAAAAAGGGGACGTTATAACCACTGGAACACTGGGAGCTCTTCTGGCACTCGGAATCGACAAAGTAAAGGTTTTTAAACAATTAACAGTGGGAGTTATATCATCAGGGGATGAGCTTGTAGCTCCGGAGGCCACAACAGAACTGGGCCAAACAAGAGATATCAATGCCCATACAATAGCAGCTCAGATACAAAAACTGGGCATGAGATATGCTAAATTTCCTTTGATAGACGACAATATTGAAAGTTTGAAATTTGCGGGGACAGAAGCTCTTGGGCGGTGCGATGCGCTTCTCTTTACGTCAGGAAGCTCTCTAAGTAACAGAGATCTTACTTATCAAGTCATACAGTCTTTAGGAGAACCAGGGGTACTGGCTCACGGTATCTCTCTTAAACCAGGGAAACCCACGGTACTAGGAGTGACGTCAGGCAAGCCAGTTATAGGGCTACCTGGAAACCCAGTTTCTGCTCTAACGGTGTTCGATTTTGTAGTGGATCCCATATTAAGGCACATTTCGGGTCGTAAAACAGTACCTGCATTAACCGTGACTGCTATTCTTCAAAATGACCTGCCGTCTGAAAGGGGACGCACTGACTTCGTTAGAGTTTCACTCCAGGAAACAGAGAATTCATTAAAGGCGGTTCCTGTGTGGGGAAAGTCTAATTCCATTTCAGTTTTCTCAGAAACTGTTGGATATGTGCAGATCCCATCTGATCAATCCGGTCTTTATAAGGGCACCAGCGTAAAGGTTCGCCTAGATGAGTGAGGGGTTAGGTAAGGGCAAACATGCTCAGCATTCCAGAAATTACTTTCTCAGTGATATTCCTTTAAAAAGGGCCCAGGAAATTCAAGTGACTATGTTGAAAGACATAGGGTTTGTTGATAGAAGGAGGACCGAGATGGTGCCTCTGGATTTGGCTTCTGGAAGGATAGTTTCCCGGAACATCGAGGCGAGGTTTTCGTCACCAATCTATAACACTGCAGCGATGGACGGGATTGCCATCACCTCATCGATTTCAGTGGGAGCCTCTGAATCAATTCCCATAACCCTGCATTCTATAGGTCAGTACGAATGGGTTGATACCGGAGATGCTCTACCTGATTGGGCAGATTCTGTTGTGATGATAGAGGACATAGAGGAAGTTGAAGGGGGTGAGATCCTTCTGAGAAGTCCTGTTGGTCCCTATCAGCATGTTAGACGTGAGGCAGAAGATTTTGCAGCTCCTGAGCTCTTATTGCATGCTGGAAGCAAGATCACGGCTCGGGATCTCGCTTGTTTAGGGGCGTCTGGAATCGGTCAAGTTCCTGTAACAACCATGCCCAGAGTATCGATAATTCCAACCGGCAATGAGCTTGTTCCGTCGGGTCAGAAACCCAAGCCAGGACAGGTAATTGAATTCAATTCAGCCGTTATATCAGCATTGTGTAAAGATTGGGGTGCCGAAGTGGAGGTTCTTCCCCCAGTATCAGATGTTCTGAGTGACATAACGAATGCGATCATTAGTCAATCAGACGTCAGCGATATAGTTTTGATTCTGGCTGGATCTTCTGCGGGAAGCGAGGATTTTACCTCAGCGGCAGTTCAAGCCGTGGGTAGTGTGGCCTTTCACGGAGTGGCAATCAGACCCGGCCATCCTATATTGCTAGGCAATGTAGGGAGTGTGGCCATAATGGGAATACCAGGCTATCCAGCATCGGCTGAATTAACAGCCGATCTTTTCCTCAAACCAATGCTTCAGCTATTCGACGGCAGAGTTATTGAAATGAGGGAGTCAGTTACAGCAGAACTTACAAGACGACTTTCTTCCTCAATGGGCGATGACGAATTTATAAAGGTCATTCTGGGTCATATAGGCGAAAGGTATGTTGCAACACCTTTAAGCCGTGGTGCTGCCATGACGCTATCTATGTCCAAGGCAGATGGTCTTTTGAAGATACCGGCCGATAGAGAAGGTTTTGAAAAGGGAGAAAAAGTATCCATTGAGCTTATTACTGGTAGGACAGTTATTGACAAGACTGTACTTATGTCAGGCAGTGATGACATTGCGATACGGCTTTTAGAAGGAGAGGTTCAGAACCAATTTCCAGAAATTCGACTGAGAAATTCTAGTGTGGGAAGCGTTGGGGGTCTTGTTGCCCTGGGAGACAGATCAGCTCAAATTGCAGGGAGTCATCTGCTTGATCCTGAAACAGGGACGTACAATATTGCCGCTTCAAAAAGATTATTGGCAGGCCGTAACTTTAAATTAGTAGATTTTGTTGGGAGAACGCAGGGATTGATTTTCAGGCGGGAAAGCATATCTGACATCGAAAGTATTGAATCTATTTCTGAAAACAACCTCAATTTCATCAATAGACAAAGAGGGTCTGGGACCAGACTATTTTTTGATCATCTTCTTGGAGTTCATGATATAGATCCGTCCGAAATCGTCGGATATGAAGTTGAAGAATACACTCACTGGGCGATTGCCGCTGCAGTTTTATCTGGAAGTGCTGACGTAGGGGTGGGGATTTATGCTGCTGCCGAAGCTAATGACCTACAGTTCATACCTCTAGGTCAAGAGCGGTTCCAATTTGTGATACCTTCTGAAGAATCCGAAGATACCAGGGTGAAGGCTGTGTTATCTGTATTAAAAAGCAACAGGTTAAAAGAAGCTATAAAAAAATTAGGAGGATACGACGTTTCTTTAATGGGAGATGTATCCTACGAAACATGATTGTCAAAGTAGAGTTAGATTCTATGTTGCTTGAGAGTGTCTGGACATAATGATCCCTATATCTTGCGTCTTACTTGCCGGGGGAAAAAGTAGCCGGTTAGGAAGGGATAAACAAAAGGAGATTGTAGGAGGAATGCGGGTTGTGGACAGGGAGATTTCTGTCCTGACTCAGCTAAGCGATGATATCGTCATGGTTGGGGATACGCTGTTTAGACAAGCGGAACTTGGGATTGTAGGTGGAATTCGGTGTGTTACAGACATATATCCGGGGTATGGGTCCCTCGGAGGTCTTTTTAGTGGCCTGTCACATTGTAAATATGACTGGGCTGTAGTTGTAGCTGGAGATATGCCGTTCTTAAACCAGAGATTATTTGAAGACCTAAGCTCAAAAATTTCTGATGATATAGATGCAGTTGTTCCAAAGTTTGAGGGTAGGATGCAGACAACTCATGCCTTGTACAGTAAGAACTGCCTACCGCATATCGGAGATTCGATAAGAAATGGGAATCTCAGGATGAACTCCTATTTTGACTCCATAGGTCTGCAAATTGTTGAGTTAGACAATGTAATGCCTAAAATAATCAATTCATTTTTGAACATAAACACCGAGGATGATTTAAAGGAGGCAAGGCATATTGCCCTTGTGAACCAATGCCTCTGACTGTAGTTGTGGAATTTCACGGCGTTCCAACCGTTCCAATTACGTCAAAAACAATAATTTTTACTTCTCAGCAGGGAAATAGAATAACGGTTCGAGATGTAATCGAGGAGTTATTGATTATTGAACCGCGTCTGGGAGGCACAATTATAGATTCAGATAATAATTTATTGCTATCCTCTTATTTGGGTAACATAAATGGGGAAAAATTTATAGAGGGAAATATGGATGAAATGAAAGACGGGGACTCTTTGATAGTTATCCCCAGGATGGCGGGAGGTTAGGAAGTTTTGAACGGTTATCACGGCAAAGTCTTAGTTATAGATTTAGGCATAAAAACTTGGCGTCGTGTAGAAATACCTGAAAACGTTCTCCGATCGTACATCGGAGGGACTGGGCTTGCTGCCTGGTTGCTTTACCAGTTATGCCCTGAAGGAGCCGATCCATTGGGAGCTGACAACCCTCTCATATTTTCAACAAGCCCTCTCGTTGACACTAAATTGACGACATCTTCAAAGTTTGCTGTTACTTCCAAGTCTCCTCTAACCGGATATATCGGTGACTCAATGTCTTCGAGCAAAATAGCCGTTTCTATGAAGAGAACCGGTTGTGATGCCGTGGTTATCAGAGGCCAAGCTACGGAATGGACATATTTAGTTGTTTCTGATGAAGACGTTGACTTTTGTTCAGCGAAGGGCATGGTTGGTCTAAGTAATACCGACACAGAAACCAAACTTAAGCAATTGGTTGGATCTGGGGTGAGTGTGGCTTGCATAGGTCCGGCGGGTGAAAACCTCGTTAGATATTCCACTATCTCAAACGACGGCGGCAGGCAGGCAGGCAGAACAGGCACCGGTGCAGTTATGGGTTCGAAGAACTTGAAGGCAATAGTTTTCGAAGGAAATAAAAAAGTAGAAATTAGCGATAACGAAACTCTGGATCACATCAGAGTTGACTTGATGAAAAAGAGCCTAGGATTTGCAACAGCCAAATACAGGGATACAGGTACCATTGCCAATGCTTCCGTGTTTAACCGTTTGGGTTCACTCCCATCAAATAATTTCAAAAGTGCTTCGTTCAAAGACCTAAGCGAGATTACCGCTGAGACTATTTATCAGAAAACGGATGTGAGAAGCGCGCATTGTGCTAACTGCACAATTGGTTGCGAGAAGCTAATAACTGAACCAGGTACCGGCAAACAAGTGCGACTGGAATACCAAAGTCTTTTTGCACTAGGCCCTCTTATAGGTAGTGGTAACCGATCCATTCTCCTACAATCGACTAATTATTGTGACGAAGTGGGTTTAGATACAGTAAGTGCGGGTGCGACCATAGCCTGGTATTTTGAATGTATTGAGAAAGGTTTGTTGGACGATGAATTTGCTAACTCTTCAAATAAGATCTTGGATATACTTCGTGCAATCGTGTCAAGAAAAGGTATAGGGAATCTTTTGGCGGAAGGAACTAAATTTGGTAGTTCTATCGTGGAAAAGGGAAGTTCCGACTTTGCGATGCATGTGAAGGGTCTGGAAATGCCTGGTTATGAGCCCCGCACACTTAAGACGATGGCGTTGGCTCTTGCGGTGAGTACAAGGGGTGCTTGTCATAATCGTTCTTCTGCCTATGAATATGATTTTTCTTCAGTTACTGACCGGTTCAAGGCCGATGCTGAAAAGGGTGCCTTGGTGGCTAAGGGCGAAGATTATAGTGCTGTGATGGACTCGATGATCTGGTGTAAGTTTGTAAGGAAGGTTTTTTCGGATTTCTATAAAGAGTCTTCTGAAATATTGGCAACAGTGACCGGTTGGGATATCGACGCGGAAGAACTAGAAGCCTGTGGGGAAAGAATAAATAATTTGAAAAAAATGTTTAACATGAGAGAAGGATGGTTAAGGAGGGATGATACCCTGCCCCACCGCGTCCTAAGTGAAAGTCTGGAGGACGGGAATTCTCTGTCTGAAGAGGAATTGAACTTAATGATCGAAGCCTACTACAAGGCTAGACATTGGAATGAGGATGGAACCATACCTTTTGGGACACTGAAAAGACTAAATCTCGAACAAGCACCGGAAGTCGTTATTTCGTGAGCGAAAACCCTATGGATGTTGAGACAGTAAGCAAAGAAGCACGGTTGAATTTCCGCAAGGAATTGGTAAATCTCTTCCAACGTTCTAGAGAACAATTACTGCCATCTCTTCATTGGATTCAAGAAAAACATGGATATTTACCGGAATGGGCGTTAGAAATATTAAGTTGGCATCTGGGAGTACCCGCTAGCGAAGTTTATGGTTCTGCAACTACATATCCTGAACTCACTATGCTGGCTCCGCAATCCCATGAAATAGCGGTTTGTACAGGGTTGGCTTGCAAGGAATCTGGAGGTCAAAACCTCTTAGCAGAAACAAAAAACCTATTTGTTAAAAATGGTGTGAATGCCACTATGCATGAGGTTCCATGTCTGTTTTCATGTTCAGTTTCCCCAGTTGTTTTGATTGATGGTGTTCTAGTTGGTGCCGCGACAGAAGAATCAATAAACAAAGAGGTGGGTTTTGAGCAAGCATAATTCACTGGAGAAACTTGCGGAAATACACTCTTACCTGGAAACTGATGATCAGCGGGATCGTATCGTGGTCCAGGTTGGGCAGTGTAGCGCATCTACTGGCGCATATGATGAGCTAGAAAATATCAAGAGCCGATACTCAGATACTCATCGAATAGATGTGGCAGGTTGCTCTGGGGCATGTTTCTCTGGATCCCGAGTAAGCGGTCTAAATTCTTCGGACATCTTTTCAAATGATCGGGACTTTTTTGGCTCTCAATCAAGATATGTTTTGGAAGGTATTGGTGAAATAGCATGGGATGATGCTTGGCAATATATATCTGTCGGCGGATTTGATGGTTTGGCAAAAGCTTTATCACTTACTTCAGAAGAGGTGATCGAAATCGTTTCTGACTCTGGCCTGAGAGGTAGAGGTGGAGCATATTTCCCAGTGGCAATGAAGTGGGAATCGGCTTCTTCTCAGAGAGCAACTCCTGTTGTGATAGTGAATGCGGAAGAGGGTGAACCTGGATTATTTAAGGATAGACACTTGATAGAGGGGATGCCATTTAGGGTTCTTGAAGGTGCTTTGATAGCAGCTTATGCAAGTGGATCTGAGGAAGTGATTATTTATGTAAATGCGGAAGCTACGCTTGCTTATCATAGGTTGGATGTTGCCATACGGAAATGCCAGGAATTGGGTTTTGTTGGAAAAAATGTTTTAGGAACCGAATTCTCAGTAGAT
>Ga0310342_100000502_pt1 | contig 21953 bp, 16 predicted proteins | sample S15DNA20500_MG_FD_206155 | JGI IMG/M metagenome (GOLD analysis project Ga0310342, IMG submission 206155) | Marine microbial communities from station ALOHA, North Pacific Subtropical Gyre - S1503-DNA-20-500_MG | ecosystem: Environmental > Aquatic > Marine > Oceanic | place: Pacific Ocean: North...
TGACCTTCGTCCCGGATTCGCGATTGAACGCGATTTTTGTACAGGGTGAAACGACAGATATTGATATCGTTGAACGCCTTTTGCGGATCATCGATCAAGAAGCCAGCCCGGAAGATGTGCAGACCGTTGCCCGGCCCCAGATCATTCCTATTGTCAATTCGTCAGCAGTGGAAATCGCCCAAGTAGTGCAACAAGTGTATAGCGAACAACTCGGTAGCAACTCCAATCAACAACGGCAACCATCACCCGAACAGATTATCCGTGCCCTGCGCGGAGGACGAGGCGGTCAAGACAACAAAGGTACTCAGGAAGAAAAACAAAAGATGGCGATGAGCGTCGACGAACGCAACAATCTGTTAATCATTGCCGCTGAAGAATCACTATTTCAAGAGGTGAAAACCCTGGTCGAACAATTGGATTTTGTGCGCCCCGAATCACAACAAATCATGCGAGTGATCACACTCAAGCAAATGGATCCGGCCACGGTACAACAAGCCTTATCGTCCATTGCTGGTGATTCCATTCAAATCAACACCAAAAAGCAGGCAACATCACAATCGTCCAACCGGCCAGAATCAGAATCTCGTGGCAGTGACAGAGACGTACGCCGAACGAGGGAAATCCAGCGACGCATTGAGTTCTTCAATCAACTCCAACGCGCTGGCCAGCGTCGTGGCGATGCACGATCGCCAGGACAATCACAAGGAAGACCCCAAAGTGGTGGCAATCAAGGCAACCAGCCAGCTCGTCCTGCACCGCGCGGCAAATGACCACCCCGCTAATACACCCGCAACAACCTTAGCATCACTTCCGGGTAAAGGCTTAACGTTTGCCTGGTTTCTGCTTCGTTTTCAGATATTCGCTTGGCGTAATCACACCGTCATGATTGAGATCGTACCCGGCAAACTCGTCTGCCTTTGCCTTGGATCCCGCCACAGCGAATTCTGCCATCGCCACCTGTCCGTCACCATTTTTATCGTCGCGAGCAAACCAATCGGGCAATCCTGTTGGCAAACGTTCCAGGGGCGTCAAAGCTCGGTACGGTTTCTTGTCTTCGCCCGTGTGTGATCGGGCCGAGGCAGAATCATCACCCTTACGGGACTGATAGTTTTTGGAGGAACTACTGGACTTCTCGCTGCTATTTTTTTTACGATTGTAATTATTCAAACGGATGATTAATTCGTCGAGAGTCAAGTGGCCATCTTTATTTAAATCGTGCTTGGCTGGATCTCCACGCATGCCACCCCATTCGTCTTTATCGATCACACCGTTTTTATTCTTGTCATAGCGTTTCAGCAAACTTTGTGCATATTTGCGGATCTTGGCAGAAGAATCGGAACCTTTTTTTGACGTCGACGATGACGATGACTGACTGCGCGAGCCTTTATCGTCGCCACCATCCGATCGATTGTTTCCTAAGGTGATCTTGAAGGTCGATGGCTTGCTGGACGAGTCTTTTTCGTCGCCACCCTGTTTTTCCCTGCGCCGAGCGATGCGTTCATACATCTCGACCACGCTCATCTGGCCATCGCCGTTCAGATCGGACTTCTTCGGATCATTTCGCCATGGGACCCGCTTCATTTCTTCGGGATCAAGAATATCATTGCGGTCGCGATCGTAACGCTCCATAATTCGTGCAACGTAACGGATGACCGACGAAGAATATTTCTCTTCCGGCGCAACATAGCCAATCGGCACGTCAAATCCGGGAACTTTTTTCAGCTCACTCGATAATCCAAAGGCTGCTGTTTTTGGCTGGGAATCTTTGCTGACTGACCTCTGGTCCTTCTTGACACCAGCAGGTGACCGTTGGTTCGAATCAGAATTTTTTGCGTTACCGGTGGCGGACTGTTTAACCGTTTCAATCGAAAGCGGCTGGGATAGATCAAGTCCTGCACTCTCTGCAATTCGTCGGACGATCGGCCGTGCCGACGGAGGAATCTCTTCCGTTGTCACACGACCATCTTTGTTACGATCAAGGCGGCGTAAAATGTCGATCCGTCGATCATTCGCGCCGCACGGCGCAGAGCCAATACCCGAAAAAATAACCAGGACAACCGGTACAATTAAAAAGATGCGCAACATGGGATTCACCGAGCCTTGGAAAAACGGTCTTTCTGTATCGTAGGCAGACGGGCCAGGTATCTCAACCTGCATTGTTCAGCAGACATCGGTCGCATGAAGAGCACAGAATGGCACCAACCCCTGAAAATAGGCCGTTTTGGATATCCAAAGCCCATCTGACAGACACTTCCACTGCAACCATCCCCAAAAACACTTTGATCACCCGCTGGAAACATCCCACGTGGGTCTCCAGGCCCGAATCGAACGGAGGAAAATGCCAAAAATTCACTATTCGCTGGACACGAAGAAGTACGAGCGCTGCTAATATAGGTGTATCCCGTGCTGGGGCATTTTAAGCTCAACCCAAACGGACAATATCAACCCGAAGATCCATCTGACCCTCCACTTAACGTTTACAGAGCTGACTCACATTGGTTCTGTAGTGTTTCATTACTACACTTGCTCGAAAAAGCTAAACGGATATGGAAGCAGGCGAAATTCTGCTCAACCGGGGGCTGCTTGACGAAGCAGGGTTAAAAACAACCCGCGATGCTCAGCTAAACGGCAACAATCTGATGCACACGGCGGTGCAATTGGGATTGGTCGATGAAGAACAAGCGCTACGCGTGATTGGCGAGGAAATCGGTTTGCAGTATGTCGATCTGGCCGAGTTCGAACTGGATCTTTCCCTATTGAAATCCTTCCCCCAACGGCTCATTCATCGCGAGACGCTGTTTCCACTGCGACAGCAAAATGATTATCTGCTGGTTGCAACTTGCGACCCGTTTCACTTGTATCCACTCGATGAAATTAGTGCGATGACCGGTTGGAGCGTCGAACCCGTATTAGCCAGCCGGGCGGAAATTACCAAGCTGATCAAAACGCACCTGGGTGTTGGGAGTGAGACGGTCGACGGTCTCCTGGAGCAGTCAGATATTGAATTGGTCGATGCCATTGAGCACGACGACAGCGAGCTTTCGCAAATGGCGCAAGAGGCGTCCGTTGTCCGTCTAGTCAATGAAATCTTGTTAGAAGCCATCGAATCGCGGGCAAGCGATGTTCACATTGAATCGCACGAATCAGGTTTAACCATTCGATATCGCATCGATGGGATGCTGCAAGCACAGCCCGCTCCGCCTGAGATCAATCACTTCCATGCAGCCATCATCAGCCGTCTGAAAATAATGGCCCGGCTGAACATTGCTGAAAAACGTCTGCCGCAAGATGGGCGCATGAAGCTCAAGGTCTCCGCCCGCGAAATTGATGTTCGTGTTTCGGTTATTCCAATGATTCATGGTGAAGGCATCGTCATGCGGATTCTCGACAAAGGCGCTATGGCTTTTGAGTTGCAGAGTCTCGGCATGCCGGAGGCAATTTACACAAAGTTCCGTGAACTGATTCAGTTGCCTCACGGCATCATCCTCGTCACAGGCCCGACCGGTTCGGGGAAGACGACAACCTTGTACAGTTCACTCTTAGAAATCCGAAATGTTTCAACTAAAATCATCACTACCGAGGATCCGGTCGAATACCAGCTGGAAGGAATCAACCAAATTCAAGTCCAACCAAAAATTGGTTTGACCTTTGGCAGTTCACTGCGTTCTATTTTGCGCCACGATCCCGATGTGGTCTTGGTGGGTGAAATTCGGGATTTGGAAACGGCCGAAAATGCGATTCAAGCTTCCTTGACCGGTCACTTGGTATTCAGCACATTACACACCAACGACGCGGCGAGCGCTTTCGCCCGCTTGATCGACATGGGTGCGGAGTCGTTTCTTGTCGCCAGCACAATCGAAGCTGTTTTGGCCCAGCGGCTGGTACGAACCTTGTGTCCCCATTGCAAAGAGGAATTTCGCCCAATGGCCGCCGATTTGCCGACGGACTTTCCACTGGAGCAACTCAATCAGCAAGGTGGTAAACTCTTTCGCAGCAGCGGCTGCCGACAATGCCACCAACTGGGATACCTGGGCCGTACCGGCATCTATGAACTGCTCATCGCTACTGATCACATTCGCCAGCTCGCCCACGATCGTACCAATAGCTGGGATATATTAAGCGCTGCTGTCCAAAATGGTCTTAACACGCTCAGGCATGATGGCTGGGATAAGGTTTTGCGGGGCGTATCAAGCGTTGATGAAATTTTGCGAGTGACTAAAGGCAACAACCAATTTGCTTGAACTGAAAAGAATGTAAGTGCCAAATTTTTCCTACATCGCTCGAGACGTTTCTGGAAACCGTAGCATGGGTGTGGTGAGCGCCACCTCCGAGCGGGAAGCTATTGCCACGCTTGGCTCACGTGCATTGTTTCCAGTCGAAGTCAAAGTGGATGGACAACGCACAACCCGTGTACGTTCTCTGCGCATCAGTGGACAGATGATGGTAACGGTCTACGGACAACTAGGGTCATTGTTGCGCAGCGGTGTGCCTTTATTGCGTTCACTGAGCGTCATTCGCGAACAAACATCACATCATGATCTGAACACGGTGTTGGAAGATGTCTGTGATCATGTCGAAGATGGAATATCGCTGGCCGACGCAATGAGTCAGCATCCACTGGTCTTCAGCGAAATAGCGATCAGCATGATCCGTGCGGGTAGCGAAGGTGGATTTTTGGAAGAAGCCCTGGAACGGATAGCTACCTTCTCTGAACGCCAGGAAGAGTTGCGCAGCCGAGTCATCGGCGCGTTGGCTTATCCCGTTTTCTTGCTGGTTCTATGCTCATTAATTGTGACTGGACTCTTGATTTTTTTTGTGCCAAGTTTTGAAGAAATCTTTTCGCGTTTGCGCGAGCGGGGCGAATTGCCACTAGCCACGGATTTGTTGCTTTGGGCCAGCACCGCAATGCAAAGTTGGGGATGGGTTCTGTTATTGGTGCTATTGATGCTGGGCATTCTCCTGCGGCGCTGGATCAACACACCTGACGGTCGTTATGCCTTTGACGCCGCCAAGCTTCGCATTCCCGTGGCAAGCAGGATTTTTCAAAGCCTTGCCATTTCGCGTTTTTGCCGCGTGCTGGGCACACTGCTTCGTAATGGGGTACCGATTTTACGATCTCTGGAAATCAGCCGGTCAGCAGCCGGAAATCGAATACTGTCCGCTGCGATCGGTAAAGCGGCTGAGCACATCTCGGCCGGGCAAGCACTCGCTGAACCTATCAGTCGCTGCGATTTTTTTCCGCGCGATGTCGTCGAAATCATCGCTGTTGCCGAGGAAGCCAACACGCTCGACAAAGTATTGATTGAGATTGCAGATCGTCTTGATCGCAATACCACTCGCAGACTCGACTTACTGGTTCGTTTAATTGAACCGATCATGTTGTTGATTCTGGCAAGCATTGTTCTAATGATCGTCATCGCGCTGTTGTTGCCCGTACTGAAAATGAGTAGCTCGATTTAAACAAGGAGATCCGAAACATGATGTACTACTCACATGACCGATTCAAACGCGACGGTTTGACGCTGATTGAAGTTCTATTGGTTTTAGTCATTCTGGTCATTCTGGGATCACTCGTCGGACTGACCGTCAATCGCGCGCAAAAACAGGCATTGCGAGACGCGACACGGGCACAAATCCTGGCATTTAATTCGCCGCTTGAACTGTACCATCAGAACATCCGTAGTTATCCAACATCAAGCCAGGGCCTGCAGGCGATGGTTGTTGCGCCGGCCGATTTAAAAAATCCGGAAAGGTGGAACGGTAGCTATCTGCAAGGCAACACGATACCGCTGGATCCGTGGGACAATGAATATCAGTACGAACTCATGGATACTGAGAACTATCGCATTACATCCGCAGGCCCGGACGGCCAAATGGGAACTGACGACGACATCACCAAGGGAAATCAGACAGGGTCACGATGATCGTTCGGCACCACAATCTCCCGCTCACCCTGCGACAAGGGTTCACGTTGTTAGAATTACTCCTTGTCCTGGTGCTCATCGTCATCGCGATGTCGCTGGCCCTACCAGCGTTGAACCAATCTCTTAAAACGCAGCAGCTGCGGTCGGCCGCGGACACGGTTCTGGCTGAATGTAATCGTGCACGTTCGCGAGCAATCCAGGAAGGAGAAATTTATGTTTTCCGTTTTGCTCCACAATCCGGGAGATACATGACTGCGCCGTGGCCAGAAGGAACCGACCTGCCGGACGGCATTTCGATGATGCCCAGTGACAACACGACGATCCTGTCAAATGATCCTGCACGGGCCAGGGACACCGTTGACAACAACCGCGAGTTCAATCATGATTTGCAATTCATTCCGTCGTACAAACTGAAAATACTGCCTGACGATATCACCTTTTTCGGCATCCAGCTCGAATCGAGGACCTCCAACGAAAAGGCCAATGATTTCGCTGACTTGTCTGCCGGAAGCACGATCTCCAATATCGCATGGTCTGTACCAATTCTTTTTTTTCCGGACGGCATGTCGTCGTCGGCAAAACTCTATTTGAACAACGATCGCCAACAGATGATTGCGATCACCCTACGCGCCTTGACCGGCTCAGGGCGACTCAGTGAAATTGAAACCATCAGTGCCTTCCACAATGCGCCACTTACCAATTAGATTTCGCAAATACCTGTCTGTCACGACAACCGGTTTCTCGTTGTTAGAAGTCATTATCGCAATGGCAATTCTGGCCGGTGGGATTGCCACACTCGGACAAGTCATGCGGATCGGAACTCAAAGCGCTTCTGACTCGCGCAATTTGACCACCGCCCAGTTACTCTGCGAAAGTACGATCTCGGAATTGACAGCCCGGGTATTGCCATTGGAGTCTGTACAACGCGCACCGTTTGAGACAAATCCTGACTGGCTGTATTCAGTGATCGTCCGCTCGACCGAAGAAGAGCATCTGTTTTTCGTACAGGTAATCGTTGAAGAAAATATTGGTACGCAGCAACGTCCCCTTAGTTTTACCATCCACCGCTGGGTGCTCGACCCCGACTTGGAACTACTGGAAGAAGAGGCTCTAGAGAGCCCATTTGCTGAAGCTGCCAATGCGAGCAATTTGAGCGGGACATAAGATGCGCAATATCAAAAGATCATGTCCTTATCCCACTGGAGTAAAGCACGTCGAGAGACGGCACTCCACGGCGCTCACACTTCTCGAAGTCATCTTCGCCATAGCGCTGACCAGCATTGCCATGCTGTTGATTGGTATGGCCATTGATTTTCAACTGCGCGCAACGTATAGCCGCCGTGCGGATGCTGAACAGGCTCAAATTGTTCGCGCCGTTTTGCGACAAATGTCCAGTGATCTTCGCAGATCCTTTTATGCCAAGACAACAGACTTTTCGAACATTGCCGACTTGTCGGCAGTGCAAATCGAAGAACTCGAAGCGGAAATCGGTGAAAACATCAACGAAGACGATCTCTCAGCTATTGATGAATCCACCGACAACATGACGAACATCACATCGTCTTTAACAAATTCCAAATTGCCTGGCTTGATTGGGACCCGATACGCTTTGGTCTTCGATATCCATCATCTGCCAAGTCGTCATGAACTGATCCAACTTGCCAGCGAAGACGAATTGGCCAAGCCAGCTGGTGGTGTCACATCCGTGGCCTATTACCTTGCGATGGTACAATCATCCAACACCTACAACCTTCCAAATGATTTGTCGGTGGCTCAACCAGAAAACGGGCCGCCTCTCATCGGCCTGGTGCGGCGAGCGATCGATCGCGCAACTGTACGTTGGGCTGGAGATCGCGGTGAATTCGATTGGTTGCTCGACAATACTGAACTGATGGCACCCGAGGTTCAAGCGGTTGAATTTCGTTACTTTGATGGAACCGAATGGCTCGAGCAATGGAATTCCGACGAGCTGTTCGGCCTGCCGGTAGCCGTGGAAATCATGGTCGCGTTTACACCAAAGGATGACCCACAACAGAATCTCTCTAACGAAACGTTGCAACGTGAGATCGTACCCAGTGAACTGGATCCTGACTCGATCTTCCGCACCGTCGTTCGGCTGCCGACAGCGCGTCCGGTTAACGAACAGGCCCTGGCTGTGGGTGAGGAATCAACCGACCTGATTGACGAGGGAGGTTCCCTGTGATCCACCGTCGTCGTAATGGCATCGTATTGATCCTGGTATTGGTCGTCGTAGCGATTCTGTCGCTGACCGCATTTACGTTCAGCGATTTAATGTTGACCGAACGCAAAGCAGCAATCGTTTCGGGGCAAACGCTCCAGGTTCGCGCTCTGGCGGAATCAGGCATCGATGCACTACGAGCGTTTTTGATGCTCGACTTCAATTCACGACTGGATGCGGGTGGTCTGTTCGATAACGAAATCGAATTTCGAGGTCGGGTTGTCAAGGACGACCCTGACGACTCATTTCGTGGGCGGTTTTCCATCATCGCACCGTTGAATGATGAGGAAGGGTACGTCGGGGCCGGCCTCCGGTATGGCCCGGAAAATGAATCGGCGCGAATCAACTTGAACGCCCTGCTGTTAGCCGAGCTGCAAGGGGACAATACCACACGCGACCAGCTCCTGACACTACCCGGTATGACCGAGGAGATCGCAGACGCCATCCTTGATTGGATCGACGAAGATGATGAACCCCGTCAATACGGTGCGGAAGTTGATTTTTACTCAGGACTGAAGACTCCCTATGCACCGAAGAACGGTATGTTAGACACGGTGGAAGAGTTGCTGCTGGTACGTGGAGTCACCGTGTCGTTGTTATACGGCTTGGACCGCAACCGAAATGGTCTCGTCGATCGCCATGAGGCAGATGGCACCATTGAAACTGAAACGGCCGACAACACGGACGGCTTGCTTGATCGTGGTTGGGCCGCCTACTTTACCCTCTACAGTCGAGAACTCAATCTTACATCGTTAGGTGAGCCGCGCATCTTTTTGAATATGGAAGATATGCAGCAACTCTACGATGAATTGTCCACGACATTCGGAGAAACATGGGCAACCTTCATTGTAGCTTATCGACAAAACGGGCCCTATCGAGGAAATGACGAAGGTACGGTTGGTGCGACGGGTGAATTCGATTTGACACAACCGGCAAAATTTCCGCTCAGCCAGTTGTTGGATTTGGTAGACCAGAAGGTACGGGTTCAGTTTCAAGGTGAAGATCTGCCAAGCGTCATTGGAGTCACATTTCCGGAAGACCCGGTTGCAATGTCTAACTATTTGCCAGAACTGATGGATAACTGCACCGTCTTTCCGGATCCAACAATTCCCGGTCGGATTAATATCAATGAGGCGCCACGAGCCGTTCTGCAAGCGATTCCCGGTATCGAGCCGGATCTGACAGATGCCATCATCGCCGCGCGTAGCGATGACCCTGATGATGAAACGGACCTTCACAAACATGAAACATGGTTGCTTACCAGCGCTCTGGTATCACTGGACGAGATGAAAGCACTCATGCCGTACGTTACCACCGGCGGTGACGTTTACCGTGCTCAGGTTGTCGGATATTTTGATCGTGGAGGCCCGACAACCCGGTTGGAAGTGATCCTGGACGCCACCCAGGACCTGCCGGGGGTGCTGATGTGGCGCAATATCAGCCATTTAGGGCGTGGTTATCCATTGGAGACGTTAGGGATTGACGCGATGGTGGATTAGAATAATAGGAACGGCCAGCCTTGAGCTTCCTATGCTGAGGCCATGGAATTCTGGTTGACGACCAACGATTGAAGACTTTTACGATGGCTCGATACCTGGCACTTGATTGGGACACTTCTGAAGCGCACGTCGCCGTTGTGCGCACTGGAAGTGGAAAACCACAAATCGAACAAGCATTCAGCGTGTCATTTCCTCCACAACAAGTGGGAACGGCTGTCGCGGAAATTGACGTTGGTGAATGGATCTCCAAGGAGATTTCGTCTCGCAAGCTAAACGGTATTGATACATTGGTCGCCATTGGACGCAGCAATGTGGAAATGCGCATGCTGACGATTCCACCCGCACCCGACGATGAGTTGCCCGACCTCGTGCGATTTCAAGCTCAGGAACATTTCTCAGCACTGGGTAACGATTGGACATTGGATTATCTGCCAATCTCGGGAAAAGAATATGAGCAACGCCAAATGCTGGCGGCCGGTATCTCTCCACAGTCGATCGGCCAGATTCACAAGTCGTGTGAAACGGCCCAACTACAGCCTCGCAAGATATTATTGAGATCCTGCGCAGCAGCATCCCTGTTGAAACGACAAAGTCAACATGCTGCAAGAGGTGTTCAATTGATGATCGACTTGCTTAACGTTGAAGCGGACCTGACCGTATTGATCGATGGTGAAGTGGTTTTCATGCGCACGGTGCGGTTGCCCGTCAACAAACGTTTGACCGTACTCGCCATCGCGCTGGCCAGTGAAATCCGACGTACGATAGCAGCAGCCCATGGTTTCCTTGACAAGCAGCGTGTGGAATCCGTGTTTCTATTTGGCACAAGTTCAATGCACACCGAATTGTATGTCGCATTACGAGAATCGATCAGCCTGCCAGTGCAGTTGTGCGATCCGTTTGAACACCTGGCGCTGTCAGGCAATCTGAAGTCCCAATGTCCTGATCCGGGCGGGTTCGCACCTCTATTGGGTGCTCTTTTGGACGAAGCGGATGAGCAGCCGCACACCATCGACTTCTTGCATCCGCGCAAAAAGTCGGAACCACCGAGTCATCGGCGACTTGCCATTTCTATAGGCGCCACGGCTGCCTTGCTAGTACTGGCACTCATCAGCGCCATTGGATGGAAAATCTTCGCTTTGGACAATACAATTTCTCAGCGAAGAAAACAATCGGCTAATCTTGACAAGGCCGTTGAATCTTCCAAAAAACGAGTCGACGAAGTAAAAACCATTGATACTTGGGCTCTTAACGAAGTCATTTGGTTGAAACAACTGGCCATGCTGTCTGAGCGATTCCCTGCACCTGAAGCGGCTCGCGTGTCACGATTCGACGCCCACACACGGCGCGGTGGGGGTGGTGAAATCGTTTTGAATGGCTTTGTGGACGAACATAACACGATTTCACAAATGGAGAATGACTTGCGGGATGACGCACATCGTGTAGTCGGTACGGGCGGCCAGGTTGACGAAAGTGATTCCGCCTATCCATGGCGGTTCAAAGAACGTGTTCTGCTAGCGCCAGTCAACCCCTTGGATCGGCCGACCTCCACCAAAGCAAACAGCAAGGACGTTTCTCACCCGGTGAGGACTGATCAATGACTCCTCGGGAAAAAAAACTGGCTGCGCTGACCGGCATCATGGTTTTGATGCTCTGTGGATTCTTCGTCTGGAATCAAGTCAGTACTCAGTTGAAACAACGGCACAATGCAATCACCAGTCTCGATCTAGAAATTGCAGGTAAACAGCTGATTCTCAAGAAGGGGCGCCAAGCCACAACACGCCTTGCCGAGTACGAACAACGGTCGTTGCCTGCTGACCGCGAAGTTGCCAGGTCGATCTATCAGGATTGGTTACTGGACCTGGCCAAGCAGGTCAACCTGGAAGAAGCCAACGTGAAAGCTCCCGGTGACTACACCAACGAGGGTGTTTTCTATCGGCTCACGTTCAACGTCAGTGGTATTGGACACCTTGATCAGATTGTTGCCATGATACAACGCATTTACGAGTTCGATCACTTGCACCTGATTCGCCGTTTGACGATCGTACCGATCAAAGACGGTCGAAAACTTGAACTCGCGTTCAGCATCGAAGCAGCTGTTTTACCAGGATCTGTCAATCAAGGACAATTGACGACCTTAATGAATCCCTGGCTGGCCAACGGTGATTCACACAATTTAATAGAAAAAATTACCAGCCGAAACATTTTTGCGCCTCCCAATCATCCACCGCAACTTGCCCACATCGGGTCAAAACAAGTCGAAGTTCAACGAACCTTGAGTTTCACAGCCAAGGCAATCGATGCAGACCCGCTCGATACAGTCACCTACCAGCTCAGTACGACAGCACCCTCCGGCGCAAGAATCGGTGCAACGTCAGGAAAATTTAATTGGACTCCCACGGAGATTGGTGAATTTGAATTTGATGTTGTTGCCAACGACGACAACTTGCCTGGCAAATCCGTTCGTCAAACTGTGCAAGTGACCGTTGTCATTGCGCCACTAACTAAAGTTGTTACCAAGCCAGCGAACGATCGACCGGGCAAACTGGAGCCGGATGTGGCTAAACACACGTATCTGATTGGGACCATCGAACGGAGCGGTCACCGTGAAATTTGGTTACAGGTCCGGACAACGGGTAAAATTCACAAGCTATCAGAGGACGATTCTATTCGCTTCGGTAGCATTGATGGCAAAGTCTCCCGAATCGGCAACCGGGATGCTGAAATTACCGTTGGCGACCAACGAATTCTTGTACGGGTCGGTGAAAATCTGTCCGAAGCAGATAAGCGGCCTATTGGCGGTATCTAATTTTCTCTCGAGAACGCCTACCTCTCTCACTTTCGGTGTAGCGATTACAGCAACTTTACCGATCGTTACTATCAGGTAATCCTGTGTGGATTGAGTGCATGCTGTGCGGGCTTTGCAACCTTTTTCATGACAATCGTTGATGACGGTTCCTCTCCAAACAATTTGGCGATCCAACCACAATTGCCGTTGGTTGTTGGGTGGCACATGCCTACTACTGGGCATGATCCTGGCCGTCGACCTCCGCTCCCGCGAAAATCATGTTTCCGCGGCCGATGCACCCAGTCTGCCGGGGCCAACCGTAGAACGACGTCCAAAGATCAAAAACAATTCTCGTTCAGCTATCAGTGCACCGCGCCCGAAAACACGGCACGTCGTGGCACTTTCGCACATTGGCGGGCCGGAAGTCCACAACGCACTTTCGAGAATTTGGGGCACCCATCTACAGCCCGTTTCTCCCCAAAATGTAGATCCCCAGGTGCTTGCCTTACCTGTAGCTCCTGGAGAGTTCGTACAAATCTCGATCGATCGCAACGCGCGACGCGTCGAAATTTCGGGGCCGGAAAGTGCCGCCATCATTTGGAGTAATTTCGTCCGTGCAATCGACAAACCGTCGGACGGACAAAATCTACAAACACAAATCGTACCCCTGCACCAGGCACCGCGCGACAAAGTAAAAACAGCTCTCTCCGCATTGCAACAAGATCAGCCTGACACCAACAGCGACAGGCCCATAAATCCGACCCCGCCAAACGTCCCACCTGCGCCATTGGAGGCTACCGAACTTGACAACGTACCTCTCGGACCTGTGCAAATCGAGTTTGTCGACGGTCTGGATGTCATTATCGTTCGTGGAACCCCGCGCGATGTCGAGCGCGTCACCAGAATCATTGCAGAAATTGAACGACTCAGTGTACAAACACAACCGGAGGTCCGAGTTTATCAACTTCGGCATGTCAACAGTGAAGCGCTTGCCGAACTGCTTGTACCACTTTACGATCAAGTACTGCAGCCTCGTCAAGGTCGTGTCAGCCTTACTTCACTGGTCAAGCCGAATGCGCTGCTATTGATCGGCCGCCCCGACAGCGTGCAGTCGGTGATCACATTGATCGAGCAATTGGATCAACCTGTTCCTCCCGCGACACAGGTCATCGTGTTTCAACTGAAACATGTCGCAGCTACGGCAGCAGAACAGACCATTCAGCAATTTTACGAAGAACGTGGAGGACTGGGGACTCGCATCCGTATTGTATCAGACGTGCGGTCCAACGCGTTAATCGTGCAGGCAAGTCCGCGCGATATTAGCGAAATCAGCGAATTGATTCAGAACATCGACGTCGCACGTGGTAAAGCAGTCAACGAAGTACGCGTATTTCGCTTGACCAATTCACTGGCCCAGGACCTGGCAGAGGTCCTGCAGAACGCCATCCAGAATCAACCCGCTACAACCCCTGGCAGCACTCAGCAAACGCCCGGCACCGGACAAAACCAACAAAACCGTTCGACAACGTTGATGCTGAAAATACTCGATTCCGAAAGCCGAAAAATCCTGCAGTCCGGAATCTTTTCTGATGTACGTGTTACGGCGGATATCCGCGCCAATGCAATTGTCGTTACCGGCCCGCCAGAAAATATGAAGCTCATTGGCGAACTGATTCGCCAGCTAGATCAACTGCCGTCGGCGGAGGCGCAAATCAAAGTATTCACGATCGTCAACGGTGACGCGCTGGGATTGGTCGAAGTGCTTGAAGACCTCTTCGGCCAAACAACCAGTGGTGGACAATTCGGCCAGCAACAAAACAACCGCGACACGTCATTGATACCCCTGCGGTTTTCGGTCGATCAACGGACCAACAGTGCCATTGTCTCCGGTGCAATCAGTGATTTAGAAGTGGTCGAGGCCATTTTACTTCGCTTGGATGAGAGCGACATTCGCGATCGCAAAAATACGGTTTATCGTTTGAACAATGCACCTGCCAACGACGTGGCCAACGCCATTAACGAATTTCTGCGCAGCCAGCGCCAAGTCGAACAAATCGCACCGGAAACCATCAGCCCATTTGAACAAATCGAACGGGAAGTGATCGTCGTACCCGAGCCAGTCAACAACAGTCTGATCATCAGTGCAACACCGCGTTATTACGAAGAAATCGTGAAATTGGTCAAAGACCTGGATAAACGGCCACCGATGGTCTTGATCCAGGTACTGATTGCCGAGGTGGTACTCGAGGATTTTGACGAAATGGGAGTCGAACTGGGCCTGCAAGATTCCTTGCTGTTTGACCGCAGCACGATCGTCAACAATGTCCTGGATCCTGGGTTTTTGTTTAACAATCAGCAGCTCGGCAACGACTCAGGCGCAACATCGGTTGCCACACGTAACCATTTCTCACCCCAAGTACTCTCAAGCTTTGCTGTTTCACGAACCAATTCTAAACTGGGCTACGGCGGCTTGGTAATCTCGGGTGGCAACGATGAAATCAGCATTTTAATTCGCGCGCTGCAGGACGATCGGCGCCTGGACGTACTCAGCCGGCCGCAGGTCATGACACTCGACAACCAACCGGCATTTGTACAAGTTGGTCAGCGAGTGCCTCGGATCACGGCTTCACAAATCACCAATAGCGGTACCGTCATCAATAATACCGTACTCGAAAATGTGGGAATTCTGTTGGGTGTCACACCACGGATCAGTCCTGAGGGTCTGGTCGTGATGGAAATTGATGCCGAAAAATCGCGGCTCGGTTCCGTCAACGATGGGATTCCGATTTCCATTAATAATAACGGCGACGTTATTCGTTCGCCGATTATCGATACGATCACTGCTCAGACGACCGTCAGTGCGGCCAGTGGCCAGACCGTGATTTTAGGCGGTTTAATTACGAAAAATGATCAAACCATCGCGCGACGCGTTCCTTATTTAAGTCAGATCCCGCTTCTCGGGGCACTGTTCCGCTTCGATACAACCGACCGTCAACGTACAGAATTGTTATTCATCATGACGCCTTACATCGTACGTGACGAGGACGATATTGAAATGGTTAAGCAAATGGAATCGCAGCGAATGAGTTGGTGCTTGGCAGATGTCGTCTCGGTACATGGCGAGCATAACTTGAACACCAATGGTAATAGCCACATCGCCTGCTGGGACAACGGGCCGACAAAGGTTATCTATCCCGATCTCATGCCAACGCTGCCTGGCGTGATCGAGGCTCCCGAACGGATGCCCTCACCTGCCCCTTTGAATCCAACACCTTTGAACGGTTCTGAAGTTCCCGAAAACAGCGGTGTCCATTCCGCCTCGCCACCACCGGGTGCCGCCAGCCCAGCAAGCTTTTATTCACCTGCTGGTGCCAGTGTCCGGCCAGTGCCAATCGTTACTCAAACCAATCATCACGTGATTTCCTCTCTGCCACCAAGACAAATGCCCCAACCAAGCATGTACAGCGCACCGCCAAAACCCAACGAACAAGCCCAACCGTAGCCGGACAAACCAATGGCAAAAAAACAACCGTTTTTCAGTTTGTCAATTCTGGGCCTCGTGGTGTTGATTGGCTTTAGCACGACAGCCCATGCACAGAACCTTAGCGGCTGGATGTCGAAAAACCCATTTAACTTTTTCAAGAAACAAAACGACACCGATGAAATCAAAGATCCCCGTCGTATCGTCAGTTTGTGGTCCGACACGGTATTGCACCAGTCAGGGCGCCAATCGACGCGAGGCATTGCTGGCCGGATCTATTTTTATGATGAAAAACACCAAGCCGTCAAAGTCCAAGGTGAACTTGTTGTTTATGCTTTCGACGATAACAATGGCCTACCTGAAAATCGTCCCGCCGATCACAAATACATTTTCACGTGGGAACAATTACCAACTCACTTCAGCATGTCTGATTTCGGAGCGTCTTATAGTATTTGGCTGCCTTGGGATAGGGTCGGAGGACAACAGAAAAAGCTGAGCCTAGTCGCAGTTTTTCGCGGGAAAAAGAACAATCTCATTGTCGGCCAAATGGCACAACACGTTTTACCTGGTACCACACAGGACGTCGCTGGGGATCGCATGCCGCCACCACAGGCTACCGCTGGTGGTGTTCGCCCAGCCAGTTATGGAGAAACCAACAACGCTGAAGTCGCGCTGCCATCTCCTTTTGCTGAGCAGCCTGCGCCCCAGGATAACGTCACGACACAACCGGGTCTGCGGACAACTACAATTACACTGCCACCGAGCACGCAACGCCGAATTTCAACCCCCTGGCAAACGACACCACGCAATCGCAGCCTTCCAGGACGTGAGACCGTGGAAACCAACAAAACTCGTCCCTGGGCGAACTTGCCAACGGCGATGCAGTCACCATCCACAGTCAATCACTTCCGGCAAACTAGTCGGGGACCGTTACAAAAGGGACAATCGCTGGGTCAACCACACGGCAGCACAAAACAGCATCTCAAGGCGCCAGTCAATCCGTCTCCTCCAGTCGCTATGGGACAACCGTCAGGTCGTTTTGGACGGCCGAGATTCCGGCCTCAAGCGACACAAGTCGCTGAGCCAACACTCGATCTGCAGCCGTCGGAACAACACCTGTCAGAACCGCAGTTCGACCCACCACTGTCACTTCAACTTCATCAAACCGACGACCCATTAGCGCCTGGGAAAAACGCCGGCCAAGCTGGGCACTAAGTTCTGCTGGCACAACCGGTTTGTACTCAAAAGCAACTCGCAACTGTGGCTGAAATGATCGACGCTGATTCCGACCGGTTGGTCCACGATTTGTCCGATTTCGATTTGCGTTGGTGTTCCGATTGTTCAGCCCCGCTGTAAAACCTTGAACGCCTGACTGGCTAAGAACATTGTTAATGTCTGCGGTGTCCGAACCAACAAATTGACCCACCTGTCGATTTTGGCGCAAAAACCGCTCGCTGCCACTTACCTGTCCTGCATCCTGTTGCTCTCGGGCAAGACGATCACCCGGGGTACCAGTCAAGGTTCGCTGGCCGGGGCTGATCGAACCACCCAAATTGCGTCCCTGGCCAAAAGCGCCCTGTCCACTCGCATTCGGAGCCAAGTAAAAAACGACGATACTGGCAACACAGAATTGGAAAAGCTTCATGATCGTTCCATGGGTTGATGACCAACAACGAATATGGAAATTATAGCACGTTCAGGGATTGATTGCGGTGGAATTTGTGCCGCTTACAGTTCTGTCCTACCCAAGCTCACTTCGCTTTCGGCGCTGGACAAGTTAAGTTACAACGGCTATCTCATTTTTTGTCCTGGGGAAAACCCGCCATGAATACAATCCGACGCGTTATCAGCTGGCTATTGTTTAGCACGTTCCTCTCCTACGGCCTCTCTGAAACGATTGCAGATGAACCAAAAGATGTGATCCGACTTGATGTTCCCCAGAATTGGAGCGGCGAACGAATCGTGTTACCTCCCGGCTTCGCGCGGGATATGCAAGTCAAAGGGATCGAAGAAATTCGATTCGCTCCCGGCATGTTTCAACCGGGGGCTAAGGACTTCTTTTCATACGTGATCGTATTTCGCCTTGACGATCAGCCAAAACTGACAGTCGAATCGCTCAATGCCGAGCTGCTCACCTATTATCGAGGACTGGCCACGGCGGTCAGCGGCGGCCAAATCAAAACCGACAGCTTTTCGATTACCGTCGTACCAACCCAGCATATCCAAGAAGCAATCGTGGATGACTATACCATCGCACTGAAATGGATTGAACCATTCAAAACAAAAAAACAACAGACTTTGCGCATTGAAATTCGATCATGGCAGGTGCCCCAACAACACCGTACTTGGGTATTCATGAACGTCTCGCCAAATCAACCGGATAATCCGATCTGGCAAACCATGCGCGGTGTGCGTGATCAGTTTCTTAAGCAGCACGCCGATGTGTCAAAGGATAAGTGACACCTGTCATCAGACAAGGCCTGCCAATTGGTCTCAGCAAAGATTCTTTCGAAAACAGCAAACATGGAAGCTCGAGTTCGATGGAGAAGCAGCGTTAGGCGAAAACCCCCGCCGCAACCTTGCCATACACATCGGTCAATCGAAAGTCCCGACCACTGTAATGGTAGGTGAGTTGTTCATGGTCCAGACCCATTGCATGTAAGATCGTGGCATGCAGGTCATGTACGTGCATAGGCTTGTCGATAGCTTGAAAGCCAAATTCATCCGTCGCGCCATAAGCTATGCCACCTTGGACGCCTCCACCGGCTAGCCAAACGGTGAACCCGTAGTGATTGTGATCGCGTCCTGGCGTACCACCCGAGATATCGTTGACCGGTGTTCGCCCAAATTCGCCGCCCCACATGACCAGGGTTTCGTCTAAGAGACCGCGTGCCTTGAGATCGACCAACAAACCGGCAATCGCCTGATCGCAATGTCGGGCGCGATATTCATGGTTCATAATATCTTCGTGGTCGTCCCAGGGTATGTCACCTCCGAAAGCAACCTGGACAACACGAACGCCCCGTTCGGACAAACGGCGTGCCAACAAACATCCTTCCCGAAACCCGCCAAATGATCGCTCGCCGCGAACTTCTCGCTGCGGCTCCTTTTGGATCCCATACAGGTCCAACGTGGTTTGCGTTTCCTGACTCAGATCGAATGCCTCCGGGGCCGTGACTTGCATGCGAAAAGCGAGCTCCATGGATTGGATCTTTGCTTCCAAGTGCTGGTCGTACTCCAATCGTTTCAAACGTTTACGCTCCATACTTACCAGTAGATCCAGTTGCGCTCGCTGGTCGCTGAGCGTGAGCCGTGGATTGCGAATATTGGCCAGCACCTTTTCTGGATCAATATTTTCTGTATCGACATAGACCCCTGCATAAATGCCCGGTAGAAAACTATTACTCCAGGTCACTTCATTTGGCCGTGGCTTGACACGGTGAGAAAGAAACACATAACTCGGAAGGTTTTGATTCTCCGTACCCAGACCATAACCTAGCCAGGCGCCCAGCGCTGGTCGATTGGGTTGTAATGAACCGATATTCATCATTGTCATCGCAGCCGCATGCTCGGGAATGTCTGTCTTCATCGAACGAATAACACAAATATCGTCAATACAACGTGCCACATGGGGAAACAGATCGCTGACCCACAATCCCGACTGACCATACTGCTGAAACTTCCAGGGGGACTTCATGATGACGGTTGTCTTGCGAAGCGTTTTTAGGTCCGCCTCCGATGGCCGCTGCCCGTCGTATTTTTCCAAAGTTGGCTTGTAGTCAAAGGTATCCACCTGCGAAGGTCCGCCATTCATGTACAGATAGATAAGCCGCTTGGCGCGCGGTGCAAAATGTGGCTGCCTGGCCACCAAGGTATCAGCCGCAGCCGGTAGCAGGCCAGTGTCGGCTGCCACGTGCGCTAAACCAATCGCGCCCATTCCAGCCCCGGCACGCCGCAACATTTGTCGGCGGGAAAACCACGGAGTTCGGCCAATCGTAGATGAGTTTCTCTTCATCGCGCGTCTCTACTCTACATACATCAATTCACTTGAAGCCAACAGCACCTGGCAGTATTGTTCCCAAAGTGTTAAACCACCATTTCTATTGGACAAAAGAAACGTCTGGCCCATTTCTAACTCGTCGGGCGAAACCGAACGACCATAAAGTCGTCGATAAGCATATTGAATTCGGGCAGTGTCATTCTCTGAATGCGCCTCCAAAAATTTGTAGAGAGATTTAGCCAGACGAATCATGAAATCGCTGTTCATAGCAAACAATAATTGCTGAGGAACAGTCGTCACGGCACGTTTGCTGTGTGAAATGTTGGCATCAGGCAAATCAAAAAGTTTGAGAAACTGATCGGATGCTGACGCACTGTCACGACTCACAAATCCATAAACGCTCCGTCGATGACTTGATAACAAGTCCTGCTCAGGCAGGCCACCCATTGTTGAATCGAGTGATTGTGTGACAAACAGCAACGTATCTCTCCAGACTTCTACTTCCATGCGACGTCGATTTGCCCGCCATAACCAAAGATTGTTACCGTCTTTGGCATACTGTTCAGCATCATGATGGCTGCTCAATTGGTAGGTAGAACTCAACATGATGTCACGGTGTAGGTTCTTGACCGACCAGCCGTTTTCCATCAATCGTAAAGCAAGCCAATCCAGCAACTCTGGATGCGACGGACGCGCACCCAATTGGCCGAAATTGCCAGGTGTCTCTACAATCCCACGACCAAAATGGTGTTGCCACACTCGATTGACCATGACCCGCGATGTTAGAGGATTGTCGGTTCGTACCAAGGCTCGAGCCAGTTGCAACCTGCCACTCCCCTGATCCAAGGGCCGAATTTGTTGACCAGAAACGGCCCGTAACATGCGACGAGGGATTCGATCTCCCTGCTGCATCGGATTGCCACCAATAGCAATCTGCAGGTCCTCACTGCCCGTATCGGCCAGCGAATGAATCGTTGGATACTGCGGAGGAAGCTGGTCCTCAAGCTGTGCCAATTCTACCCGCAAGGCCGCGATTTTGCCGGCATCTTCATCGTCTTTTTCCGCCGCCGTAATACGCGTCTTTTGTGCGGTAACTTTCGCAGATGCCTGCTCAAATTGCTGAACGATCTCTGGGCCGACAAAGGGAGTATCAACGATTTTCGTATTGTGAAATACCCCGGCTAGCGCGTAATAATCGATTGTCGAAATCGGGTCGAACTTATGATCATGGCACCGCGCACAGGCGACCGTCAAACCTAGAAATCCACGAGAGAGTGCGTCGATTTTATCATCCAATGATTCAGCCCTGGCCTTGGCCCGGCTAACCGCATCGCCCCCATCGGATTCAAACGTGGGTCCCGTGGCAAAGAATCCAACCGCAGGTCGGTCGGCGAGAACGGCATCGCTCATCAAATCACCGGCAATTTGCAACATCACGAAACGATCGAAAGGCAGATCCGCATTGAGCGCCTCGATCACCCAATCGCGATACCGAAAAGCACTGTTCAACGGAGTACTGTAACTGCCTCCTTTACGAACATTGTCCCCATATCGGGCCACGTCCAACCAATGGCGGGCCCAGCGCGGGCCGTAATGAGGTGACGCGAGCAATCGATCCAACAAACGGGCATAGGCATTCGGAAAAGTGTCGGCAAGAAACCTATCGATTGCCTGAGTTGTTGGTGGAAGACCCGTTAAATCAAATGTCGCACGACGGATCAGGGTGCGGCGATCGGCCAACCCAACTGCTACCAAACTGTTTTGCTCCAAACTGTGCCGGACAAAATAATCGATGGGCGACTGTAGACCAGCGTGAGATCGAATACCCGGCAATCGAGAATGTTGCACCGGTTCAAACGCCCAGAATGGGGCGGCGTCATCAGTCGGACTCACGTCAATCGTTCTGGAGTGTTCCTCGGAATGACCAATGTTGGCCACATTCCACACCACAACAACAATGATTAGAGAATAAGAGTAGGAAAGCATGTTCGCTTGGGGTCAAAACCAAATTCTGTCCACCACCTA
>Ga0310342_100000503_pt1 | contig 21953 bp, 18 predicted proteins | sample S15DNA20500_MG_FD_206155 | JGI IMG/M metagenome (GOLD analysis project Ga0310342, IMG submission 206155) | Marine microbial communities from station ALOHA, North Pacific Subtropical Gyre - S1503-DNA-20-500_MG | ecosystem: Environmental > Aquatic > Marine > Oceanic | place: Pacific Ocean: North...
CTTCATCTCGGGTTGCCGGTCCGTGTGGGGGGCTTGATGGTCGATCAGGCAGACCTGCTGCATGGGGATGCCAACGGGGTCACAAATATTCCGCTCGATATTGCCGGGGAGGTTGCGGACATCGCCGACGACTTTATCGCGGCCGAGGAGATCATGCTGGAATACGTGAAAGCACCGGGGGAAAAGGACCGCGAGGAGTTTTCTCGACGTCGGGAGCAATTCAGTGAAGTGGTGGCTGAACTCAAGTCACGTGTCAGCCGGGCCTGATTCGGCGTGGACGTCCTGGCTGCTTTTGTCGTAAATTCTTGACATGCAGAAGACTCCCCTTGAAAACGAGGGTAGTCGCTTCCACCGAAACAGGCACGTTCCTTATGAAACTGATTCGTTTCGCATGCGCTCGGTAATTCCATGTCCATGCACTTCAGCATTTCCTTTCCTTACCTGATTGTTCTGCTCCTGCTTGGTGCCGGAACAGTACTTGCGATCCGTTACGCGCGAAGCCGCTCCCGGTCGGCCGCGGTGTCCCCTTCGGTCGTGGCAGTCTGGTGCCTGATCCTTTTGAGCACGGCACTGGTCAGCTGGTCCTTCAACCAGGCCGATCCCCGTCCCCGGCCGGACGATCGACCTGTGGAGGTCCACGCGGATGGTTTCGTCAGCTCACAAAACTGCCGCAGCTGCCATCAGCGGCAGTACGAGACCTGGCAGGCGTCCTATCACCGCACGATGACGCAGGTGGCGACTCCTGAAACGGTGATCGGTGAATTTGACGGCAGGTTCCTGGAGCGAGATGGGCACACCTTTGGAGTCAGGCGGGAGGGGGACACGTTCATGGTCACCTTGCTGGATGATGTGGGCCGGGTCGTGAACCGGCCGGTCGTCATGACCACCGGTTTCCACCACATGCAGGTTTACTGGTTCAGTACCGGGAATGGCCGCATGCTGGGACATTTCCCCTTCGTCTACCTGCGCGATGAGAAGCGCTGGATTTCGAGTGACGCCTCCTTTCTCCATCCCGAGTCGAAGGGGTTGACGCATTCCCAGCTGACCAACGCGGGACTCTGGAATCACACCTGCCTGAAATGCCATGTCACGAATCCCAGGTCACGGATCCAGGATTTCCAGGACGGCCGCGGGGTGGTCATGGACACCCACCTGGCGGAATTTGGTATCGCCTGTGAGGCCTGCCATGGTCCGGGGGAGGATCACGTTGTGGCCAACCAGAATCCCATCCACCGTTATGCCCAGCGTTTCGATGATGGGACGGATAACACGATCACCAATCCCCGGCGACTGGATCACCGCAAGGCATCCCAGGTTTGTGGGATATGCCATGGTATTACCACCATGGGAGGAGCCGAGGAGGAGGTTCTCTGGCGGGAGCAGGGAAACACGTTCCGGCCCGGGGATGAAATCGAGGATCACCGAAAGATTGTCTCCTTCCAGGCCGACCCGAAACTGCTTGAAAAGATCCAGCAGGTGAATCCCGAGTACCTGGTCGACCGTTTCTGGTCGGATGGCATGATCCGTGTCTCGGGCCGGGAATTCAATGGCCTGTTGGCGACGAGGTGTTACACGCATGGCGAGATGTCATGCCTCAGCTGTCACTCGCTCCATCCACCGGAGGACGATCCACGGCCCTTGAGTGAGTGGGCGGATGACCAGCTGAAATCCTCCATGCGTACGAACCAGGCCTGCCTGCAGTGTCATCAAGAGGGATTCGGAAGCGAGGAGCAGTTGACAGATCACACCCATCATCCGGCCGGTTCCAGTGGGAGTCTCTGCTATAACTGCCACATGCCATACACGACCTATGGGCTGCAAAAGGCGATTCGCAGCCACCAGGTGGACAGTCCCACGGTCCAGGCATCGCTGCAGACTGGCAGGCCGAATGCCTGTAACATCTGCCACCTCGATAAGACGCTGGCCTGGGCGGCGGATTCCCTGCATCGCTGGTACGATATCCCGCGGCCGGAATTGGAGCTGGACGAACAGCAGATTGCTGCCTCGCTGCTCTGGCTGCTCCAGGGGGATGCCGGGCAGCGGGCATTGATGGCCTGGACCATGGGGTGGCAGCCGGCACGCGATGCGAGTGGAGAGAATTGGCTGGTCCCCTACCTGGGCCAGTTGCTGCTGGATCCATACCAGGCAATCCGTTTTATTGCTGCCCGTAGCCTGCGGCGTCTGAAAGGATACGAGGATTTAACCTATGATTTCGAGGATTCCAGCGAAGAACGGGAAGCGGCCATGGAGAGGATCCACACGCAATGGAGCCAGAAAAGTGGGAGCCGGGCTGGTCGGAAATCGGTGCTTGTGGATGAGGCTGGACAGCTTGACTGGGAGATCTTCCGCCGCCTGCTGGGGGAACGTGATGACCGGCGGATCAACCTGGCGGAATAGTGGGTACGGAGAGTTGAAATGACCTGGGAACCGTTGCTCGTGATCCTGCTGCTGGCCACCGTGCTGGTGATTGCCCTGTCGCGGCCGGCAGGGAATGTGGTTGCTGGCCGGGGAATTCTGCTCTTTGCGATCGCCGGCTGTGGCCTGGCTGCGATTGTCGATTACAATCGTTCCCCCGCGATCGAAGATCTCCCCATCATGCGGCCGATCGAGTTTGCCGATGACGAGTACCGTACCAGCAGCAGCTGCCTGGTCTGCCATCGCTCCGAGTACCAGAGCTGGCATGCCTCTTATCATCGTACGATGACCCAGCTTGCCACCCCCGAGACGGTGATCGGAGATTTTGACGATGTCTCGCTGAACTTCCAGGGTCTGGCCTATCAGTTGTACCGCAAGGGCGACGAGTTCATGGTTTTAATGGAGATCGTGGATCCCCAGACGGGGGGCACGATCCAGGTGCACCGGCCGATCGTGATGACGACCGGATCCCATCACATGCAGGTTTACTGGTTCTCACTGGGCCACCCGGATTCGCGGTCGCTGGGCATGCTGCCGTTCGTTTTCCTGGCACCGGAAAAACGCTGGATCCCTCGCCATGCGGCCTTCCTGATGCCACAGGAACGGAACACGGAGATGTTAGTGGGGCGGTGGAATGCCACCTGTATCCGATGTCACAGCACCAATCCACGTGCTCGCGCCGAGGGTGCCGTGGTTGATAGCCACACGGCCGAGTTCGGGATTGCCTGTGAAGCCTGCCATGGCCCCGGCTACCAGCACCTGGCGGCCAATGCCAATCCGCTTGCCCGTTACCGGAAGCACCTGGGCGAGGGCACCGATGAGTCGATTATCAATCCTTCCAGGCTGGATCCCCAACTTGCATCGCAGATCTGTGGGGCCTGTCACAGTGTCTCCTCAATCAAGCACGAAGAGGATTTCCTTTCCTGGCATCGCAACGGCCCCGGTTTCCGCCCCGGCGAGGACCTGACCGAGACGCGTCACCTGGTGCGGGCCCGGGACCTGGATGCTCCCATGACAAAGACACTGATCGCCGCGAATCCACATTACCTGGAAGATTCCTTTTGGTCGGACGGGATGGTGCGTGTGTCGGGCCGCGAGTACACGGCACTGCTGGATTCCCCCTGTCACAAGCGGGGCGATATCTCCTGCCTCTCCTGCCATCAAATGCATAACCCGTCCAGCGATGATCATGACACTGAGACCTGGCGTGACGACCAGTTGAAACCAGGAATGCGAGGCAATCTCGCCTGCACCGGCTGCCACGAGCACGAGAAACTGGCGGATGAGAATCAACTCCGCCAGCACACGCAGCACCTCCCCTCGTCAGCCGGAAGCAACTGCTACAACTGCCACATGCCTTTCACATCGTACGGGCTGCTCAAGGGGACACGCAGTCACGAGGTGGACACGCCGGACGTGGCAAAGAGTCTGCAGACCGGACGCCCCAATGCCTGCAACCAGTGTCACCTTGACAAGTCCTATGGCTGGACTGCGGATGCCCTGGAAAAATGGTACGGGACCCCGCAGCCCGAGCTGGACGAGGACGAGAAGCAGGTTGCCGCCTCCCTTCTCCTGCTGCTCAAGGGAGATGCCGGGCAACGTGCATTGATGGCCTGGAGTTACAGCTGGGGACCGGCCCTGGAAGCATCCGGGGATAACTGGCAGGCCCCTTTCCTGTCAGTCCTGATGGATGACCCCTACCAGGCAGTCCAGTTTATTGCAGGCCGGAGCCTGGATCGCTTGCCTGATTTTGACAAGATTGGTTACGATTTCCTTCAGAGTGTAGAAGAGATTCGCCAGCAGCAGCAGCAGGTGATCGACAAGTGGGAACAGTTGCCAGGTCGCCCGGGCGGTGAACCTGCGGCGGCTATCCTGATCGGCCCTGATGGCCAGCTGATGTGGGACAGAATCAATCGTCTTCACTCACAGCGAGATAATCGCCGCGTGAACCTTGTAGAGTAACATGACCGCATCCTTGCCCCAGAGAGACCTGATACCGTGATGACCCCCACAGAGAATTCCGGCCCCGATCTTTTTGTGCAGCGCCACTTTCGCTTTGGCTGGTGGTCACTGCTGCTGTTTCTCACGCTTGGGCTGGTGCTTGAATCCCTGCATGGTTTCAAGGTCCAGGGATTCCTGGCGGAGCAATACGAGGCGCGGCGGCTGGTCTGGCGGCTGGCCCATGCTCACGGAGCGTTGCTTGGCCTGGTCCATATCGCTTTTGCCTACACGCTGACCGTGACCGGTATTTCCAGTTTCAAGCGGACACGGCTTGCCTCGACCTGTCTGAATGCGGCCAGCGTGCTTCTGCCCGGCGGCTTTTTTGCCGGCGGGATCTATATCTACGATGGGGATCCGGGCCTGGGTGTATTCCTTGCACCGATCGGGGGGCTGGCCCTGATGGTCGCCGTCTTCTGTATTGCCTGTGAGGTGAGTGCCTCGGGCAGCGGGCCGGATGCCGCGGCGGATGGTCAAGCTGGCGATGCAGTTGAAGATCTTGGCTCTTTCACGGTTCAGGATGGCGAGCAGGAATGATCAGGCACTGACCTGAACGGCCACGTTCTCGGCGGTGACCGGTTCGATGATCCCCCGTTCAGTGATGATGGCCCGGATCAACCTGGCCGGGGTGACATCAAAGGCCGGATTGTAGACCTGGACATTATCGGGCGCTGTCTGGCGTCCGAACCCGTGGGTAATCTCCGCTCCCTCCCGTTGCTCGATCGGGATCTGGTCCCCATCTGCCATGTCCATGTCAAACGTGTTGGTAGGGGCAGCCACGTAAAACGGGATCCCGTGTGCGTCGGCCAGCACCGCCAGCGAGTAGGTGCCGATCTTGTTGGCGGTATCCCCATTGGCGGCAATCCGGTCGGCGCCGGTGACGACAGCCTGCACCCTGCCCTCCTGCATCACCCGGGCTGCCATGGAGTCACAGATCAGCGTGGTGGCGATTCCCCGCTGGGTCAGTTCCCATGCCGTCAATCGTGCTCCCTGCAGGAGCGGCCGGGTCTCATCGACGTAAACCTGGAGTGACTTGCCCTCGTCCTGGGCGGTGAAGAAAAGTGAAAGCGCTGTCCCGTAGCCGGCTGTTGCCAGGCCGCCGGCATTGCAGTGGGTCAGCACCCCCTGCCCGTCCTCGAGCAGGCTGGCACCATGTCGGCCTATGGCCCGGCACATCTCCTGGTCCTGCTGTTCAATGGCCCGGGCCTCTGCCAGCATCTGTTCCCGCCAGCGGAGCGGATCCTCGTGCCGGCATTGAGCCGCCACGCGGCGCATGCGGTCCAGTGCCCAGAACAGGTTCACCGCCGTGGGACGGCTGGTTGCAAGCTGGTCAGCATCCTGCTGGAGCTGCCGGAGCAGTTCTGCCGGGCTGCCGAGGTCGTGCTGCTGAAGTCCCAGGCAGAGGCCATAAGCGGCCGTGACGCCGATCGCAGGGGCTCCTCGCACACGCAGCTTCTGAATGGCTTCCCGGACCGTGGTGACATCCCGGCATTGCAGGATCAGGACTTCTTCGGGCAACAGGGTCTGGTCAAGCAGCTCCAGGTGGCCGGCCACATCGCCGACCCAGCGGATCGTCTTGACGCCGCTCACGAGATGCTCTCTCTCAGGCTGGCATCCTTGGCCGCTATTTTCTCGACCAGTTTCCCCTTGAACTCCACCAGCTTGGTCCGCAGTTGTTCGTCCGCGGTCGCCAGGATCTGCACGGCGAAAAGGCCGGCGTTTCGAGGCCCCCCCATTCCCACGGCCATGCTGGCAACCGGCACGTCACCGGGCATCTGTACAGTAGAAAGCAGCGAGTCGAGTCCGCCCAGGTCGGGGGTGGGAACCGGAAGCCCGATCACCGGCAGCGTGGTATGAGCGGCCACCACGCCCGCCAGGTGGGCGGCGCCCCCGGCCGCCGCGATGATCACCTCCAGGCCCCTCTCGATAGCGGTCGTTGCATATTCCGAGACAACCTGGGGTGTGCGATGGGCACTCATCACCCGCACCTCGTAGCTGACGCCGAATTCATCCAGGGCGTCCGCTGCCTTGTTGATCTTGGGCCAGTCGCTGTCACTGCCCATCACGATGCCGACACGGGGGCTTGCCTGATCGTTCATCTGAAATTCCAGTTCTGCTAGGGACGGGTGGCCGGCGCGGGCCTCATTCTTCAAACAACGGTTTGTACGACATCTCAAATGAGTCGGCAACTGCCTGGTTGGTGATTCTGCCATCATGCACGTTGATGGCAGAGAGGATCGGTTTGAGCTGCCGGGCTGCCGGCAGGACTCCCTGGTTGGCAATTTCCAGCGCCCAGGGGAGGGTCACGTTACAGAGAGCAAAAGTGCTTGTGCGGCCCACAGCCCCGGGCATGTTGGTCACACAGTAGTGGACGACCCCTTCCTCGATGTAGGTGGGGTCGCTGTGGGAGGTGGGACGCGAGGTCTCCATGCATCCTCCCTGGTCGATCGCCACATCGATGATCACGCTGCCCGGCTTCATCAGCTTCAGCTCATCCCTGCCCACCAGGCAGGGGGCCTTGGCCCCCGGGATCAGCACGGCACCGATCACCAGGTCCGCAAGTGGCAGCTGTTCACGGATCACCTGCCGGTCACTGTAGAGCATGTTCACATTGGCCGGCATGATGTCGTCCAGGTATCGCAGCCGATCCATGTTGATATCGAGGATCGTGACATCGGCCTGGAAACCGGCGGCAATCTTGGCCGCATTGGCACCCACCACGCCCCCGCCGAGGATGGTGATGTGTGCCGGTGCCACGCCCGGTACCCCGGCCAGCAGGATCCCGCGACCCATCTGTGGACGTTCCAGGTACTTGGCCCCCTCCTGGATGCTCATCCGCCCGGCCACCTCGCTCATGGGGGTCAGCAGGGGAAGCCGTCCATCCTCATCCACGAGGGTTTCATAAGCGATGCATGTGGCACCTCGCTCGATCATCGCCTCCACAAGCGGCTGGTTGGCGGCGAAGTGAAAGTAAGTAAAGATTGCCTGGCCGGGACGAATAAGCTCCCATTCCTCCGGCTGTGGCTCCTTGACCTTGATCACCAGGTCCGCCTGGCCAAACAGATCACTGGCAGTCACCATGTCGGCTCCCGCCGCCAGGTACTCGTGGTCGGAGATTCCCGAACCCAGCCCGGCACCTGCTTCGACCAGCACCTCGTGTCCGCACCTGCAGAACTCCTCCACACCGACAGGCAGCAGGGCCACCCGGTATTCATCCAGCAAAGTTTCCCGGGGAACTCCAATAATCATCTCTGGATTCTTCCTGCCGGTAGGATTTCACTATCGTGGATCACCCCAGCGGACTACTGCTTGAGCTTGTAGTCCTTCTCCTTGTCAATCGAGGCTCCAAAGGACGTTCGCAGTACCTTGTTGATGGCGGTGATGGTCTTTTCCTCGCCGGTCAGCTTGAGAAAGTAGTTTCCCTTTCCCTCCACGTTGAGGACCACTGCCAGCATCCGGGAGCCTGGGGCCGGCTTGGTCTGTCGCTGAACCGGCGGGCCAACCGGCTTGTTGTACGTTCCCTTGACGTCGACCAGCACGTACTTGCCCTGCTTGGAAGTTCCCTCCAGCGTCCGTACGACCCTCCCCTTGGGCTGGAACGAGTCGATCCAGCGTTGCAGGTTGGCATCGACCCCACCTCCACTGCCGCCGAAGAAATAGATCACCAGTTCGCCAGAATCCGTATCCCCTCCCACCGCCGGGATGGTGAACTGGGCCAACCGCAGGCGGTTTGTCGGTTTCGAGGCCTTCCAGGTTGCCGGCACGGTCAGGGTGATATCTCCTGCCTTGACCTTCACTGGCTTGGCATCCTCTGCCTGAAGGGGCTGCATCAACAGCAGGGCAATGGCCAGAGGGAGGGCCGGGAGCATGAAGTGCGTGATCGTTCGCGACATGGTTCTTTCCTTTGAAGGTTCGGCCAGGGAGTGATGGACGCTGTCTGCTGTGCTCATTCCCCGCCCGTCATATTGATAAAAATCACCACCAGGAGGACCAGGCTGGCCAGGGCGACCAGGCCAAGCAGGATGGCCTTGAAACGAGAGGGTTTTTTTTCACTTTTCGATCGCCTGGTTCCCGCCACCCGCGAGCTCTCTGGATCCGGCTTGATCAGCGTCGAGAAGGGGTTGTCGTTGGCTGTGCCGATCACGCTGTCCGCGGTGACATTGTCCAGGTAGGCCGGATTGATATTGGAAAACGGGTCATCCGCCGGCGCGGTCTCGTTATTGCCAGACTCTTCGACCTGCTCCACTGGTTCGCCTGTCAGCTGTGGAAAGACATCTCCGGCCGCCCGCCAGTCCTCCCAGCTGTCACACCAGATATGAGACTCAAGGTTGATTCGTCCTTCGGCAAGCCAGTCCAGCACCTCCACCCCGGTTGCCGGCCCAAACTGGGCATCATCGGCCGCTGACATGTGCCAGGTTGTCTCCGGATCGTCCAGCAGCGTCTGGATGTCGTGATCGAGCACTGCAGTTCCACCTCCGGAGGACCCGTTCCCGGATGCCTGGGCCCGTACCTTCTTCGGCGAAGTGCTGGCGATGATCTCGGTTCCCACTTCACTTTCCGATTCCATCGGAATCCGCATGCGAACGTGGCATTTTGGACAGATCCCCCGCTTTCCAGCCAGGAAGGACTTGACGTTCAACTTGTGGCCGTTGGGGCAGTGAAACTTGATACCCATCAAATTTACTCAGGCAAAATACAGTGGGCCGGCGATGATTTATTATAGCGAGATGTGCCGCAGAGAAAATTCTGAACCAGTAGTTTTTCCGGCCCGGTGAATTTCGCAGCGGAGTTGACAGCGACCGGGAACTGTTGGTAACAGAGAGCTCGTTGGACGTCGACGAACCTCCCGGTAGCTTTTCAAGGCACTGCTTCCCCGATGATCCCCGATCTTGAACCCTCCCGCTTGCCCCTGCTGGTGACCGGCATTGCCGGTGTCGCCGGTTACAATGCCCTGTCTTATTTCCAGCATCGGTATCCTGGACAGGTGTTTGGTCTTCGACGGGCGGACAACTGGCCACTATCGGGGGAGGGCATTCTCGGTTGTGACATATATGACCGTGACGGGCTGCAGCGGTTGTTTGATCAACACCAGTTTCGTTCGGTATTGCACTCGGAGGGGACCTGCAAGCTGAGGGCCTGTGAACTCAATCCTTCCCTGGCCAGGCGAGTGAACGTGGAGGGTGTCGCTTCGCTGCTTGAAACGATCGGGGAGGATCCAGTCCGCCTGGTTCATCTTTCGAGTGACCTGGTCTTTTCAGGGGATCGGGACGGGGGGTACACCGAGCAGGACCAGCTCGACCCGGTCACCGTGTATGGGGCGACGATGGTGGATAGTGAGAAGCTGGTGAGGGGCCGGCGTCCAGACGCATGTATCCTGCGGATCTCGCTTCCCATGGGAATCAGCTTCAATGGGCATGCCGGGGCGATTGACTGGATCCAGTCCCGCTTTCAAGCCAACAAGCCGGCCACGCTTTACTTTGACGAGATCCGTACCCCGACGTACACCGATTGCCTGAACCGGCTCTTCCACCAGCTGCTCGGCAGTGACCTGTGCGGTCTTTACCATGCAGGTGGGCCACGTCGCTTGAGCCTTTACCAGATTGCCCAGATCGTGAATCGAACCGGGGGATACGATCCCGACCTGCTGCAGGGCTGTCCACGGATCGAGGCAGGCCCGATGCCCCCGCGGGCTGGAAATGTGTCACTCGATTCGAGTCGGCTGACGGCAGAGCTTGGCCGGGTGCCGTTTGATGCCTGGCCGCTGGGAAAGGAGGAAGTAACAGGTGATCCGCTTTGGCATTATCAGCGACCCGGCTGCGAAGAATATTCGCCGGCCAGGCTGGCCCGTCTACTTTATCGGAATCCGCGTTGGACGAGCGTGGAATCCGATCAGTCGTCACCGCTCCGTTGAGGTTCCCATAGCAGCAGTCCGATGATCGTCTTGGCGTCCTCGATCTCCCCTCGCTTGACCATCGCCACCGCCTCTTGCCAGGGGACCACCAGGTTCTCGATCTCCTCCCCCGCTTCCCGCGCCGGAGGTCCCTCGCTCAGTCCACGGGCCAGGTAGAGGATCATCTGCTCATCCAGGATTCCCGGGGCGGGCAGAAAATGCGTCAGTCGCTCAAGTGACTTGGCCCGGTAGCCTGTCTCCTCGGCCAGTTCCCGGGCCGCTGTCTCCTTGGCCGCTTCACCAGGTTCACGTGTGCCGGCGGGAAGCTCGACCAGGGTTCGATCGACCGAAACCCGGAAGTTGCGTATCAAGCAGACATGGTCCTCGTCGACCATCGGGATGATCACCACCGATCCGGGGTGGCGGATCACCTGGCGGATGCGGCCCGATGCGGGAGATGGTAATTCGACGACTGAAAAACGGGAGGTATGCAGTAATTCGTGTTCGCTCATGGTGCCTTCTCGATGTCCGACCTGACAGGTGAAACTCTTGTCCGCCATGGGGCAGAGTTGACAACTGATTCTAACTGCTGATAACAGGAAACAAATCACCGCATCCGGGAAGGATTGCAGATGGCTCGCCTTGAAGAAGATCACGAGGATATCTTGCAGGAAGCCACGGCACTGGTCGAGCGGGTGGAACTGGATGTTGACGGTATCGATGGCCCGCTTGTGGTCGGATTCCGCAAGGCAAGTGGCCCCGCTTTTTTCTTTGCGGCCGACCCCGTTTACCAGTTCAACAGCCAGGGACAACTGCGGCGAGGTTACCGGCAGGGGCGGCTGTTGAAAGCAGAGGCTGGAAAACTCATTGAGCTGACTCGTGAGCGGACCTCATCGTCTGTCAACCTGAATAGGCATCCACTCGACGAGCAGCAATGCAATGATTACCTGGCCCAACTAGAAGAGCACCTGGAGGAACTCCGTCATGCACTTGAATCAGGCTCCTTTCGTGTCACCGGCCAGGTCCCGGCGGATGCCGATGTGGTGGGCCGGGTGGTCCAGTGGCTTGCCGGGCGAACTGGCAGGCCCGGGATTGCCGATCTCCCTAATGCCTGAGTCGGATGAAAAGGATCCGGCTAGTCTAGCGGAAGTGAGACCACTTCTGCCCCTTCCAGGACCGTTCCCGGCGCGCTCGCTTCTCGTCGCACATAGGCCATCGCCAGGGGCCGTCCGAGCCGTGGGGAATAGCTGCTGGAAGTAACCCGAGCCACCTCCGTGCCATCCCGCTCGATGACCATGCCGGCTCTGGGGAGTGGGCCTGGCGGTAAAGCGAGGCCGGTCAGAAGCCTGTTGACGTGGCCCAGGGCGTCGATTCGAGCCACCGTTTCCTGCCCCAGGTAACAGCCCTTGGTAAAGCTGATCGCCTGGGTGTCACGATTGACTTCCTGGGGAAGGTTCTGATCGTCGAGGTCCACTCCATAACAGGGTATCCCGGCCTCCAGACGGAGCATTTCCACTACCGTTTCATCGATCTCTCGACAGCCATCATCGGCCAGAAGCGGGGTCAATGCATCGAGCGATGTGACGTCGCCGTGGATCCAGAAACCATCCAGCGGTGTCGGGCAGCGGCGGATCGATAACGGGTGACCGGCAAAAGCAACTTCCACGTGTCCCAGGGGATCCTCCGGGATGGAAGATTGCACCAGGGAGACGAGTGTCTGACCAGCCCCTGGACCGGCAATCAGCATTGTCTGACCTTGATCACTTTGGTCGGTAAAGGCGACCTCCTCACGAATCACATAGCGTTCCAGATGAGACACCAGCCTCTCGGCCTGCCCGGCGACCGTGTCCAGCAGAAGGGAGTCCTGTCGGCAGAAGACATGGACCAGCCCAAGTGTCTTTCCCTGGACACTCGTGATGAAGGCCTCGCATCCCTGGCCCGTGGCCAGACTGGCAATATCCGCAGTGCAGAAAGCATGTAGAAACGTCCCCTGGTCTTTGCCTGAGAGTTGTAGCTGGGTGCGGCGAAGGCCGCGGGCATATCCCGATGCCGAACGGACTGCCGCGTACTGATCTCGCTGTTCCGCTGTCACAAGCTCGGTCATGGTGCTGGGAGCTTTTCGATGACCGTTCGGTCTGCTTCGGTCAGGACGATACAGGAGTCGCACTGGCTGGCAAGACGCGTGATCTGTTTTGCGTTACTGACATGGGCTATTCCAAGACTCTCCACCAGTTCCTGTTTCAACCTGCTAAGCAGATAGACCCGGGCTCGCTCCCTTGCATACTCCAACTGTTCCGCCGCGAGGGAATCCGGGCTGGGTTCCTGGTCCCCTACTTCCGGCCTAGGATGATGAGCTTCCTGGCCGGCACCCTGGTAGAGTGCCTTTCCGGGAGGGCAGGCGAGATCGGTACAGAGCACGATCATCCCGTCCTCGCGGACAAGCTGGGATGCCGCATGCAGGGCGTGGGCAAGGTGGGTCCAATCCTGGCCATCCGGCCGGCTCTCGATGGTGGCGATCACCAGGTCCACCTGGCGTGCCGGTCGACTCCAGGCAGCCCGACTCCGCAACTCGGCTTCGGCATGGAGCTCCTGCGCATCCCCGGCGATGACGTGAAGGAGCGAATCACCGGATCCCGGGACAACTCCCAGGACCAGCCGGATTCCCAGCAGCCAGGCAACCTCGTCGGCATCCTCGTGCAGCTGTCCTGATCCATGGTTGCCGGGAACCAGGAACCGCTGACGGGTCCTGGTATCGGTGAAGGACCGGAAGAGGGAACCGTGAATGCCGGCATAGCCAAGCTGGCCGGACAGTCCCAGTCCCACGATCGGCACAACCACGTCTGCATCACAAAGTGTCCGGTTGACGTATATCGGTGCGTCGTCGTGGGCGGCTGCGAGGTAGGAGAGCTGGTGGGGATCATCCGGATTGTGGATTTCAATGGTCAGATGTCGAAGTTGGTCTGGCGGGATGTTCTCTTCCAGGTGTCGATGCTCAAGCTCATCGGAGGTGCCGGAAAAGACCAGTCGCAGCTGGTATTGCTCGAGCTGGCCTGACTCGGCAAGCTGGTTCAACAAACCGGCGACAAGCTGCCCGCCGCAGGGGACAGTGCGGTCCAGCGCAAGAGCGACCTGGTCACCTGGAATAAGTACCTGGGAAAGGGGTGGAAATCCAAGTGGCTCGGCCATCGCTGCGGCCATCGCTGCCGCCGGGTCTTCCAGGGCTGCCGGGGTAATGGCAGAGAATTCCAGATCCAGTACTGAATCTGGAATATCCACGTCGAGGATTGCCTGGTCGCCAATACAAAGGTGCTGGAACATGGATCAAGTAAGAGAAGGGATGCGGAAACAAAGTCGTTCTTCTCGATCTTAGCGGTGGTTAATCGAGATGGTCAACAGTCGAGCTTTACGCGCTATGACGCTTTCTCCAATAATGCAGCATTGCAACGGAGCCGGGGAACGGTGGGATGGGAATAAGTGACGTGATGGACTCTTCGCACACTACCCGCCACCGCTGGCGATGGGCCTGTTTGTTCCTGGTGGCTGCCTGGGGATGCCAGCAGTCCCCCGACCCGGTCAGCGAGGAGGAGCCAGGGATCGCCACGCCGACTGAAGAGGGGTCTACCCTTTCGGCCAAGCAGGTGCTGGAAAAGCTGGTCGCGACGTACCAGGCAGCCGAGTGTTACCAGGACCGCGGCGAGGTGACGCTGCGTTACCGAATGCTGGGGAGTCTCCACCAGGAGACGGCCCAGCTGGTAACCCGCTGGGCCTCTCCGGGAAACCTGTACATCCGCTGTTACCAGTTGGAAGTCGCCTGCCGGGACGGTCGGCTCACAGCTCGCATGTACGATGAAACGACGGCGGACCTGGATGGGCAGCTGCTGAGCAGGCCGATCGCGGAGGAACTCTCGCTTGCGGACCTCTTCTCCGACGACAGCCTGCTTCTCGAGATGCTGTATGCCGGGCGGGTTGGGCTGCCGGTTTCGGCGGCCCTGCTGGCGGAACCTGACTTCCTGGCCGGGCAACTGGGAGAGGAGGCAGAACTGGAACTGCTTGAAGAGAAGTCGCTGGGGACGCACAAATGTTACCGCTTGAAGGTCATTACCGGGAATACCCCCTTCGTACTCTGGATTGACAAACAGAACCTGGCCCTGCGTCGACAGGAGTTCCCGGCTGACCTGTTTGCTGCCGATCTCCTGGAAGTTCCAGGAATAAGTGAGATCAGCTTGCAGGTAGATTTTCATGCCGCAGAATTTCCAGGGACGATGGCTGAAAGCAGTTTCCAGGTCAAGGTGCCGGTGAATGCTAGGACAGTCGGCCGTTTTGTACTCCCCCCGCCCCCTCCCGCGACCGATCTTTATGGCCGCCGGCCAGGCCGCTTCGAACTGGTCGATGCAGAGGATGGTGTTGTCACGCGTGACTCGTTGCGAGGCCGAAACACGGTCCTGCTCTGGTGCCAGGCCGATGAATCATGCCGGCAGGCAGTACGGCTCCTGGCCGAGATCTCGGCCAGCTGGCCTGAGAGCGAGGACCTCCAGGCTTTTGCTGTTTTTGTGGATCCGGAAGAGACCCCGACCGGGACGATTGCTGCCCGGCTGCGAAAGTGGGAGGTGTCGGTGCCGTTGCTCAGGGATCCGGATGGCCTGGCGGGGGAGGCCCTGCAGATCCAGTTTGCCCCCACGCTGGTATTGCTGAATTCGGAGGGAACGGTACAGGCTTTCCTGCCGGCGGTTGATAAGGAGCAGTTGGGGAATCTGGACGGCTTTATCCGCGAGCTGCGTGGAGGTCATGACCTGGCAGCAGTTTTCCAGCACCAACAGCAGTTGCTCGAGGAAAAATACCAGCAGGACCTGATGGCTGCCGCCCAGCAGGCAGCGGCGAATCTTGATGTGGCGGAGCGAGCCCAGCCGGAACGGTTTACAGCCCAGGAGGCATGGGTCTTTGAAGCGGCCACGGCAGCCGGCAACATGCTGCTGCTGCCCGCTGGGGACGACAGCTTTGAAGTCCTTGTGCTGGACGATGGCAAGCAGGTTATCCAGCTGGATGGAGCGGGCACGAGGCTGGCAACTCACCCGCTTCCGGTGCAGGACGGACGGGAATTCATGTTCTTGAGGACGGCGACCAGCCGGCAGGGGGGGCGGAGTTATGCCGTCATGACGCCTGGATCCCAGCAGGTGCTGGTGCTCGATACCAAATGGCAAGAGCAGCTTGCATATCCGGATCTGGAGCAGCAGCATGATGGGATCAGCCAGGTGGTTCTGACAGACCTGGAAGATGATGGAGAGCTGGAACTTTACGTGGCGTTTTGGGGCCTGGCCGGTGTCCACCGGGTGGAAATGGACGGCACCCGTAAATGGGGATACCGCGGGGTCACGGACGTGATCTCCCTCGCGGCCTCACCGCGTAACGACGTGGGATGGCAGAAACTGTTATTGACCAATCAACAGGGCCAGCTGTTTCAACTGAACCAGTTCGGCAATGCGGATCCGGCATTGGATACAGGGGGAGTTCCGTTTCATCACCTCTTCCCCGGCAACCCGGGAAAGGACGCCATCACCCACTTCTGTGCCCTCTCATCGACCCAGACGCAGGTCGTGGTTGGGCTGGATCTGCAACTTCGAACTCGCTGGCGCTACCCTGTTGTGCTGGGGACTTTTGCCACGCAGGTTGAAATGGTGGCGGCCACTTCATTTTCTTCCCAGGATACAGGAGTCTGGCTAATCGCCACGGCACATGGTGTGGTCCACATGGTGGCCCATGACGGATCCTTTGCCGATATGTTTGCAGTTGGGGAAAGAATCACCGGCATCAGCGCGGGACGTTTTGCCGGGGAGACATGGGTGCTTATTGCCAGTGGGAAAAAAGTAACGTGCTGGAAGATTACCGTCCGTGAGTAAGGCCTGCTGGGTAGATCGGTGGGGAATCTACTTGACGATGGCGATGGGGATGGGAAAATTGGAGAACAGGGATCGGGGGCCGATGGCTGCCGGGTCCTTGCATGGCGACTGGAACCGCCTGGTTTGAACAGAGGAGAGAAGATCATGATTCGATGGCCCCTGGATGGTCGCCGTGTTTTTCGGCGTGCGACGGTACTTCTGCTGGCGGCCACCGCCTTTCTTTTGGGTGGAGAACTTGTCGCCCAGACCGAGGTGGACTCGAAGCTGGAGGCCTTCCTTGCTGCCGGGGAGTTTGGCCCGGCACGCGAGCTTGCACAGAATGCCACCACCCAGCTGGATCGCGACCGGCAACTCAAGCGGATAGCCCGGTCCCAGGCCCACTCCGGGGCCCGGTCCGCGTCGCTTCAGTCGCTCAGCGAGATTCGCGATGACCGTGTTCGCAGCGAGGCCCTGGACGAGATGCTGGGAGCTGGCGGTGGGGCGGCGATGGCGGATTTTGATTCATTGATTGAATTGATCACAACCACAGTGGAACCGGATTCCTGGGAGGATGTCGGGGGCGCCGGCACCATCAAGGAATTTGCCGGGGGAGTGATCGTGGATGCGAATGGTCTGCTAAGGCGGCTGGACATGAGTCGCTCGCGGCAACTTGTCGATATCCACCAGTCCTCGTTGGTCGGCAAGTCCAACTGGGTTCCCGCCCAGGATGCCATGCAGAAAAGTAGCCGGCTGAGAAAGGTCTCGCTGAACCAGCTGGAAAGAGAAGTCCAGCTGCGGGCCGCCCAGGGGCTGCCACCGGACCGCGCGATGCAACACCTGGCAGGCATCTACCGGATCCAGTTCGTGCTGGTGTATCCGGAGAGCGGTGATATTGTCCTTGCCGGGCCTGCCGGTGACTGGCGAAGTACCGCCGAGGGAAGGGCAGTGAATATGGAGACCGGACGCCCGGTGCTGCACCTTGATGACCTGGTCGTGGTGATGCGGAATGCGGTCAACGGTGATTCACACTTCGGTTGTTCGATTGATCCTCGCCCCGAGAATATCAAGCGGACCCAGGAGTATATCGAACGCGTTTCCGGAAAACCGATTCGTCCGACTCAACGGGATGACTGGCTGGAAGACCTGAGGGCCAGCGTCGGTCGCCAGGATGTGCATGTCTTTGGAATCGCCGGAAATAACCGTACCGCACGTGTCCTGGTGGAAGCGGATTACCGCATGAAGCTGATCGGGATGGGACTGGAAAAAGGAACCGCTGGCGTGGAGAGTTACCTGGAGGGGATCGACCCCTCCGGGGGGATTCCCTCGATGAACGTGTTGCGCTGGTGGTTCACGGTCAATTATGGTGCTGTCAAGGCAACGCCGGGGGGGAACGCCTTTGAGATCCAGGGGCCCGGTGTGCGAGTGATGAGCGAAAACCAGCGGCTCACCGAACAGGGGAAACGTCTGCCGACAGGAAAATCGGACGAGTTGACTGCTCGTTTTGCCAAGGATTTTACCGACCAGTTTGAAGACCTGTCGATCAAGTACCCGGTCTACGGGGAACTCCGTAATATTTTTGACCTGGCACTCGTCTCCGCCCTGATCAAGCAGGAGAAGCTGATGGAGCGAACTGGATGGCATGCCTCGTACCTGCTTGATCCAGACCGATATCAGCTTGTCGAGGACCAGGCACCGACCGAAGTGGATTCGGTAATCAACCACCGTGTCATCGGCGGCAAGCATGTGGTGGCGGGAGTCAGCGGCGGCGTTTCAGTGGATTTCAAACCACTCGTCCGTTCCGATGCAATCAAGACCGCCGATTATGGGCTGCTCAAGGCCAATCATGCCCAGGCCGTCCCCCCACAGCGTCCTGCCGGTCGCTGGTGGTGGGACTAAGTGGCATCATCGCTGTAACAGGTCCTCTCGCACACTGGCGATCTGCCGCTCACGAATCCCTGGCAATGCCTCCGGATTGAAAGGAATTGGCCTGTCCAGTAACCATGCCAGGCGTTGATGCGAGGAAGCCCGGATTGCCGAATCCGGGTGCTTCATCAGACAGAGCCAGGTGGAGGGACTGCTCTGGAGCCAGCTTGTTACAGATAATGGTGTGTCGGAGGAGGGGACGGAAAGGGAATCACAAATCCTGCGAATCCGCAATCGCTGCTCGGCATTCAGGTTGCGAGCGTCGATTTCGGAGAGGATGCCGATAATCTCCTGGCCCATCGCCCGGATTGCAATATCGGCGGCGCGCCGTTGCCGATAAGGGCCGCTGCCTAACTCCTGGATTTTTGTCCGCAAGAAGTCCATGTCGATTGTGGGCGGTGCCAGGACGGTGCGGATCAAGTTCGTTTCCACTGTCTCGATCCAGCGGCCCAGGTGCCAGTCGTGCCGGAGTGCCTGGAGCAGCGGGACCAGGTGCTTCTGGCATTCTTGGGGATATTCGAGAAACAGGAGCCAGAGATGAGAAGCATGGTATTGCCGGCTATCGTCCTCCCCGAGTTGCAAGCGAACCTGGTGAAGATCCTGGTGGAGAAGGACGGTGGGCTGGTCCGAACTCGTCGGGATCCGCCGTAGTGTCAGTAATTTTCTGCCGTGGACATCGAGCACGAGTAAGTTGTCTGGGCTTTGGCGCTCGTAATGCAGGAGCAGTGTGTTGTTGTTGATGCGGAAGTCGATCTGTTCTCGAACCATGGTCTCATGGTGGTTGACCGTGATCGAGCGATTTTGGCCACGCTTTATATCGCGCACTTCCAGGCGTCCCTGTACGAGTTCAAAGCGAGCCCACCGAAGTCGCTCGAAAAGTGCCTGGTCGATCGGTTCCTGGGCAGTGGCCGGTGGATGGCAGGGCAGGGAACTGAAACACAGCACCAGGGCAGCGATCATGACCTGGTAGCGCAATGAGAAATGCCTGATCGACCGACCCATCGTCCACACCTACCCCGTGGTGACACTTGTCTGCCTGGCCCCGGTAGGACGTACCGGGCGGGGGAAGTGTAGCGAAATCAGACCACCGGCAGCAGGCCAATTTGAATTCAGGGCTGGTTGGGGAAAGGACCAGGATTCTTAGCGGCGACGCTCGTCCAGTTCCCGCTCGATTTTCTCAAATCGCTCGTGGAGATGGCGGATTTCACCGTGGAGTTCCTCGATGGCACCATGCAGCTGCCGGATCGGGTCTCCACCCTCATGCTCACTTTCGCGATGCTCACTTTCGCGATGCTCACGTTCGCCATGTTCATTTTCGCGATGCTCACGTTCGCCATGTTCACGTTCGCCATGTTCACGTTCGCCATGTTCACGTTCGCCATGTTCACGTTCGCCATGTTCACGTTCGCCATGTTCACGTTCGGCTCCATCCAGGCGGCGATGGATCTGCCCGGCGATCTCCTCCAGTTGGCGACCTTGTTCGTGAAAGCCTCCTTCATGGAGGTGCCGGATCGCTTGATGGAGATGCTCAAGTCGTTGTCCCAGGCTCTGGCCGGGAACATGTTCCTGGTCACCTTGATGGGGTCGATCCCCCTCACGTTCGCGGTCGCCTTGCCGCTGGTGGTCGCCTTCCCGCCGGTGGTCACCTTCCCGCCGGTGGTCACCTTCATGCTCACGTTCCCGATCGCCTTGACGCTCGCGGTCGCCTTCATGCTCACGTTCCCGATCGCCTTGACGCTCGCGGTCTTCGTTGACAAACCGCCTGCGCAGCTCTTCCAGCCGTTCACGCCCCTGTTCCGGGGTGATTCTTCCTGCCTCGATGGCGGCCCGGATTTCGCCTGCGGCTCTGTGGTGAATCTCCTCGGGATTCCTGTCGCCTTCATGCTCACGTTCGCGATCGCCTTGACGCTCGCGGTCGCCTTCATGCTCACGTTCCCGATCCCCTTCACGCTCGCGGTCATCGTCACTGAGTCGTTCCCGCAGAGCCTCCAGGCGTTCACGACCCTGTTCCAGGGTGATTCTTCCCGCTCCGATGGCGGCCCGGATTTCACCGGCGGCTCTCCTGTAAATCTGCTCGGGATCCTGGTCGCCCTCGCGTTCGCCTGCCCGCTCCCGGTCCCCTTCGCGTTCCCGATCCCCTGCCCGCTCCCGGTCCCCTTCACGCTCCCGATCCCCTTCGCGGTCCCGGTCACCTTCGCGGTTTTCGTTGTCACCTTTCTGCAGGTGTTCTCGGAAAGCAGCCAGTTTTTTGCGGCCCTCTTCTGGCGTCATATCTCCTGCCGCCACGGCGGCGCGAATTTCACGAGCAACTTTATCGAAAAAACTCGCCGGCCCCTGGTCGCCTTCGCGGTTCACCGTTGGTCGATCGCCGGAGGGATTATCACGCTGTTGGGCCCGTACGAAGCTGGCGTATGCGAACAGGGTAAAACTACCAGCGACCAGGCTGGTAACGAGAATCCGGGACAGAAGTTTATGCACGATTTCACCTTGGGAAAAGTCAGGGGGGGTGTTGAATGGGTGTTGTTGCAGTCATACCACGCTGTTACAGGGGACAAGTCTATTTCAGCGTTTTCTGGAAAGCAAATAATTATTTGTTGTTCAGAGATCATCGTCTGTTGAGGCTGTTCCATGGTCGATCAGGTTGACCGAATCGTCGAGCAATTTCCAGCTGCCTGGTGCAAGTCCGACAAGATACAGGTCCGTTGCCCCGGCCCGCCTGCCGGGGCAAACCAGCACCGCCCGCAGATGGGGATGTTCAGCAACATACGACTTGGTCTGCTCGATGCCCATCACAAAAAAGGCGGTTGCCAGCGCATCGGCCTCCGCGGCCGTGGGGCAGAGCACCGTTACCGAGAGGATTTCCTCGGCGGGCCAGCCGGTGCGGGGATCGAGCAGGTGACTGTACCGTTTCCCATCATGGTAAAAAAACTGGTTGGCACTGCCGGACGTCCCCGCGGCACAATCCTTGAGCGTTAGCTCGATCAGCCGCTGGCGTGGCTTGAGCGGGTGGCGAACGGCAATCTGCCAGCCGTCCTGCCCGGTCCCTGTCGTCTGTCGATTGCCACGGGCCAGGATGCTGCTGTAGCCACCATGGATAATAAAGTCACCCACGTCCGCTGCCAGCCAGGCCGCACAGCGATCCAGGGCATAGCCCTTGCCGATGCTCCCCAGGTTTATTTCCAGTTGGGGATTATCGAAATGGACCGTGTGGTTCTGCTTCTCCAGCTTTATCCACTGGCTTCCGACCGATCTTCGAGCATGCTCGACCTCCTCGCTCCTCGGCATTCGTCCTTCCCGCCGATAGAATCCCCAGGCTCGTGAGAGGGGTGTGGAGGTGATATCAAATGCCCCATCGGTCTGTTTCCAGAGTTCCAGGCACTGTTCCAGCAGTTGAAACAGGGTGGAGTCGACAGTCATTGGCTCTTGAGCTGCCTGCTGGTTAAGCTGGCTGACCTGGCTGGATTCCCGGTAAACCGAGAGTTCTGCTTCGAGCTGGTCGACAATGTCGAGTGCGGCCATGGCGGTTTCCGGGCCTGCCGGATGGAACTCGGCATCCAGGGTAACCTGGAAATCACATGCCATGATCCGCCGCGTTGCCTGGAAGAGAAATTCAGTATTGCCTTCCAGGATCGGTTCTTTCCCTGCCACTTTCTGCGGAAGCTGGCTGGTCATGAAACCACGACGGGATGGGGTGGCAGGGCGAGGAGGATTTTCTGGCGCGTCCATGATTTGATTATATCGTGCAACGATTGCCTGCGGTTTGCTTGCCTCGATGGGCCTGCCTGTCGATAATAAGTGTAGTCGAAGGCCGGAGCGATGAGCCGGTCGTTGTCTTGACCGTTCCTGCAGGAAGT
>Ga0310342_100000505_pt1 | contig 21946 bp, 25 predicted proteins | sample S15DNA20500_MG_FD_206155 | JGI IMG/M metagenome (GOLD analysis project Ga0310342, IMG submission 206155) | Marine microbial communities from station ALOHA, North Pacific Subtropical Gyre - S1503-DNA-20-500_MG | ecosystem: Environmental > Aquatic > Marine > Oceanic | place: Pacific Ocean: North...
CGCCACCGACGGGATCATCATTGCGATCATCATGACATCCCACATTAGAAACAGCATCATGAAATCCGTAAAAGTCCACTGACGGTGTGCTCGTGGGGGCATCCACATGTCAACCATGCCCACATGGTTCATTCCCCAGTTCATGTAGACCATATACGCCCAGCCGATGACAGCCACGCTGAGTAATCCCGCGCCGACGACCAAATACACCCGAAAATCTAGTCTGGCCGGCTTTGGGTTTACTGGGACATTTGTTCGGCGAGCCATATCATTTTGTTGGGTCCAAAATATGGTCCACTGTCATGGTCACAAAGTGCTGATCTTGGCATATGGCCTTCTAGGCTGCTTCTCGTCATCAAGACTTTACGGGGTATAAGATGGCTGTTCAATCAGATTGGATCCTTAAGGGTAGTTATTTCGAATCGTGTACTTGCGATCTAGTCTGCCCTTGTATTTTTCTGATGCCGCCGACACAGGGGTTCTGTGAAGCCTTGGTGGGTTGGCACATAGAGAGCGGATAGCTTGACGACATTAAACTAGACGGTCTGAATGTTGCGGTATGGTTGCATTCGCCGGGAAGTTTGACCGATGGAAATTGGCGTCTGGCACTATACATAGACGACAGAGCCAATGCGGGTCAAAAAGATGCCCTGACGCGGATTTATAGCGGTGAAGTCGGAGGACATCCTGCCGTTTTGGCGGGGTTCGTGAAGGGTTTGATGGGCGTGAAATCGGCACCGATCGAATTTCACGAAGAGGGAAAGAAACACCATTTGGTGATCAAAGGCATCGCTGAAAACGAGATGTATTCCATCGAAGGTGAAGACGGTGGTGATGTTAGGGTTGAAAATCACCCGTTGGCCGTATCACCGGGATTCCCCCATAGTAGTGTCCAAATCCAAATCGCTTACGTTCCGAGATCACGGCGTCGATTGGTCGCAATCTGAGACAGTAGGTTTAGCTGCAGATTTTGTTTACCGGCCCTAGCGGTCCGCTGTTTAGGTACCGTGGACACCGATAAGGAGAACTTCCATGGGTTGCTCCTTAGAATGGGCCCTGTGTCATTTCATATACGGTTGGCGGAAGCTCTATTTGCGTTGGGCTCGCGGTCGCCGGTGTCGTTGTTAGTTGGCTTACAAATAACCCGGAGAATTCACGGTTATCCTACGTAACCCATCCGGGTTTTCGGCAGCCACCTGTCGGCTTTATATACAATTTGGCTCATTCTGGGAGTAAGCTTCGACGGAGCTCGTTATAAGACAGGTTGCCAGATGCGGAAACTGTTGAGTCGGACACTTCTTCTGGCCTCAGTCCTACAGGGGACGGTCTCGGCGCGAGTTGAGGTGTTGGAAATTCCGCCGCCCCGAGTTTCTTCGGAAGGGGATTGGTTGCTACCCCCTTGTGAGGGCAGTGAATATCTGCCGATTTGGACAGGTTGTGTGGGTACGCGGGCCGAGGCCAACGGGGACCGTTATGTTGGTGAGTTTTGGGGCGGGCTTGCCCATGGACAAGGCACGCTAATTTTTGCCAACGGAGATCGATACGTTGGCGAATGCGAGTATGCTCTGCCGCACGGACGAGGCGCTCTCAGATATGCCAACGGAGACCAATATGTTGGTGGATTTTGGATGGGCGAACGCCATGGACGTGGTAGATTGTCCGACCCCGATGGGGTCGTCCGCGAGGGTATTTGGACTGATGACGTCTATGCTCACACTGAGTTAAGTGCGATTCTCAACCGAGAAGGTAACAAATACCGAGATGGCAGCGGAGTGCCGCAGGACTATAAAGAGGCGTTAAGGTGGTATCGATTGGCCGCCGACAAACAGAACAAAAACGCGATGCTCAATATTGCGCATCTATACCATCACAGGAAAGTGACAGACGCTGTCGACTATGTGCGCAGGGTTCTGGATTGGTGGAACGAGGTCGACTCTAGGTTGTCGCGTAGCCGTATAAAAGCCTACATGTGGGCGGATCTTGCCGGGAGCGATTTACGAGATACGATTGCCGAACAACTAACCCCTGCCGAAATCGAAGAGGCGCGGAAACTTTCCGCCGAATGGTGGATTAACCGTTTGGCAGCCCCCAGCCATTAAGAAAGCAGGACAGCGGAGCATTGTCTTTCGAAAAACGGTCAAGGCCGGCATCTTCAGTAGGTGGCCTGGTTAGTGGACAGTTAGACAGGCCCTTTAACACAGTTTAACTTCTCTTTAAGCCACTGAATATTTTTAGGAAATCACACACTGAGTTGGTGGGCCGTGTAGGAATCGAACCTACGACCATCGGATTAAAAGTCCGGTGCTCTACCAACTGAGCTAACGACCCAGAGGAGATCCATCGTGCGATCAGCAGCCCGCAAGGGCCCATCGAACCCGGCCGCGATCCTAGCGAATCCGACCGGTCAAGTACACGCCGTCTTTTTTCGAAGTAGAGCTAAATTACTTGAAATTTGTATATTTATCGCCATGATCTCTCCGCGTTTAATTTTTTTTAAGAATTCCTAATGCCGATCTACGAATATCAGTGTGAAGAGTGCGGACATAAGTTTGAGGTTATGCAACGTTTAAGCGAGGACCGTTTGAAGACCTGCCCTTCATGTGCAGCGGACGCACTTAAAAAACTAATATCGAAGGTCGATTTTCGGCTCAAAGGGACCGGTTGGTACGAAACGGATTTTAAAAACCAAGGTAAACCCACCTCGGATAAGGATGCGGAAACAGGAGGGGCGGAGGACAACGAAGGCAAAAACGCCAAAAAGGATGAAGGCAAGACGGAGTCGTCTGCAGATGTTAAAAGCCCGGACAAAGACGACTCAAATTCGACACCGACCACGAGGACCGACGACTGACCGTGACGAGTCAAACGCTCGGTTATCTGCGGCTGCACTCGGCAGTTCACATCAAGCGGCCCTCCCTGCGGTCTCACGCCGGTTTCGCCCCATGCTCATGAGAACCCATTACTGCGGCCAACTTGACGAACACCTAGTAGGCGAGGTGTTGACATTGTGCGGTTGGGTCCACAGCCGTCGGGATCACGGCGGAGTCATTTTTATCGACTTAAGGGATCGCGAGGGTATCGCACAGATTGTAATAGATCCGGATACACCGGAAAGTTTTAGGACCGCGGAGCATGTTCGAAGCGAATACGTACTTCGCGGTACTGGGCGAGTGCGTCATCGCCCAGAGGGTACCGTAAATGTGGATATGCCTACTGGAAGAGTGGAAGTTCTGATCGAGAATCTAGAAATTCTAAATGAAGCCAAGACGCCGCCGATTCAACTCGATGATCGCAACGTTCACGAGGACGTTCGGTTGAAATATCGATATATCGATTTGAGATCTGATCGTATGAGGGAAAATCTGCGGTTGCGGGCGAAAGTATCTGGAGAACTTAGGCGGCTTCTCGATCGAGAGGGGTTCCTAGAAATAGAAACACCAATGTTGACCAAGGCTACCCCTGAGGGAGCGAGAGATTACTTGGTACCTAGCCGTACGCATAAGGGAAGATTTTTTGCGCTGCCACAGTCGCCCCAGCTGTTCAAACAACTTTTGATGATGTCCGGTATGGAGCGGTACTACCAGATTGTCCGTTGCTTCCGTGATGAAGATTTGCGTGCCGACCGCCAGCCGGAATTTACCCAACTCGATATTGAGATGTCGTTCATCGACGAGGCAGCAATCACGAGCCTTATGGAATCTGTGGTGAGGGAACTATTCAGGACGGTTTGCAATGTTGATCTCCCAAATCCGTTTCCACGAATGACATTTGAAGAGTCATTGGCGCGTTTTGGAACAGACCGCCCGGATATGCGTAATCCGCTCGAGTTTGTAGAAGTTGGCGACCTCATGCAGGACATCGAGTTCAACGTATTTGCGGCAGCGGCTCAGAGTGACAAGGGCCGTGTAGCCGCTCTGCGGGTGCCAAGAGGTAGTGGGCTGACGCGGAAGCAGATTGACGATTACACCGAAGCGATAAGGGTCCATGGTGCGAAGGGTTTGGCATACATTAAGGTGAACAATTTGACCCTCGGTAAAGACGGTCTGCAATCCCCGATCGTCAAGTTTCTTCCGGATAATGTGGTAAAGGAGTTGATCGCCCGTACATCGGTGGTAGACGGTGATTTGATCTTTTTCGGCGCCGGTCCCAGACGCGTGGTGAACGATTCGTTGAGCGCCCTGCGAGAAAAACTCGGGAGCGACCTTGAGTTGATCGCGGATGCTTGGGCCCCTTTGTGGATAACCGATTTTCCAATGTTTGATTGGAATGAGGATGAGGAGCGTTGGGATTCGCTCCATCATCCCTTCACGGCGCCGATAGAAACCGATTCGCTCGGAACGGCGCCGGGTAAAGCACTGTCACGCGCGTACGATATGGTTCTTAACGGATCGGAGATAGGTGGTGGTTCGATACGTATCCATAATGCCGCGACTCAAAAACAGGTCTTGCGCCTACTCGGACTTAGCGATGGTGAGATAGAGGAAAAATTCGGTTTTTTGATTGAAGCGTTACAGTATGGTTGCCCGCCTCACGGGGGGATTGCGTTTGGTTTGGATCGCATAGTCATGTTGTTGGCCGGCGAACGTTCGATACGTGATGTCATCGCGTTTCCGAAGACGCAGACAGCGAGTTGCCCTTTGACTTCTGCGCCCAGCGTTGTGAGTGAACGCCAACTTCGAGAACTTTCGATAGGCCTCAAGAAACCTATTGTGCCTGCATCCGATTGAACGTTCGGCTAGGCGATACAAATTCGGTATGATTTATTACGATAACACTGATTCGATATCCATGCGGTAGGTTGGAATTAATGAGCGTGAGTTCTGGTTCACTAGATAACCCGGTTGTCACGGCTAAAGCGTTGACAGATGTCCCGCCGGTTCTACGTGAAAGTCTCGAGCGGTCCCAAGTCACTGATTTGCGAAAGGAGATCAAAACTCTGCTCGCGGCTGAGGATGCGGTCATCGTCGCCCATTACTACACCGACCCAGAACTCCAGATATTAGCTGACGAAACTGGCGGATATGTCTCCGATTCTCTTGACATGGCGCGTTTTGGCCATGAACACGACGCGACCACACTAGTAGTCGCGGGGGTCCGTTTTATGGGAGAGACGGCCAAGATTTTAAACCCCGAGAAGCGGGTGCTGATGCCTGATCTCGCCGCTGATTGTTCACTCGACCGTGGTTGCCCAGCCGATGCGTTTAGCGCGTTTTGCGATAGGCATCCGGAGCATACGGTAGTGGTCTACGCTAATACGAGCGCCGCGGTCAAAGCCCGTGCGGACTGGATGGTTACCAGCGGTATAGCGCTGGACGTGGTTCGCCATCTGGCGTCACGCGGGGAGAAAGTCTTGTGGGCGCCGGATCGCTTCCTTGGCGATTACATTCAGAAACAGACCGGTATCGACATGGTGCTTTGGGGAGGGTCATGTATTGTGCACGAGGAATTCAAAGGTCTAGAGCTCGAGAGTCTGCGACGGGAACACCCACGGGCCCGCGTTATTGTGCATCCTGAAGCACCGCCGTCGGTTATAGAACAGGCTGACTATGTGGGCTCAACGTCCGGGTTGATCAATGAGGTACGTTCGTCTGGTGCCACGGAGTTCATCGTCGCTACAGATAAGGGAATTTTCCATAAGATGCGGGAGGCTGCGCCAGGGAAGCAGCTGATCGAATCGCCTACTGCAGGGAATGGTGCCACGTGTCGTAGCTGTGCCGAGTGTCCGTGGATGGCGATGAATGGACTTCGGAAATTGCGGGACGCCTTACGGGCTGGAATTAACGAAATCGCAGTATCCGACAACATTATCGACCGAGCGCGTCGACCGATCGTCCAATTACTCAATTTCGCCGAATCGACCGAGCGCGTGATCTATGGTAACAACGACGCCTAGAAAGAGAGCTAGCCACTGCGACGGAAACGGAGTCAAATGAGGCTATCGTTTAGCCTAGCGATACACTTCAAGAAATCCGTGAAAGCACACGCTGCAACCACGCGTCCGATTTGCGACAATGGGGACCGTAACCTTATCGGGACGCCCCGATGGAGCATAGATGGCCGGACACAGCAAATGGGCCAATATCCGCCACCGTAAGGGTCGCCAGGACACTAAACGCGGCAAGCTTTTTTCCCGCTTAATAAAAGAGGTCACGGTAGCCGCACGTATAGGCGGTGACGATTTGTCAGGGAACCCGCGGCTGCGCTCTGCGGTTGACAATGCGTTCGGTAATAATATGCCCAGAGACACCATCGAACGGGCTATCAACCGCGGCTCTGGCGGTGCCGAGGGAGAAGATTTCCACGAAGTCCGCTACGAAGGTTACGGACCTGGCGGAACTGCCGTTATGGTTGATTGTATGACAGACAATCGGAATCGCACGGTGGCCGAGGTTCGCCATGTGTTTTCGAAGTGCGGCGGGAGTCTCGGCACTGACGGTTCGGTGTCGTATATGTTCACGAAAGTTGGACTCCTGAGTTATTCAAACGATGTCGATCAGGATGTCCTCTTGGAGGCGGCACTGGATAGTGGCGCCACCGACGTCGTTGTTAACGACGATCAGTCAATCGATGTGTTAACTGAACCGGATTCGTTTTCGGACGTCAAAGACGGGATGGTTGCCTCGGAGTATGTGCCCATCGCCGCTGAGATCACTATGCGTGCCGATAACAATAACGATCTCGATAACGATGCTGCCGACAAAATGGTGAGACTACTCGATATGTTGGAGGATTTAGACGACGTGCAACAAGTGTATTCTAATGCCGATATCTCTGACGAAATTCTTACGGCGCTCGGCGACAGAGTCGACATCGGTTAGACGGTGACGATCATTTTAGGTATTGATCCGGGCTCCCGAATAACTGGCTACGGGGTCGTGCGTGCCGAACGGCACCAAGTTTCGTTCGTGAGCTGCGGTAGCATCCGGTTAGGTAAGACGACGCTCGATGACCGACTATTAATGTTGTTCGACGAACTATCGAACGTCATTCAGATACATGAACCGGTTGAAGCAGCTGTGGAGAAAGTTTTCATGCATCGCAATGCAGACTCGGCGATCAAGCTCGGCCAGGCACGCGGCGTCGCAGTTGTTGCCGCACGCCGGGCGGGTCTTACTATCGCTGAATACTCTGCTACTCAAATAAAACGCACCGTGGTTGGCAGGGGACACGCCGACAAAAAGCAGGTCCAATATATGGTTAAATTACTTCTCGGGTTGGAGGAGAGACCCGAACCTGACGCTGCTGACGCCTTGGCCGCCGCGATTTGTCATAGTCATATGCGGGAAGGGTTGGCGAAATTGGCGTTTGCCGGGGGCACGCGGTGATCGGAAGAATATCCGGTCGCCTCATCGAGAAACGACCACCCCAAATCGTTGTTGAGTGTAATGGTGTGGGTTATGAATTAGAGGCACCCATGACAACGATCTGGTTGTTGCCCGAGCTTAACGAGCAAGTCTCGCTGTACACACATTTAGCGGTGCGTGACGACGCACATTTGCTCTACGGTTTTTGGAGCGATGCGGAGAGGGGCCTTTTTAGAAGTCTATTGAAAGTAAATGGCGTTGGTACCAAGATGGCACTTGTGATCCTATCTGGTATGAACGCCGACGCCTTTGCTGCGTGTGTACATGCCGGCGATGCGGCCCGGTTAACGGCGCTACCTGGCGTCGGCAAAAAAACGGCTGAGCGTCTTATCGTAGAGATGCGCGATAGGGTTGATGTTGTACATAACCCAGTTGCTGCCGACGCACGGTCTCGGCCAAGAATCGCCGATCCGGTGTCAGATGCGGTTAGTGGGTTGATCGCTTTGGGATATAAGCCAGCTGAGGCAAGCCGGTTTGTTCACACTCTTGCAACGGACGGGATGAGCAGCGAAGACATCATACGTGACGTCCTCAAGAACCTCGTGGGAGGCTAACGTGACTATCCATGTGCAGGGCAATCGATACGCTTCCGGTTGCTCTTGGTACGCAAAGTAAGCGTATAACATGTCTGATTCCGATCGAATTATTACCGCCGAAGAAACCAGCGAGGATGCGATAGCGGAGCAGTCAATACGTCCGAAACGCCTCACCGATTACGTGGGACAACCCGCGGTCCACGAGCAAATGGAGATTTTCATTGGTGCTGCGCGGAAGCGGAGGGAAGCGCTTGACCACGTTTTAATATTTGGTCCGCCCGGACTTGGCAAGACGACCTTGGCTCATATCGTGGCCAATGAAATGGAGGTGGGTTTGCGCCAGACATCGGGACCCGTACTCGAACGCCCGGGCGATCTCGCCGCGATCCTGACTAACCTTGAGCCACGTGATGTATTGTTCATAGATGAAATTCACCGGTTGAGCCCAGTAGTGGAAGAAATTCTTTATCCAGCGATGGAGGATTATCAACTCGATATTATGATCGGCGAAGGCCCTGCGGCACGGGCGATTAAACTCGATGTCCCCCGGTTTACGCTGATTGGTGCGACTACTCGCGCCGGCCTACTAACTTCGCCTCTACGAGATCGTTTCGGTATCGTACAGCGACTTGATTTTTATTCTGTCGAGGAGCTCACGCAGATCGTGCGTCGCGCGGCGGACATTCTTGATGTTGCGATAGACGGTGGTGGGACGAAGGCAATTGCTGAACGCTCAAGAGGTACGCCACGGATCTCAAACCGTCTATTGAGGCGAGCTCGCGATTACGCAGATGTCAAAGCCGATGGCGCTTTGACTGCGGAGATTGCCACCCGTGCGCTCGATTTGCTCAACGTCGATCAGCACGGCTTTGATGTAATGGATCGCAAGCTATTGTTATCTATTATGCAAAAATTTGATGGTGGTCCAGTAGGTATAGACAGCTTGGCAGCGGCAATTGGCGAGGAACGTGGCACGATCGAAGATGTTTTGGAGCCGTATCTGATTCAACAGGGATTCTTAATGCGTACCTCTCGCGGTCGTATGGCAACGAAATCAGCGTGGCATCATTTCGGATTAGATATGCCTGAATCTCTCCGCCGACCCACGGATTTGTTCTCCCAAGACGGTTAAAAAAACCGTGCTCAAAGCAACACTATGATAAGAGAGCGTTTTGAATGGTCGGTTCGCGTGTACTACGAAGATACAGATGCCGCCGGAATTGTTTATCACGCCAATTATCTCCGTTTTATGGAACGTGCTCGTACAGAGTGGTTGCGTTCGTTAGGGTTCGAGCAAAATTTATTAGTCGAAAATCGTGAGGTGCTTTTTGTCGTTAACCGAACCGACGTGAAATATTTCCGAGGTGCTCGATTGAATGAGGACCTCAAGGTTATAACTCAATTGGTGCGATTACGTGGGGCAAGTATGATGTTCGAACAGTTGATTGAAGACCGCACGGAAAAACCTGTGTGTAGTGGAGGTGTGTCTGTGGCCTGCGTCCATTCACGCTTATTCAAACCATGCCGGATCCCGGTGGACATGCGGAGGGTATTCGAAGGTGGAGGCTGATCTCTCTATCGCGAATTTGATATTAGGGGCGAGTCCGCTAGTTAAGTTCGTCATGTTGGTTTTGCTATTTGCGTCGCTTGCGTCCTGGGCATTGATATTTGGGAAGCGGCGGCAGATGTTGAGGGCTGTAAAGGATTCGAAAGAATTTGAAGACCAATTCTGGTCGACAGAGGATCTTACGACCTTATTCGGCCGCGTATCTGAAGACGCGCGTGAACTCACGGGCATGAAACGCATTTTCTTTTCGGGCTTTGGTGAGTTCGTACGGTTACGAAAGCGTGGGGGGCTGGATTCCACCGATATTCTGGATGGCAGCCAGCGGGCGATGAAAGTTGCCGTAAGCCGCGAGCTGGAGGCACTGGAAGCCAGCCTTCCGACCTTGGCGACCGTGGGGTCAGTTAGTCCTTACATAGGCTTGTTTGGCACCGTCTGGGGCATCATGAACTCATTTCAGGCGCTGGGCAACGTCCACCAAGCAACACTCGCAATGGTTGCACCGGGGATCTCCGAGGCGCTGATTGCGACGGCAATGGGACTATTCGCAGCTATTCCGGCGGTGATCGCATACAACCGTTTCTCGAGCGATATTGATCGTATTCTCGGTCGTTACGATATTTTCCACGAAGAATTTTTGTCAATTCTAAGACGCCAGGTGCACGATTAGAGGAATCACCTGAATGCGACTATCTAGCGAACGTCGGCGCCTGATGTCCGAGATTAACGTCGTACCGTACATCGATGTCATGTTGGTACTGTTGATCATATTTATGATCACCGCGCCACTAATTACGCAGGGGGTCAAGATCGATTTGCCAGAAGCACCGTCAGAGGTTCTTCCGCCCAGTGATGACGAGCTCGTCGTTGTCACTGTCGATGTGCAGGGTCGGGTATTTATTGACTTCGGAGAGGACTCCGATCAGCCAGTGACTGACCAGATATTGGTAACACGTGTCGCTGCGTTGAAAAAATATCGGCCGCAGATCGACGTGGTGGTGGAAGGCGACCGATCAGTAGATTATGGACGTGTCGTTCGGGTCATGACTTTGCTTCAACAAGCCGGCGTTTCCTCCGTTGGCCTAATAACGCAACCCCCCGAGCGGTAAAGCGAAGGCGTTCAGGGATCGGGTGCCATCAGATGTATTCCAGACGGGCTCTCGCAATGTCTCTTGGGTTACACATTGTGTTGATCGGTTTATTTATGCTCAGCTTCGATTTTAGCCCGAGAAAAACTCGCATGGTTCAGCCCAGAAGGATCGTGGAAGCCGTTGTGGTTGATGAGCAGGCGATCGCTACTGAAATACAGCGCTTAAAGGCTGAGGAAGAGGAAGTTCGTCTCCTAGACAAAAGGCGCGTCGAGGAAGCCGAGCGGAAAGCAGCGGCGGCATTGAAGAGACGTGAGGCTGAGGAACGTCGGTTGAGAGAACTAGAAACGGAACGAAAACGTCAGCTGAAGAACCTCGAGTCGGAAAAGGAAAGGCTTAACGAGCAGCTGAGAAAAGAAAAGGATCGGGTCGCCGAACAAAGGCGATTAGTTGAAAACGAGAAGAATCAGGCTGAGGCTGCACGCAAGCGGCGTGAAGAAGAAAGGCTAGAGGCCGAACAAAAACGTCTTGAGCAGGCCTTGAGGGAAGACCTTGCTGCGGAGGAAAAAGCGGTAAGGGAAGCCTCAGATGTCTCCGAAATTGATCGGTATCAGGCGGCGATAAGGGCCCGTATACAGCAATCATTTACCATCTTACCGGGACTCGACGGGCTCTCGTGTATCCTCCGTATAACCTTGATTCCGGGCGGCGAGGTCTTAACGGTGGAAGTCTCACAATCTAGCGGCAATACAACTTTCGACCGGCAAGCCGAGACGGCTGTGCGCAAAGCCGCTCCTCTGCCCGTTCCTTCGGAGCCGCGCTTATTTAATAAAATGAGGACTATCACGTTTGTTTTTGACCCACAGATATAGAATTGTCCGGTTCCTATCAGCCTTAGCAATGCTTGGCGCCGCATTAGCGGCCAGCGCGACGCTATTCGACAATGAGTTAACGATCCGTATCGAACAAGGTATCGAATCGGCGTTACCAATTGCAGTGGTTCCTTTTGCAAAAGGTGCGGGGATAAACATTGAACTCGATGTGGCAGGCGTTATCCGTTCGGATCTTGCGCGTAGCGGAAAATTTCTTCCCATGCCTTCTCAGGACTTGCCATCACGTCCCGCGCGCTTTTCGGATATAAATTTTAAAAATTGGCGTTTATTAGGGATAGAAAACCTCGTGATAGGTAAGGTCTTACCGAATACTAGAGGAGGGTTCACTCTCGAGTTTCGTGTGGTTGACGTTTATAAGGGCAACCAGTTATTTGGTTTTAGGATCCCAACATCCCGGAAAAATATGCGCCTGACGGCGCATCATGTAGCAGACTTGATCTACGAAAAGATACTTAACGAAAAAGGAGCTTTCGCGACGCGTATCGCTTATATCACGGTAGAAAAGACTCCTAGCAAAAAAACGATTTACCGCCTACAGGTGGCTGATGCAGACGGTTACGACCCTCATACTATTCTTGAGTCGTCACAGCCTTTGTTATCGCCAGCGTGGTCCCCGGATGGATCTCTGCTGGCGTACGTGTCATTCGAAGGCCGAAATTCCGCCATCTACCTTCAGAATGTGCGTACCGGCGCGCGTGAGGAAATCGTTGCTGGGGAAGGAATCAACAGTGCGCCGGCGTTTGCACCCGATGGTCGGCGTCTGGCCGTCACCCTTTCTCGGGACGGAAACCCAGAGATCTACCTGTACGAACTCCAAAAGCGGACACTTGAGCGCCTAACCAAGCATCCGGCGATCGATACGGAAGCGAACTGGTCGCCAGATGGTAAAACGATTGTATTTACTTCCGATCGCGGCGGCGGACCCCAGATCTATCGAGTCGGATTGGATGGAGGTACCCCGCGACGGGTTACGTTTAACATGGGGCCTTACAACGCGCGCGCGCGCCATTCACCCGACGGTAAAAAGCTTGCGGTGGTCCACGGTGATGAGAAGGGGTACAACATCGCCGTACTCGAAGTAAAAAATGGTCTGTACGAAATTCTCACCAACGCACGTCTTGACGAGTCGCCGAGTTTCGCACCCAACGGGAGCATGATAATTTATGCGACAATGGGTGCGCGCGGGACGGAATTGGCTGCAGTTTCGACTGATGGTCGGCTGAAACAGCGACTAGCGTTGCAGCACGGTCAAGTACGGGAGCCGGCGTGGGGGCCATTCAGAAAATGAATTTGGGGCCCCATAGAGATAAGAAAATCATGATTAACTCTCTGATTTCAAAAAGGGAAAAGAATATGAAAGAGGATGGCCTCAAACTTGTTCTCTTAACGATTGTTGCGATATTGCTAGCCGGTTGCGGAACTACTGGTGATAAACAGCGGCAACAGACCTCGTCCCGACTCGAAAGCCGAACAGTCAGCCGGGCCCCAGCCAGTGCGCCGGCTGTCAGCCAGGGGCTGGCGGAGGATACGGAATTCTCCGCCGCGGCGCTCGATGACCCCGAAGGTCCGCTTTCCGTCCGTACGGTCTACTTCGATTATGACAGTAGTGCGGTCAGGGAGGAATTTCGCGAGACCGTAACGGCGCATGCCTCGTATCTAGCCGCAAACGCTTCAGCCAGCGTAACCTTGCAAGGGCATGCGGATGAACGTGGTACGCGCGAATATAATCGTGCGTTGGGTGAGGCACGGGCACTGTCGGTTAGAAGTCAGCTAGTTTTGCTCGGGGCAACCGCGGAGCAGATAAAAACTGTCAGTTATGGCGAAGAACGACCTGTGGCCGAGGGACACGATGAAAAGTCCTACGCGGTTAACCGTCGCGTCGAAATCTTGTATTGAACCCTCTCCGTAGATTTAGGAATTTCGTCAGAACGTCCGATTTTCTCTGGAGCGATGGATTGTTGGCTTCGCGCTGGGTTGGCGCGTCGTTGGTTATCGCCGCGTCTTGGTCGAGCCCCTTGGCGGCCCAGGTCCAAGCCCAAGGGAGCCTTTCAAATCGTCTCGATCGTTTGGAAAGAACGGTAGGCAGTCAAGGCTTACTTGAGTTTTTGCAGCGAGTCGAAATCTTACAGGGGGAGCTTAGGAAACTACGCGGCGAAATAGAAAACCAAACGTACGCGCTTGAGCAGTTGCGGAACAGCCAACGTGAAGCGTACGCGGAAACCCATCGTCGTCTAAAGCGCTTGGAAGGGAGAGACATCGAGTTGCAACCAAGAGCCCCAGAAGCCCCACCGGCTGAACCGCCCTTACCGATTTCAACAAGCCCCTCGGAGGAGGCCATCGCCGGTAAGCCCTCGGAACAGACCATACGCGTCGATATACAATCCCCTTTGGGATCCTCGTCGGCCATTAGTCCGGAAGAATCGAATCTGACGTCGCCCAGTGAGCCTGACGCGCCTTCAGGTAGCGCGATGGTAAATCCTGCCGGTGAAAGGGGTATGGAGGGCTCAACGGCGGCTGAGCTTTCGCCGACCGAGAGCATAAATTTGGCGGAACCATCTATTATGCCTTCAGAGGTCACGGAGGATAATGCAGAATCGGAAATGGCCTACCGAGAAGCGTTTAGGATGCTGAAAGCCGGACAATACGACGATTCTATCGTGTCTTTCGACAACTTTTTAAAAACGTATCCCTCGAGCCAGTACGCGGATAACGCGCAGTACTGGTTGGGCGAAACGTACTACGTCATGAGACAATTCGAATTAGCGATAACGCATTACAAGAAACTCGTCAGTGGTTACCCGGAGAGTAAGAAACGTTCACATGCGATGCTTAAGCTCGTGTATTGTTATCAGGAACTTGGTCGGATCGAGCAGGTAACTGAGGTACTAACGGCGCTGAAAGAATTATTCCCAAATTCCCGTGCGTACCGTTTGGCAGAAGAACGCATGCAACATATCGGCACAAACCTTCCCTGACCGTTCAAGCGGCGCGACAGATCGCCTCGATTGATGGATACAACGTCTGACTCCCCTGACCCCGCGCAAAAGATACGCATCACGGAAATATTTCTTTCCATCCAAGGCGAATCGACCAACACCGGCAAACCGACAGTATTCGTGCGCACCACGGGTTGCCCGTTGAGGTGTGTTTATTGCGACACGCAGTATGCATTTTCCGGTGGTACATTAGTACGAATCGACGAGGTCCTAGATCAAGTGGACAAATTCGGGGTGGCTGCAGTAACGGTGACCGGTGGAGAGCCGCTTGCTCAAAAGGAGACTTTGTTGCTACTACGTCATCTCTGCGATCGAAACTTCGAGGTGTCGCTTGAGACTAGTGGCGCGATCGATTTGAGCGAGGTCGATGGGCGCGTCGTAAAAGTCGTTGACGTTAAGACGCCTGGATCTAAAGAAGTCGGGCGCAATCTTTGGTCGAACCTAACGCACCTCGGCGCCCATGACCAGGTGAAATTTGTCATATGTGACCGCGCTGATTATGAATGGAGTCGAGACAAAATAGAGTCTATAGAGGTGGCTTCTAATGTTGAAATACTTTTTTCTCCTAGTTATGAGCAACTGGAACCCCGCGTTTTAGCCGAGTGGATACTCGCAGACGCGCTTGATGTTAGATTTCAAATTCAATTGCATAAATATCTATGGAGCGATGAACCGGGACGCTAAAAAACGGGCGGTCCTCTTGCTGTCGGGCGGGCTCGATTCGGCAACTACGTTGGCGATCATGAAGACACTCGATCGCGAGTGCTACACGTTAAGTATCGACTATGGTCAACGGCATGGGCTAGAGCTTGATGCCGCGAGGAGCATCGCGAGAGCTTTCTCGGTGGTAGATCATCGTGTTGTAAAAATTGACTTTGGGCAACTGGGCGGATCGGCACTGACCGACAGCGAAATTCCGGTACCGACTGCGCCAACCAACGGTATTCCCACCACCTACGTCCCGGCCCGGAATACTGTGATGTTAGCCATCGGTCTCGGTTGGTGCGAAATTCTCAAGGCGCCAGAACTGTATATCGGAGTGAACGCGGTCGATTACTCGGGTTACCCTGATTGTCGGCCCGTATTTATCGAACGATTTGAAAAATTAGCTGCTGTTGCCACTCGAGCTGGGATCGAGGGTCAGGGTGTTTCGATTTGCGCGCCGCTCATTGGAATGAGTAAGTCAGAGATCATCGAAAAAGGGCTCGAATTAGGTATGGATTACGGCCAAACTTTAAGTTGTTATCAACCTGACAAAAATGCCTACGCTTGTGGTTTGTGCGATGCCTGTCGGCTTCGCCGCGACGGCTTTGCAGCTGCTGGTGTCAAAGATCCGACGAATTATGGCTAGTCGGATACTCAGATGGGCGGACCGTCAGGCGCGGTAGAAATTACACTGGGATACAACTTTTTTGGTTTGTGTTTACTAGCGACGGGGACAGTATTTACTACGAGCGGGCGACGGAGTCGCGCGCTTCTTTGAGGCGTTCCGGGGTCCCGACGTCGAACCAAGCTCCTTCATGCACCTCGCCGGAAATTCGACCTTCTCGCGCCCAATCGAACAAAAGAGGCGCCAGGGGAAACCGTTTTTTCGTAATGCCTTTGAATATTTCCGGCGTGTAGACGCCTATGCCGGCGTAGGTGTATGGGTTTGGAGCCCGACGTTCAACACACGAGCCGTTTAGCGAGAAGTCGCCTGCGGGATTGTCGGGCGGGTTAGGGACCAATACTAAATGGGCAAGAGCCCGATTCTTCGGGTAGCCCACGGTAAACGGATGGTCTGTCCATATGTCTGCATTGACGATCAGAAACGGGTCACCACCTAGCAACGATAAAGCCTGCAGAATGCCTCCGCCTGTTTCGAGCGGCAGGTTGGGTTCGCGTGAAAACGTTACGCATAAGCTAGGGAATTGTTTTTCATTGATGTGTTGCTCGATTAGGGAACCCAAGTGTGACACGTTTACGATGATCTCTTTGAACCCAGCGGCGCCGAGCGCTGAGAGATGCCTTTCTATAAGCGTTTGCCCCCCAACATCAATTAATGGTTTCGGCACGCTTTCGGTCAGCGGCGCGAGGCGCTGGCCCCTGCCTGCCGCGAGAATCATTGCTTTCACTGTGTTCAATGCCACTTCGTATCGCCGTCCTATTATACGTCTGGGCCGGTATGGGCAGGGTTTTGTGTTATCGCGACGGGCGATCTGGCATTATTGATAGCATGTCCGTGAGCGCGAACGAGTGATTGTAGAAGCTTCCGCGCTTGTTTTTGTCGGAACGGCATTGCTCGCTCTGGGCGCCGATCGGTTTATTGAAGGTGCTGCCGCAACTGCATCACTCTTAAGGGTGCCGCCGTTTGTGATAGGAGCTGGAGTGGTCGGGTTCGCGACCAGTGCACCGGAAATACTGGTATCCGGAGTGGCGGCAGCCGAGGGAAAACCCCTAGTGGGTATCGCCAACGCGATCGGGTCCAACATCGCCAACATCGGGTTAGTCTTGGGCATGACTGCGATCATCGCTCCTGTTTCGGTTCGCCCGAACGCAGAACAATCTCTGTTCCTAGGTTTCCCGGGTGGCCACATCGCGATGTTAGCGGCTATGTTGTTCGCGACTCTGTTGCTCGCGGACAATGAGCTGACGCGCCGCGACGGAATACTACTCGTGATGGGTATCTCCATTGTTTCTTTTCTTACATACCGTTACGGCATGAGGGAAAGAGGGAGGGGCCTGTCCGTAACGGTCGCTGAAGATTCGATAAAGGGAAAAGACAGATCGACTAGGATGGTCTTTTTCCAACTAATTTTCGGTTTTACGGCATTGCTTTTAGGTTCGAAATTGCTTGTGTCGGGCGCTACCGATATTGCTCGCAGCTTGGGCTTGAGCGACATTGTCATTGGCTTAACTATTTTGGCGGTTGGGACTAGTTTACCGGAGCTTGCGGCTTCGCTAGCGAGTGCGCTCAAGAATAGGCCTGAAATTGCCTTAGGAAACATTATCGGGTCCAATATATTCAACTCGTTGGCAGTGCTAGCCGTGCCGGCGTTGATCAGCCCCGCAACAACATTCGGCCCCGAAATCATGCGGCGAGACGTGCCGTTCATGCTGGCACTGGCGGTGGCGTTGGTACTTATGGCGCGATTGCCAAGGCTGTCTGGCTGTATCAGCAGGACAGAGGGTTTGTTACTGTTCGGCGCTTTCGCGGGTTATCAGTACTTCCTTTTCTGAGGAAACTCTGATTAAGTCGATGCCTAACGGGACGCGTCAGTAAGGGTTTTTGAAAAACCAGCGCGTGAAAGCTCCCTGATTACGGCTTCCCGCTGGAGCGCCTGCCCGTGGACTAATCGAGGAGCGTCGGAGGATGACCATACTTACTGATGAGCAGAGCCTGCATCAGGACGTTGATGCCAAGGGCCTAGCGGAGATGGGAAAGGCCGTTTTAGAAATAGAGGCAAAGGCCTTGACGGGCCTGATAAAGACTATTGATATGTCGTTCGTCCGAGCGGTTCGCTCCATGTTGAATTGTGAAGGACGAGTGATCGTACTGGGCATGGGGAAATCAGGTCACATAGGCGGTAAGGTTGCGGCAACACTTGCCAGTACAGGAACGCCAGCGTTTTTTGTGCATCCCGGCGAAGCTAGTCACGGTGACATGGGTATGATCACGGAACGGGATGTTGTACTGGCTTTCTCTAATTCAGGTGAAACGGAGGAACTAACCGTTCTGTTGCCAGTTATCAAGCGTTTAGGAATACCTCTTGTCGCCGTGACAGGTAGTAGCGACTCCACGCTCGCGATGGCGGCAACGGTGCATGTCTGCGTTGAGGTGAAAGAAGAAGCTTGTCCACTAGGTCTTGCGCCGACATCGAGTACGACCGCAGCCCTCGCGATGGGAGATGCCCTCGCGATCGCGATGCTTCAGACCCGCGGTTTTACCGAGAGGGATTTTGCGCGAGCGCATCCAGGGGGCGTATTGGGCCGTCGTTTGCTCTTGAAAATAGATGACCTTATGCACAAGGGCGACACCATGCCTGTGGTGCACCCTGAGACGAGGTTATCTGACGCCGTAGTTGAGATGAATCGTTCGAGCCTTGGACTAACTGCGGTAATCGATGAGACAGGAAGGGTAGAAGGAATATTTACGGATGGAGACTTGCGCCGGATTTTCGAAAGAAACTACGACGTTCGAGAAGTGCAAATTAAGGACGTGATGACCCGCAATTGCAGAACACTAAGTCGGGGTGCCCTAGCTGCCGAGGCACTACATGTTATGCAAGACCAAAGAATTAACGCGCTGTTGGTGCTTGACGACAAAAAACGTTTAATCGGTGTGCTAAACATGCATGATCTTTTGAGGGCCAGAGTTCTTTGAGTTCGCTAACCGAATCGGAATTCTATACTCGCGCTGCATCAGTCAAGTTGGCGATATTTGACGTAGATGGCGTTATGACAAACGGACAGCTAATTTATGGGGCCGAAAGCGGCGAACACAAGGCCTTTCACGTGCGTGATGGATACGGTTTGGTGATGCTGAAGGCAGTTGGTATAGAGCGAGGAATCATCACTGGGCGGCGTTCCAATATGGTTGATAAACGAATGGCGGAGCTAGGCATCGAACACGTTTATCAGGGTGTAAGCGACAAACGAGTCGCCCTGATTTCAATTCTGGAGGCAACTGATACAGCTCCCGAAAACGTGTGCTATGTAGGCGATGATGAACCCGATGTTCCGGTCATGGAGTTCGTGGGATTGCCAATTGCCGTTGCAGATGCAAGTGCGGATGTCAGGCGGGTTGCGGTTTGGACGACCAGCCATGTTGGAGGTCGGGGTGCCGTGCGTGAGGTGTGCGATCGGCTCTTTGTGGCTAACCAACTACCTAATGGCGGAGTCGCCTAGGGGTAACGTGTGGCTACATGGATAACTACGTTTTTTGCCATTCTCTTCGGCATTTTTAGCTGGTGGGTGTGGCAGAACGTGGATGAGGAACAGGTGACATTCAGCCGACCTGATCCGCATGAACCAGACTATTACATCGAAGATATGACACGCACGACTAAAGGGACAGAGGGAGAGTTGAAGAATATTTTGCGCGCGGAACTGGTCGAACATTTTCCTGAAGATGACTCGACCGAATTGGCGAGCCCGCATCTAGAGATTTACAATGGTCGAGTTGAACCTTGGCACGTTGTAGCAGAGCGCGGTTGGGTAAGTTCTGGGAACGATGTTGTACTGTTGCACGGAGAAGTAGAGATTTGGCGAAACGGAAACCGAGGACGACGGGTCTATCAGGTAATTACTTCAGAGCTGCGCGTGTTACCCAAGGAACAGTATGCGGAAACCAATGACCCGGCCACCCTCATTGCTCCATCCACGGTTACCCATGCAGTTGGCATGCGCGCAAATTTCGCACACGACCGCCTAGAATTACTGGAACAAGTAAGAAGCACCCATGAAGTCAAGCCACAAGGTTAGCCTGCTCATTGTTACGGCACTGTTATTTTGTGGTCGTTGTCTCGCTTTGTCGACAGACTCGCAACAACCAATAGAAATCGAGGCGGATTTTGCGGAACTGGACGATGAAGAAGGAACGACCATCTATATTGGGAAAGTGATCGTGATCCAAGGTTCAATCCACATGACGGGCGATCGTCTAAGGGTTAACTTCACAGAAGAGCGTGATCTAAAGGATGCGTATCTCGAGGGTCAACCGGCTACTTTCAGGCAGACTCCGGACGATTCGATTCACAACATTGAGGGTGAGGCGCTGTTTATCGAATACCATCCATTGCAAAGCTTTCTTTATCTGATCGAGAAAGCGAAGGTTACCCAGGGCGAGCGCCTATTTGAAGGACACCGGATCAACTATGACACTGGAAACAGCATAATTACGGCGCGTTCTTCCCGAGCGGGAATGGCGGATAAGGATGAGCAGCCGAAAGCTACGAGTGGCCGCGTACGTATAATTATTCCTCCTAAAGAGAAAAGGGAGTAACAGGCTTTACGCTGCTTCGGGTCTTTCCGACGTGCGGAAGACACAAAGGACATGACTCTCGATCCGCGACGATTTTAGTAAAAATAACCCATTGCAAAGGAAGGTGAGATTCGAGCAACACCGTAAAAATGTGGGGGCGAACGGAATGGTCTTCCGACCCGTTTTCGGGCTTCACTATTGGGCATAATCCAAATAAGGCAGAGAAAATTAGATCAAAATGAGTGTTTTATCAGTCCGACATTTAGCTAAAACTTATCGGTCACGTCGGGTCGTAAAAGATGTTTCCTTGTCGGTACATAGCGGTGAGGTGATCGGACTGTTGGGGCCAAATGGCGCTGGAAAGACGACTAGTTTCTACATGATAGTAGGGTTAGTCGTAAGCGAAGGTGGCTCGATTCATCTAGATAACGATGAGTTAACTCGTCTCCCTATGGACGTCCGGGCCCGGATGGGTTTGGGTTATCTCCCACAAGAAGCGTCGGTATTTCGAAAATTAACTGTCGAGCAAAACATTTTAGGCGTGCTCGAAATCGTTCCGAATTTAGATGTGCATCAACGGCGTCGAAGGCTCGATGCTTTGTTGCGGGAATTTCATATCGAACATATCAGAAATAACCTCGGCATGTCCTTGTCCGGTGGCGAACGTCGCAGAGTAGAAATCGCTCGGGCTTTGGCGACAGAGCCACAATTCATTCTCCTCGACGAACCTTTTGCGGGCGTCGACCCGATCTCCGTTGGAGACATCCAGCGAATCATTGACCATTTAAAACAAATTGGCATAGGAGTTTTGATTACCGACCATAACGTGCAGGAGACACTGCGGATTTGCGACCGGGCGTATATCGTCAATGAAGGTAGTATCATCGCGGAGGGCGATGCCGACGCGATTTTACAAAACGATAAAGTGCGAGAGGTGTATCTCGGCGATAATTTCAAGCTCTGAAGTTTCTACTTCTGGCGAAAGGAGCGCCCCTCACTAGGCTTTGGTTGCTGCGGTACGCCTCATCGTGAGTCCAACGTCATGCCCGGTACGCTACAATGTTTACCTAGGAACGTGGCGTGCTTGCCAAACGAAACCATGAAACAAACTTTGCAGCTCAAGTCGAGTCAGCGGATGGCGCAGACTCAGAACCCGAAGCTGCAGCAGAGGGCCCGTCTGTTGGGGCTATCCTCGATCGATTTACTATCCGAGATTCAAGAAGTTTTAGCATCAAACATGATGTTGGAGCCTCATGGCGATGAAGCCGATGATACCCCATCCGGTATTGATGGGACGGGTCCCGATAGCGCGGAGCGACGGAAAGTGTACGAGGAGAACTCTGGGGATTCCGAAGGGCCTAAGAAATCACAAGGCGGATTTCATAATGTACCTGAAAAACTACCGGTTCAGACTAAGCGGGAAGATATGTATGACAGGTCGGTAGGCAAGACAGGATTGTCGCAGCTAGGGGTGTCGGAGGCGGAATTCGAACGGGTCGCTGTTGAGAGACAGTCCTTGGCGCAGCATTTGTTTGCGCAACTC
>Ga0310342_100000506_pt1 | contig 21938 bp, 17 predicted proteins | sample S15DNA20500_MG_FD_206155 | JGI IMG/M metagenome (GOLD analysis project Ga0310342, IMG submission 206155) | Marine microbial communities from station ALOHA, North Pacific Subtropical Gyre - S1503-DNA-20-500_MG | ecosystem: Environmental > Aquatic > Marine > Oceanic | place: Pacific Ocean: North...
TGATTGGGCGCCTGTAGCCGCTGAACGTTTCGGTCCAGATTAACCGAGGTCCGGATGAAGTAAAGAGCCCCGGTCCGAAATCAATGAACCCGCTCTTTTTAATGAGGTGACCATCGTGAAGCTTCCCGTTCTCCTGCTTTCGGCAATGGTATTCGCCGTCGTGATTCCTGCTGGCGGCACCGGCAAGGCCGACAGGATCTACGAGGTCCCGAAGGTCGAGGATTTTGAAATCACCGGCAGCGGCGGCGCCGCCGCCTGGGCGAAGGCGGCCTGGGGAGATATGAAGAGGGAGGGAAAAGACGGGCTCACGTATTTTTCGCGTTTCAAGGCGGTCTATTCCTCCAAGGGACTCTATTTCTTCATGTCAGGGAGTGACGAGCTGCTGTCCGCCACGATGCAGAAAGATTTTATGGACCTCTTTCTCGAGGATGTCTTCGAGGTCTTTTTGTGGCCCGATGAGAGCCGCCCGCTTTATTTCGAATATGAGATCTCCCCCCTGAACCGTGAGCTACCCCTCCTGGTGACGAACATCTCCAATCGCATCATGGGTTGGCTCCCCTGGCATTATTCCGGTGATCGCAAGGTTCGCAAGAAGACCGGAGTCATCGGCAACAAGCTGGAGCCGGGCGCCGCGATCAAGGGGTGGAGCGCGGAGTTTTTCATCCCCTTCAAGCTGCTGGAGCCCCTGCTGAACTCGGTGCCGAAGAAGGGGGATCGCTGGCGGGCGAATTTCTACCGGGTCGATTACGACGGGGGCAAGACGACGAAATGGGAATGGTCGTCTGTGAGCGGGGATTTTCACAGGCCCCGGGACTTTGGAACCCTGCTGTTTCGCTGACCGGAGCGCTCGCCGCTGGATGGAAAAAGCCCCGGTCTCCGGGGGGGAGGCCGGGGCCTGAATTTGTCCGGTTCAGCTCAGATAAACATCTTGGTCACGGGTTCGTCAGAGTCGGCCATCTTGATGGCTCGCCCGATGGCCAGCTTGTTCTCCTTCACCGGGTTGATCCGCAGCATGGAGAGCAGCGTTGCGTAGAGCTCGCCGATGTAGACCGGGCGGTTTTTAACCTCCTGTCCATCAGCGCTTGACGACCCGATGACTGTTCCTCCCTTGACGCCGCCGCCGGCGACCAGCGCGCTGAAGCAGCGGGGGAAGTGGTCTCGCCCGTTGTTGCGGTTGATCTTCGGCGTCCTTCCGAACTCTCCCATGCAGACGATCAGGGTCGAGTCGAGCAGGCCCTTGGAGCGCAGCGCCCTCATGAGCCCGCTGATGGCGGGGTCGAGGATCGCGCCGCGCCCGCTGACGGCGTTGAAGTTGTTGGTGTGGGTGTCCCAGCCGCCGAGGTTCATCTCGACGAAGGGAACGCCCTTTTCCACCAGGCGCGCGGCCATCAGGGCCTGGAGGCCGAAATTGTTCAGGCCGAAGCCTTTTCGCACCGCCTCGGGCTCATTGCGCACGTTGAAAACCTTGGCGCTGGGGGAGTCGAGGAGGCTGAGTGCCTTCTTGCGCACGGTCCTGTGGCCGGCGAGGAATTCACCGCGTTTTGACGACAGGTATTTATTGTCGAGCATGCCGAGCAATCCCAGGCGGGAATTGAAACGGCTCTTGTCCACGTCGCCGGGATATTGCAGATAGGGCACCGGGCGGGAGGGATTGTCGACCTGGAAGGGTCCGTAGCGCACTCCCAGGTAGCCCGGCCCGTAGGAGCCGCCGCCGATGGAGACGAAGTGGGGAAGCTCCGAGTCATCTTTCCCCAGCTCCTTGGCAACGAGGGCGCCAAAGGACGGGTGGGTGATCGCGCCGGTCATCCTGTAGCCGGTGTGCATGAGGTAGCTGCCGCGGGAGTGATCTCCCTCCGGCGAGGTCAGGCTCCGAACGAGGCAGACGTCTTTTGTCTCCTTGGCGATCTCGGGGTAATGCTGCGCGATCTGGAAGCCACCCGCCGTATCGATCCCCTTGGTCTCGCCGCCGTTTCGATGGTCGGGTTTCGGATCCCAGGTATCGAGCTGGCTGGGGCCGCCGCCGAGCCAGACCAGGATGCAATTCTTGGCCTTGCCCTTCTGCCAGGGCGGGATCCCTCCGACAACGGTTTTGCCGCGGTTGTCCTGGGCCTGCAGCGCGGTGGCCGATCCTCCAGAGGCCCAGCCGAGCACCATCGAGCAGCCGAGGCCGCCGACTCCGACCCTGAGGAATTCACGGCGGTTCTGCGAAAAGAGATTGTTCTGCATGAGTGCTTCCGTGTCAGTAGGTTTCATTCTCGTTCCTTTCAAGCCCCGCGGTTCATGCGCGGCCGTAGTTTCCCTCTTTTTCCGCCCCTTAACTCGAATGCAGGAACTCCGCTGAGTTCAACAGCGCCCAGTGAATGTCCGCGAGCGCCGATTGGCGCTTGGCATCGTCCCTCGCGCTCATCGCGTGGCGGCCGAAGGCGCTTCTCTCAGCGGCCGAAGGCAGACGGCCAAGGGTCACGAGGAAGAGCTGATCGACATGCCTGCTCGGCACGATTCCGTGCAGGACCACATCCAGGTTTCCAGGATACTTTTTCTGATAGCTGGCGTGGTAGGGCCGCGAGGCCGGCGCCTTGCTGGAGGTGAACTCTCCGTTGAAGAGGAGCAGCACCTGCAGCACGGTTCCCTGGAACTCCGTCCGCTTCTCGGTTTCATCGACCCCGAAGCGCCTGACGAATTCGCGTTCCGCTTTCTGGACGTAGCTCTTTACCTGGCGGGCGTTGTTTTCCGGATGCGGGTCTTCCATCCCGGTCGCCCTGAGCACGGAGCGCACCAGCACCTCCGGTTCGAGCGGGCGGATGGGAATGGTGGTGAAGAGGTCGTGCTCCTCGCCGGGGACGATACCGCCGGGAACGCCCTGGACGGCCTGCTGGCGGTAGGCTCCGGTCAGGACGATGATCTTCTGCAACCGTTTGAGATCATAGCCGCTGTCTACGAAGTCCCTGGTCAGGTAATCGAGGACGGCGGGAAGGATGATCTTGGAGTCCTCCGAAAAATCGTCGATCGGATTGACGAAGCCCTTGCCCAGGAAGCGGGCCCAGACCCGGTTCACGAGGCTGCGGGCGAAGTACTTGTTCTTTTCCGAGGTGAGCCATTTGACCAGGTTCTTACGCCGGCTGGAGGCCCCGTAATTGGTCACCTTCGCCCCCTTGCGGGCCATCATCATCTTCGATTCCGTTTTTTTCTTGTCGAGCTTGCTGGCCCCGGTCTTCGGTTTCGCAATGGGATCGAGGGGACTGTAATTCTCCGGCCTGTCGTAGCGTACGCCGAAATACATCGGCGGGATTTTCATGGGGCGGTGGCCTTTTTTCATCGGCGGCATGGTGATCTCGCCGCTGGAGCGTGAGCGGATCCCGTACCTGCGGGAATTGCCGCCGGCCCGGTCATAGTCCCTGTAGCGCTGGGTGCGTGCGAAGAAAGCCGCGAAGCCGAAGAATTCCTCGCGCTTGACGTCCGCGTAGGGGTGGTCATGACATTGAGCGCATTCGATCCGCGTGCCGAGGAATACGCGCGCGACCTTGCCGGCCATGTCCTCGGGCTTGGCCTCGTAGCGCAGGTAGAAGTTGACGGCCGGATCGTTCTCGGGAAGCCCGGCGCTCAGGAGTACCTCGCGGGCGAGCTTATTGTAGGGCGTGTTGGCCAGGAAGTTTTTTCGCAGCCAGGTGCGGAAGCTGCCGCGATCGAGTCCATCGGTATTGCCCTTGCGTCCGATGAGGGTATGTTCCCAGATCTCCGCCTGGAATTCCGCATGATCGGGGGTCTGGAGAAACCAGTCCGACCACTTGCCGACCTTGTTTCGTGCGCGGTCGTTGAGGAATTGATCGAGCTCGTCAGGGTAGGGAATGACCCCGCGCAGGTCGATGGACAGGCGCCTGAAGAAAGCGCTTTCAGAGGCTCTCGGGGCTGCGTTGGTGAACGCCCCGCTCCAGACCTCGTGCAGCAGACGGTTGATCTCGGCCGCGGCCTGCTCCGGTTCAGGCGGCTTGGGCGTCGCCTGGGAAACGGTTCCGGAGAGCAGCCCGAAAAAAACGACCAGAATTCCGGCAAGTTTGGTTTTTGAGGTCCTGTTCATCGCTCTTTCGGTAGATCTGAGTGTATTCAGGCTTTGCACTACGCTTCAAGTTACCTATTATAGTTTGTTGTATTCAGTTACATCCAAGTCTTTTCAGGACTTCTGTACAGTCCCACGGCTTTTTCCACCCGGAAAGCGGCTTCTACGGTGCTGATATGAGGCTCGGTTCGATTCGATTAAAATCACTTAATTGCCTGTCGCTTCTTGTCTTGTCGCAGGTTTTCTGGGCTCTTCCCCTGGCATCTCAGGTTCCGACCCGCCCTCTCGGGGCGCCAGCCGGGGCCATCATCAGCCCCAAGACTTCGGGGACTGGAAAAGAGTCGAGCTATCTCGAGTGGGCTCCCAAGCTCAATGCCGCCTTCCGTGATTTCCGGAGAGGACGCAGGACCGCGCCGAGCAAGGTCTTCGCCGACTTCCTGCGCACCGAGAAGAAAAACCCGATCCCCCGCAAGTTTCTTTCTGAGATCCTGATCTCCCAGGGCAAGCTGGAGGAGGCGCGCTCGGTTCTCGGCTCCACTCTTCGAGCTAAGCGCGCTGATGAGATCGAGCCGGTACCGCTGACGGATTGGCATATCCTGGCACCGTTCAAATACGAAGGAAAGAAGAGCTTCGACGCCGAGCTGAAACCCGAAAAGGAAGGGTTCAATACGGCCGCGAAATACACAGGGGATGGAAGGGTCTGCCGCTGGAAGATGGCCAAGGGCCCGCGCGTCGATTTCCGGACGGTGCTCGAGATTGAGGGCGCGGGTATCGGCTACGGCCATTGCCAGTTCCTGTCCCGCAAGGCGGGCTGGGTTCGTTTCGGCATCGGCTCCGGTGATGGAATCAAGCTCTGGCTCAATAACGAGCTGATCCACTCGAACTTTACCCGCCGGGATATCGGTGAGGACCAGGACGAGGTCTACGCCTGGGTCAAGCGCGGCAGGAACACCCTGCGGATCAAGGAGAACTCGACCGGGGATGAGTTCAGGTTCTATATCCAGATCTACGATGAGCTGGACCTTCCCTCCTCGAAATTCCTCGACAGGGCCCTGGCCGGCTACAAGGAACTCGACCGCGCCCGCTTCGAGGATGCGCTGAAGTCCTTCATGGAAGCCGAGGCGGAGCGCCCCGGGGTCCCCGAGGTTGCGGTCGGCATCGCGGAGGCGATGCTGCGCCAGGACAATCTGGTCGCCGCCCGCGGCTGGGTCAACCGGGCTCTCCTGGAACGTGCGAATTCCGTCAGGGGACTCATGGTCTACGGCGAGACAATGCTCCGTCTGCGCCAGCCGCTGAAGGCTTTCGACGCGTTCAGGGCCGCCTACCGAGCCAGCGAGTATTCCGATGAGAAGGTCTTCCAACTCTGGGTCGATAGCGCGGCGCGGTCAAGGTGGAGTCTCCAGAATGGCCTGGCGCTGCTTGACAAAGCCCGTGGACTTCGCAAGGCGAAGCGGAAGACCGAGGCCGCCGCGGCGCTGGCGCAGGCGAGCTCTCTCCTGGAGCGAACCTTTGTCGGCCTCGCCGACCTGAGCGTCTACCATCGCGAGGGTGGGGATCGCAAGCAGGCGGTCAGCTACGGGACCCAGGCGCTGGCGAAGCTGAGTCCCCAGCAGATAGCGCTGAATTGTTCGGCCGAGTGGCTCCTGAACCTGGTAAAAGATCTCCGCCAGACCCGTCCCCAGGACCAGGCCGCGAGGGAGCGTATTCTCATGCTCGTCCAGCAGGTCGACCCCACCCGTTCCGACCTGATCCGGGAGCTACTGGCGGTGAAGCCTGCCGCCGGGAAGTCGGCGATCTCGAAGAAGATCGAAGCGCTCCTGAAAAAACGCCCGGAATCGGCGCTCTACAAGGAATACACCAGCCGCCTCTATTCAGCCGGTGACTACGAGCGCTGCGCGGAGATCTGCAAGGAAGGCCTGGCTGCCGGTATCGTCTCCCGCACCTTGCGCCTGCGCCAGGCCAACGCGCTCATGAAGGTGAAGCGTTACGAGGAGGCCGAGGGGCTCTTCAAGGGGCTGCTCGAGGAGAAGGACTACGTGAAGCGGGCGAACGAGGGGCTTGCGAAGCTCGCCAGGCTCATCAAGCCCGAGAGTTGATCCTGTCCTCGGCCGCGCGGCTCAGGGGATCTCGCTTCCATGCGGGTCGAGGTCCGGGTTGCCCAGCAATTTCTCCAGCTCTTTCACCAGGGCGGGTTGCAGATGGTGTTCGATGTGATCCGCCGCATCGTGCACGTGGTCGGATGCCGCGCCCATCTCGTGGATCATGTAGCTCTCCCAGAGACGGTGCCCCCGGATGATTCCGCCGACCTTTTCGCTTCCCTCCTCGGTCAGCAGGATGCCCTCACTCTCAACCGTCAGCTCGCCGCGAATCCTGCAGCGCCGAAGCGCCGCGGCGAGTTTTTCCGGAGGATAGCCGAGGCGCGCCGCGGCTTCTTCCAGGGTGACGGCTTCCGCTCGAGGGGTTCCGCCCAGGCGATAGACGGAGCCCAGCAGGTTCTCCTCGAGGATTCTTGATTCGAGCGCCCTCTTTCTCAGCGCCTGAGCCAGCAGTCCCTGCTCGGGGCTGAAAACCAGGGCGAGCAGGAACTGCAGGCCCGCAACGACGGCGACGGTCGGGGCCCTGGCGGTCTCGAAGTTGACTGCCTCGAGCAGGATCGTCATCCAGGAGCCGAGGAACGCCGCGCTGAGGCCGAAGAGGGCGGAGAGGATGAGGACCCTGTTGAATCGGTAGCTCAAAAGTTGGGCGGTGGCGGCGGGAATGATCAGCAGGGCGATCACGAGGATGGCGCCGACTGCCTCGAAGGCGACCACTATCGCCAGCACCAGCAGGCTTGTCAGCAGCAAGTTGACCAGTCCGACAGGCAGGCCGAGCGTACCGGAGAGCTGACGATCGAAGCTGGTGATGAGGATCTCCTTGTAGAAGCCGAGGAAGAAGAGGATCACGAGGATGGAGCAAAGGAGGGTCGGCATCACCTGGCTGAATTCACCGATGACCTCGAGGGAACCGTAAAATACGCAGTCCTGGTCGAAATGCGCGTCTCTGGCCGCCAGCCTGATGAGGATGACCCCGATGGCGAAGAAGGCCGGGAAGACCGCGCCGAGGGCTGTGTCCGGCTTGATGCGGGAATGCCTGTGCAGCGCCTCGATGAGCATCGTCGAGGCGAGGCCGGCTACGAGCGCCCCGGCGAGGATAAAGAGCATTGTCGCCGAGGTACCGAAGACGTGTTCTTCCTCATTGCGATCGAGCACGATCCCGGCCAGCAGCAGGCCACCCGCGATACCGGGAAGGACACTGTGGCTGACCGCGTCGCCGAGCAGGGCCGTGTGGCGCACCAGGAAGACGGCTCCGAGGAGCCCGCAGCTCATTCCCACAAGCAGCGCCATCAGCAGCGGCCAGGTGTCGATGTCCCAGTCAAACCAGAGCTCCGCGGCGGTCATCGAGTTTCTCCTTCCCCGCTCCCCGGCGGAATCGCCTTGCCGTGCGGGTCCGTTTCGGGATTGTCGAGAAGCTCCTCCAACTCCCGGACGGTTTCGGCATCCAGGAAGTGTTCGATCTCTTCGGCTCCCGCGTGTACGTGGTCGGGCGCCAGGGAGGCTTCCCGCTGCAGGAAGATCTCCCACAGGCGGTGTCCGCGCATCAGCGTGCGCGCCCTCTCCTGCCCCAGCGAGGTGAGAATAAGGCGGTCGTTTTCTAATCGTCCCCAGCCGGATCCATTCATGTGCCGGGCAAGCAGCCTGGTGGCCGAGGGCTCCTCGCCGCGTTCGTTCGCCAGGTCACCGATTGGGATGGCGAGGAGCTCGCCGCCGCGCTCACCGATTCGCCAGGCCGAGGTCAGCAGGTTCTCTCGCAGGGTTTTGAGGGCCAGCTTTCTGTGAGAGAGGTAGCGACCGAGAATGCCATGGTGGGGCGCACCCAGGAAGGCTCCCATCAGGCCGAGGAAGGACAGGCAGACGATTGCCGGCCCCACGCCGATCCCGAATACGAAATCCAGGTAGACCCCGCCGAAGCCTGCCAGCGCCCCCAGGGCGGCCGACAGCAGGACCATTCGCTTGAGCTTGTCGGTCAGCAGGTAGGCCGTCGCGGGAGGAATGACCAGGAGGGCGGCCACGAGGATGACCCCGAGTATTTTCAGGCTGACGACGATGACCAGGGTCAGCAGGATCAGCAGCAGGTTGTCGAAGAGGTTGCGAGGGAGGCCGATGGAATCCGCAAAGGATGGATCGAAGATCGAGGCGGACACCTCCTTGAAGAACAGGCCCAGTACCGCCCCGATGACGACGGCTGCAGAGGCGAGAAAGACCAGGTCAATCACCTGGATGATGGCGGGATTGCCGAAGAGGTAGTGATTCAGCCCGGAGGCCTGGCTGCTGAGCTCGGGGCCGGCACGGGTGATCCAGCTCAGCAGCCAGATGCCGACAGCGTAGAACAGGCTCAGGGTTATACCGAGGCTGGCGTCCTCCTTGATCCGCGAGTGAGAGCTGATGGCGCGGGTGAGGAGGGCGGCGAGGAGCCCGGCCGCGAGCGAGCCCAGCAGCAGCGCCGGGGTGCTCTTGCTGCCGGCGATGATGAAACCGGCCGCCACGCCGGGAAGCACCGCGTGGCCCAGCATATCGGCGAACAGCGACATGCGCCGCAAGGTGATGAAGCTGCCGAGAACTCCACAGGTCAGGCCGGCGAGACAGGCTCCGAGCACCGCGTTGATGGTCGCCTGAGCGGCATCCCCGTGCCCCAGGAGGCTTGAGAAAAATTCTCCTGTGAGTTCAACAAAGCTCATTTCTTGCCGCTCTTGGACTGCCGGATCGCCTCGCCCGCCTGTGAGAGGACTGTCAGGTGCCCGCCGTAGGTCTTGCGCAGGAGGTCCTCGGTAAAGACCTCTCCTGTAGGTCCGAAGGCGACCAGCCGGCGGTTCAGCAGCAGCAGGTGGTCGAAATATTCCGATGCCGTCTGCAGGTCGTGATGGACGACCAGCAGGGTCCTTTTTTCCGAGCGCATCTGCTCCAGCAGCTTGACGATGGTTTTTTCGGTCGTTGCGTCGACTCCGGCGAAGGGTTCATCCATGAGGTAGACCCTGCTCTCCTGGGCCAGCGCCCTGGCCAGGAAGATTCTCTGCTGCTGTCCGCCGGAGAGGTTGGAGATCTGGCGGTCGGCGAAAGCCGTCATGCCTACCTTCTCGAGGGCCTGAGCGGCGATTTCCCTGTCGGCCGCCGCGGGCCGGCGAAGGAGGCCGAGATGCCCGTACCTTCCCATGAGCACGAGGTCGCTGACCGTGATCGGGAAGTCCCAGTCGACCTCCTCACGCTGGGGGATGTAGCCCACGGTGGCTCTCTGCCGCTCGATGGGTTCACCGTATATTTTTACCCATCCCGAGGACAGGTCGAGCAGCCCCATGACGGATTTCAGCAGGGTCGATTTTCCCGCTCCGTTGGGGCCGATGATCCCGACCAGGGCGCCCTCGGGAATCTCGATGTCGATATTCCAGAGTACGGGCTTCTGGTCGTAGGAGACCGTCAGGTCGTGGATCTCAATTGGCGGCGCGGTCATTGATCTTCACCCTTGTCGCCGCCGAGGGCCGTGAGAATTGTTTCGAGGTTGAAGCGGAACATCCCGAGGAAGGATTCCGCCTGCGAGCCCGGCTTTCCGAGCGCGTCACTGTAGAGCTCGTGCTCGAATATTTCGCAGCCCGCCTCCTGGGCGACCTTTTCTACCGCATCGCGCGGTACCGATGTTTCGGCGAAGATGACGGAGATGGAGTTTACCCTGATGTACTTCACCGCCGCCCGGATGTTCTGGAGCCCCGGCTTGGTCTCCGTGCTGATACCCTGCAGCCCCTTGACCTCGAAGCCGTAGGCGCGGGCGAAATAATTGTAGGCATCGTGGCTGGTGACGACCTTGCGCTTTTTGGCTGGCAGCTGCTTGATCCTGGCGAGGGCCCATTGGTGGGTTTCTTCGAGCTTCGCGAGGTAGGCCTTCGTGGCCGCGGCGTAGCTCTCGGCATGGGCGGGATCCGCGTCCTGCAGGGCCTTTCCCGCCTCGGCGGCCGCGACCTTCCAGAGCTGCAGGTCAAACCAGAGGTGAGGGTCCGGATAGGCCCCGAACAATTCATTCCTGATGAGCTTTTCTTTGTCGATGACATCGGCGACAGCGGATATGTGCTGGCCCTCGCGGGGTGAGTCCTTGATGCGGGCCAGCAGGTCGCCCATCTTGCCTTCGAGATGGACCCCGTGGTAGAGGACGAGGTCCGCGTTGTTGAGGCGTTTCTGGTCGGCGCGCGTCGCCAGGTAGAGGTGGGGGTCAACGCCCGGCCCACAGAGGCCCGTGACCTCGACGTGTTCGCCTCCGATGATCCGAGCGGCATCCGTGATCATGCCGGTGGTGCAGACCACGCTGAGCTTGCCGCCGGATGTGGATTTTTCAGAGGGGGAGCAGGAGACCAGGAGTGGCAGGACCAGGAGCAAGAGGGCCGGGAGAGTTCGAGTTTGCACGTGCTTGTCCTTGTAGCTTTGTTTGATGGGGTTTGTTTCCAGAAGGCCCGCGGCCGCGGGATGGCCGCAAAGGCACCAACTGATAGTAGCAAATTTTATTACCCTAGGGTAATAAAGATGGCCCAAAAGAGAAAACAGGCCACGCGAGACCGTCTTCGCAAAGGAATCAGAGGAGAACCAGGCGGCCCTTCTCCGAGCAGCGGTTGTAGATTTTTTCCGCCCGCAGAGTGAAGAGGGAGATGGTCTCCTGGGGGCAGCTCAGCCGGCTGAGAAAGAGCTTCCATTCCATCGCTTTCTGCCCGTTGCCGGTGAATTTGTAGAAGGCGTTGAGCTGCGCGGCGGCGCTGGCCTGGTTCAGGATCTTCTGGAGGGTCTGGGCGGCCAGGCTGGCGTTTTCCAGGTGGGCTTCCGCTTCCTCGGTAACGCCGCCCTGGGCTTCGCATGCAGCCAGCCCGAGATAGTAAACGACGAGCAGCTCGGCCTTGTTCATGGGCTTGTCGTTGAGCAGAGATTGGTAGATCGACCTGGCACGGTCCACCTCGCCGGTATGGAGCCTGAGCATCGCCTCGGAGTTGCGCCGCAATTCCAGCACGTAGCGGATCTCCGGATACTCATCGAGAATCTTGGGGTCCAGCGGCGGCAGAGAAAACTCCGCCATGGGGCAGTCTGATGAGACGGGTCTCTCCAGCAGCGCGTTGTTGAATGAATAGATCTCGAGGACGAACTGCCGCACGAGGTTGGGGATGCTCTTGGGAGACTCTGAGATCAACGCCTGGGCGTGATCGAAATGTTTCCAGGCCTCGGCGAAGCGCATCTGCAGTGAGCGGATTCGTCCGCGCATCGTCTCGGCATGGAAATGTCTTACGCCCTCGAGTTCCCTGTAGGAAGTATCGAGGTCGGCCCTGCGAAAGAACTTCTTGAGCCAGTTCTCAGGCAGCGGAGAAGGTCTGTTGGTGATCTCTTGAGGGGACATCTGCGCTCCAGCCGATGATTCGGCGTTCAATCAGGTCCCGTATCGTACGGATCGAGGAATCTGATGTCCATCCCGTTATGCCCTCTGGGGGTACCTAACTCTTTTGCCGATAATATGTTCAGTGTTTTCGGAAGGTCTTCAGTCAGACAGGTAGGAACCGCACCCGGCTTCACAGGACAGGTTGGGAAGCGTCAGGTCGGGGGCGCAGTGCTGGTTGAAGGGCCCTGGGGAGGGAGGGCTCGCGCCGCCGCCAAAGAGCCAGCTGTTGAGATAGATGATATCCGAGAGGTCTACCCTGCCGTTATCGTCCACATCTGCCTGGTTCAGGCAGGGAGGTTCCTGCCCGCCTGCGAAGAGATAGAGGCACAGGAAGCTCGTATCGCTGATGTTGACCCTGCCGTCGTTGTTCGAATCGCCCCGGCCGAGAATCTCCTCGAGGTCCACGTCGATCGGGAACCTCAAATTCCCGATGCGCGCCTCTAAATCGATGGAGGAGGTGATGCAGAGCACCAGGACGAGAGTAAGGGGCCACGTATTTTTCATAGGTCTTCCTTGCGGCGGAGGGCGGTGTTTCAGGGTTTTTTCCCCGTGGTAAAGGGGGCAATTTCCGTGCCCGCCGCCGGGTTCCGGGGCCTTGGCCGCAAGTCATTCAGGGGGGGAGAATTGCGTCGGTGCGCCGGTTCAGCCCGAGGTGCCGATAATGTGCCGAGTGCCGCTGAGGGGCGCCAGGGGGGCGACATTTTTGTCACCATCGAGGCGATTTCCGGTCCGTTTCAGGGCTCCCGGGGGCCCTGAAAAAACTACTGAATTGGCAGGTGGAAGTATTGGAATAGGCATCTGAATTGGGTTAACCTTCGGGCGTTCCGGTGGCGCCTCTCGATCGGGGCGTACTCGTGAGGTGCCGGGGATATGATCTTTCGTAGATCTTTGTCGCAGAACGAGTTCAGTACGCTCGGAAATTGGCGAAAACCCATGTGTTTTTCAGGAATCCTCCTATCTTTCATTTGAGGAAACGAAGGAGAAGCCCGGCTCATCGAGCCGGGCGCAGATGTCCGAGATGATGACCAGCGAGCATGGCAGCGATTCGCAGGGGCAGGGCGGTTTTACTGTCGAAGATCTGTTGCGGTCGAAGAAAGCGCAGGTTTTCTGCGATGCGGATATTAAAGGGCTGCTCACGGTTGACAGCACGGCGACCGCGGGCGATGTCCTTGGTCGGTTGAATGATTCGAACTCCGGGGGGGCCGCGCTGATTGTCTCGCCAGAGGACGGGAGCCGGCTCATCGGCATCGTTACCGAGAGAGATTATCTCTATAAGCTGGAGGCCCTCGAAGGCGGGCTCGACAGCCCCATCGAAGAGATTATGACTTCCTCACCGATCACCCTGGCCTCGGATGAGACCCTCGATAAAGCTGTCCGGTTGATGACCGAGGGAGGGTACCGGCATCTTCCCATCGTCGATGCCTCCGGGAAGCTTGTGGGGATAGTATCCACGCAGGATCTCATCGGCTACCTGGCGGAATATTTTCCGATGGAGGTACTCAACCTGCCGCCGGGCCTGGAGCAGGATCAGTTCATTGCCACTCGCGAAGGGGGCTAATAAAACTCGAACAAGCGTGACCCTATTTTTTCTGCAGTAAGAGAGATGGAGCATTCTGGGGGTTAGAATTCCCTTAGGTGGGACGATCGGGGCGACCGCCCGGTCCCTGATTCTGACTCATAGGTAATAAGGCAAGATGGTAGTCGAAACTCAAGCTTCTCCTTTACAGGATGGCGGACCCGACGATTCCGATCCGAAGGTCGTAGACAAGGTGATCGTTCGTTTTGCCGGAGACTCCGGCGATGGAATGCAGGTGACGGGGTCGTTCTTCACCCACAACTCGGCCCTGGTCGGCAACGATATCAGCACCCTGCCGGACTTCCCCGCCGAGATTCGCGCTCCCGCCGGTACCCTGCCCGGGGTCAGCGGTTTCCAGCTCAACTTCAGCTCGCTGCAGATCATGACTCCCGGCGACACCCCGGAGGTCCTGGTGGCGATGAACCCGGCGGCCCTCAAGGTCAACCTGCGGGATCTCGTTCGTGGCGGCACGATCATCCTCAACTCAGACACCTTCCGGAAGAACAACCTCAAGAAGGCGGGCTATACGGAAGATCCGCGCGAGACCGGCGATCTCGAGGGCTACGATGTGCACGCCGTTCCGCTCACCAGCCTGACGCTCGAGGCGGTCAAGGATACGGGGATCAGCCACAAGCTCGCCGGCCGCTGCAAGAACATGTTCGCGCTCGGAATCATGCTGTGGATGTACGACCGTCCGCTGGAAACGACGCTCGCTCTGATGGAGAAAAAATTCGGCAAGATGGAGGAGGTGTTCGAGGCCAATAAGAAGGCCCTGAGCGCCGGCTACAATTACGCCGACACCGTCGAGGTCTTTACCGGCCGCTTCAAGGTCGGCAAGGCGAAGCTCGAGCCGGGAACCTATCGCATGCTGATGGGCAACCAGGCCACGGTGCTTGGTTTCGTCGCTGCGTCGAAGCTTGCCCAGCGCCCGCTTTTTTACGGCAGCTACCCGATCACTCCGGCGAGCTCTATCCTCGAGGGCCTGGCGACCTTCAAGCATTTCGGAGTCAGGACCTTCCAGGCCGAGGACGAGATGGCCGCTGTCGGGTCCGCCATCGGCGCCTCCTTCGGAGGGGCGATCGGCCTCACCGGCACCAGTGGCCCCGGGGTCGCCCTCAAGGCCGAGGCCATCGGCCTGGCGGTCATGACCGAGTTGCCGCTGATCATCATCAACGTCCAGCGGGGGGGGCCCTCGACTGGCCTGCCGACCAAGACGGAGCAGGCCGACCTGCTGCAGGCGATGTTCGGCCGCAACGGTGAGTGCCCCGTGGCGATCGTGGCGCCGCAATCGCCAGGGGATTGCTTCACCATGGCGCTCGAGGCGACCCGCATCGCGGTGACCCACATGGTGCCGGTGATCTATCTCTCCGATGGCTACCTGGCCAACGGCGCGGAGCCCTGGAACATTCCCTCGGTTGCTGATCTTCCGGTGATCGAGGTCAACAACGCCACCGATCCCGAGGGCTTCCTTCCTTACCAGCGGGATCCGGAGACCCTGGCGCGCCCCTGGGCGATACCCGGGACCGCGGGCCTCGAGCATCGTCTCGGCGGGATCGAAAAACAGGAAGGTACCGGCAACGTCAGCTACGATCCGGACAACCACCAGAAGATGACCGAGCTGCGCGCTGAAAAGGTCGCGCGCATCGCGCGGAGTATCCCCGACCTCGAGGTCCACGGAGATCCCGAAGGCGACCTGCTGGTCCTTGGCTGGGGAAGCACCTACGGCAGCATCACCTCGGCGGTGAACCGGGCGCGGGGCCGTGGCGGAAGGGTGTCCTCCGCCCACCTGCGCCATCTGAATCCTTTTCCCGCCAACCTTGAAGAGGTCCTCGGTAAATTCAAAAAGATACTCATCCCCGAGCTCAACATGGGGCAATTGCTTCTCCTTATCCGCGCCAGGTTCTGTATAGATGCCATAGGGCTCAACAAGGTGCAGGGACAACCGTTCCAGATCGGGGAGATCGAACAGAAAATCGAGGAGCTTCTCTAACATGGGAACGGCATCAGCCGGAAAGAAAAATGACCGCGAAGCCTGAACTCTCACCTGAAAAACTCAAGGAAATCGAGGACTACGATCGCAAGATCTTCACCTCCGACCAGATCGTGCGCTGGTGTCCCGGCTGCGGTGATTACTCCATCCTCGCCCAGATGCAGAAGACCATGCCGGAGATCTGTCGAGAGCAGGGGATACCGCGAGAGAACGTAGTCGTCGTCTCGGGCATCGGCTGCTCGAGCCGTTTTCCCTACTACATGAACACCTATGGTTTTCACTCCATTCACGGACGCGCGCCGACCTTTGCCTCCGGGCTGAAGATTTCGCGGCCGGAGTTGCAGGTCTGGGTCATCACGGGAGACGGGGATGGTCTCAGCATCGGCGGCAACCACCTGATCCACGCGCTGCGCCGTAACATCGATCTGAAGATCCTCCTCTTCAACAACAGGATCTACGGCCTCACCAAGGGACAGTACTCTCCGACATCGGAGCAGGGCAAGAAGACCAAGTCGACGCCGCACGGGTCGGTTGACTATCCCCTCAACCCGCTCTGCCTGGCGCTGGCGGCCGAGGCGACCTTCGTCGCCCGCACCATCGATGCCGACACCAAGCACCTGGCGGGCATTCTCAAGAGGGTCGCCGAGCACAAGGGAAGCGCGTTTGTCGAGATCTACCAGAACTGCAATATTTTCAACGACGGCGCCTTCAAATCATTTGCCGACAAGAAGGTCCGCGATGACAGGACCCTTGTCCTCGAGCATGGCAAGCCTATGGTCTTCGGTAAGGCGAGGGACAAGGGTATCGGGATCGATGGTCTCAAGCCCGTGGTCCTCGACCTTGCCGGCGGGGCGAACGAGGCGGACCTGCTGATCCATGACGAGAAGACTTCTGATGCGACGCTCGCCTATCTCCTGGCGAAGCTCGAGGAGGCCGATGAATCGACGCCCGTCCCGGTGGGGGTGTTCAGGGCGATCGACAAGCCCAGCTACGATGGGCTCCTCGATGAACAGATTGAGGCCGCCAAGGAGAAGCCGGGAGCCGGTGACATGGATGCGCTTCTCTCAGGTGGCGAGACCTGGACTGTCGGCTGATCTGATTTTCATTCCGCATTATTTTGTTTTGACCGGTTTCCGGTTCTTTCAGAGAGGACGGGGTCTCATGGTCTCATCGGGTAGTCTCGAAGAAATGGGCTTTGGTGACAGTTGGGAGTCTCATCCCGAGGCGCATCCTGATTCACCAGAGATTCCTCTGCCGAAGCGCCAGCGGATCCACGAGCTGATTCTCAAGGATCCCATCTCGCAATTGAACGCCCCGCCCCCGCTTCTCTTCAAGGCGGAGGACACCGTGGCGGAAGCTGTCGCGGAAATGAGAAAGCGCCGGTACGGGAGTGTTCTCATCGTCGAAGACGAGGGCCTCCTGGCGGGTATCTTTACCGAGCGGGATCTCCTGAGGCGCTGCTTCGGAGGAGGGAAGCCGCTTGCCGAGATTACCCTTGGGAGCGTGATGACGTCCCGGCCTAACGCCCTGACGCAGAAACATACCCTCGCCCATGCCCTCAACGCCATGGCTGTGGGCGGCTACAGGCACATTCCCATCGTCGAGAAGGGCCAGCCGGTCGGTTTTGTCTCGATTCGAGGCATCCTCCTCTACATAACCCAGAGCTCCCTGGAAGAAAATTAGGTTCTCTTCGGGCTTCCACAGCCTTCAGGGATCCGGTTTGAAACCACGCAGGCCTGCGATTTCCGTCTGGCAGGCGTCCTGGTTATTTACCCGCCTTCCGCCAGACATTATCGGCCCTTGTTTTTTAGCCAATTTCCTCTCTGTCGCTCTGATTTGCTGCCGAAAAAAGATTATCAGGCTATCGATGCAGACGCCTTGTCTGCCGCGCCTGAGAACAGAAAGCGCTTTGCTTTGAATAATCTTTTCTCTGGAGGATCTTGGATGAAATACGGGTTGGCATTTTTGACCGTTTGTCTTTTTTCAGGCGGCCTGGGGGCGCAGGAAGAGGTCGATCCCCTTGGCATGAACTCCAGGTGGAACAACGGCCTTGAGTTCAAATCCAATGATGGCAGCGTCAGCCTGAAGCTCGGCGGCCGCATCATGCTCGACCATGCATGGTTCGCAGATGACGATCCCAGCAGCAATGAGGATGGAACCGAGTTCCGCCGCACCCGTCTCATGCTCCAGGGCAAGGTCAACCAGTTCGAGTGGAAGACCCAGTACGAGTTCGCCCGCGGTGGCGAGGGCAGTGGCGACAAGGGCAACAGGCCCGCCTTCAAGGACGTCTACGTCGGCGTCAGCGGCGTTCCCTATGGGCTCGGCGCCCTGCGTGTCGGCCATTTCAAGGAACCCTTTGGCCTCGAGGAATTGACCAGCAGCAAGTACATCACCTTCATGGAGCGCTCGTTGACCTCGGCTTTCGCGCCCTCGCGTAATGTGGGCGTCATGGCGCATCGTACGCTCGACACCGGCACCCTGGCCTATGGCGTCTTCCGCACCACGGGGGACAATGGCTACGATGAGGGTGATGGTGACTACAGCCTCACCGGCCGCTACACCCGTCTTCTGCGCAACGAAGATGGCGGCAGGAACCTGCTTCACATCGGTGCCGCGGCCAGCAGTCGCATCATCGACGGGCTCACAATTCAGCCCCGTCCCTCTGCGCACCTTGCCGGTAAGCTTCCCGGCGCCGAGGATGAGACCGCCGACGGAGAGTTCCGTTATGGAGTAGAGGCCGCCTGGGTCAGGGGCCCGCTCTCGGTGCAGGCCGAGTTCATGGGCAGTTCGGTGAGCGCGGCCGACAACTTCAGCTACACCGGCTGGTATGTCATGGCCAGCTACTTCCTCACCGGCGAGAGCCGTCCCTACGACACCAGGAGGGGCACCTTCAAGCGCGTCAAGCCGGCCAAGAACTTCTCCTGGGGTGAGAGCTGGGGAGCTGTTGAGCTCGCCGTACGCTATGGTTCCATTGATGGCGGAGATCTTGCCAGATTAGATAGGGAGACCAAAATCCCTGACGATACTCGCGACGGCCCTAAACTCGACGATCTGACCGTGGGTTTGAATATCTATCACAACCCGACCTTCCGCACGATGTTCAACTACGTCTATTCCGACATGGATGGCGGGGAGGAAGTGCACGCCTTCTTGGTGCGCTGGCAGATCGGTCTTTGATTTAATCACCGTCTTATTGCGGTCGACTTAGAGGTCGGGCCGCAGTTATCCTGAAAACCGCTGAAGCAAATCCTGGCATTTTCTCCAGCGGTTTTTTTCATCCGGGAGGCTCTCATGTTCAGATCCAGGCGCCTGGTGGTCTTCGTCGGCGTGGTGCTCGCCGGCGCCCTGCTGCAGGCCTTCGCCGGTCCGGGCGGAATCGCGGGCTTCCTGGGCGTTTCCGCGGCAGCGTACTTTCTCACTCTCTTCATCGCCGCTGCCATCGCGGCTTTCTTCACGCCTTCGCCGCATACCGCGGGTGGGGACCAGGAGGCCGGCAACAGCTGGCTCAGCGGTTCCTCGGAGTTTCTCTGCGATACCTGCCGCTACAACGACGCCAGGGACTGCCACCGCCCGGAGCGTCCCAACGCCACTTCCTGCGAGGACTACGCGCGGCGCTGAGGGCCGGGGCTCAAAAGCGAACAGGACGGATTCGGGGGTGGTATAATCGCTGCCTGGGGTTCCCCCCCTTTCGGAGGAGGCGGGAACCGGTACAGCTCCCGCGGGTCGTACGAGTCATGATCTTTTCCAGGCGAACCATCAAGGTCATCCTGCTGCTGGCGTTCTCCGTCATTCGCCCGGGCGAAGCCCGCGCGGCGCGCAACGACGACAACGTCGAGTGGGCCGGGGTCTATTCCGATGAGACCTTTCGTACGCCGCGGAATCCCGGTCCCGGTGAGGACTTCACGCTCGAGGTGCGCGTCTTCCGGGGGGATCTCACCGCGGCGCGGATCCGCGCCTTTGATGGCGGGACCCGCCGCTACGCGATGAGCTGGGTTCGCAACGAGGGCCCCTTTGACGTCTGGCGGGGTGTCGTCGAGGGAAGCGACTCCGGCTTTGTCTACTACCGCTTCGAGCTCACAGATGGCTCCGATACCGACCACTACAACCGCCTGGGGATGTCCGGGAGCCCGCCGGAGCACGGCGACTTTCTCGTCAACACCACCGTGCTGGGAGCCTTCGAGCTCGGCGCCACGGTCGATGGCGCGGCAACGGTCTTCCGGGTCTGGGCGCCCAATGCCGAGCGTGTCTCGGTTGCCGGTACCTTCAACAATTGGAACGATACCGCCCATCCGCTGACCAGCGTGCGAGGCTACTGGCAGGGCCGCGTCAATGGGGCGCGGGCGGGGAGCCGCTACAAGTTCGCCATCCGAAACGACGAGACCCTCTGGCGTACCGACCCGCGCTCGCGACGCCAGGTGAGCTCGGTGGGGGACTCCATCATCTGGAGCTCGGATTACGAGTGGGGGGATGATGGCTGGGTGACGCCGTACTTCGAGGACATGATCATCTACGAGTTGCACGTGGGCACCTTCACGGGAGGGGGCGATGGGGTGGAGCACCACCCCGGGAGGTTCCGCGACGTGGTGGACAACCATCTCGACCATCTCGTGGAACTGGGGATCACCGCCATCGAGCTGATGCCCCTGATGGAGTTCTCCGGCGAGCTCTCCTGGGGCTACAACCCGTCCTTCCAGTTCGCGCCCGAGTCCTCCTACGGCAGCCCGGACGACCTGAAATACCTCGTCGACCGCTGCCACCAGCGGGGAATCGCGGTGCTGCTCGACGTCGTCTACAACCACATGGGGGCCAGCGATCTCGCCGGCAACCTGCTCGACTTCGATGGCGAGGAGCTCTACTTCTACCCCGAGGGCAACGGCTACAGGGAGACGCCCTGGGGGCCGCGTCCGGACTACGGCCGTGCCGAGGTGCGCCAGTACCTCCGCGACTCGGTGAGGATGTGGCTGGAGGAATACCACGTCGACGGCCTGCGTATCGACGGCACGGATTTCATCAAGGTGAACGCCGAGGGCTGGAGTCTCCTGCAGGATATCGCCGGGACGGTCGACACGATCTCGCTCAAGGCGATCGTCATCGCCGAGCAGCTGCCCAACGACCCGGCGGTGACCGTTCCGGTCGCGGCCGGGGGCGCCGGCCTCGACTCGCAGTGGAATGATCTCTTTCATGACAACCTGCGAAACGCCCTGGGGGCCGCGGCCTTCGGCGATCCGGACATGGGGGCGCTCGCCGCGGGCATGAACCACTTCGCCTTCGGCGGGGTGCGGGCGGTCAACTACATCGAGAGTCACGACGAGGTGGCGGTGCACGGCCGGGTGACGAGGGTGGCTGATGACGGGGACCCGACAAGCGCCTGGGCGCGCGGCAGGGGCAAGCTCTGCTGGGGGCTCGTCATGTTCACCGCGGGCATTCCCATGGTCCTGCAGGGGCAGGAGCTCCTGGAGAGCCGCCCCTTCGGTGACACCCGTGACCACAACATTCGCTGGGATCGAAGGGAGCGCTACGCGGACTACTTCCTGGCCTGTCGCGACATGACCCGCCTGAGGGGGTCCCTGCCGGCGCTGCGGGCCGATGGGCGGCAGAACGTCTTCCACGTCAACGACGAGGGCAACGTCATCGCCTGGCAGCGCTGGACCTCGAGCGGCGAGGATGTCGTGATCATCGCCAGCTTCAACAACGAAGATTTTCCCGAGTACTGTCTCGGCATGCCTCGCGGCGGGCAGTGGCACGAGATCTTCAACAGCGACTCGGAGCTTTACGGCGGCCGCAACAAGGGCAACGCGGGCAGGATCTCGGCCGACGGCGGCGCGAGGGACGGGCTGCCTCATTCGGCCTGCATCACCTTGCCGCGCATGGGCGTCCTGGTCTTCGCCCGGGAGCCCTTGCCTCCGCCCAGGGAGGAGCCCACATTTCTTCGCGGAGATTGTAACGGTGATGGCGTGATGGATATCTCCGATGCCATACGCCAGATCCGGATTCTTTTCCAGGGGGGCGCGGCCCAGGATTGTCCGGCGGCTTGCGACATCAACGGGGATTCACGCTCGGACATCTCCGACGTGGTCTACGCCCTGAACTTCCTTTTCCGAGGCCGCTGGGCGCCTCCCGCGCCGTGGCCGGAATGCGGCGGCGCGCTCGCCGGACTCGAATGCGACCGCCGGTGCGTCTCGCCCTGAGGGACGTGCTCTCCGGGGGTTCAGTCTCCGAGGCCGAGCGCCTGCTGCAGGGTCTCGCGGAGCTCGTCTCGAACCTGTCTGAAGATCTCGAGCTTCTCCTCGTCGCTGCCCTCGGCGGCGGCGGGATCATCGAAGGGCAGGCTCATGGACTGGACATTCGCGCCGGTGAAGGCGGGACATTCCTCGGAGGCCTTCGCGCAGACGCTGATGACGATGTCAGGGGCGGGCCGCTCGCCTGAGAGGAAGAGCTCGATGGACTTGGGCTGCTGGGAGGAGATGTCGATGTCGAGCTCCTTCATGACGGCCACGGCCATGGGGTGGACTCCATCGGCAGGCTGGGAGCCTGCCGAGAGGCTCTCGAAGCGATCGGCGGCGATGTGCCGCAGGAGGCCCTCGGCCATCTGGCTGCGGCAGGAATTCCCGGTGCAGAGAAAGAGAATACGGTTCGGTCCGGCGCTTTCGGCTGGGGCCTCTACTTCAGGCTCGGCGGCGGGCTCCTCTGCGGCTGGGGCCTCTACTTCAGGCTCGGCGGCGGGCTCCTCTGCGGCTGGGGCCTCTACTTCAGGCTCGGCGGCGGGCTCCTCTGCGGCTGGAGTCTCTACTTCGGGCTCGGCGGCGGGCTCCTCTGCGGCTGGA
>Ga0310342_100000507_pt1 | contig 21932 bp, 9 predicted proteins | sample S15DNA20500_MG_FD_206155 | JGI IMG/M metagenome (GOLD analysis project Ga0310342, IMG submission 206155) | Marine microbial communities from station ALOHA, North Pacific Subtropical Gyre - S1503-DNA-20-500_MG | ecosystem: Environmental > Aquatic > Marine > Oceanic | place: Pacific Ocean: North...
TCCATAGCTCGTCGGACCATTGCGCCAGCTCTCTATCTAGCTCGGCTGCGATGCTCCGCGTTTCTTCTTGGGTGCTCCGAAGAACACGATCTCGTCCAGCGGGATACCGAGTTGCTTCGCCTTCTCTTTCGAGATCCTTTTGGGCTTCGGGTACCCACTGTCCGTATTCTTCTGCTTCGATGTAGTACGGATTGCCATACTTGTCTTCCTCTCTTACTGCGACAACGCCAATTGCATTAACGTCATTGGCCGGGAAAAATCTATTGATAGCCTCGACCATTCTCCCTGCATCAGGAGCCGGTGCGCCGGGGAGCGTGTGGACGAGGATGCCATTAGGGGCGGCCTGAGTGATGATAGATCCCTCTGGGTCCCCCTGCTCGTTCCTGAACCCATCCTTGGTGTACTCCATCAGCGAGCGAATCTTCCAGTAGGAGTCACTAATGTCGGCACCATGTATGAAGAATGAGTCCTGCTCCGTGTAGCCGAAGGAGGACCCGCCGACTTCCTCACCAATGATTGTGGGAAGGCTCTCCTGAAATCTATCGACCACCGAGGCAATGTTCTCGTCATGATCCATGACGATAAACTGGGTGCTGCCCATGGCAGATTGGTTGAATTCCCGACCAAGAAACGAGGCTATCCCCCGGCGTGCAACCGGGGACAGCCTGACCTCCGTCTGCCCCTTGGTTCCTGTAAGGGGGATACGAAGGTTCGGACTGATGAATCCATCCCAAGCCCCGAACGAATCATGGGTCACACGGGGGATGCTTACCTTCTCGCCCGTGACCGACTCAACCAGTTTCTCTAGAACGCTAGGCAACGTCCTGCTGCCAGATTTCTTGTGGGACGAAAGCCTGCCCATTGCTCTTCTCAGGATCGAGTTGTACTTATCGACCGCCGCACGGGCCACCTTCCGGTTCGCGATGCCAGCCCCAGATTCTTCAAGGTCGTTGTAGTTCTCAAGAATAAGGAACAGGTCGTCCTGATATGTGCTCGGGCTCCCGACCTCCATGGTTTCAAATCGGGTACGAACGCGGAAGCGATCACGGGAAGGCTGAAGTCTCCGGGGAAGCTCGGGGTTCAGGAGGAATTCCTCTGTCAGTTGCTCTGGAACCTCCATACCCTTTGCCGCCAAGGCGGCCCTGAATGGTTCCCATACTCCAGAGTAGTCATCCGGCTTGAGAGCTGGGTTCTCTTCTGCGCGGCTATTAACCCAGAGCAGCGCCTGAATCTGCCATGGGTTGAACTCCCTCGTGTTATCACCGAGGGCCCTGATGGATTCATTTTCCAACGCTGCATACTGCGTTATCCAATCCGCAAGGACCGTGTAAACAGTTCTGTCTAGGTCCTTTGCGTCAAGGCCAAAGATATTTGCCATGACGGTGTCAATGACAGGGATCTGCTTCTCTCCATTCAAGAGCCCAACCCTCTGCATCGTGCCAGAGAAGTTTCCAAACTTCAGGCCACGCACTTCGTTTTCCGCCAACGCACGACGCACGGCACCCGGAATGAGGAGGCCGGTAAAGATCGGGCCACCCTGCACATCCTCTGAGACGGAAGAGATGGCACGAGAGAAATTCGTCTGGGGGGTAGCGAGGGCGCTCGTCGCGGCGATCATGTTAATGATCTTTTGCTGAAGCCCTCTAGGCAATAGGTTGTTCGTAAAGAAGAGGGCAGACTTCTCGTACCAATACCGGGAATCATTCGGAAGGGTCATGGCCCGGTTGATAGTCTCAGGATCGGGAAGAACAATCTCAATGCCCTTGTTCCGCATGACGGACTCTGGGTCTAGCCCGATCCCCTTCGCCCTCATCTTCTTGTAGGTGTTCAGCAGCAGTTGCTGCATCTTTGCACGCATCATCATGGGGCCATACCGGCGCAACGCAGCCGATCCGGTGCCCACCCCCAAGTCGCCTAGGTTGGAGCGAACATGGTTCAGGGTGTCCTCTACGGATCCGTCTGGCTCTCTGGTAGAGTCGGGAATGATCTCGTTAATATGCTTATCTGACGGGTGTCGGCGTGCTTCCTTGTCCATCTCGCTGGTGTTAACAGGAAAGCGACCAGCCATTGAGGCTTCATCGATGGCGTTCGTTTCGTCTTGTGTCCAGAAGTCTCCAGACAGATCTGCATATCCTGCAACAAAATCATTGGGAGATTTTTGGGGAAGCTCGCCAACGCCCTCAGCATATGACCAAAACGCACGGGACAGAAGCTCGCTAAAGTCCTCACCGTCATCTGAAACGAATAAGTCCTTGGACTTTCTATCCCGAACCGCCCTTCGGTATTGGTTCGTGTCGGGGTAACCGTTCCTTGTTGCCTTTCGGTAACGACTCGCCGTGATGCGGCCACTGATCCAGTTCGGAAGCTCCCCGTGTTGAGGCATATTCAGGTACGGATTGCTTGCCCTCGACTCCTTGGGGGCGGCGTCGGGGTCGGCACCCTCGGCGCGGGGAGTAGAAGCGCGGCGCTTCTGTTCCAAGCGCATCGCGTTCACATCTCGCAACAACCCCCAAGTGCCCGGAGTAACCTCATTGTTATCACGGTGGGATTGTACTTTCGCTGCCGTCCTCTCCGCGATAGCCTCTAGTTGCTCGTCTGTCATCTCGCCGACAGTGAGCTTTTTCCCACCTATTGCAATCGACTCTACCAAATAATCAGGAGAATTCGGGTCTTTCCCGCCCCACATCCCCAGAGCGACATCTCCGACGACTAATTCCTCTTTTTCTCCCTCAAGAAGAATCCTTCGCGTTCCAGCGTTTCCAACTTTAGTAACGGTCGCCTTCCTCGGCGTACCCGTTGGATCGTACACGGTAACGGTGTCGCCGACCGCAGAATCCTCTAGAGGAATCGTCGCCTCGGCGGCGCGGTGGGTGGGGATGGCGTCGGGTTCAGCAGCATCGGCGCGGGGGGTAGGAGCGTCGGGTTCAGCAGCATCGGCGCGGGGGGTAGGAGCGTCGGGTTCTTCAAAGTCAGCGGGACGATTCCCTGCCTGCTCGTAGTTCGTGTTGGCTGCGTCGATTACCTTGTCCGATACATCCCCCTTCTTTCGGGCAAGCTGTGCCATCTGCTTCTTGAACCATGGGCGCTCCGAGTGCACAATGGTACGGATCTCTGTCCTGTCTCGGGCCCCGATCTCGCCAGCTCGTATCTGCTCAAAGATGTCTTCACCTGAGGTGAACTCATTCACCATAAAGAAGTTTCCGAACTTAACGAGAAAGTTCTTGATGCGGTCCATCAACGAGCGAGGCTTCGCTACGACACTTTTTGGATCCTTCATGTATGCACGGAAGGCTTCGGCGACGGCCTCTTCGTAAACGTCGTCCACGTTCATGGTGGGGGCCTCGATGATATTCCCCTCAGCATCTACTGCGCCACGATACCTATCCCTGTACGTCTGTTCCGCCAACTGAAGAAGCGTGCGTCCTTCCGGGTCGCCCGGGACAAGCTTTGTCTCGACATAAGCCCGAAGCACTCGCCACTCTCCCTCTGTAAACAGGTCGAGCGCACGGAGTGCATGGATAACCTCGTGGTTTACAACCTCTCCGAGTACCTTTAACTGCTCTTCAACGGTCATGTTTGGGTCTAGTCGATTGAGGGCAATCCGGATGATGTTATTGACGCTATGCATACCTTCCGTATGCGCCATCAATCTTCCGGTTTGCCTATCGGAGAATATATCGACCAGACGAACGCGAATCTCATTGAGGCCATACCCGGTAACGGTCTTCGATAGGCCATCCAACAGTTGCTGACGCCATGAGACCTCCTCGGCGGGGATGTCCGTGTCCCGGCTCTTGATCCAGCGCGGCTTACGGGCCTCCGTCTCCCTCTCAATTAGGGATTTAATGCGTTTTTCAACCGGCAGGCCACCAATTCGCTCGTTGACCAGCTTCTTCTTCTCTTCGTTCGCACGATCTTGGTTCTCTACAAAATCAATGGTCTCTTCAAAAACGTCACCGCGCTCATCAATCCCACGCTCTCGTACCTCCACGCCATTCTCTTGCTTTGAAGAGACAGAGTAGGACGGCGTGGACAGAACCCACCGAACTTCCTCGCCGGGATGTCTGGCTCTTTCCCTAGACGCCTGCTTTCTGACCTTGGACCTCTGGCTCTCACCTGCCTTTTTGTCGCCGAGCTTCCCCTCTGGATACTTGGGATACGTCTTGACAACCTTATCCCCTGCATAGATCAGGAACTGGGAGTTGGATTCCTCCATGGTGCTCCGGAGATTTTTGGCGTCCCTTGACTTGGGTGCCCCACCAATGATTGCTCCCTTTTCGTTTCGTACAAAAAAGCCCTTGGCCGGATTGGTAGAGACCTCCCTCTCCTTGAGAACAGAATCCAATGTGATGGGCACATAGCGAGTCTTCTCTTGCCTGATATCCCCACGGTCGATCATGTCCTGACGGATCCTGTTGATCAAGGAAGGATTAGTGCTTTCCATTTCCTGCTCGATCATTGACACGGTGAGGAGGGGGGCAGACTTCCCGGTGGCATCGTCCCGCCTAGATCTGGCCCTCTTGAGGATATTTCTGTACTGCTCCTCCTTATAGCCTCTGCCCCTAGCGGGGGTAACGAGCTTCCCGTTCTTCCTGACAACCCCCTTCCGGCGCTTGGCCTCCTCCCTGATCGCAGACCCCACAGCTTTGTTTTCGGGAGACGGAGAGAAGAGGCCGAGCGCCTCGCGGACGCTTTCGGTCGTCATGTTCTTGGCCGCCTTGGCCCTGCGTCCCTTCGCCTTCTTTACCGGACGATGGTATTGAATGACCGTGTCGTATTCTGCCTCTGTGAAAAGAGGGAGGCTTCTCTTCTCGCTCTGTTTAGAGAACTTTATGATTGCCTCGTAGAGGGTCCTTCTTTTGGCATCATCCATTTTCGGGCTGTCTACATGTGATTCTCCCGTGATGCGCCTAGCGAAAGCCATGAAGCCATGATCGTTTTCTGACAGAATGTTCCTCCCTCTGGCAGCATCGTGGATATCCTTTGCCGTAACGGGCCTGCCCTCTAGGTCAGCAAGAGCCTCTAGGCGAAGCTCTTCGTCGATGGTATCGACAGTGTCCAAGCCCAATCGCAGATTCCTCAGGCCCTCATCGTCTCCATTCTTGATCATCTCCTCTTCTTTTCGCAAGGACTCCTCTGCCGACTTCGCGATCTGTTCTCGGGCTTGCTTTTCGTTCTTGTAATCTTCCTTGAATTTCTTCTGCGCCCTGCGGATGCCCGAATACTTGGCCGCAGTAGACACGCCGCCGAACCCAGCACCTGCAACGCCACCAGCAATACCCGCGTAGACAACCTCTCTTATGTTATCCGCGTCAGAGAGAGAGATGCTCTCACCAGCTTGGGCACGCTCTAGGATCGTCTGTGCCATTTCTGTCGGGATCTCGGTGCTCGCTTCTAGGGCCTGCTTCTTCAGGAATTTCGATACAGAAAAGGCCGCAGCCTGTTGAGGCGCGCGGCCAATGTTCCCCATCAGGGCAACGAAGACGTATTCCATGGCAGACTGGAACGGGGCGGCGAGGGCTGCACTGGCAACGCTCAGCTCTTCAGGTGTGGCCCTCCCGACCTCGACCTGTCGTGCGAGATTGTCAGCGAAAAACGCGGGTATCATGGAAGACACGCCCGCGGCGTGGCCAATGGCCGCACGCGTCATGGGGCTCGGAGCCGTGGACGCGCCGACACGAAGGGCAGGAACGGCACGGGCTGCAAGGGTTGAGCCGGGCCCGGCAGCCACCTTCCCGGCGACGCCCATCGGCACCATGTATGGAACCGATCCGCCCATTACTTCCCGAGCCCATCGCCACGTAGGACCGATGGCACCAAGAACTCCTTCCTCCTCCATCGCCTTCCCGATATCTTCAGGCGAAACAGGGACCGGGAGCGCCTCGGACGCCCATTCATCAGTCTCTTCTAGGGTTCGTATTCCGCGCTGGAAGGTCTCGTCGTCCCCAGCTATTGCGCCGTAGGCCAAGTCGGGGGCCGCAGCCAAGTGGCCAAGCAATCTCTTGCTGCCAGATTCCACGGCGGCAAAGAAGCCAGAGGGTGCATCAGGAAACAGCTCTGGATTCTCTCGGTAGAGAGCTGCCTTGGCTTGCCAAGGAGAAACGCTGTTAGGGAAGACGCGGAGCGTCCCGTCCGGAAGTTCAGCCTTCCACGACATTTCGCTAGAAGGGCTCCTCGTCGTCGGGCCTGAAATCAGGATCCATATCCATGTCCAATGAGCTGTTGAAGCTCACCGTAGAGCGATCCCTTGGTCGCGCACCGCCGCCCTGCGCCATGCCCGAAAAGACTGCTTCGGCTCTATGGTACGCCTTGACGGCTGTGTCCAAAAATTCTGGACTCGCTATGCCATGCTCCAATCTATTCATATCTACCCCGGGAATACCGTAGTTCATAACCATGTCTAGCCAGTCTTCCTTGTCGAGCGGTTTCCCCACAGCGCGACCTCCGGTGGCCCTAGCGCGTGCCATCATCGCATTTATTGCCAACTGCATGAGCATGAACTCAAGGTTCGACTCGGCGGCAACAAGGCCGACTCTCTCGCCCTGCGTTGCTCGCTCTTCTTGGCGGATCCTAGCCGGAACCTCGGTCGCTGCCTGAGACGCAGCGCCCCAGCCAACCCCGAAATCACCCGGGGTGGTGGCTAGGGTTCCACCAAAAGCACCCATCTGTTCAGTAAGCTGGTCTGCCCAATCCGGTTTCGTGGCGCTGATAGCCTCGTCTAGGGCAGCGTACCTATCTCTGAATTTTTGAAACCCATCCATCTGCTCAGCGGAGGCACCCGTAGCGGAAACGCCGGAACCAGTGGTGGATGGTCCCCGGGGCTGCAGAGCGCGCCTGCTGGCAACTGCTGCTGCATACTCGGGACTGGCGGCATCGGAACCAAAGAGTTCGGGGTTCTCCGCAAAGACCATCTCGATGTCTTCATCCACCGGATCATCTCCCGGTGCAAGTCCAGAAGCTAGGGAGGCTGCGCCTCCATAGTAGGCACCCTTGCCTGCGTACTGAGCCCCCTTCTTGATCGCCCTTCCCGTGCGAGTCCCGGACCTTTCTCCAACGCTCGGACCCGGGCGACCAGTGCCAAAGAAGTCAGCAAGCTTTTGTCTCCGGCTCTCGCCAGCGGTTGGACGCCCAGCCGCTGCGCGTGCTGTGCGTCCCGCAGCGGCAACACCTCGCTTCTCTGAAAGCTTCGCCATCGCTCCCGGCAGCATCTTCTTTGCAGCCGCTGGGCCATATCTAGTCGCAAGCTTCTGGAGAACCCATGCGCCAACCGAGCCAGCGACACCCCAAAGCAGTGGAGCAAGAACTACAGCTTCTGGCAAACCAGTTTCCGGGTTCACGCCTGTCGCAGCCCTGTTGACAACGGACGGACTGACATGCATCAGCTCTGTGTCCCCGCCGCGACCCATCTGGGACAGCCCATTGGCCCCGACAGGGCCACCGCGTTGGTAGACATTCTGCGGTGCGGGCTGCGCCATTGGCCCAGCAGGGGGCATCATGTTGCCTGCGGGCGCAACCGGACCCGCGCCAATCATTGGGGGGCCAGCATGCGGGGCAGGCATGGGCCCCGCCGGTCCCGGCATCGGAGCGCCACCGCCTGAAGATGCCCTCGCCACGATTTCCTCCACGACGTTGAGCGCACTGCGGTCCTCCTTCTCCATTTCGGCTTTCTTTGCAGAGCGAACCTCTTCGCGCCTCAACAGCTCATCGGCTGCCATCCACGAACGAGGAGTGCTCATTTTGGCGCGAGCGATAACCTCATCGTTATGGAGATTCTTTAGAAGGTCTTGGTATTCTTGAAATTTCAAAGCCATAATGTGTGTCCCATATACCTATGATTTGGCAGCCGCTCCGGCTGCCGATGCTGCGGCATCGGAACCGCCAAAAAAGCCAGCGTCATAGAGGCCCGAAGCCGCAGAGCCGATGGCACCAATGCCACCAATGATTCCGCCAGCAATCTGGGCCCCCTGAGAGGGGCCCGGGGCAGTGGTTTGTCCAAACTGATCCACCGTGAGAGGCACGCCGTGAAGAATGCCACCAAGCCAGCTAACCATTTTTCGCTCGTGTGCTTCCTGTTCTAGGAAATCATTGTATGCAAGATCGAGGGCCGCCTGCTCAAGCTCTCTACGCCCAGCACCCATGCCTTCCAACGCCCTTAGTCTGGTTAAGGCTTGGGATTGTTGCGTCTGCGCCAGAGACTGGAGCTGCGCGGCGACCTGTCTTTGGACGCCCGCCGCTCTTTCGAGGGCACCACGATCAGCCTCAAAGGCACCCTGAGCCTGATCCCATGCACGCTGTCGGCCCGTGACCTCCGCCTCCCTCATGGCGTCCTGCTTACCCTGCTGCGCGAGGGCAAGTTGCTCTATCTGACCGGAGCCTCCGTAAGCCCCGGGGCTAACCGTGTTCAGGCGAAGACGGGACAGATCCCTGTCCCAGTCGGAAGCAATGCGCTTCTTCTCTACATCAAGGACGTTCTCAAAGAACGGAGACGCGTATCGTTCATACGCCTCGGACCCCCACATCGGTACATTGCCAGCGTACGCGCCAGCTTTCCCTAGCTCCTGAGTGGCAATGCCGAGTTCCTGCCTAGGGCCAGCGGAATAGAGATCCCTGATGCCCCTCTGGGCACGAAGCTCGTCAGGCCCGTACTGGGCAAGCCTTTTTCCGCCGTACTGCCGGAAGGGCCTACGGCTCGCCTTGCCAGCACGAGACATAAGTTCCTTATAGAAGGGTCTTGTTTCTTCCGGCAACCTTTGCTGGGATACTGAAGTCCCCGGACTGCCCGCACCACCTTTGCCCATATCAAAGCTCCTTTTCCATGACGATGGATGTCTTGCCAAAGCCATAAGGCTCCAGAACCTTTAGCCATCCGTTTCGTCCCTCGACCCTAATTGCATCACAATGATTGAGTCGTGCGAAATTTTCTAATTCTTTCATACTCTCGTACAGGTAATCGTCCAACCCATTGCCCGCACAGGCGACCACGTCGCATATCTTTTTCTGGGGCGTTTCCCATACCTGTGTAACCACCGCACCGACAACTTCATGATCATCATCAGCGATGATCCATAGCTGCTGTATCTCGTCAGAAATCATTTTCCCTATATCATCAACGCTGTACTTGCCACCAGACCTCTTCTCAAAATGAACAAGGTGGTCTCTGGCCTTATCCCAAACAAGATGAAGATATTGTTTCGGAACGGACGTGATCACAGGTCCTCCTACACGGGAAGAACTTCTTCCTCGTCTATCGGACCCGGCTGCTCCACCCTGCCTGTCTTTTCCTCTCGAACCCGGTCCATCATTCCGTGTAACTTCTGGGCACCATTCTCATTATTGCCGTCACCTAGATGGCCGACCACGTCGGCAGGCACAACAAATTCTCCGCTAGACAGGTTCGCGGGAACAGTGTTGTCAATCACGGCAGGGACCGCGTCAGCCAGACCACCAGATTCACCCGGAACATATGTTGTCTCCCGAGCGCCAGATCCCTGAACCATCCTAGCCAGTGCCATGATCAGATCTCTTCCGTACTTATCAATGGCAGCGTTGATTATATGCTGGGCATTAGGGTGGCTCCCTATAAGCGCATCTACTGTCTCCTGAAGAAGTGGATCTTGCTGAACAAGCATCTCCAGATTTTCGACCCCCCTCGGCATATCCATCTCTCCGGCTCCGGGCAATGAACCGATGCCATCGGATGGAGGGACCATGCCACCAACTTGATAGCCAATACCAACGAGCCCACCTTCGTTGAGGTTCTGGGTCGATGTACCCACATTAGATGGTGCGGCAATCCTGTCACTCATGTCATGGTCCCAGAACATAAACGACGGCATCCAGCCCTCTGTTCCGGAATTTCTCTGCTCTGCGGGAGGGACATACGAAGGAACTTCGGAGTAGATCACGTTCTCATAATCCGCCGCCCTGACTATGTTACCTCGCCAGTCCTTGAGGACCGCCATGTCGTTTACCATGTCGATGTACTCGGCTTCACCCTTTTGCTGGTATGCCAGTGCTTGCACTGCACTCCTTCCAAGATCGCCGGGATCGTAATCCGGCCTCGCGTACGAAACCCTTTCGCTATCTAGGAATCTGGAGAACGTCTGGGCGCGTGGCGCTCCCGTCGAAGCCGCATCGTGGGACTGCAAGTAATCCTCGTAAAGAGGAATGTAGAGACTCAGCGCACCCCACATTGCTTGGGCGCTACTGCCATCGTCAAAATAAAGTGGCTGGTTGTCCCCCTCTACATAGGCACCTCCAAAGTCGTACCAGTCCTCTGCGGGGCCATCATCGCCAAGCCAATCGATCAGCGCCACCGGAGAACTTGCGTATACCTGCTCGCGGGTCTTCGCCCCCGGAAAGCCAACCATCTTTGTAAACTCGGAAAAGAAATCATCAAAGTCTACAGGTATAGTTCCGGATGACCTACCAACATCTCCATAATTGTCTAGGGTCGTGCCCTTTGTTGGAGTGTCAAAGTCGTAGCCGAACAGCCTGTCTGAGTCGGTGATGTCTACCTTTCTTTTCCTCTCCGTCCGTGCCGTGCCCTTCGCTGTCCCAATACCGGTCGTTGCGGGGACTGGTTCGCCTCTAACGTAATTGGCGTAGTGCACAACTCCGGGATCAAGCTTGATTTTTGCAAGCTCATCTTCTCCTACATTATGGGGGAGCGGAATTTTTGTTTCATTACCGGGGCCTACATAGGCATCCCAATGCTTGAGAAAGTAATTAAGCATAGTTCTAGAAAAGGCACCTCTCGTTCCAATGGAGACACCGTCTTTCACGACCACCCGAGAATGTGTCGGCTCAGATTCACCCGAAACGCCCCTCCCTCGTAGCCGTCCAGAACGGGGAACTACCGACTCAAGTCCGATTGCAACGCGTGCTGGCCTATTCTTTCCCGTGAGAGTGCTAGAGGGCCTCGCATACCATCGCTTCCCACGTTTCCCGCGTACCTGCGGCCTATCATCGCCGCCCTCGTGTTTCGTAATCGTGAGAGCGCCACCAATTGGGCCAAGTAGATGAGAAAGTTGAATGTCCCAGAAGCTGACAGATTTATCATCTTCGTATGGCTTTGTGGCTTCCGCGTACATTGGGTTGTCGTTAAAAACAGACATCGGGTCGAGCCTGCCATCGCTGGCATCAATTGCCCAAGTAATAAAATCAGAAAACCCAAGGGGCTCTTGCTGTGCTTCAAGGCTTACGTCTCTATCCTTCTCTTTCAGATTGCTCCATACGGGATTCATGTCTCCTGATTCATCGGACTTGAATTCCCTCGCCTCTTCGACAACGCCAACATCTTTCCCGTCAATAGTCTTGCGCTTCATCCTGCGAACAGGAACAACCTCAGTGTTCTCCCCTCGGCGCTCCATGACCTTCTGAAGTTCAACCCTACGCTGCGCCCCAATACTTTGCCACCAAGCATAGTCAGGAACCGATCCAGCATACTCGCCAAACTCAGATCCGACGAGGGTGCCCGGGGCGGAATCCGTGAGGGGGTAGGAGATCTTGGCAGCCCACGCAGGGATGTAGAAGGTCGTTTCATCTCCGACCGTCTGATAGAGATCGGCCTCCGGGTTGTCATAGCTGGACGTTCTCGTGTCCAGACCACGTCCCGCGGCCTCGCTTATCATCAGGGACTGATCGCTCTCGCTAAGGCCGTTCCAAACAGAGATTGCATCGACCGGAGAACCTGAGGAAAGCTTAGATGAACCAGAGATCGAACTATCAATTACAAAATTGGGTATTTCTACAAGGTTTCGTCCACTGCCTTTGGGGACCTTGCCAAGATCAATGGCCTCATACGATGCCTCGGAAACATTAGAAACCGCGTTGTTCCTAAGGACGGAAGATGTCGCCTGTCCTCCCAGAAGGATATCCATCGCTTCATCGGTTGAAGGAGAAAATGTATTGAATGTTTCGTTTTTATATGCAGCAGCGTTTGCTGTTGTTGAATTATTGGTTGCATCAAGCGTGGCGGAAGTCATATCGGCTGAGTTTCCGGAGGCCGTACCAGAGGAAGCCCCACCACCGGTCCCTGCCCCTTGATCCGCAACAGCCGGAAGGCCCGTAGCCGTGCCGCCACCGCCCCCTGTTCCAGTGTCGGGCAGCGAGTATGAACCAGACAAGAAGCCAACCACTTCGCTAAGGGTAAGGTTGGCACCCCCTTCGTTCATAAGGGTCATCACTTCGTTCGCGAAAGGAATGAGTGATTTTCTAAGGTCCTCTACTCTTTCTACATGCTCTCCAGTTCCTAGGCTCTCTCTGCCTGCCGCCTGCATCGATGCATAATAATCAGGACTAAGCCGCTCCCATTCTGCCCCGTAGTAATTATATTCATTCTTCATCTCACCAAGATATTCGGGGCCCTCATCTCTTTCGAGGGTCTGCCAATACTTATTGATATCCACGTCTCCGTAGGCGTCCAGAGCACCTCTCTCTATGGCGTCATCCCGGATGTATGAAAAGAAATCCTCCGCAGCAACGATGGTCTCCCTGTCCCTGTCGCTCATGACAGGGATGTCTCCATAATCCGGAGGGCCCAACGACCATTCCGTGCCATAGGGAGTCTCCGTCCCTGCAATCGTGTCGCCTCCGTAGATAATGCCGGTAGCGTAGGGACCTGTTCCGGCAAATCTTACTGGATCAAATTCTCCACCCTGTACGAACGGATCCTGACCGGAGGCCACAAACGGACTCTCGCCCCCGGGTCCAACGTAACGACCACCTGCTCCGGGCCTGCGCTCACCAGCGTTAGCGCGAGACTCCTGAAGCTCGGCCTCGTACTCTGGCGTCCAGTAGAACTCGCCAGTGTCAGGATCTGCGTATTTAACCTCTCGTAGGTACTGATCGTAAGCAGGACCGTAGGCCCAGAAATCTTCACCGGGATACCTTTCGCTGAAGATCTCTTCCTCTGTCGGTTCAACCTCTTCTTCTGGAGATACCCCCAGAAGCCTATTCAGGATATCCAGATCCTCTTCCGAATAATCATCCCCACCGCTCGGGGTGTAAGCAAGAAACTCCTGAACCACCTCGTTGTTCTCGATGTTCTCCACGCCGATATTCTCAACCATCTCCCTAACTAGGTAGGGATCGGCACCCATCTCCCTGAGCTTGGCTTTGATAGGCATCAACGTCTGGGCTAGGCGCAGGGTCTCGTAGAAAGTTACGTTGGTCGGATCGCCCTCCCACTGCGCCTGCAGCCAGTCAATGGTTGCCGCATCGTCCTCTGCTGTGCGGCCCGGATCCGGCGCGGACGGGGGATCTTCTGGAGACACGTACGACCAAGGGCCGTAGTCCCCGGAGACAGTTTCATCGTAAGCAAGATCGCCTGCGGACTGCGGAAATTCCCCTGTCAGATCAAAGAACTGATCGACATCAGCCTGACTCCATTGTGACATAGGGGTAGTCGCCGCACCTGCACGCTGTAGTAGCTCCCACATCCTTGGGTCATGGGCCCATCCTGCATATTGGACCGGGTCTATGCCAGCCGTCTCGGCCAGATCACCGAACTCTGTGGAAACCGTCTGATAGCCAGCCTCTTCGTCGGCCTGAACGTAAGACGGGTCTGTGCTGAGTGAGCTATATGCATCCCATTCTTCCTGAGTCCAATCCTCCGGACCCCTCCCAACCCAAGAAGAAAACTGTTGCATCAAGTATGGGTCGGGATCTGCTCCAGCACCAAAGGCATAACCGTCTTCGTCGGTCGCGTACGGATCAAGAGAAAAAGGCGCGTCTTCGGCACCAAGAAAACGTCCGAGGCCGCCTTCCTCAAAGTATCGATAGTCGGATGGGTCTACATCAAAAGCACTCTCTGGCGTATATGCAGAAAGGATCCCGGACATGTCTCCGCTTGGGCTAATCGCACCCATGAGGTTTTGGTATCGATTACTGCCCACTCGGCCTAGCTGCTCTGGATCGAAAGCATCGTCAAAATAACCTCTCTCTTCCCCTCTCTCGTAAAGACCCATCAATCTCTGGAATTCTGGATCTGCAAGGATCTCTTCGCTCCAATCCGGCTGGCCCGTATCCCCCTCGTAGCCCTCATAACCTACGCCGCCGAAGGCATCCCAGAATTCACCGGGGTCGGCGTAGCCTCCAACATCCCAGCCGCCTTCTGGACCAGTCGCAAATTCAGTTCCGTAGAAGCTCGCCGTTCCGGGCTCGTCAATCGTTTCGTCGTCGTCTGCCATAGCGTTGCCTTAGGTCACTTCCCATAGGGGAGTTCTGTTGATCCTGCGAGCTTCTTGCTTTGCAAGCCTACGGGATTGTCGATTTTTTCCAGCACTACTGATGAGGTCCCTGTTGCTCACCTTTCTTGCCCTCCGGGCCCTTCTCATCGCATGCTTGTAGGTCTTGAACCTATCCCTGTACGATGAGAATCCCCGGCTAGGGTCATAAAGAGTCCCTCCGGGCTCACGGGTGGTCGCGGGCACAGAGATCCTGTAGTTCCACCCCTTGGGAAGTTTCCGACCGCGCTGGCCCCTGCCCAATTGACGATTGTACAGCGACGCCAACCCACCCACTCCGGGGCCACGCTGTCCACCAAAGCCAGTAATCTCGGGGTGCCCCGGGATCTCGGTCGGGGTTCTGTACATACCGGGGAACATACCCGGAAGCGTTGCGGAGCTACCGCCAATCGAGACCTCGGCGGGGCCAAGGGGCCACGGCCTCGTGTCCTCTGGGACATACCGGCGCGGGGGACTCTGATAGGAACGAACGGGAGACGGATCTCCTATGTCTCCGGTTATGCCCGCGCCAACGGCAGACTGAGCCATCCCGCCTGCATACGGGCTCACATTGCTTATGGGGCCCTCTTCTTGTTCAGGATAAGTCGGGAAGTTAGGGACAAACCCACCGGAACCACCGGTATTGATGGTGTCGCCCGACAAAGAAACGATACCGCCCTCGTTGAACTCATATGTTCTCTTCTTCTTGGGATCCACCTTTGGCTGCCTGCGAAATATCGGAGGGTTGCCAAAAGAGGGAATTCCCTCCGGACCCTTCTGGTCCCCGCCGCCCAATACCCCGTCCTGAGCAGAGAGGTAGTAAGGGGGTGGCTGGACCGGGCCCGGGGGGGGATCGGCGTCGGCAGGCACGTTGGATCTCCCCGGCACGCCGTTGCCTCCCGGCGTTACAACAGAATCAGCGCGAGGGTCCTTGGGAGGGACGTAATCGGACTTCTTCTCTACAGGATGAAGGACTGGCCCCTGTGCCACAGGTTCTTCCTTGCTTGCTGCTCCCATGGCGGACTTTATGACTCCCGAAGCCAGACTAACGGCACCCGCAATTGCCGCCCCAGTCGTAAATACAAAGGCTTCAGGGAGGCCAGTGTCTGGGTTAACACTGGTTGCCATCTGGTCTACTTCGTTTTTGTTGACATGCATCAACATGCTATCGCCACCGCGGCCAAGCTGGGCTAGGCCCTGCGCGTTGCCGCTCAAGGGACCTTCCCCGAGATTGCCTTGGGGGTACGGGTTGAACTGCTGTCTCGCTGACAACCCACTAAAGTCGGAAGCCTGCGGCTGTTGCGTTTGCGGGAGAATGTTCGGGCTCCCCCCCACGGAACCACCATGATTGAATGACTGGCGAGATGCTCCGCGCACCCCCTGTCCTTTCAATCTCTGAATAGCTTGGGCGTAGATCGCGCCTACATTGGAGGACCCGGCTGTAGCGCCAGCGGGCCCCGGAGGAGCAACGGCTCCACCACCTCGAAACCTTCTCCTGTTCAGGAACGACTCCATCCATTGTCCGCCTACGCCTCCACCTGCGGGACGACCCCCCATGGCCCGAGGTTGCGGCCTGATGTTTTGGCCACCACCCATGGGAGGTTTCGACATCGAGGCGATGCCCCCCTTTGCGCGAAACGGCGTACCGCCGCCTCTGCCGCCGTACATCTTGCCTATCTTTTTTGCTGCGCCTCTCTGCCCTTGAAAGGCACTCGACCCCAGTCTTTTTACATCCGGGCGAGGGGCGCTCTGGATCAGGCTTTTATCCCGTATTCCGGAGTTGGGAAGCGGTGCCCCCATTGCCGGAAGCTGTTGCCTGCTCGGCTGCCGAGCACGGCTCGGAACAGGGCGTTGCCCTTCATCATGCGGGGGCGCTATGGCCCCACCAGCTTGGAATCTACGCGGTGACATATCTCTATCCCTCTGTCCTACGGAGGACCTGCCGAAGATTGACTTCATTAATTCGCTTTGTCCGTGCCCAATCAAAAGCTCTAGATCACCTTGATCAATCTCGGTAACGGTGCCATCTGGTAACACGAAAGCCTCCCCGACCATATCCTCGGCTGAAACTCCTGTTAGGCCCATAGACAAAAGGTCGGACAAGCGGCTTGCCTGCCGTCTGTGATGTTCGTATTCCTGCTCTCTGCCTGAAGAACCAATATCGGAAACGTCATCTTCCGGAATGATGAAATCATCCGGGCCCACATCCCTCCCACCTGCCACACCATTTTTTTGAAGTGGCGGCGTCGCTTGCCGAGTTCTAGGCATTGGCAATATCCGGTCATTTCGTCCGGGGCGAAAGTCCTCATGTATGGCGCTCTCTTCGGGCGCAGAAGGCGTATCGAATCGCCAGTCTCCGTAGCCAGAGAACCCGCGACGCATGGCGTCGAGGTGCTCCTGACTTGTTACGCCCGGGACACTTCTCCAGTCTTCAGAACTATTTTGGGGAGACCCTAGGTCCGCTTCGCCGGGGACCTCTAAAATATCCCCGGCCCTGAGCAGGTCCCGATCCCCTTGAATGCTCAATAAATTGATGCGAGCAATCTCGTCCGGGCTAGACCCTGTCTTGCGAGCAACATCCTCGATTGTTTCGTTTTGCTGAACAATGTATTCCATGGCTATATCAATTCAGATCCGAAGATAAACATATTCACATTCGTCGTACTGGCCTTAGCCCTTATCTTGTCTCCGGAAGAAAGTGCAATGCCGGGAGATATGATCTTCGTCTGGTTCCCGGTCATGGCCAACGTGTCAAAGATTTCGTGAGTAGTGCCTGCTGTGTCTCCGCTTGGAACGACCTGTATAAAAACATTCGCAGCCGCGTTGTTTGTTTCACATAGAATTATCGAACCAACAACCGCCTGAGGCACTGGGTGACCACCTGCGTCGCCACCTATTGCGGAGCTAACGGTGTAGATATCCGCATAGCTCGTAGTTAGATTTGAATGTCCGAGTATTCGTAAGTATTCAGCCATTTCTATTTACCTACCAACGGTCGCGGATCTCCTCAAGAGCGGACTTGATTGCGCTAAGTGTGTCATCAACGCCTAGAGGACCTATCTCTAACAGAAGTGCTTCTATCTCCACGATCTCCAGCAACTGATCTGCCGAGTAATTACTACTATCTATTCTGGCACCATCAACGATGGCGGTCGCCGTGTCGGTAACAAGAATGTCATTAAAAACATGGCTCATGGCAAATTGTCTGCTGGCACAATGTTGATATTCATCGCCTCGCCGTAGCCAGAGAGAACAGTTATCGTCCGAGTTGTCGCCTGAAGATTCCAAAAGCCGTAAAGCAACTGAATGCTGTCTCCGTTCGACACTTCCACTATGGTGCTTCCTGACAAGTGTTTGAAAAAATATGACGTGAAATAAACCAGATAGGGGTCAAATGATGTCCTCTGCTCTGAGCCTGCGACATCTGCGAATGAACCACCGCTAGGTTTTTTCCTGACCTTACCAATAAGCGAAATTTGGGTATTCAGATTTGAATACAGGCAGAAGATGGTCCATGTTACAAGAAACCTTCTTGTACTATTCCCCGTGTATGTGAATTCTCCAGAGCTTTCTCCCCAGTCATTGGCATGGTCCTCTGTCCATGACGACACCGCCGTAGCATATGTAAGGCCCGCAGGGCACGATGTCCCTGTGGCAGGTACTGTGACGCGGGCGGAGCAGTACGCAGCATCATTGGGGTACTCAACGACACCATGCTCCGGTATGAGTAAGTCTTCTCTCCGGACAGCTTTCGCAAACTCATTTGACCGACCTGACTTCAGGCCCTCAATCTCCCTTTCAAGGCGACCGATGGTTCCTTGGACCTCTCTCCTAAAAGAAGATTCGTTAAATGCATCGTAAGAATCTGTTGCCGAAGACAGCCTGTTAGAGATCGGCACCCTTAACGCCTTCCGTCTGGCCGGATATCCATCCTTGAATCGCCGAGCCTCCAACCAACATCTGATCCAGTTGTTTCAAACCTTACGGCAGCCTGCCTGCCGCGAACCCTAATATGGTCTTGGGTTGTTTCAGATGTCACAGAAGACGAAGAGGGGGAGCTGTCCTCTGGATCGTTTGGGAAATCCTTCTTCTTTACCTTTATCGTCATGCCATCCCCATTGACAAAGCGAACATCGGGAATGATTCGGGATATGAAAGAAAAATGATCCCCCTCATCTATGTCGAAATAGCCCGACTCGATAAAGGAAGTCATCGCGTAGCCCGACTCATTGCTGCCGACTTCGTGCTCGTAGACCTTTGACTTGTTTTCTGATGCATCACTGATGCCAGTGGCTTGTGGTTTTTCTCTAAGGCCCGAATCGCTCCACGCCGTCCTAGCCATCGAACCTATAGTCCAAACGCTTTCTGCATAGTTGTAAGAAACATAACGATCTACGTCCGTTGACCCATTGGATGGGTAGAAGAAGATGATCTCGTTGAACTCACTATTGCTGGCCGCAAAAATCAAATGCTTGCTCGCGTAATCCATGTCGCTAAATACATAATTCAGCACGGTGCACGGGATCACAGATATGGTCCCGTTATAGATATAGAAGTTCCTATCACCCATCCAGTAGATCGCATCCGAAGCAGCCACATACGCCCGCGGGCCAACGATTGAAACATTGCTGGCAAGCTCGGCAAACGAGAACCCCGACTCAGAGCCAGACCACTCCATCTTGTACAGTGCCGCGTCTGTCCATATAAGGATCTCCATCTTAGAACGACAGGCCGCAATAATCTCTGAGCCATGCGAGAGCGTCGCCGCCCCGGAATTACCCGGAGTTGTCATGTCCAAATATTGCCAAGAACCGGGCTTGTTGTCGGAAGACCACCTGATATGCATCAGGTTAAAGACGCCCCCAACATCGGAGCACCCAAGCGCGATGATCATCCGGCTGGCAGGGTGCACAATGAACTGGCGGACCTTGGACGGCGCGGCGCTTGTCGCGCTAGAGGTTGCGTCCACAGAGTAGTCTTCGTCCTTATAGTGCCCAATCGTGTTAAGCGGCATCATCTGGGCGTTGGGCACATAGTCGTTAACACGCGTAGTCGTGGCAGGAGATGGACTCCTGTTCGGGATCCCGTCTGTGATCTTGAGTGACGTATCCCAATAATATGGCGTGCCATCACGGAGACAAAGGACAAGGTCCTCACCAAAGTTGTCGATAGACCAGATGCCACTCCAATCTCCCGAAGCGGGAGTGAAGGGCGTTCCCCATGTAGACCCTCCCCACGCCGAAGCCCCCCAGCCGCTGGCACCAATAGAACTGTTTACAAAGCCAGAATTGATGTCGTGCAGCAGATAGGTAAAACCATCTGCGACAAAAACAACCTTGGAAACAGAGATCGTTGTACCCGGAGGCGCAAGGACATGGGGTGCGCCAACGCTTCCAAACTGCGCCCGCACAACAGTTATAACATCTGGTGTGGCGCTAGTGTTGACGTTTGTGATCTTTACATACTCATTTTCTATCTTCGCGTATGTATTCGTGATGGCCCCATGAGAACCAAACACAGAAGCGTCTGCCACCTGCACGGCAGTCTCGGTCTCATTTATTGTAGAAGAAAGAGTAGTGGTCGCAGTGGACGCGCCAGAGTCGGCTATCTCTATCTCATAATTGTCTGCGTCAAGGACTCTCCCTACCCGAAACCCATCGGTGGTAAGGAAGTCGGCGTCAACCACCGTCCCGCTAGAGACGGCAGCACCAAGCTGCAGGAAGGTTACATAGTCCCCATTGGCACCACCATGATCCGTCTGGCGGATAAGAACTGTCGCAGACCCATTGACAAGGCCAATCGGGCCTCCCAGTGTCGCCGTTTGGTTGTCCGACGAACCTGTAGTAACTGCGGCCTTTGGGATCCTCTGCATAGTAGGTCCCTTGCTGGCCGTCGAGTTGTAACTATGCTTTTGCTTTGTTGAGTCAAAGTAACCACGCGTGGCTGTAATCTCATCCGGGTCCGTGCCAGCATCCACGCCTGTGATCAGGACATATTCAAAAGGGCCACCAGAGTCATCGGCCCCTCCGACTCCACCATCATCCCCCAGCACCGGGGGGGAGGAAATTTTTCCAACATCCCCAATGATCCACCCCTGCGCCGAGATGTCCCCGTTTGGGACCTTCACAGTGGAAGAGCTGTCTGAGTTATTCAGGCCCTCTACGACATATGAAATCCCATAATCATAGGACGGGGTGATGTCGTAGATCGCACCACCTATTTCAATGTAAGCCTTTGAGTCTGTCCCGATGGCTAGGTAGTTATTATTGTCCGTGCTAACCCAATTGTGGAGAGAGCGACAATTCCCGTACACAGTGGTAGAAGAACGCTCTACCCATCCACCGATCTTCTCGGGCCTTCCCTTTCGGAAACGAATCTTGTCGCAATCGTACCAACCGCCCTCGGCAGAGTAGTTCGTTCCCTCTCTATCGATACCCGGCTTGAACGAGAGCTTCTTGAGCATTACCTCACCAGCCACTCCTCGGTAACTGCGGACACGTCCCTGATTTTACGCCACGACGGATGAACCAAGGCACCCTTTCTCACATGAACCCTTCCGGTTAAACCAACCACTGCCCACTCGGGGCGCTCAACGCGATTGATATATTCCTTCGACTCATCAAATTTGGGATTCAGAACCGGAGCGCCCTTACCATCAACGGTGTCCAGAACAACTCTTCCAAAATCATCCTTGACATACTTCTTGTCCCAATGAGACCAAGCCGAGTTACCGACCATGCAGGCCGTGCCACTCACTGCACCCACTACATCTTCGGGGTTGTCACTGCTTATCGCTGGCCTGACGCAGCCAGCGGAAGACGAACTCGCATCGATCACCACCGTCAGGCCGATTCGGTCCTCGGCCTCCGGATTCCCGTCCGACCATTCAAACATATCGGCGTAGTCGGCGGCGTGTACCTCTACGCCGTTAACCTGAACCTGACCGTCTCCTCGCACCTGAAACTTTGTAGCAGGAATACCGTCTGAGTCAGCTATGCATTCAAGGAATTTGAATCCAGTACCAGCAGCATTTGTGTTTTGAATCTTGACATGAGAACCGGATGAATTGCCTGAATTGAAATTCAACCTGTCGTTCGCCATATCGCCGTAAATAAAATTATCAGTAGCCGCCGCGGCCTTGTACTCGTAGTCGATGATTAGCTGGCTGTCCCCTGTCTCAGAAGGCCCGGTGCCGATAAATATATTCTTTAGGGCACCTGAGGAAATATTAGACCCAGCATCCTTCCCGATAACTACATTATTGTTCCCCGTCGAGGGGCCACCGCAGTTGCCGAGCAAAATGTTCCCATCCCCTGTGGTGACCACGTCTCCCACGCCGTAGCCCATCATTATATTGCTTTCGCCAGTCTGCACATTGGCCCCCGCCTCCGTGCCGATGGCTATATTTTTGTCGCCAGTCAGAGCATTTGTTCCGTCACCCTCAAGGGCTTTGTATCCAATTGCCACGGTGTTTGCGGCACCGAGTGCCGGTGTGGAACCGGAACCAGCAAACTCCATAGCCCTAGCGCCAACAGCAACAGAATAGCTCGCGACCCCTGTGGACGACCCTATCCCCCTCATGGCATGCATGCCGATAGCCACATTCTCGTCCAGACCAACTCCCGCGCCCGCATTACTGCCTATAAAAACAGCGTTACCTGCACCGTCCGAGTCCATCCCCGCCTGATGCCCAATAATGACATT
>Ga0310342_100000508_pt1 | contig 21882 bp, 14 predicted proteins | sample S15DNA20500_MG_FD_206155 | JGI IMG/M metagenome (GOLD analysis project Ga0310342, IMG submission 206155) | Marine microbial communities from station ALOHA, North Pacific Subtropical Gyre - S1503-DNA-20-500_MG | ecosystem: Environmental > Aquatic > Marine > Oceanic | place: Pacific Ocean: North...
GGTGCTCACGTGGTGGCAGTTAGGCGGCTTCCCGTGGCTTGACCAACTACTCCGCGAACTCGGGTTCGGATCGGTGATCACCGGGGTGCTCTACATCGGCGTGCTAAGTGTTGCCTCAGCCCTGCTTGGGCTGCCGTTCCGCGTGTACTCGACGTTCGTCATCGAGGACCGCTACGGGTTCAACCGAACGTCACCCCGCACGTTCGTTGCCGACCAGCTAAAGGGCCTGATACTGGCGGTCGCCCTGGGCGGTGGGCTACTGGCGATGGTCTTGGCGTTCTTCGAGTGGGCTGGTCCGCTGGCGTGGTTGTGGTGTTGGATGGCCGTCACGTCGATCTCCCTCATTATCCAGTTCGTCGCGCCGACCTGGATCATGCCATTGTTTAACAAGTTCACACCGCTCGATGCCGGGGAACTTCAGGAGGCCATCCTCGCGTACGCTCGCTCCGCTCGGTTCCCACTGCGTGGTATCTTCGTAGTCGACGGGTCGCGCAGGTCGTCGAAAGCGAACGCGTTCTTCACCGGGTTCGGTAAGCATAAGCGGATTGGTCTCTTCGACACTCTCGTCGAGCAGTACAATGTCTCAGAACTCGTAGCAATTGTGGCTCACGAGATCGGCCACTACAAGAAATGGCACATCTGGAAGGCCCTGGCACTAAGCATCACGCACACCGGTGCCATCCTTTGGGTACTGTCGCTGTTCCTCAAACAGGATGGGCTGTTTGCGGCCTTCTATATGAACGACCCATCCGTCTACACTGGGCTGGTGTTCTTCGGGCTGCTCTTCACGCCGGTCGAGCTGGCGCTGTCTGTTCTTGTCAATATGTTCTCGCGCAGGAACGAGTATGAAGCCGACGCGTTCGCGGCCCAAACGACCGGGAACCCCGGCGCGCTGATCACGGCATTGAAGAAACTCTCGGCGGACAACCTGACGAACCTGACACCGCACCCGTTCCACGTGTTCCTTCACTATTCGCACCCGCCGGTATTACAGCGGATCGAGTCGTTACAGGAACCGGCAGCTTGAGACTAGTAACGGATTAATGGCGAAGACGCTGATGCTACTACTTGTCTCGGTAGCCGGGGAACGCACCGCTGAACAAAGCTGCCAAGGCGCACCTCACCTTCGTGGGTGGAACCTCACCGTGGCGGCCGGTGCGCCTCGCGTGTCGCCCTAAACTCACTAGTCAAGCTCCATTCGGGCCAGTCATCGCTGAGCGCCAGCTGACCGCCGAGGTGATACATGAACGTGAGATCCTCGAGCGCCCCCGCCAGATCCCAGTCCGGTTTCACCTCATCCGACACCTTGTGGTAATCCTCCGTCGTGTACTCTTCGCGCTTCGCGAGACCGTAGCCAGGCGGCTTGTCCAGGTACTCCACACCCGGGTCGGCGTAAAACGAGGGAATGCCCGCCTTAGCGAACGAGAAGTGATCGGACCGATAATAGAATCCCTTTTCCGGCTCGGGGTCTGGCGCGAGAGTCCGTCCGAGTCGTTCGGCAACGTCGCTGGCAATTTGGTCAAGCTCGGACTGCCCCATCCCGACGATGGTGAGATCACGCGTCCGCCCCCATTGATTGAGGACGTCCATGTTGAGGGCGGCAACGGTCTGTGCCGGCGGATAGAGCGGGTTCTCACCGTAGTGCTTCGAGCCGAGCAGGCCCTGCTCTTCAGCCGTGACCGCAAGAAACAGCACCGACCGCCGTGGTCGTTCATCCGCCTCAGTAAACGCGCGCGCGAGTTCGATGAGCCCAGCGGTCCCAGTCGCGTTGTCGGCCGCACCGTTGAAGATTTGATCACCACTGAGGCTTTCGTCGCGACCGAGATGGTCCCAATGCGCGACGTACATCACGATCTCCTCTGGGATATTCGTCCCTTCGAGCTTCGCAGCAAAATTCTGTGAGTCGATCGTGCGCAGCTCGTTCCGGACGCGCGTCTTCCCGGTTATGCCGAGCGCGATCGGCTCAAACGTCCGGTCGGCGGCACGTTGCTTCGCTTCCTCGAAGTCGAGACCGGCCATCTCGAACAGTGTCTCGGCCGCGGGGCGCCGAATCCACCCTTCGATCGTGGCGCGGCTCAGGTTGTTGTCTGCCGCCACCAGATCGAACGACTCGCCATGGGGCGTGCTGCCGACGACTTCCCACGGATAGCCGGCGGGGCCTTCCTCGTGGATGACGAGCGAGCCAGCAGCCCCCTTCTCCGCCGCGACCTCGTGCTTGTAGGTCCAGCGCCCGTAATAGGTCATCGCCTTTCCGCCGAAGGCGTCTCCGAGCGGCGGATCGTTAACAAGAAACAGCAGTATCTTGCCGCTGACGTCGACGTCGCCGAAATCGTTCCAGCCGTATTCCGGTGCGACAGCGCCGTAGCCGACAAAGACGAACTCGGCCTCGACCGTCACCTCATCGACAACATGTTTGGTCGCCGCCACATAGTCCGCGCCAGGCTCAAGTATTCGCGTGTCACTACCCCTGGTCACTACGAGGCTATCACCAGGCTTCGGAGTGATGCCGACCAGTGGCACGTCCTGCACCCAGGTCCCGTCCGGATTCCCCGGCACGAGCCCGAGGGCCGAAAACTGCTCCGTCAGATACGCGATCGTTTTCTCCTCGCCTGTTGAGCCAGGCGCGCGTCCTTCGAACTCATCTGACGCTAGGATCTCTGTTGCGGTTAACAACGTCTGGGCGCTGATGCCGGCCGCAATCTCGGGCGCGCTACCAGTGTCTCCGAGATACAACGTGTCGTCCGGTACCGCACCGCAGGCAGTTATAGTCAATAGGAGTGTGCCGAGAACCCATCGCTTCATCACCGCAACCTCCACATCAATGCAAGCGCCCTGAAGCTCTCCAGTTCTGTCCCCTAGCTTCCCGGCCATGATCCCTGGTCTTTTCCTACCTGCCACAACAGAAAGCTCAATGTGTCGACCATCTCGTCGATCTGCTGGCTGATCGGTTGCCCCCCTGAATGCCCGGCCTGGGTGTGATACCGCAGCAGGATGGGGTTAGCCGATCTGTTCTTCGCCTGCATCAGCGCCGTCATCTTCCGCGCATGCAGCGGCGCCACCCGCGTGTCGCCGTCGCCCGAGATATAGAGGGTGGCGGGATACTCACCGCCCTCAGTGACATTGTGATACGGCGAGTAAGCATGAATGTACTGGAACTGCACCGGGTCATCGCTCGACCCGTACTCAGGCACCCAGAAGCTCGCAACCAAAAACTGATGGTAACGAACCATATCCAGGAGTGGATACGTGCAGACGACGGCGCCGAATAGATCGGGCCTCTGGTTCGACACCGCACCGACAAGGAGACCGCCGTTGCTACCTCCTCGAATCGAGAGATGTTCAGCGGTAGTGTAGCCTTCGGCGATAAGGTGCTCCGCTGCCGCGATGAAATCGTTGAAGACGTTTTGCTTGTGCTCAAGCATGCCAGCCTGATGCCATTCCTCACCGAACTCACCTCCGCCGCGCATGTTGGCGACCGCGAACACACCACCAGACTCCAACCACGTTGTCGCCAACGTGGAGAACGCTGGTGTGTTGTTGACGTTGAACCCACCGTAGCCGGTAAGTAGTGTCGGGTTCGTCCCGTCGCGCACGAAGTCTTTGGCGTGCACCACGAACATCGGCACTCGCGTACCATCCTTCGAGGTGTACCAGACCTGCTCGACGGCATACCGGCTAGCGTCGATTGGCACTTTGACCTCGGCCCAGATCTGTCGGTCACCTGTTTCGAGATCGTATCGGTAGATCGTACTCGGCGTGTGAAAGGTCTGGAACGTGTAGAACGCTTCGTCGCTAGCCCACCGGCCCGTACCACCGCCGACTGATCCGATGGTATCGAAGTCAATGTCACGAACGTGTGCGCCGGTAAGGTCGTGGATAGCGACGCGGGGCTGGACCTCATGCAAGTAGGACACCGCCAACTTACCACCGAGCCCACGTGCATCCTGAATAACGATGTCCTCGCGCTCGGCCACGACTTCGCGCCAGTGTTCTACCATCGGGGTCGCCGGGTCTGCCAACACCACCCGCTTGTTCGGTGCGTCGAGATTCGTCGTGATCACCAGTTGGTCGCCAGCGAACTCCGCCCACGACTCCGACATGCCGTCCGCAATAGCAGTAACCCACGGTCGATCGTTTTCGAGATCCTTCACATGGATCTCGGTTGGCCCGGACGAGCCCTCGATGACGTGGACAAGCAACCACCGACCATCATCAGACAGGCTGGTGACCGGAATATGGTGCCGCTCATAGCCATCTCCAAATAACATCCGGTCCTTAGACGGATCGGTGCCAAGCTCGTGGTACATCACACGGGGCGTTACGTCGCCGTACCGCTCGTAATAGAAGCCAGCCTTGTCGGGGGTAAGGTTGACTTGGCCATATCGAGCCGCCGGTAACACTTCCAGCAGATCCTCTCCGGTGTCGACGTTGCGGACGTGAATCGACACTTCATCGACGCCGCCGACGCGCGCGGCGTAGACGACTAACGTGCCATCTTGTGACAATTCAAGGAACTGCACGCTAGTTGTATGGGCCTCGCTCATCGGATGCGGGTCGATAAGGATCCGATCTTCGCCATCCAGCCCATCTCGGACGTACAGCACAGACAGATCCTGGTCGGCACGCCGTTTCTCATAGAAGTACCGACCACCTCGCTCAGTCGGCAACCCAATCGTGTCTCGCTCGAGCACCCTAGTCACCACCGTGCGCAAACTGTCGCGGCTGGGCAGCTGATTCAAAACCAAATCGGTGTAGCGGTTCTGCTCGTCGATCCACGTGCGGGTTGCCGGTGCCTCCTGATCCTCAAGCCACCGGTAGGGATCGGGCACGGCGACGCCGTGCACAGTGTCGACCACGTCGTGGGCTTCGGTGCGTGGTGGTGTCACGATAGTTTCAGACTCCTCTCGGGCACAGGCGACAAACGCCAGTAGAATGACCAGAGCGGCCGCGCGTCGTGTCATTTGGTTCATCGTCACTCCCCCGGATGGCGGACTGTACACACCCGAATAGCGTACCCCGCCAGTGGTAGACTGTGCCAGCGATAGGAAAAACAGGGAAGCCCATGACCACCTACTCGCGGCGACAATGGCTGAACACTGTCGGAGCGGTGACGTTCCTGCCTTCCCTGCCGACGCGTGCGACCACATCGAAGCCGATGCGCGGTGCGTTCATGATCCTGAGCACGCCGTATACCGACGCGAACGAGGTCGACTACGAAGACCTGGCTCGCGAGGTGGCGTTTCTCGATCGCTGTGGTGTGCACGGGTTAGTCTGGCCACAGAACTCAAGCGAGCAGCGCTATCTATCAACAGCGGAGCGGATACGTGGGTTCGAGGTCCTCACCGATGCCGCGCGGGGTAGAAAGCCGGCACTCGTATTCGGGGTGCAAGGTCATGATATCGAATCGATGATGGCATATGCCCGGCATGCCGAGACACTCGAACCGGACGGAATGATCGCGATCCCACCCACGGCTGCGGCCTCGCTGAGCGACTTCCGTGACTACTACGCGGCTCTTTGTAGCGTCACCGAACGGCCCGTCTTTTTCCAGACAAGCGGTGGCGCACCCGACGTCGTTCCGACCGTCGAGTTCATAGTCAAGTTGGCGACCGAGTTTCCGAATATCGCCTACGTGAAGGAAGAACGTGCGCCGGTTCACAAGCGCATGCAAGCCCTCACGGAACACCGCCCCGCGACAATCAAGCGTATATTCGGCGCCGCGTTCGGACGCGCATGGCTCTACGAAATGCGCCTTGGGATGGACGGTGTGATGACCGGCGGCGCGATGTACGCCGATCTCTACGCCCGCCTCTGGGAGCTACACAGAGCGGGTCAGACCACAGAGCTAAGGGATCTTTTCAGTAAGTTACTCCTCATGCTGAACCTCGACGCCATCATCCCGGGCGTGCGGCTCTTCGTGCTGAAGAAGCGAGGGGTCTTCAAAACAACGAAATCACGCCGCGGCGAGTACGCATTCTCAGGCGACCAGATCGCCGAAATTGAGTATCGCTGGAAAGCGCTCACCGCATACCTACGGGCATAGTGTCAGGTCTTACAAATTTCTTGGCACACCGTTCTGACCAAACCTCTCTAAGCACAGCTGCCACCATTCGCCTTCCGACAACCGCAGAGCGAACGGTCCTGCAAAGAAGTATTAGAGGTGCGACGTAAGCCGCCCTAACCCTCTAGCTCCAGAACAGGAACTAGCACGGTCGTCAGCCAGTCACCGATATCCCGCAGCTCCTCCAAGCACACCTGGTGGGCCATCGGGTACTCGTACCAGTCAATCTGATAACCGGACTTGTTGAGCAGATCGTGCCCCCCTCGCCCACGACGGTATGGCACGACCGGGTCCTCAGTACCGTGTGCTTGAAAAATGGCGATCGACCGACTCGCGTCGCTTGCCTCGGCAGAAAGCGTGTCCTGCAGTAGTAGATAGCCTGACAGGCACATGATGCCGGCTAGAGCATCCGGGTAGCGGAGCCCAGCGAACAGCGCCATCGCACCTCCCTGGGAAAATCCAGCGAGCACGATCCGATTAGGTGGGACCCCACGTTCGACTTCACGCGCTATCAACTCGTTGATCCACCCGTTCGACTGACGGATACGCTTCGAGTCTTCGTCGTGCCGGTCGACACCAGCCACGTCGTACCACGCACGCATGATCAGCCCCATATTGATGGTCACGGGGATCTCTGGCGCGTTGGGAAACACATAGCGGATGTCTAGATTGGCCGGCAAGCCGAGCTGCGGCGGGACCGAGTAGAAATCATACGCATCGGCACCAAGTCCGTGCATCCAGATGATGGATGCAGTGGCCGGTCGCTCCGGATCGATCTCGACGGTTTCTAGATGCGGGGTAACCACCAGAAAGAAAAAAGAATCGAGCCTCTCTCAGTGTGTCATCGCGTGTACGACAGTATTGATGCCGACAGCGTACGCGGCGATCGAAAATCGGTAAAAGAACTCGTAGTCCTCTCCTTCTCGCTCCCAGCCGTCGGCGATGTCCGTGTTGTGGCTCATCAGCACAAGGAGCCGGCCGTCCGCGTCGGCGATCCCACGGAAGTGTACTTCTGTGCTGTTGTATCCACGCTCTGACGTCGTCGAGCCACCGCTACGCCGCCAATGCTGAATCGACGGAATCTGCGGAATCTGTTTTACCTCAAACATTCCCTGGTGGATCGGGTGATCGAACGAGATGTCGAAGATGGGATACTCCCCCGGCGGCAGTACTTTGCTTATCTCCCTCACCCACTGTTGCCAGGCGTATGGACCCCAGAAGTCGTCGACCCAGAGGAACCCTCCCTTCCGCAGGTATTCGCCAAGGCGCGTTGCCTCGTCGTTACTGAACTCAAGGGTGCCGACGTCCGACATAAAGATGAACGGATAAGTGAACAGCGCCTCATCGGTTAAGCGCACGACGACATGATCCGGCTCGTCGTGTTTATCGAACCCTACGTGTGTGGTCGTCAGCTCAGACAACCGGATCATCAGGTTCTGGTCGGCACTCGGGTAATCAGTGTGCCAGCCCTGACCACCCTGCTCGCGGCGATCACTCTGGTACAGGACGCGGGTGAACGTGAAGTCGTGATGGGTCGGCTCGGCGCTGGGAAACTTCGGTGGCATACGATACCAGCCGCCGCGACCCCAGCCCCGTTGGGCCAGTGCCGCGGCACCACCAACCAACACGAGCAGGACGATAAGCGCGGTCAGCTTCGTTTGCACATGAGTCATCCGCCGCCTATGGTTAGTCGACTAGATCATAGTGTAGAGCAGCCGTGTGCTCACCACTCCCAGTCGTCAGTCCCTACACACAATCGACCCACCACCCGGCGTGCTCGCCGCGACGGAGGGTCGATTGTGGCTACTAGCTTGTACCTGATACCGCACAAGCTGCGAGCTCTACACCAAAGGGTTTCACGCCGTCACTGGCCCTGCGACAAAGCCCGATAGTATTCCTCAATAAGATCGCGGAAACCGGCCGGCACATCGTCTGTCCCGGCCAGGAAGAGCTCGTCGTTCTCCTCGGTAATCTCGCGACGCAGCCTGTACTCGAAGCGCTTGAGCTCCTCAAGGATGAAAGTTTGCAACCGTGCGATCTCTTCGGGATCCTGGTAGTTACGAAGGTTGTCGAGTTCGCGCATACGCTGGATAATCTCGTCGAGATCGGCGACCGCAAAGTCCTCCTGGTCAAGTAGCCGGCGGAGTTCCTGTGCCTCCACGCCACGCTCGCGGAACTCGCGCTGCCACTGGCGGATGTCTTGCTGATCCCACTCCCTCGTACCAGGCTGCCAGTCGCCGTACCCGTAGCGACCACCGAGCGGTCCGCCAAAGGTGTCGCCGATGTTCGGACGTCCGTCCGCACCGGCCTGCTGTCCACCCTGTTGGCCTTGCTGGCCCTGTTGGCCTTGCTGGCCCTGTTGACCTTGCTGGCCTTGTTGGCCTTGTTGGCCTTGCTGGCCCTGGTTGTTCTCGGACGACTCCTGCCGCATGCGGTGATCGAGCGATTCGAGGCCACGCATGAGATCACGGGTCTGGTCCAGCGCCCGTGCCATCGCGTTACCCTGAGACTTACCGACGGCGTCGGCCGCTTCTGCGAGTTTTTCCGCCAGTTCCCCGAGGTCGTTTTCAATCTCCGCCTCGAATGCGTTGGCGGTGTCGCCTGGGCGAGCGCGCATCAATCCCTTCGAGTAACGGATCTTTTCCTTGAGCTTATTGTCACGAATCCCGCTGGCAGCTTCCTGCAAACGACGCGATGCGTCACGCTCGTCGCGCCTGAAATCAGCTGACGTCGAATCGATCTGACGCTCGAGGTCGGCGACCTCCCCCTCCATCTCGTCCTTCCGTTCCATCAGGCGACGAAGATTCTCGATCCGCCCTTCATCTTCATTTTGGAGGCCCTCAAGACCACTTACCTCCGACGCTACTTCACGCTGCTCATCCGCCAGCCGGTTCGCCCGCCGCAATGCGTCCGCGATATCCCGCTGGAGACGACCGGTTTGCTCGTTCTGCAATCGATCCTGCACGTCGCGTAGCCGATCCAGTGCGGCACCCGCCTCTGCGAAGCCAAGGTTGTCAGCGTTAGCAGCCGCCCGTCGCATTGCATCTGCGGCCTCCTGCAACCTTCGCGCGGCATCCATCATCTGAGGCGAGTTCTCCTCGCGCGCAAGACGTTCGAGGCGCCGCGCGGCCTCTTCGGCCTCTTCGGCCAGAGCTCGTTGGCCCGCGGCACCACCCTGGGTCGACTGCTGACCGCGTGAACGCCGACGCTGTCGCTCTGCCTCACGTTCCTGGCGCTGTGCCAACTCACGCAGACGCTCCATCAGCTCGTCGATTGTGTTGTCCGCCTGTTGCTGCTGGCCGCGTTGCATCGTCTCGTACTGGTTACGCAGCTTGTCCAGTTCGAGTTCGAATAGATCGGCAAGGTCCTCAGCGGCCTGTCGACTACCGCCGCCGCCGCCGCCGCCGCCGCCGCCCGTCTGGACCAGGACTTCCTCGTATGCTTCCTCGGCCCGCTGTAGATGCTGCAGCGATCGCTGCTCATGCGGAAGGGCCGCGTCGGCATCCTGGTCTTGTAGCTCGCCCTCCGCCGTACGCATTGCGTCGGCCGCCGCCGGTAGCATCTGTCCGATACTGCGAAACGCCGGATCGGCTGGCATCACGCGGCTGTTCATACGCCGGAGGAGGGTCTCGACCTGTTCGCGCAACCGACCCTGAGCCAAGGTCAAAAAGACGAGGTTTTCCTGAAACTCCTCAGCAGTGAAGGTGTCGCGGTCACGAATGACGTTGAACGTCGCGGAGATAATCTCCCTCTGCGCCTCAGAAAGAGCCCGTGGGTCGGCGCCGCCACCGCCGCCGCCGCCGCCCGCCTGCGACTGCGCCGCCCGAAAGTCACGGCTGAAGGCGCGGATTTGGAGGAAGTAAAGATCACTCTTGATATCTTTGTCCTCTTGCACGAGGTTGCGATCAGTCGCACGCGCGTAATACGACACGAAATCGCCCGGCTCGAGCTCAAGTTCTTCGAGAAAGAACGTGTGACCCGCCGATACTTCCTTGAGTGCGTTGTCCCGGCCGTTGAACAGGCTGACCGTCTCCTCTGGCCCACCGTTGACCGAGTAGATGAGGTCCAACGAGCGAAGACCGAAGTCGTCATCGGCTCGCGCTTCGACGAAGATCTCATCCACGGCGCTCGCCGTGGTGTCACGCCCCGGCTTGATGAACATCACCGAAGGCGGCTGATCCGTCAGCACGTCAATCGTGTATTGCGGTGACGCAGTCACCAACTGTCCGTCGGGTGCCTGCAAGTCGATACGGTAGAACCCTTCCTGCTCAACGACAAAGCTGGCTATGAGAGCTCCGTCGCTGTCGACGGCGAGGTCACTTGTTTCCTCTTCGTCGAACACGAGGTGTCCGCCGGCAGTGCCCATTGTTGGGATGGCCCGCAACCTGACCTCCGTACCCTTGAGCACCGCGATGTCACCACCCTCCTCCACCAGACGCGGGTCCAACCCGGTGTAGTCAGGAAAATGGTATTCGAGCTCAAGCCGATCGACGTAGGGTAGATCGATCACATCCAGCGTGAACGTCGACGACTGAACGCCAACGGCTTCCACGAAATAGTCAGTCGGTTCCTCTAAGTCAAAGAGAAGCACTTCAAAGGCGCCAGATTGAGTTTCGCCGTCGGCATTCTCCACTGGAATGAGAGGTAGCTGTTCGAACGACGCACTCGCATTAGTGCGCGTGAAGAGGTTCACCTCGTCCGCTGCGAACCCGAGCAACCGGGCCGTGATTGTCTGATCTGCACCCCGGGCCACCGTCTGATCGCCCGGCACTACCTCGATTTGGTAAGGGCTGGCCGCTTCGAGGCCACGTGTCGGCGTCAAGAGCGCTGCAACACCGTGTCGCAAATACGACGGTCCGAAGACGAACAGAAGGACGGCGGTCAGACCCGCCGCCACCAGCAAACCTGAGGAACGTTGCAGTTGGTGCTGTTCGACACCACGCCCCATATCAATGTCGCGGATCTTCTCCACAGCCGACTCGATCAGCCGGTGCACGAGCTCGGGCGAATGGTCGGGCCGTGCATCACGGTCTCCCTTCTTGCTTTCGTCGACCGCGCTCAACACCGTCGCCTGCAGTGACGGTTCGTGCTCCTCCAGATAGAGCGCGACACGCTCGTCCGATATACGCCGTGAAACAGGGCGGATGAAAAACCACCACCCAAAGCCAAGAAACGTCAGATAGGCCAAGATGCGAAACGTGACGATCGCGCCCGGGCTGAATTTGAACAGCTCCAAGCCGTATGACGAGATGATCAACGTGCCGAGAGCGGCCGCTACCAGAACGGCCACACCGCGGAGCGCCACACGCAGGCGCCACCGGTTCCGCACATGACGGATGGCGCGTAGGATCTCGACCCGATCGCCCGTAAAAATCGGCTCATTGAACATCAGTTCAGCCTCATGTTGCCTTCATCTTACTGCACAGACAGCCTAGGACCGGCCACTGTTTACCCGCTGCAATAGAAAAACTTTGACGATTCTGCCCACATGCCTCTAATCGGCACTGAGCGTCGTCCGAGACAATCGATTCGACACGACCGTCTCAGCCACGAACAGGCAAAACGCCGAAACCAGCAGATACCACCAGAACGCTTGCCGACGCTCCAAGTCCTCGGCGCTGACCTCGCGCACCGGTGCGCTCGAGTCACGCTCGCCGCCCACGCGTCCCGTGACTGCGCTGGCCAGTTCGTCCGGATCCACCGCCGTCAAGTCCGACTCGGACAGGTCAACATTCACCGCCAGGTTCAACGGTTGCACCTCGGCAGCGTTGGCGTCGTGCACTTCATAGAGACCCTGCTCGTCGAGGTCGATGAATCCCGTCCGATCGCCGACATCCACAGGTATGCGCTCACCAGAAGGGGACATAACTACGTAGTCGGCGGCGACGAGACCGCCTTCACCCAGTCCCACCTGCTGCTCAGTAAGGTTGAGCACCTGCCCTGCCGAGAACCACGCCGTAGGCGGCGTGTACGCCGCAAGATACTCGGTCAGTCGGTGTACGAACGGCAGGAAGACCGGCTTGAGCGCCAGATCGTTCCAGAAGTTGTTGACCGTCGACGCCCACAGCAATACCCTGCCGTCCCCAACCTGTCGCTCCGTTAGCGCCGGGCTATCATCATCGAAGCGGGCCAGCACCGCAGTCGTGTCGTACGGCTCGACCGACCGGTACCGGAAGAAGCGCGCGGTGGTGACGTCACCGCTTCGAGGCGCGCTAAAAAGCTCGAACACCGGGTGACTGTAATCGACGAACCCAACCGAGCCACCGCGACCATCCCGATCGGTGGGCGGTCCGAGCCTGCCCGGTAACAGATCAAGGCCGTCCTGGGGCCACACGCTCCGCTCGCCCGACGCCACGAACAACCCGCCGCCGTTCTCGACGAACTCCCGCAACGCGAGACCTGCCTGTCCGACCGGTGGAGGCGCGTCGTTGAGAATGACCACCTGGCGACCGGCGAGATCGGATGCGTTAAAGGTATCGATCGTCGTAGTCCGTATGTCGAAGGCCGGGCTCGACCCGATCCCGAGCGCGCGGCTGAGAAAGAGGTTTGCCTCGCCGGCTCCGCGAGCGTTCCCGATCAGAAGCACCGTTACTACCTGACCGGGTGAGACGACGAAGTAAAAAACGTCGTCGGTCGGCAAGGCGTCCCGTTCCACTCGGACCGCACCGGTCATCGGTGCGTCACCGAGCGTCACTGCCGCAAAGTCAACGGTCGCCGACCCGTTCGGCGGAAGGTCTGCCGTGAGCATCTCGACTTCCCTTCCGTCCATCTCGAACCCTACCTCAAGATCGTCAATCGGCTCGTCACCTCGGTTGGTCAACCGTGCAGTAACCACGACCCGCTCACGGCCGGAAAAGTACTCCCGCTGGAACAGCACGCCCGCGACACTGACGTTGGCCGTACCGCTCAGGTCGTCCGGCATGACAGAGACCGGTCTGAGCTCCGTGCCATCGGGGAAGCGGACACCGTTCGCGCTCTCGACACCGGTCCGTTGGAAGTCGCTGATGAGCACCGCCTCAAGACGTGGCAGATCGGAACCCTCGAAGATTCCCTCTGCCAACTTCAGCGCCGGTCCGTACCGTGTGACGCCGGCACTTACCTCCGCATCATTCACGAGCCCGGTCAAGCTCGCTCGGTTAGTCGTCGAGCGGGCGCTGGCCTCAGCCCCGCTGTCGAACAAGATGACGGTCGCCCGGTCGTCCGCGGCCAATCCGTTGATGACGTCTAATGCCTCCTCCTTAGCACGTTGCCAGCGGTCACCGTGCCCCATGCTGTAGGAGCGGTCGAGCAGAATGACCACTTCCCCGGCACCAGCTGTCACGGCGGCAAGCGCCGGCGACCTGATGAAGGGGCGCGTAAAAGCAACGACTAGCAACGCCAGTGCAGCACATCGCAGCAACAGGAGGAACCAGTGTCGAATGCGCTGCCGCCGAAACGAGTGAAACGGAATCTTTCGGATAAACATCAGCGACGGGAACTCGATAACTTCCTTCCGTTCCCGCTGGATCATGTGAATGATCACAGGCACCGCGAGCGCAGTCAGTCCAAGCAGAAAGAGGGGTGCCAACAGCCCCATTAGCGCATCCTACTTAGTTTCGCCCGCATAGCGAGAAACTGGAACAACGCATGGTCGAGTGACTGTGCCGTGTTGAACAGCGCATAGTCAATCCGGTTTTGACCGCACAGCTTCGACAGCGTGCTGATGTGCTCCTGGATCAACTGCCGATACTGCTCGCGCAGTTTCTCCGGAACAACCGGCATCTTACGCTCCGTCTCAAGGTCCTGAAAGCTCGTCGCGTCGTCGTACGGGAAGTCGATCTCCGCGGGATCGAGCACGTGAAACACCATCACGTCGTTGCCGCCGTATCGAAGCGGCTTAAGGGCATCGACGACGACCTGCGGTTCATCGTAGAAATCTGAAATGACAAGTAAGATGCCGCGGCGTTTGAAGAACTCTGTTGCCTTGAACAGCGGACGCTCGAAAGAGCCCGGACGGCCGGCCTGGATCCGATCCAACGTGTGTAGTACCACCTCGAGGTGTTTCGCGGACGGCGGCACGCGGGCGACGATATCGTCGTCGAAAGTGACGATCCCGACGCGGTCACGTTGCTTAGTGCAGAAATAGGTGAGACAGGCCGCGAGAAACCGTCCGTAATCGAGCTTCGTTATCCCCTTACTGCCAAAGCTCATCGAGCGCGATACGTCGAAGAGGACCGAGAAGTTGGTGTTGGTGTCCGCCTCAAACTGCTTCACGTAAAAACGATCGGTGCGGGCGAACACGCGCCAGTCGATGAACCGGATGTCATCGCCCGGCATGTAGCCACGATGCTCGGCGAAGTCTATGGAGACCCCCAGGTAAGGGGCTTTATGGAGACCGTTGATGAAACCGTCGACCACGGTGCGCGCCAGTAGATCGAGGCTCCCGATGCGTGCGAGGACCTTCGGATCAACGAAGCGAGAGCCCGGGGTGATCTGCGCAGTATCCACGTTACATCTTGGAGGCCGGCACTGGTACCGTCTCAAGCAGTTGGTCGATCACCTGGTCCGAGGTGACTCCCTCGGATTCCGCATGGAAATTGAGCAGCACGCGGTGGCGCAGGACCGGATGCGCCATGGCGCGGATGTCATCGAAACTGACATGATACCGACCTTGGGTAATGGCACGCGCCTTGCCACCCAGGATGAGGTACTGCGCTGCGCGGACGCTAGCCCCATACGCCACCCACTTCTTGACGAACTCGGGTGCGTCGGTTCCCTTCACCCGGCTTGTCCGGACCAAATTGAGAGTGTAGCGGAGCACCACCTCCGACACGGGCACCTTACGCACGAGCTGCTGGAACTCCACCAAGTCGGCACCCGTCACCGCATGCTTGAACTCGGGATTTTGGGTGATCGTCGTGGTGCGCACGACTTCCAGTTCTTCGTCTTCAGGTGGGTGGTCGATCACGATGTGGTACATAAACCGATCGAGCTGTGCTTCAGGCAGCGGATAAGTACCCTCGAGCTCGATCGGATTCTGTGTCGCGAAGACGAAGAATGGCTCCTCAAGCTGATAGGTTCTACCCATAACCGTGACCCGGTGCTCCTGCATTGCCTCAAGCAACGCTGACTGTGTCTTAGGCGGTGTCCGGTTAATCTCGTCAGCCAGCAGGATGTTCGTAAAGACAGGCCCTGGAGCGAACACCATCTTGCGCCCGCCGGATTCGGGATCTTCCTGGATGATGTCGGTGCCCGTGATGTCGGACGGCATCAAGTCTGGTGTGAACTGGATCCGGGCGAACTTCAAATCGAGCACCTGGGCCATCGTCTGAATGAGCAGCGTCTTAGCCAACCCCGGCACGCCAACGATCAAACTGTTTCCGCCTACCAGCAACGTCAGCAGCGTCTGATTGATGACGTCGTCCTGCCCGATGATGAGCTTGTGAAGCTCGGTCAGGATCTGCTCACGCGCGGTCTTGAGTTTGTCGGCCAACGCGACATCATCAGGGGCCTCGAGGTTGGACGGTTCGGCGTTAGGGATATCGAGTTCCACGAAGATCTCCTTACATCGGTCGGGCTAGCATGTGTGATCGCTCGCTCAATGCGTCATCGAATACATCACGTAGTTCACGCCGTACTTGTATGCCTCGTTCGACAGGTCGATCGGGACCCAGCCGGTGTCGGAGTACTCCCAGTACTCACCGATGTCATTGTTAAAGTTCGCGATGATCATCAGCCGGTTATCCGGATCGTTGTCTTCGAAGACGCCGTAGAACAGCGGTGTTAGGGGAGGATACATCGGCTGCATGACGAGCGAATCAATGTCAAAAAACGAATGAAAAACCGGGTGCGCCGCACTCATTTCGACGAGACGCGCGTCCGGTAGAACCCGTCTAAGCTGCGTCTCGAAGTTGTACCAGTGGTCACCGCGGAAGTCGTCGAAAACGAGAAAGCCGCCCTTCTGCAAGTAGGCGCGAAGCCCTTGAACCTCCGCCTCGGTCATCGTCCAGTACCCCGGCTCCGACATGTAAGCGAATGGGAACCGGTGCAGCTCGGGATCGTCGAGCTTCAAGATGTTGCCACCGTTTGGTCCCTGGAACGGGTTGGCGTAGGTGACCTCGTCGAGAATCTTCGTCAGATTTCGCTCCGCGCGCGGATAGTCGTGCGCCCACGGGAGGTCGCGACGAAAGAACCCGCCCCCACCGCTGCGGCCTAAGCCCATGTTGTATTCCAATCGGGCGAAGACGAACTGCCCGTGGTAGGCGACGTTACCAGGCGCGGGATCCACACGCTCGCCGGCCCCAGCAAACAGGGCAACCGCCGCCGCCGCAGTGATGAGTGCCGTCGCAGTTGGTGCTAAGAACTCGCGCGTCGTCATCGCAACCCCGGTTCAGCCTTAGCCGCTTCGAGCTGGCGGATCTCACGGCTTTTCAGCACTAGCTCCACCAGGAGCACCTCGAGCTCTTTCTCATAGCGCTCCGGGTCGGTACCATCCTTAATCAGCCTTAATGCCTCGACACGCTCTTCGAGTACCTTTCGCTCATCGTAGAGCGGGCGCAGCTTCGGGTCGTTGGGGAAAGCCATCGCGGCGGTCGCCGCGTCCACACCGCCGGTGAAGAAAAGACTGCGCGCAATCAACCCGTCACCAGTCAGCGGATCCAGTTCGTTCGTTCCCTCACCGTCGCCGTTGTCATCCAGCAGGGCGTGCTCGGTCAGCAACTTGCCATCCGCTTCGTACTCTCGGACGACCTTCTGCTGCGCGTAGCTGTACGCCTCAAGCATCGACACACGTCTATCCTTATTCTCGTCGGCTTCCTCCTCGCCGTTGGCGAACGCCTCGACGAAATAGCCGCCGAACACCGACGCGTTACGCTCACGTCCGTTCCTAGTTGCAGTAACCACAAGGCGGCCCTCACCCGACAGTTTCTCGACGAAGGGTCCGCTGGCACTGGCAGTGTTCACGAAGGTGACACGTTGACTGCGTAATCGGTCAAGGAGCGCCGCGAAATCATCCGCCGACAGATCCCGGCCCGGCAGGTTGATGCGGGCGCTATCGGTGAAGCTTCCGTGCCCGAAGAGCACAATGACAACGTGATCTCCAGGTGCCGCGCGACCAGCGATGACCTCAACCGCTGTTTCGATGTTCTCGCGGGTAGAGCGGTCCGCGATGGTGTCGGCATCGAGATCCGGCTTCTCACCGAGATAGGTAACGTTGTCCTCCGGAACCTCGTAACGCGCGGTAGCCGCACCCATCAACGTCGTCGCCCAAGCGTGAAACTGTTCAGTGTAAACCGAATCGCCGCCTAACCCGGTGACGACCAGCACATGCGTCTGCTGCGCGGCGGCGATAGCAGCGAACACCCACACGAAGACCGCAGTGAACAACACCTTCACGCCAACCCCCGGAAGCGACGATAACCCCACTCCCCCAGCACAAGAGTGGCCATTAAAAGCAGTAATGCCGGCATGTCCCAGAGATCACGCTCTTCGACCACTGTCACGCCTCGCCCAACATATTGAATGTCGTCGGGCAACGACAACGCGTTCGCGGGAGTGTAGAACCGTCCGCCGGTTTCTTCCGCAAGTCGCTCAAGAAGAGGGGCCCGCATGGTCGAGTCGTAGTACTCGGCGTCGCTCGGGGCGACCTGGAGGAAAGCCACATCCTCGCCGAGCACCTCGTCACCGCTCATCGCCTCAATACGAATTTCATAAAACCCCTCTGCACTCGGGGTGAAGCTAGCGCGATATTCTCCGTCCTTCTCCGCCGTCCATTCCATCGGTAGGTCGGTGAAGTCGCCGTTCGGGTGGGTCACGGTCGCCATCACCGCACTGTTGTTCAGCTCCTCAAAGTTTGCGTCGCCCACCTCAGCCAGGATGGCAACTGGTTCTTCCAGCTCGACCTGATCCTGAGGCAGAACAGCCACCACCTGGTCGGGCACCCCGTCCACCAACCACCGGAGCAGGCGTCGCCAGAACGTCTCGTGGGTCATATCGTCGACGGCCACGTCAGCGTGCATCTGCCACATCCAGGAGTCCTGCACGGGAAACGCAAGCGATTTACCGGCGCCGTAACGCTGGAACGCAAGAACCACTAACTCCTCGGTGGCGCTCGTCAGTAACGTCGTCGCGCCTGGCTTCACTTCAGTGATCGGGTTGACGATAGTGATCGGCGGAAGCTCCTCCCACCGATCGACGGAAAGTTCTTCCGTGTCGGCGATCTGCGTCGCCGCGTGAGTCGCGCCGGACCGAGTGGTCTCGACGTCGACCTCGATGAAGAAACTCTCCTCACCGTCACCTGCCTCTGGGTCGAGCACGACAGGTAGCACATCGGCTATCGGGGTCCCTGCGTACCCACCCTCAGCGAACGACCTCTGGCTGCCGAGCATGAGCAGGCCGCCGCCCCGGTGATTGACGAAGTCGGCGATCATCCGGAGCTGGTCCGGTGTGAAGTGGTTCGCCTCGATGCTTCCCAGGATGATCCCGTTGTACTTGTATAGCTCGGAACGCGTAGTGGGAAATCCGCCAATTAGATCATCAGGACCGTCCACATCGAGACGTAGAAACTTGTTCTCGGCCGTCCGTTGAAGGACCGCGACCTGCAGGTTTTCGTCATCGGCAACCGCCCGCCGGACGAATTTCACTTCGAAGCGCGGCTCACCCTCAAAATAGAGGACCTTCTCCCGGCGATCCTCGACGACAATCAACGACTCACGCACGTTGTTCTGCGTCACCATCTCGCCTGGCTGCGGCGAAACACTGAAGCTGAACAGGCGCGGGCCTGCTTCGGCCGTGGTGAACCGCATCCGCACCGTCTGCGGCTCACCGTCGTTGGGAAGCTGTACATCCTCGGTGCCGACGATACGGCCCTCGTCTTCGACCTGGACGGTCACGGTCTCACCGCGATAACCGCGATGCGTCACCACGAGGTCAACTACGAGCGACGCCCCCTTGAGGACACGACGCGGCGTCTCGACACCGCTCAGCTGAATGTCTCGGTCGAACGTCTCCCGCCCGAGTCCGACCGTGAACACAGGCACCCCGCTGGCCTGGATCGGCAGCAGCGCGTCCGCGACACTGGCATCGGCGTTGTCGGCACCATCAGTCACCACAACAAGACCGGAAAGGGGCACGCCGGCCAGTTCCTCGTGCGCACGCTCGAGCGCCTGACCGAGGTGCGTACGCGTCCCGCCGTATGTAAGTTCGTCGATGCCGCTCAGGCGGTCAGTCTCCGCGGAAAAACCGAAAAACCGAAGGGCAAAGCGGTCGGCTAGCGCGGTATGCAGGTCGCTCTCGGTGGCGAAATTATCTTCGACGAACTGTAGTCGCGGCGTTTCGTCACGATCGGCAATCTGCATGCTGCGGGAGTCGTCGATGAGCACGCCAAGAAAGTTCTCCTGCGGGACGACCGAAGACAGCACGAGGACGGGGCGCAGGAGACAAAACGTAAGTACCGCGAGGCTGGCAAGCCGGATTACTGTGAGAATCGTTCGATCAATCGGCCGACTGCTACCACGCACCTGCGAGTAGGTGCGAAGCGTCATTACTCCCGCCGCTATTGCCGCCAAGGCGGCAAGCACACCCAGCCACGACGCACGGAGGGCGAAGTCCCCCTGCTCGAACATCAGGGGTCGGTATTTGAACAAGAACTCGAAGAGAGATTCGAACACGTCGCGGACTTCCCCAGGCTCACGGAGTAAGGCTCAGAGTGCTCCCCTGACCCCTGGCTAATGACTCATCGCGTAAACGATGAGGTTAATACCCATCTCGACGGCGAACGTCGAAAACTTCAAAGGGTACTCGGGCCGCTCCGCCCATTCCCATGCGTCGCCGAGATCGGTGTTCCAGTTGATCATCACCATCAACCGGCCTTCCTCATCGAAGATCCCCCGGGCGTGCGCTTCATAACCATCCTGCTCCCAGGTCCGGCCGCGCCAATGATTGCCGATAGCGGGAACCTGCAGGATCTCGTCAATTCTATAGACGGTATTGAAGACCGGGTGGTCAAGAGGGATCTCGATGATCGCGTACTCGGGAAAGACCGTCCGGATCTGCTGCTCGAAGTTCGCCCACTGCCACGACCCCCAGAAGTCGTCGATGACGAGGAAGCCACCGGCGAGCAGATAGTCACGCAAGCCCTGGACCTCGGCCGGGCTGAGTGCGATGTCTCCCACCTCGAGCGCGTACAGAAACGGGTACTTGCGAAGGTTGGGATCGTCGAGCCGGATCGCATTCTCGCGCTCGGAGGCATTAACGTTAATCAGGCGCCTCACGACGGTCATAAACTGCCGGTCCGCCTTGGGAAAATCGGTCGCCCACTGGCTGTACCCCCAGCCGCTGTTGTAGATTGCGCGCGTGAAGTAGAACTCGTGAGGCCCGGCGGGGCTGTTCAGAGTGCCACGCCCCTGGTCGAGTAGTGACCGCGGGTCGAACTCCTGGCGACCACGTCGCTGCGGCTCACCACCGCCGAGAGCCCCGGCCTGCACGACGCCGAACCCGACGCCTGCGAGCACCAACGCGACTAGAGTGATCCGTCCGATAGCTAACGGCCGCATCTGCTGCTCCAGGGGAAGAAGACCCGCCAGGACCGAAGTGGCAACGCCGCCTTTTAAAGCGAAAAGAAGCCCTCGGGAAACGCCCCTCGCGGAAGGATGCTCATCCCTTAGACTGTGCCCGCAGCATAGCACAGGCTGCCGACCCGGTGGCCTGGTTTGATAAGGTCAAGCACAAGCTTGTCGGCCACCGAACGGACACTCGCCGTTATACTCTGGATGCTGTGGGCCAAGAGGAACCACAAGGAGGTCCCATGTCGTACCGGCCGCGCTCGACTCGGTCAGCACCGTCTCACCTTCACCACCAAACCTCGCTAGTTTGCCTGGTGACCGTACTGTTCCTCACCGGCTGTTCGGGTCCGGCTTTCGAGGGCGTCGAAAGTGCGGGAACCGGGAAAGATGGCGCCGTCTCGCTGTCGATTCCGGTGCCCGCCAGCACGACGGGCGACGCTGCCGGGGATCTGCTAGTCTCGATCCTCGGCGTCAAAGCGAATCCCAACACTTCGACGTCTGACGGATGGACGGCAGTCCCTGGCTTCGGCGGCTTCAATGGAGCAGTCTGTGTCGCGGATGCGCAAGGGCCCGCATGTCAGCTGTCGATCTTTTACAAGATCGCAGACGGCTCGGAGGCCAACGTCTCGTTCGACTGGGGATCGTCGCGACACGCAGCCGCGATCGTGCTGCGTTACTCGAACGTCGATGCTACCGGCCCCATCGGTGCCGCGCGATCCCAACGTGGGTCATCGGACGCGCCAACCGCACCGGTGGTCAATACGACCCAGAACGGCACGCGCGTACTTCGCATCGTTGTGACCGAGACCGACGACGCCATGAACTTTCTTGACGGATCCGAGGTGCTGATTGACGCGCCAAACACCGCGCGAGCGAACCTCATTTCGTTCCCCGATGCGACGACTAATGCAGCCACCGGATGTGGTCCGCCGTTGTCGGGGTGCCGCGAGACCGCGGATGCGATCGGCCTGGCCGCGTCCGACTCGCGCCGAGGATCGGCGGGTGGTTCCGGAACCGCGTCGTGGGAGCTACCTGGCGGCGACCAGTGGCTAGCGGCATCGGTTGAGATCGTCCCGGCCGCTCCCTAGCAGCCTCGTCCTCTTTGAGGCTAATTAAGTGTCCCAATTAACGGTCGCCGTGCCGTCAAGTCCCGAAGAACAAAGGGAGCCATTTGTGCGTCCGTGTATACCAGCAATGTTTAGATCTGGGGCCCGCTCGACACCCGTCGGTCTCGCGCTGATCGTGCTCGTGCTGTCAGGGCCCGTGTCCCTGACCGCGAAC
>Ga0310342_100000509_pt1 | contig 21868 bp, 17 predicted proteins | sample S15DNA20500_MG_FD_206155 | JGI IMG/M metagenome (GOLD analysis project Ga0310342, IMG submission 206155) | Marine microbial communities from station ALOHA, North Pacific Subtropical Gyre - S1503-DNA-20-500_MG | ecosystem: Environmental > Aquatic > Marine > Oceanic | place: Pacific Ocean: North...
TCGCCCCGGCAGTCGAGTGGCTTTCCGCCAAGACGGGTACGGGTTGTGGGTGCAAGTCCCGCCGCAGGCTTATGAACCAACACGGCTTCTGGAGGGGTCTCGGGAGATCATTTAAGTCTAAGTGAATGTAATTTGGTATCTAAGCGATATTCATGCCTGCGGGACGGTCCGCGCCGATGTGCCTGCGCGCGCGCTCAACGACCTGCCCGATATGAACGTGGTGGTCAAAGAGAAGCTTAGTCTCAGCGATCTGGGGTTTGCCGATGTTGCTGTTGTGCAACGTGGCTGTTGCGGCCAGCGCCTCCTTGACATGAACAAGCTTGCCTGCAGTGGCATCCCTGTTGTCTATGATATTGACGATAATCTTTTAGAGGTGCCGCCATTCTTCACCGATGCCTATGAATACTTCTGCAAGCCTGAATCCAGAGAAGCCCTCACGCAATGTATGACATCAGCCCAGCTCGTAACTGTTTCTTCAGCCTACCTAGGGGATAGTATCTGTTCTTCCAGCGGCGTAAACGTTCTCACACGCGTCGTGAGTAACTGTGTGGATCTGGGGCATGCCGATCTCACCAGCACAGTGCGTAAGGATGATCGCTTTATTATCATGTGGCACGGGTCAGCTATCCACATTCACGACGTCCACCTCGCCGCTCCGGCTATCGCCGCAGTTATGAAGGATCACCCGCACGTCGAGTTCTGGAGCTACGGCTCTATGGAGAAAAAGCATTATGAAGAGTTCTTCCCCGACGACCTGATGGACCGCGTTACAGTCAACGGCTGGGTGGCCCCCGAGGATCTGTACAGAGTAGTTTCTCTGGCAGATGTAGCTGTGGCCCCGCTGGATAGCCATGAATTTAATATGTGTAAGAGCCCAATCAAATGGATGGAGTATGCTGCGGTGGGCGTCCCTACGATTGTCCAGAATGCGTTCCCATACGCAGAACTGCCGGATTGGGTGGGGCGGGCGGATGATGTTGACTCCTTGCAGGCCATGTTAGACCAGCATATCCAAGGTAAACGGGTGGGTGAGGGTGCCCGCTGCAGAAAACACTGTAAAGAGTGGTATTCTTCCCCTGTGGTGGCGAGGGAGTGGGAGGGGGTTTTGAAGGATGCGTTGGTTCTGTAAGGGCTAGAATTGTAGTAGAAACGAAGCATGGCTACTTCACAAAACGGAACAGATCGACCGCCCCGGAAGCGTAAACCTAAGAAGCGGGAGCTGGGCGGTAAAAAGCCGACCAAGGGCTACCGTGCTATGGGCGAAGAACCAGTAGACGACCCTAGCTACCACGGTTTGGGCGCACCAGCGGCACCCGAAGTAGAATATGATTATAACAGTCCGACCAATGTCGTGAGGCGCAAACCACAGGCGCTCTGGAATAGGGACGATTTTGAGACGATCAAGGCTGAGCGCGCGCAACGTGGACAGCCCGTCCCGGTGCCGACTGGCGGGGTCCCCCCGGCGGGGGCTCCTTCTGGCGACAGCTGGGCTGCATCCGTTCTTCCCACCTTGACTGGATTAACCTCTTTTGGAGCTCGTGGCGAGCCAATACAGGAAGCTCCACAGGGGGGTGGCGGGCTTCCCGCAGGTTCCCCGGCGGCTCCTTCTGGGAGGAGTAGGTACTCTCCGGGGTTCTGGCCAGCGACCACCGATGCTTATCTGCAGTATCTCGACTTTTGGAAAGATAAAGTTGCAGAACCCGTTGCGGGTGCCTTGTTTGGCCCCAGTGGACGGGAGTGGGTGACCAATGTGGGCGACAAGGCGGTCGGGTGGCTAGGACGTAATGTTCTTGATCGCGATGGCACCATGATGCCATCGCTAGGCTACGGGCCACCCCAAGTAGACCCCGGCGATGTTGTAACGCGTGGGGTTAACGTGAAGCCGGGTGATCCCCTATCCGCCGACCCAGCCAGCCATAATGTTCCCGCACTTCCCCCTCTTCGCCACCCTCTCGACCTCCCCGGTGGGGTAGCGCAACCTACGTATGTCATGGATAACGATGGTACTAGGATGCTACTCCCTCAAGTCGGAGTTCCTCCCCTTCAACCCGCCGGGAATTTCCTCGAACAGTCGGGAGCAGTTCCTCCGCGTGACGGGGCGGGGGTAACTCGCGAACAGCAGGAGGAGTCGCTTGCCAAACTACACCGCATCCTCACCGCACCGGGAGCTAATTTTCCCTCGCTAGGAATTGATAATCCTCAGCTACCACCGGGAGCCGATTTCGCACCCACCCCTGAGCAAGTTGCGTTTGGGCATAACGCCAGCCGTATTGCAAACCGTATCAGTTCTGCCGACCCAAGACCTAACCTTCGCCCCTTCACCCCAGCCGACCATGATAGAAACATGGAGCAGATGCGCCGCCCCGGAGATACGATCGCGGAAGATCGCGCGCGACGTGGTCCTACGGGTGATGCTGCAGATGTGCTGGCTCATGAGTTGAGGATGGCTGGGATGAAGGGCGCGGGAGTTAGTGATGGTTATTCTGGGGGTGTGGGCCTTGGCGGTAGCAGGTCCGGGTGGGGGCGTAAGGGTGATCCAAATGGTCCGTACTACTCTTATACCGATAAGAACGTAACCGATGAAATAAAACAGCACAAAACGTGGTTGGACAATACATCGGGCACGGAATTGAAGGGCGACAAAGCCAAAAAGAAATATCATGACGTGGAGATCAAAATAGCTGAATTGGAGGCGGTGAAGGTTGCGAGAAATAATTGGGATGTTAATCAGGGTCTCGGTCATACCGACAACTCAAATAGTCGTCCATACTACTTTGAAAAGGATAGAAATAAAATCTATGTATTAAAGCCGGGAGAGGAATTTCCTCCTGACGCAATCGAGCTACCGCAGTCAAGTTAACTCATGCCCAGACAACTATCCCCAGAGGAAGTTGAGGAACTTCGACAGCAGGGAAGACTTCCTCCGCGTGACAAGGCTTCGGGCCTAGGCCCGACTGTACCCACAGCCGACGCGCCTAAAGAAAAACTCAAACTCAAAGACTCTGCTGTGCTAGTAGGCAAAGGCGTGGCTGGTATTGTGCGTAGTTTGCCCGGGCAGGGGCTCGAGTCTTTCGGGCGTACCATTGGCAGTCCCGGGGTAGAGTCTGTTGGGAGAAAAATAGAGCAGTTTGGGATAAGAGGAGAGGAACTAGCCGATAGACACCTCAGTCCCGCCGCGCGCGGTCAACAATCATTTGGCCAAGAAGTTCTCACATCTTCCGCCCAGTCCATCCCCGGGCTGGCACTTAACGTTGCTGCGGCAGGTCTTGGTGGTCTGGGTACTGGTGCGGCTACTCTCTTGGCGACTAAAAACCCGATCGCGGCAGCGCGCGCTGGCTGGGTCGGCGGAAGGGGCGCTGGTGCGGGTGCTGAAGGGCTGCTTGCTGCTACACAGTCTGCCAGTGAGATTGGCGAACAGATTCGCGCGAGGCCCGCTGCTGAGCTGTTTAAATCTGGTGCGTTCCGCAAACATTTTCTCGACGCCGCGAACCTGCCCCCGGCAGAGAGAACAAAAGCGGCAATAGACGCTCACATTCGCGAAGCAGAATCCTTTGTGTTGAGGAAGACACTCGCCTCTACTGCGGGGTTCAACTTGGCGCTCGGTGGTCTGCCTTTTGCTCGTAAGGGGAAAAATCTACTCGGAACAGTGGCCAGAGGTATGCGTGACGAGGCAATACAGGAAGCTCCACAAAGCTTCTATGAGAATAAAGTTCTCAACGAGGCGATCCAGAAATTTATCGACCCTTCCCACAGTTTAGATGAGGGCAACCTACGCGCTGCCGCAGTGGGTGCAGCTTCAGGGGCTCTGCTCGGTGGAGGTGGTGCTGCATTAGGTGGTAATGTTATGGGCCGCATTCCGGCAGAGGAGGGCGAGGATAGAAGCCAGTGGCTCGAGCGCCGCGCAGGCAAGGGGCGAAAGTTCACCGCTACAACCGAGCAAGAGCGGAACAGGGCTATTAGGGATCTGAACGCTATCCGGTCAAAGGGCAATAAGGTTACGCTCTCTGATAAGGGATCTACGGTTGCAACTGCTGGTCTCGAGCGGTTTGCTTCTCTAGTGGGGCGTAAGGTTATTCGCTATAGAGGAAAGAAAACTGAGAATGGGTTAGTCCTCCCCGGTCGCAACGATATAGTTTTTATACACGAGGATTCCGATAATCCTTATCTCTCCACTTTTTTCCATGAGATGAAGCATCAAATGGATCGCACCCCGGGACTAGAGCCCGAGTTGCGCGCCATGCGACAGGCTATGCATGATGTGGTGGGTGAGGAGCGTATCAACAAGCAAGTCAAACGTCAGCTCAAGGCGGCTAAACAGACTGGCCGAAAGCTCACCAGAGATCAGGCGTTGGAGGAAGTGGAAGCGGACCTGATGGGTGAGGCCGCGAATACCGAGGAGTTCTGGGCGGGGTTGAAGGTCTCCAGTCCGACTGCGTATCAGCGTATCATTAACTATATAATGAAGATTGTGCAGCGGCTTAATGGGACGGTGCCTGATCGGTATAAGATTACTGGTGAGTTGCAGCCTGCGGAGGTTACGCAGTTGTGGGCGACTATGCAGAGTCTTACAACCGCAGAACTTAACCGGGTGGCGGCTGAACGTGAGGCTGCGGAGGTGGCTACACCACCCGGACCTCAGCCCACCCCAGCCCAAGTATTAGGCGAGCGACTTGGTGTTCCCAAACCATCGTCGACACCACCGCCACCGACACCACCGACACCGCTACCCGGACCACCACCGACACCACTACCCGGACCTCAGCCCACCCCAGCCCAACTATTAGGTGAGCGACTCGGTGTCCTCGATCCACCGACACCACCACCACCGACACTACCACCCGGACCTCAGCCCACCCCAGCTCAAAGATTAGGCGACCGACTCGGTGTCCCCGAACCACTACCGACACCACCGCCACCACCGCCACCGACACCACTACCCGGACCTCAGCCCACCCCAGCCCAACTATTAGGCGATCGACTCGGACCACTACCGACACCACCAAAGGGGCCAAACCTCCGAGACGCGCTGGGACGCCGCACACAGGAAATTACCAAGCGAGCCGAGCAGCTAGAGCTGGCATTGGTTGAGGTAGAGAAGCAGATCGGAGATGCAGAGGTTGTTGTTGAAGGGGTTAAGGAGAAGACGGGCAACATACTGATGCCTAGATCCCAGCCCAACGTCGCACAAAATTTAGCTCGAAGACTTGGAGTCCTCGGGCCACCACAAACAGAACCCCAAACAGAAGAGGTAGACGATGGCCAGAAAACTCCCACCGTGGTTACTAAAGGGCAAAAAGACATACTCAAAGAACAAAAAGAAGAAACCTCCGAAGAAGAAGTAGAGACGCCTGATGTCCAAGCCGATTTGACTCCCGTCTCCGAGCTCACCACCGAAGATAGGCGGCTCGTTGCTATGTTAGCGCAGGATACTGACCTGTCGCCGGATGAGGCAAACGAGATGCTTGCTGGCATGACCACTCCGCAGCGCAGGTTGGCGGTGGCGCACTTACCCGAAAAGCTGAAGCCAAGAACACCCGATGCCAATATAAACATACTGTCCCCAGAGCGCATACAGTCCGACAGAATTAGGAGGCTTTATACGGAGTTTGTTTTCAGAGGCAGCTTAGCTAGAGAGTTAAGTCGTATGGGTTTGGAGGGTCGGTCGGAAGTAGACACTGTTGCCGACACAAAAATATATTTAAAGGCGTTGGAACTCTCGGAGATGGGAACAGCCCAATTAGCTAAGACATCAGACGATCAGGTCAACGCCCAGTTTAGGCTAATCGCAAAAAACGTGGGTAGAGACGCGAAGAGGGCTGACAAAACGCAAAAGCGCGCTCACACTACAGGAGCCGTGGCGTTGCCTGATTATGATACTCCGGAGATGGGGGTTGGTCCGAAGGGACCGCCAGCGGAGGTGACTGAGGTGGATGTTGAGACGATGATGGAGCAGGCTGAGGCGTCTATTGCTAAGCAGTTTCCTAAAGACACTTCCGAAAAGCGCAAAGAGCGCTTAGAAGCGTTTCGTGTTATGGTAAACGCCGGACCGGGGAACATATCAAGCGACCTCGAGGCCCACGTAGGACAAACACATCCCGATGCGTCCACAGCAGAAATAAAAAGGATCGTCGCCCGACTCCGCGCCCAGACCACGCGCACCATAGATTTAATCGAACCGGATATGCGCGCGCTTTACCCGGATGAGGGGGTGAAGTATTCAACGCGCTTAAACCAAGACGCTCTAGATCGACCTGAGTCAGCAGCAGCAGCAGCAGCAGCAGCGGCTATCGAACGGCTGGATGAGAGCGATGTCACAAAAGCTCAGATGCCTATAATGCTGGCGGCGGGAATATCGGATTCTAACAGCGACCCAGTTAGGCGGGCGGCTAAGTCTACGCGACTGGTCGACTGGCTGCTTGGCAATGATGGTGCAGGAGGTGAGTTGCTACGTAGCATCACCAAGCGCGTGATGGTTGGTAACCTGACGAAAGAAGAGGGGGCTACAATAATTGGCAACCACTTCGTGGAGGTTGCAAAGCATGAAGATCCTAGTCTAACGGAGGAAGATATTTTGTTTTCTTCCCGACTGACTCCTGCCGAGGATGCAACCTATATGGCAGCGGTCGAAAGTGGGGACGAGGGGACGCAACAGCGGCTGGTTGATAAGGCGGCGAAGAAGGCAGAGAATGTTATCAAGGCTTCGCATGGTGGGCGGAAGGGCATCAACGTCTTCGATACGGTGGGGCAGAGTGACTTTGGAACACACTTCACTGAACGTAGGGTCATTGCCGAGCTGTTTTCCCAACGAGAGGAGGGGGAGGTCACGGACGCTTACCTCCGATTAGCCAATCCGCTTCGGGTTCACGACCTGATCAGGTGGAACAAAGAAACAATCGGTAAGGAGTTGGTGCGGCTCGGCCACTACAAGTCGATGCAGGGGTACGGCTCAGCCATCAGCTCAGCGGTGCGAAAACTCGAAAAACGCGAAGAATCCGAAGGCTCTAGAACAGTCGAGGGCCGCACCGTTATAAAACTGAGGGGCTGGGGTAAGGGCCGTCCCACGATTCGGGAGGCGATCCGGTCTGTCCTCGAGGGGCTTGGCTACGACTCACTGGTATACCTGAACCGCAGAGAGCTGGTTACGGACGAGGGAACGATCCCCGCGTCTGCGTGGGCCGACGCCATCCTTGCTGACAGGAAGAAGGACGTTTTGTCGGACGCGGAGTTCAAGGCCAATAACCCCCTAGCCTCTGAAACGTACGTCCCCCTGCGACCAGAGCAGATCAAATCCGCAGACCCGATCACCCGCGACGACTCCGGCGAAGTAATCCCCCCTTCGCAAAGGTTCAACCCTACCGAGGACGACATAAGGTTTTCTTCCCGACTGACTCCTGCCGAGGTTACCGATGAATCGAGCCAGTTCTTTGGCAAGCCTCCCGGGCAGAGTGTAACATTCACCTTTGTTCGGAATACAGAATCGTCTCCAGATATGGGGGAACGCTTCGGGCAGCACCTTGAGCCTGCTGGTCGATATATGCAGGAAACATCAAGACCTGCCAGTCAAACTAGACTTGAGACCGGTGAGGTCACGTTTAGAAATCCGCTTTACATCGAGTTTGGTGGTGGATACCAATCTAAGTCGAATTGGAAGCCCGTGCTCTCTGAGAGGTATGGCGGATCTACGGGCGAGGAGTTATCTAGGAAAATTGTTGCGGATGGTCACGACGGCATCGTGACTGTTGATGGGCCTCGCGGGAATACAAGTGAGATTGTGGACCTGACCTCACCCACCACCCGCTTCTCGGTTACTCCTGCCGAGGACGACATAAGGTTTTCTTCCCGACTGACGCCAAAACTAAACCCTCTGAAACGTTCTGGCTGGTGGGTAAATGAGCGGGGTACGCTCAAGCCAGTTGAGGTGCAGGGTAGTTCACACAGAACTGGCGTTGCAGATTTTCTCACCAAAAAGGCTGAGCGTATGCTCGGTTTGGAGCGCGGCGAGGGGATGATGCTGATGGAGGCGCAGCGCAAAGCCCTGTTAGAAAAGGGTTATGACCAAGGTGCGCTTGATCTCCTGAGCAACCCCGGGGATGACGTAGAGTACGCAATACGTACGCTGGGGTGGATTCGGATCAGTGATGGTAATAAGATTGAGCTCAAGAACCTCAGCAAACTAAATCTGCAGAGAGCCGCCAAGGCTATGCGAGACCTCTGGGGGGACAGCGCGGACGCACAAAGATTTGACGTAGAGAGGGTTGAACCCCGCCGGGAGCTCTATACGGACATCCCGTGGGCAGCTCTGGCTGATGGCAGCCCTTCAGCGATAGTCCGAGAGATAGCGAAGCACAAGTCTCCCCGTCGTACGCTGAGGGACACGGAGGTGCGATATTCAGCACGCCTCGGCGCGGCAGTCACCCGCCCCCAGCCGGGGAGTCTCGACCATAGCGAACGGTCCATCTTCCGCACTGCAGTTAGACTGTTTCAGGACAAGTTTACTGACGTGCAGCAACGACAGAAAAACATTTTGACGTCGCAATCGTTGACTCACGAGGCAGACATCGACAATGCACGCATTCTGTATCCGGGCCAGCAGGGTTATGATATAAATGAGTTCCGCAAAGGGCGGTTCAAGAATCTGGTGGATGTTTTCCGCACCCAGAATAGCCGGGGGGTCAGGGGGTCGGGCAGTGAAATCACCATCAAGCATCTTACTGATTATCTGGTAGCCAAACACGCCATCACCAGAAACCGTATCATCAGGGGCCGCGATCCCACCAACGACAGGGGTTCGGGCATCACAGACCAAGAGGCGAGGCATACGCTGCGGGCATTCCGTGACAACGGCATGGAATCGCGGTTGGAGGAGATCGCCACAGCCATCTACGACATTGGTGAGTTCACCCGCCAGACACTGGTAGATGCTGACTTGATCACCGCAGAGACCAAAACGGCATGGGAGCGGATCTACGGGCCGCATTATGTGACGTTGAAAGACTTAGACGGCAGTAGCCCTCCAATCGGTAGGGGATTTGATATTCGCGGTGCTGAGTCGCTAATGGCACTGGGGCGCGGGGATGCTACAGAGGATGTAGTGGGTAATATGCTTGCGGCTGCAGAGACGGCGATTCACCGGGCTCACAAGGTCAAAGTAAGTCGCGCGTTCTTGGAGCAGGTTCGACAGGCTCCGGATAGTTCTTTCTGGAACATAGTCAAGACTGTGAAGGTCCGGTCACTTGATAGTACTGGTCATGTGAAGGTGGTGGATTCTGAGACTGCGCTGAGAAACAGGGATGATATCGTCACCACTAAAGAGCTGAACAGGCGCACTGGCGAGGTTGAGGAGGTCTTTGTTCAGGTTCACGATAAACTGTATGCGCGGGCGATGAAGAACCTGTCGGCTGATCAGACACACGCGCTCATCCGCAGAACGCAGAAATATACGCGCTTCTACAGTAATCTGCTGACGAGCTGGAATCCGACATTCATGATTCCCAATTTTTTCCGTGATATACAGACCGCAACGGCCACCCTGACCGCTGAGGGTAGGGGGGACATAGCCCGCCATCTGTGGAAACCGGGTACAATTCCGCGTGCCGCCGCAGGTATGGCCCGGGCGATCCGTGGTGACTACAGCACTCCCGGTGCAAGGTTGGCACAACAGTATATGCAGGATGGCGGATCTATTGAGCACTACAATGCAGCGTCTGCGACGAGTGTTATAGAAGACCTTAACAAGCAGCTGACTGGCGGGGGTCCGGGCGTAGTAACCGCGATAAAGGGTCTCGGGGGTCTACTGACCGGGGTAAACAAAGTCGTCGAAAACTCTGTCCGCCTCGCAGTCTATGAGGGCGCGCTGAACAAGGGGGTTTCCCGGCCACACGCCGCAGCAATGGCGAAGGGGATCACGGTCGACTTTGACATGAAGGGTGAACTATCGCCCACGCTCAACACTTTGTTCATATTCTTCAACGCCGCCGTTCAGGGTAACGTTAGAATGATAAAAGCCCTCTCAAGGGGCCAGAACGGCACGTCGGTAATTATGGGACTCGTAGTATTGGGATTTTTGAACGATTTCGTGAGCCGAATGTTTTCCGGCGGTGACGATGACGAGGATGGCATTGATGATTACGATGAGATCGAGGAGTGGGTGAAGGATCGTAATATGGTTTTCATGGGGCCAAAAGAGGAGGGCGTGCCACGCGCATGGACGCAGATTCCGTTGCCCTATGGGTATAACACCATCTACAGTGTCGGGCGGAATCTCTCCGCTGCACTGTTGGGTGGGAAAGATAAGGTCGAGGCGGCAGCTAACGTTGCCAATTCGATGACTTCAGTTATCAACCCTCTGGGTGGCGGTACGGAATTGTTCACCAGTGGCACGGCGAGGATCAACGCGCTAATGCCTACGTTCGCCGACCCGTTTGTCCAGTCGTGGCTTAACCGTGACTGGCTGGATAGACCTATTGTGCCTGAGAGACGTTTCCCAGACGATTCTCCTCCGCCAAAGGCGTATACAGCGTCGCGGGGTGCCCCCGAACACGCGAAGAACATCTCTGCGTGGTTGAACACCTTTAAAGGGAACGAAACAGAGGCGGGGCCGATTAACATTTCACCAGACACGATCGCCCACTGGGAGGAGTTCATTGGCGGTGGGTCGGGTAAGTTTGTGAGTAACTTGTATGGGTTGGTAAAAGACTGGACGCTCGGCGAAACTGCTATCCAGCAGGGCGTCCCGGGCGGCATTGATGAAACTCTCACCAAAACACCTATTCTCCGCAGATTTAGAGGCCAAGAGCGCGTTGGCCGTGACCGTTGGCGGTACTTTGAGGCATCCAACGCGATCAAAGAGGCCCACAACAAGCTGGCAGATTATCGTAAAGCCAAGGACTTTGAAGGTGCCCGTAGGTTCAAGACTGAGAATGGTAGTCTAATCTCGTTAAAAGCCCGTTTTGACCGCGAAAGTAAGATTTTACGCCGACTCCAGAAGCAGTATGACGTGACCAAGGACTCTGCTGAAAAGCGTAAACTGGAGGAGAGGATGGCGGTGATTTATCGAAGGAACCTGAAATTGTTCACCCAAAAGGGTGGGAAGGCGTAATGCGTAAATTTTGTTTAGTATTGTTTTTTCTGTGGGCGCTCGGCCAGTCAGCGGGCTGGGGGGCTACGGCTATTTCAGGCAGCGTAGACGCCAGCACTGATCCCAGCACTAGCTGGAGTGATTTCTCGTGGACGTTTTTCAACCAGAGCGACGTTGATCTGACTATGACTTTCAGTGATTTCCCGAACTCTGCTATTACAACGAACGTCCAGTTCCGCATGACCAGACCTCGACGTGGAGCCTATTTTCTCGAGATAACAAACGGCGCGTTAGTCACTAACGCGAGCGATGTTGTTTGGATAGTAAATGCGCTTAACCCCACCAACTTCCCTCCGGCTAAAATCTATTTTGCAGAGTTTCTAGCGTTGCTGAGTGACGGCACCACGGAGACGCTGGCGCAGGGGAAGGTTGATGTGCAGTGGTCGCTGTTTAGCGGAACCAACTCAGTCAATTTCACGCCTGCCTCTGTTTCATACACGGCGACCTCCCCCATCGCAATCGGCACTATCTCTAGTGTTAAGGATGCTGATGGGAATACTAAGATTGATGTAGAAGAGTCTGCTAACGAGGATGTCATACGATTTGACACTGCTGGGATACAGCGCATGACTGTTGCCGCAGCTTCTGTAGGGATGGTCGGTGTAGCCACTGCCGCCACAGTCAACGCGACCTCCGCAAATATCGCTGGTACAATCACCGGGGCGACAGTCAATGCGACCTCCGCAAATATCGCTGGTACAATCACCGGATCGGTTATCAACGCTACCACTCCCACCTTCGCAGGAACGTCTGTTTTTGGTGACGGCGCAGGAACTCTGGCGGGGAAGATGGAGATCGGGGGAACTGCCGATCAGCCACAGTTGGTGATCGAGGGACACTCCACCCAGACAGACGATATTTTCATCATACAGGATAACGGGGATACGGAGGTGTTTTCTGTCAGTGTTTTGGGAGATGTGGTTGCCGGGAAATGGAACAATAAAGCCATGAGCACATTCGGATTCCTCGATGAAGCCGAAACCATTTTATTGGATTGGGTCAATATAGCCTACCCGTGGGCCGATAATGAGATTGTGTCTACCATCACCCGCGATACTGAGTGGGACTCTGAGAGTGAGATGGAGGCTGCGTGGAGTTCTGCGAACATTCTGATTGAGACCGAGATTGACTCAGGGAGCAAGTTTCTGGGGTTGGTTAATGATGTGACTGGCACGGGCAACGTTGTGTTTGACACAGACCCGACGTTCAGCGCAGGGATGACGTTGGTGGATAACATCACTATGGCCAACAATAGATATATTGGGTTGGGGGGTGCTGCGGGTCATGTGATTTTCGTGGATTCGTCTACTGACCAAGTTACCATTGATAATGCCGATTTTACAGTAGACAGCAGCGACTTATATGTAGACGAGTCGACTGATCGTGTGGGTATTAACGACGCTTCCCCGTCATACACACTAGACGTAAACGGGGATGCGCAGGTGCTTGGAATAATCTACACAGAGGATGGGCTCGACGCAGTCGGTAACGTGGACATGGACTACGGTAGCGACGACGTAGACGACCACACCTTTACTACCGATGGGACTGGCGATGGGGAAATCGTGCTTCCGGCAGACTCTATCTCCGACTCAGAGATTGATGAAGGTGCGAGCTTTACGTGGACTGCGGGGCAGGATTTCTCGGGGGCTACGTCGATGATCCTAGATCAAGAAGCATCACCAGCCCCAACTGCTGAGGGAACTATTCTCTGGGAGACGGACGACGATCATATCGTGGTGGGCGACGGGTCTGCTGCGGTTGAGTTTGTTCCTGCTGAAGATGTTAGCGGTGACATCACTATGACCGATGATGGCGTAACCGCACTAGCCGCAGGCTCTGTCGGTACAGCCGAGGTTGGCAATAATATTGTATTTGTCGATTACGAGTACTTCCCCGCTACAGCTTTTACCACAAATATCTCTGAGGGGGCGACTAACACTGTTAGAGAGACTAATACCAGATTTGTTACGGTCCCCGTGCTGGAGTTCGACAATTCGTCTTCTTATGCAGCTCTCTGGCACACCCTCCCAGAAGGTTGGAACAGAGGGACTGTCAAGTTTAAATTTCATTGGACGTGTACGGCGGGTTCGGGGACTGTAAGATGGGGTGTTAGTGCCAACTCTTATGATGAGGGGGATAATCTGGACAGTGATTTGGCCTCCCCAGTGTATGTAACTGACACCATAACCACCACTAACTTTTTCCACAGGACTGACGTCACAACCGCCGTCACAGTCGGCGGGACTCCCGCGAACGGGGATGCGATCTATATCAGGGTTGAACGCGATGGAGGCACCGACAGTTCTTCTGGTGTAGCAGAGCTTATAGGCTGTGTGATGGAATACAGCAGAACCAATCTGACCACAGCAGCGTGGTAGGTAGTAAAAACGCCAGTTTCTGGTAGAAAAGGAAGGTATGAACAAGCTCATTGGATTAGGTATATTTTTAGCCCTCACCGTAGGGGCGTTGGGTGCGGGTAATGATGGAACCAAGGCCGTTCGGAGCTTCCACGGTTTCCGTGAGGTGAGGGTTACAGGGTTTGACGACGCGTATACAAATACGTTTAACGTTGAGGGGATGATCGACAGCGTAACGCTAATGTTCCCCTCCAGTGCGGAGCGGACAATCACCTATAAAGTGATCACTCCAGACGACTCTGGGGTGAACCTGATTTTTAGCACCACGTCAACTGCCGATACGTTTACTGTGTTGGATGTGGATGTGCCAGTTAAAAGTTTAGACCAGATAATTATCACAGATAACTCGTCTGACGACGGTGTGGCTACTGTCGTGGTGAGGGACCCCCGATGACGAAAGGTACTCCCATGCGAACACTCTTGCTGACTTGTGCGATAGCGCTTACGCTCTCTCCAGTTTGGGGGGAACGGACCCGTATTGCGGGCAGCACATTCAAAAGCGCCTACAAAGATCTATTCCATATCCGCCAGACAGTCGCGCAGACCCACACCAATAATACAGGATTTCACCTAGTTAATTGGGATACGGCAGTAACGGATGGGGATTCTGTTTTTACCGATGCAGCGGATTCAATAACATTTAACGGTACGGGACTTGTGCATATGAACGTGCATTATGAATTTAATAATATTTTAGGCAATAAGCACGTTATGATGCGTTTAATGGACGATACGTCGGAGTTTATGGGCTTTTTTAGTTATGTAACTGGCAATTCAGGAAAGAATATCGGGCCTACAGGTTCGCTGACTTTCTACAATGATTCCGCAGATAATGTTTTCACGTTGGAGATATACCAGAATGACAGCACTAGCGAAGCCAGTAGTTCCGCTGTGACAAGGAAATGGTGGACAGGATACAGGTTGCCGGACTAACGGACTGACATGGCTATAGTTTATCTGAACGACATAAACAAGATGCAGGAGGCTCTCGATGCCGCCAGTCCCGGCGATATCATCGAGCTCCCGCGAGGTACGCAGACCGTTACCGTTGCCCCTCAACTGACTCGGGCGCGGATGGATATGTTTGCCTACTTCATTATCCGTGTTCCAAACCTTACGATTCGAGGGCAGGGTTATCGAACCAAAATCCGACTGGAACACAATCCAACCGATTGCTCTATTGATGCTCCGTGTTTGTTCTATGTCAAGCATGGCTCGAACCACAAAGGCGCGCACAACTGCCGATTTGAGAATATGTATTTACGGGGCGAGTGCCGACAACGATTCGAGGCTTACGAGAGTGATGCTTGGAGGCATGGCGCGGCAATCTATTCTTACCACTGTGATGGAACTACATGTTACAGGATCTGGACAAAAAACTGGCAAACGCATCTCGATATGGAATGGGGCAAGTATCTCACTCTTAGAGATTGTACAGCAATGGGCGTGTGCGTGGCGGCGGCATGGAGATTTAATCGGGCCGAAGATTTCGTCGCGGTTAACTGCGAGGGTAGACCATATACGGCTGGCGAATGGAACCCCGGCATAGACCGACCTCAGTATCCATCTGCTGGATTTTCGATGGGTCTATGGGTCACGCCGGGTTGTAAGGGTGGACTCATTGAAGGGCTTGTTATGTCGGATTGTAAGAACGAAGCTCTCATAATTGAGGGTCTCGGCATCAGTGATATCCGAGTTAATAATTGTGACCTCTCGCAAAGCACATGGGGTTTTGCGTCACGAGGCATGGACAATTCTCTCCTGACTGACATGCGGATTTCGGATTGCTGGCGATGCGGGATTATGCTCCACTCCCTTAATGACCATCAAGGACCAATGACGGGGAATACATTCAAGAACAACACCGTACACAACTGTGGTAACCAGCGAGAAGATGGATTCAACAACTGGAGTTCTATCTTCGAGGGAAAGAAGACCGCGAATAATACGTTCGAGGATAACACCGTGACATTCGATAATCCCGGTCCTTGGCCCGCTCCAGATGAACTAATAAATCTGAAGTCCCACGACAATAACGAAGGAACTTAATGTTGGGGAAACTGGCAAAAATATTACTTCTAGCCAGTACAGTAGGATTTATACTCATCCTCCTTCAAGGTTGGGCGTTTCAGGCAGCAATAGATACCAGTCTGTGCAACACCCAGAACTGCCTGAAACAGATCCAAGAGGAGGTTGATGATGCCCCCATTAAGCCTTAGCCACGCCACGGTATCTGCGGGAAGTGCGGTCGTGGTAGTAGCAGCCATCCTCACATTCACAGTCAAACAAGTTGCATGGCAAACCACTATCAACCTGAAGTTAGAGGAAATCACACAAGACGTTAAAGATGTTAATAAAAAGATTGTGGGTAACTCTGCTCAAGGTTGGCATAAGTCTGATATGAGGGCTTTTGTGAGGGAGGCGGGTATCATGAACCCTGAGTTGCGCCTCCCGCCAGTAAGGAATTCTTTTGATGAATGATGCTTTACGTAAACAGCGTTTCACTGTATATTAGTCTGTATGAAAGTTCTAGGATGGGTCGTTGCAGTTGTTGTAGGGGTAGGCTGGCTGGTGGACCATCGTTGGACGGGCAGGCTGGTAGATACTCCTCAGGGCCAGCACGAAAGCTTGCTGAACACGCCAAGAAATGCCACGGTGAATTGCCCGTGTAGGCCGTGCCCTGCGGTTGAACCAACTCAGGAAAGGTCAATATGAATAAGGCAACCTCACTAACCGTTTACTCCACAATCTGCGCATCCGTCTGTCTCACGTCAGGCTGCATTATGTTTGGGGGAAGAACTCAGAATCCCCACATTTTTGTCAAGGATTCGCCCAGTACCAGAATCTCAATCAACGATGACATGGAAGCAGGAGGAAGCGATCTCAGTGAACTTATCCGAATCCCAGTCGATATGGGCGGCATTCCGGCTGGCAGTGTGGAAGACCTTGTCGACATTGGTGGGGATGCTGTGGAAGATTCTGACGGCCTTGTCGACGCTGGTGGGGATGCTGTTATTAGTGGTGGGGCTGATGGGGATGATGCTGGTAGCACCGATACTGTTAGGGGGGATGATACTGGTCCTAGTATCGCATCCAATCCTTATGGGCGCGGAACCATCGCCCAAAATTCGCCTGACCCCACGGGGTCGCAACGCATCCGGTACAAAACAAAATATGCGTCGAATAGTAAGAATAGACCCGAGCACGGGGTCGCTGTGTACCTCACTCCTGCAAACCGATGGACGCCGCTCACCGCCACCCTCACCGACAGCGCAGGAGATAAGCAAGATTTAAGAATTACACGGTGGAACGGGGGTACTGGTGAGTGGGGGGTTAATGGGAATCGGGTGCATCTTCGTGTCAGTAAGCGACTAGCATCTGGCCCCGCCAGTATTGAGGTCACTTACCCAGTCGGCCTTGCGGACAAACTCGTCGAAACCTTCAACATCCCCAACGCCCATGCAGCAATCTAATGGCACCCCAGAACGTCCTAGAAAACCTTCTGGAATAGATCAAGCCAGCGGCGAGGCGACCAAATGCTGCTCTGGAGACACTGAAGTTGTCGCGACTGGGGGATGTAAATGCACCTCCAGATCCGCCACCCGAAGGCTTGCCGCCCAACTCGGGACTCCCATCAAGGAAGACGCACCCGCGATAGGTAAAGCCAAACACAACCTATCGGCACTAAACGAATCTTTCGGGAGTACACCTTGATCAAACCTGATACCTACTCCTTCCAAACCGCGCTCGACGGGCTCGACTACACTCGCATGGCGATGGACCGCACAGGAATCCCGTCACGAATTCGCTGGGAAAGAGTTAGCCATGAGAGTAGTGACACAGAGGTGTTGCTATGCAATGAACCCGGCTGGCTCACTATCACACCCCGTGCTTCCGGCAGCCTCCGCGACTGGCTGCAAGACGCCAAGATGAGAAAACGGAAAATTCAGCTCAACGGTATTACAGTAAAGGTCCACCGAGGATTCCTAGAGGGGATACTACCGAAGGACAACCCCCTTTCCGGGGTGTACTGGAAGGTGGAGGAGGCGGCACAGAAGGCGGTGAGCGAGGGTAAGACAGTCAGGATTTTCGGCCACAGTCTGGGGGCAGCTGTGGGTAGTATACTCGCCTACCTGCTACTCCGACATAGCAGAGTTCCCATAAATTATGTTTACCTGTATGGTAGCCCCCGTGTGGGGGGTGTGCTATGGGCGGTATCGTACGACGAAGTGCTGAGCAGCCGGACGTTCAACCACTGGAACTCTATAGACATTATTCCAACCCTCTTCAGCAGACGCTGTAACTACCACCACATAGGTCAAACCATATATATGCCAGAAGACCGTCCAGCCATGTTCAATCCCCCGTTCAGAGTGGTGGACAAAGACCGGAAGAAAACACGGCGAGAACTACTGGGGGGAGATGAAATTGAGCTTATCAGTAGGCACGGGGCCGACGAATACGAATCCGCTATCATGGCGGAAAGAGTCCGCCATGAGTTGAACTTAGCAACAGAAACAGCGTAGTGTAGATGGATGGTCTACACAGTGCGAAAGCTAAGCTCCGAAGAATTTGTCTCAGGGTACAAGGCTCTGCACCGCTGCCAGCCCACGGAGGAAGAAGAGGGATGGGACTGGTGGGGTGCTTTTACTACAGGCTCCATGAATAGGGGCGGCGAGCTGGGATGGAGTGAGCAACCTCTTGTAGAACAGTTAGGGCAGTTGGCGGAGACAAGTGAAGAACAATGTGTGGGGCTGGGTGGACTGTTCACTGGTGGGCATGCCGTCCGATACGGTGGCATCTACCAGCTTCGGGGAGACTATGTCGCTGGAGCCCACCGCAGACAAGGGGTCCACCAGTTATTGATCAAGCATCGAGTCCAGCACATCGACCAAATTAAACATAACCAACGTGAAAACCCACTATCAGAGACATGGGCACTCACCGCACGGTCCAAGCGTGATCGAATCGGTGGGTTTGTGTCGTTAGTTAACGCAGGGTTCCGGCTAACGGCATCAGATGACAAAGAGCATCACTGGGAATACACCCCGTTCTAGCGCATCAAATTAGGAGTTCGAGTCTGGCTTGCTGTTTTGAAAATCAGAATCGACACAAGGGAACAGAAACCGTTTATATTCAAAGAGTTTACGTGTGAAACAGTCGTTGACACAGTCCCTATCTTTGACTACTGCTTGGACGAGGATCTCTTCTTCGCGGTCGAACGAAAAAGCCTGCCTGACCTTGTTAATTCGATCTCGTCACCAAAAGGGTTTCTTCGCGAACTTAAAAAGATTGCTAAGGCCCGGGCGATCAACATGCCCCGAATTTACTATGTTGTTGAGAGCAGTTTCAACGATTTTGTTAACTACCAACTATCTAGCACACGTAGAATCAACCGAGGCTTCCTCCTCAAGAGATGGCGTCTGCTTGCGTATTATCATGGAGTCGACTTTATCTGGGCTGATGATGCGGGAGGGGGAGCGCTTGCTACATACCTCATTCTTAAAACACGGTACGAACAATTAACAGGAAAGCGCGATATGCCATTAGACCACGCAAAGATATCTCCCAGTTCACTTCATTACAGAGAGCAGTGCCCTTCCTACACCCCCTCTATCGCCACTTCCGAAGCCGCCGAGGAAGGCACCCGTCTTCACCACGCCGCAGAAACTGGTGACTATGAAGGACTTAACGAAGAGCAGGTCACACAGGTCGATCTGTGCCTGCAGTACTGCGATCAACTTGCCCTACCCGACAGTGTTATCCTTGCTGAGCAAAAGGTAACTGTTGAGGATATAACATGGGGTACTGCCGATCGGGTAGTCATATCCGGCAAACACATGCACATCATCGACTTTAAATTCGGCCACTACCCAGTAGCTCCCGCCGAGAGCAACCCGCAGGGTTGGGCCTACGCGCTGGGGGCGCTCAATCTCCCGCAGGCGGCAGCAGTTACAGACGTGTCCGTTCATTTTCTCCTCCCGCGCCAAGACACCATTGACGTAGCAACGTTCAGCCGTAAAGATGACTATAACCGGATGTTTAAGCGGATCGCGGGAATCGTACAGAAGGCGGAAGACGCGCTAGGTGATCCGGAGGGAGCGCATAGAACTGCGGGGGATCATTGTAGGTTCTGCTCTATAAAAGCTTCGTGTAAGGAATTTATGGGGGAAGCGCTGCAGCTACCTGTGAGAGCCGGACTAAACTTGCCTGAGAAGATCGGCCCGACTGACTTGTCTCGTCCCGAAGATGTCGCTAAGGTGCTGCGCGTTCTCCCCTTGATCGAAGACTGGATGAAGTGTGTTAGGGCAGCGGCACTGGAAAAACTGAAGGAGGGGGATGACATTCCGGGGTATCGTTTAAACACCCGGGTTGCCTCTCGCGTGATCTCCGACGTGCTGCAGGCGTGGGAGGTTGCAGAAAGTTTTGACGTGCCCCTTGACGAATTCCTTCCTACGTGTAAGATAGCAATAGGACACCTCGACGAAGTAATCAGAAACCATGCAAAGAGAGGCGACAAGAAGAAAGCAGTAGAACGAGCACACCAAGAACTAACTGCCCGAGGAGTTGAAGCTTCAGACGGCGAAATCACATACATGCAGAAAGAAAGACACTAATGAAAACAACATTCAGTAAAGACGCCATCGCAGAACCCGCCACCGCTACTGACCGTAAGAACGCCATTGACGTAGCCGATATTGCGGAAAAGGACGCGAACCTCCCCGCAGAGCGGTCGGACACCGCTGTAGCGAAGAACGCCGATTTCGCCCTAGGGGGAGTATCGGGTGATATCGGTGAGGTCAAACTCTCCATCCCTCGAATCCAGATTGTACAAGGGACTGGGGATCTGACAAATGACTTCCCTGCCGGGGGAGTTGTGTTTGACAAAGAAGTTATGGTTGCCCCACCCGCCTCTCCGGTAACGGAGTGGACCAGTGGCGTACCCGTGACCATCCTCTCTGCGCGCTTACAGTTCAAGGAGAACTTAGACTTCGACAGCGACGAGCTACCCACGATTGTGGATACTGTCGATGAGGTGATCGCACAGGGCGGACATCTGGATGGACGAAAAGACAGCAAGGGTAACTATGTTGCCCCGTCTTGGATTCCGTTCATGACCGTCCTCACACTGATTGAAGCTGAAGACGGATCTCCTGCTGGTGATCTTTTCAGTGAGATGACTCCCAACGACACCAAGGCGGATATGGCGCTGTGGTATCTGCAGAAAAGCGCATTCAGCAAGGCGGGTAAGGATATTCTTACCGCAGGGAAGTATCGACTGAAGAATCGGGAAACAGGATTGCCTGAGCTGCACAAGGGTAAGTTCCTCCTGCAAGTTCGGCGTGAAAAACTCGGCTCGTTCAACGTGTTTGTGCCACGTTTGAAGCAGGTCGGGCGGCACACCGACGAGTTCGTACAATACGCAGAGAGCCTTATACCTTAACGCACGGGGAGCCTGCGGGTGCCGTTAAATCGGCTGGGGTCTCATGTCCCCCATCTCCGCCCGCAGGCTCTCTTCTTTTTTGTGTACTGTAGGTTTACAAACATGGAAAAAGGTGATTAAATGCCATCATGGCCAAATCAAGAGACTACAAAGAAGAGTACAAGTGGCAAGGAACTATCGAGCAACTCAGGCGGCGCGCCCAGCGAAACGCAGCTCGAAACAAGCTTGAGAAAGAGGGACGAGCGCACAAGGGAGACGGCAGAGACGTCGACCACATCGTCAGCTCCAGAAGAGGAAAACTCAACAACGCCAAGGGGAACCTCCGACTCCTCTCCCGGCGAAAAAACCGATCCCGAAACAACAACCGCAACGCCTAGTTTTCAGGTTGGCGAGATTGTTTCGCTTAAAGGGGTTGTATTCCGTATCAAATCTACCAATGCGGTCAGACATGAACTGCGCCTAAAGGTTATTCCTAATGGTAAGGCTGTGATGGACCGGATTAAAGAGATGGAACGCAGTGCACCAAGGTGATAAGGACGCGCTGGCGGCGGTTCTAGTAGTCCCCGCTTCGTGGGTTCTGTTGTGGGCTATCCAGTCCCCGATCATGTGGTATGTGGAATGGGTAATGCGGTGAATATACCGGACTCTATGAGCTACATGTTAAAAAACCCACCCCCCGGATACACGTTTGTATGTCCCGTATTTCCCGTCCTAACGTTTTGGGGGAAGTGTTTGAGTTGGCGCGATGATCACGACACCGTGGTGACACTCGGACCCAAGCACATTATTATCCCCCTTTGCCCGACTGGGGATACATGTTATTTATATGAGCGAGATGGAGAATAAATGATTGGATCTACGAAAAGG
>Ga0310342_100000510_pt1 | contig 21854 bp, 11 predicted proteins | sample S15DNA20500_MG_FD_206155 | JGI IMG/M metagenome (GOLD analysis project Ga0310342, IMG submission 206155) | Marine microbial communities from station ALOHA, North Pacific Subtropical Gyre - S1503-DNA-20-500_MG | ecosystem: Environmental > Aquatic > Marine > Oceanic | place: Pacific Ocean: North...
TTGACACAACGTCATTACATCATAAACAGTATTAAAAGCATCATTAAGAAATTTAAAATCTACTCTACCAGCTGCTTGATTACCTTCGTCTAACTGTATCTGAAAATGTCTTTTATCAGCAGTTCCTCCACAATCATACATTCTCAAAATGGCTCCAGTTTCACCCTCAATCAAAACATTCGCAAAGGAAGTAGTATCTTTAACATGCAATCCACTGCCACTGATATCAACATCTCCAGTTCCCCAATTAGCGAACGGTGCATCAGTTCCGATTCCTACGTTGCCATCATACTGAATTCTCATTTTTTCTGATGGTGTAGAACCATGAGTTCTTGTAAAAAATAGAAGATTTCCAGAATAAACACCATCACTAGCAGATTCTTTTCTACCTTCAATTACTGCCCATCGTGTATCAGTAGTACTACCACTATACTTACCACCAAAAGAAATAGAACCACCACGTTGAGTTGTAGATGCATCAGTTGTAAATAGGAAAATATTGCCATAACCACTTCCACCAGTGGGGTCATCCCATTCTTTACCAACAGTTATACCAGCACAATTCCCTGTTGTATGACAAGAACCAACTGTAAGTAATGAAGTCGGCGTTGCAGTTCCGATGCCTACGTTGCCACTACCTCCAACATGAAGAACTACACCATTTGAATTATTGAAATTTGCAATAGGATATGTAGCCGTAGTTGTTCCTCTACCAAAATAATGAAATGGTGTTGTGCCACCAGTAACATTATCAAACTGATATTTTGCTACTGAATCTATTCCAATATTAACTTTACCATCAGAAGCAATTCTCATTCTTTCTGTAGCTGCTGTTGCACCATCAGGTGTTGTAGAAAAAGTCAGTCGACCAGGCATATCATTAGAGCCTGGAGTTCCATCTATATAACCTTCTATTTTAGCTGCAAGTTCGTGATTTACCGAATCGTGTCCAAGAAATGATATTCTTCCCAATAAATCACCATCTGCAATTACTGAAGAAGATGCAGCCGTTCCTCTTGATTTATTTAATCTAATTATACTAGCTGCTGTTGCAGATGTTGCATGAGTAGAAACTGTTAATACATTTGTAGCATCATTTACTAGATGCAATTTTGTGTCTGGTGAAACAGTTCCGATTCCTACATTTCCACCACCAAAATAAGAATCCCCATATGAATCAAGTTTAACTCTAAGGTTGGCTCCATCATATATATTGAATTTTTTAGATCCCTGTATGCCATCATAAATAAGTACTTGATTACCAGCAGGACTGAGATGTATATTGCCATCAGATTTAATATATCCAGTTGCTTCATTACCTATTCGAATATCACCCCGAACTTCTAATTTATCACTAGGCGTGTCAGTTCCGATACCCACGTTACCACTATACTCACTAAGTATTACATTACCACTAGCATATGCTTCTATAACAGGCAACCCAGAAGTGTCATTAGCAGAGAATAGTACATCACTCAAATCATCAGAAACACTTAATAATTCACCAGCAGTACCATGTACTTCAAATTTGTCTGTAGGAGCAGTAGTTCCGATTCCTACGTTGCCACCAACAGGTTGCAATAACATATCGTATGCAGTTGCACCATCATTTCTCATCACTTGTGACCAAGCAGCTCCAGTAGTGGTGTTTATACCAAAATATTGACCATATAAATTGGTGTCACCTGAGATAAATAATGCACCTTGATTTGTGCCTAATGTGGGGTAGGAAGTATCTGCGGCCTGTGTAACATGCAACTTTGTTCTAGCCCATAAAGTTCCAATGCCAAGATTTCCAGAAAAATAAGATTGTCTAGCACTACCACTAAAAAGTGAATAACTTTGTGCTGGTACATTATAATCCCCAATAGCACCAATCATTAAATTCACATTAAAATTTCCAGACGTTTGTTCGGCTATAGTAATGCCACGTTTATTATAGATGAACCCACTACCCGATTCAGTAGCATCATTGACTTGAATTCCTGCCGATGTATGCATCCCATGACCAGAAGTAGGTATATTAAAATCACCATCTATTAATAATTGATAATTATCCGTTGCATTAGCCCCAACTTGAGTAGTATCTATATGCAACCCTGCACTAGGACTAGTAATTCCGATTCCTACGTTGCCACCTCTTTCTATTACCATATCATCATTTGCACCATCTGGTCTGAAAGAAATGTAATCTAAATCTGTATAATTACCTTGTGCGCCAATAACAAATTTATTGTTGGTAGAATCTAACGCTACAAAAGTTTTATTAGTACCATTAATTGCAAAATTTTGTTGAATCCACACTTCTCCAGCATTATCAAGAGTTAATTGATTTCCATTACCACCCTTTACATGCAATACATTAGATGGTGCAGTAGTTCCGATTCCTACGTTGCCAGATTTAGTAACTGTGACTTTATTTTGACCATCACCAGTATCAACTTTGAATAAATCGGGATCGCTGTAAATTGATTTTGCAGTAATAGCATGAGTAATATTTGAATCAGTAACAAATGTATCCGTATCAGTAATTGAAGATACAGTAAAACATTCCATCACTGAATTATCAGATGCACCACTAGGTATTAACACCGCATCACCCACATTTAATCCGTGAGCAGAAACAGTATTTACTATAGAACTACTACCACTGGCAGTAGCATTTCCTAAAGATACGCCAAATGTACCGCCTACATGTAAGCTAGAAGTTGGACTAGTAGTTCCAATACCTACAGTTTGAGCCCCTGTCCCAACCCAAGCCGCCCCCATATTGACGGCAACATTCCGACAAATTCTCATCCCCTCATTAAAAACGTCTGAAAATTGAGAACCGAATCTCAAGGCTGTATTATTACTGGCGATTGCACCATCAGATGTTGATTTATGCGTTCCCAATGAAATAGAAGAAACACCTTTAGCTGTATCACTAACATTATCCCTACTAATACCGAAAGCCCAGCCATAAGAATCGCTTGCTTTTATTGAATGACGAATAAATAAAGGTGTTTGATTCTCACTTGCACAACTTTCACCACAAACAGTTAATGACTGCTGAGTATATACCGGCTCAGAAACCCCAATGCCAACATGACTGCCAAAAACAATAGGATTAGTTTGTGTTGCAGTTGTTGTTTCACCATGTAGTTCATTGCCAGAAGTGTCTAGCCAGCGTGTAGCTCCAATAGAAGTGGGCAAATATTCTGCCACATTTCCTACTTGAGTGATTGACAGATTAGAAACCACAAAAGTTACTAGTCCAGCCGCATGAGTTTGACTTATTTTTAAAGCTAAATCCTCACCAAGCGTATAATTAGTTATGGGCCCATAAGGAAGTGTCGCTTCAACCGTATGAGTTCCAACAGTAGCTGGAAATGTGTCAAAAGTAGCAATGGTAGTGCCAACATTCCTTTCATTCAGAGTCGGATTCATTGCCACACCAGACCCTGAAGATACACTATCAATAGTAATTGACACACTGTATCGCTTACCGTTGTTAAACAAAGAGCCTGATATGGAATCTAAAGCAATACCTGCACTTGTGCCACTACTATCTGGAAAACTGAATTGTAAGTTATTAGACACATTAGTCACAGCCCCAGAGTTATACCAAGTTATCCAATTACCAATTCCACCACCATCACCATTGGCCGAATCACCCGTTACTAAGGATGTCTGAGATGCACCCACATATTGATATGGAACTGACTGACCATTATAAGATGCTTTGACTTCATCAGCAGACAAAGCTCTGTTGTGCATACGAACAGTAGAAATGTCACCATCCCAAAAGTAAGCACCAAAATTCCAAGCAGTTCCAACATACATGTGAGAAACAGGACTAATATCACCACTTTGTCCAGTAACATCACCAGAAGCAACAGCCACACCATCAATATAAAGTTTACTACTAGTAGAATCCGTTCTATCTAAAACCCCAACCATGTGATGCCATACACCAGTTGATAATACTTCTGATCCATTGATATTTACATTAGTACCACTATCTGATAAAGAAAGATTTGGAGTTCCGTCAGCATAAAGGCCAAGATTCCAACCATCAGTAGTAGCTCCCTGATAAGTTGAAATTATATTTCTAATTGCACCAGTAGAATTTGTTTTAACCCAAGCCTCCCAAGAGAAATTACCAGTGCCAGGAATATTATCTGTGTTATAGGAAAGTTGTATATAATCATTTGTGCCATCAAAATGGAAACTAGCTCCACTTTGTAAATCGTTTACCGTTTGACTATTGACTATACGATTGGCATAATGGTCTTGGGTGCCATCTTGACGAATAGTTAATTGTGAATCACTTATCTGGACATTACTTGAATCTTGTGCATTGTCAACGGCAAAATGTAATTCTCCTCTGCCATAATTACCTACATGAGAGAAGAAAACACCACCTTTAATATAGGCAAAACTTGTTGTTGAAGCTGTTTGTAAATAAATTCCAGCATAAGTTCCATCAACATCTGAATCACTTTGAATTGTTATTGTTTGGTTGGAGCCAGCATCTTTACCAACATGCAATAAATTTTTGGGTGCTGGGGTTCCGATGCCTACGTTGCCATCATTTCTAACATAAAATGCTGAAACTCCAGAATTTGGTGCAACATTAAACGCATATTTATCGTTATCCGCATTATCTACTCTTACGTATAAACCATAACCAGTAGATGAGGAGTTTTCCAGATGCCCAATGGTATTACCATTTAAACTAGCCTTGGCACAAATCTTACCAATAACTGACAATGTTGCGCCTGGTGAAACAGTTCCGATTCCTACATTGCCAGAACCATCTATATTAAGAATATGATTATTTCCCCAATGACCCAAACTCAATGTATTACGATTATCAGCATCCGCACAATATCTATAACCAATCCAAGCTGAATTCTTAGAACTGCCCTCTTTTCCCACTACAATAATATTTGATTGTGTATCCGTTATATTAGATGTGAATACTTCGATGCTATGAATAAATCCACTAGAAGATGAATTATCTATTGCAAGAGAAGGACAATGTGCAATTCCAGTACCAGATATGTTTAATTTTGCATCTGGTGAAACAGTTCCGATTCCTACGTTGCCAGAAGTATCTATAACCATATCAGTCCCAGAACCAGTAGTTCTAAACGTCATTCGATCATTACTATGTTGATAAGTTATAGATCCTCTATTATCATCTTCTGCATCACCAAAATTTAAGAGTGAAGTTCCTGCATTACCAGAAATTATACTGATTCCAGAATTATCAGATGTAGAAGTATTATTAGCAACCACTAATTTTTGTACTGGTGCATCAGTTCCGATTCCCACATTACCACTATACTCACTAAGTATTACATTGCCAGAAGCTTCTGCTTTTATAACTGGCAATCCAGTAATATCATTGGCAGAGAATAATACGTCACTCAAATCATCTGAGACGCTAAGTAGTTCACCAGAACTGCCATGAACTTCAAATACATCTGTTGGCGCAGAAGTTCCTATACCCACAGTACATCCACCAAGAACTAAAGCACATGCAGATGAAGATACTGCATAGTAACCGATTGCAGTAGCCCCCGCAGCAGTTGCACAAGAACAAGCACCGAAGGAAGAACTAGCAACTCCAGTTGAACAACTGCCACGGCCAACAGCAGATGCATCAATTGCCGTTGCTTGAGGAAAGCTTCCTAATGCAGATGAATAATCAGCAGTTGCCTTTGAATAAGAACCATATGCCACTGCATAAGTGCCTGATGCACAAGCATTTCTACCTACTGATGTTGATTGTGAACCATATGCACAACTCTGATATCCAAATGCAGAAGCACCGGATTGATTTGCTATAACACCATATCCAACACCGATTGCACCTGTTCCAGTTACTGTATTATTCCCATATCCAACATTTCTAGAAATAACTGTGTCAGAAGAAACATATGCTTCATTTGATGGGATTGCACCAGCAACAGTTAAGTCAATAGCGTTAGAGCTTGAGTCATGCCACGTTGTTGCTAATTGTGAAATTCCTTCTGACAAATATTCTGCGGAAGCACCTATTTGAGTTATAGAGACATCATCGATATAAAAAACACCACCACCAGTTGTATATCTAAGTATAATAATGCCATTATCTGGATCAGACCCCGAACCGGCAGTAAATTCAAATGAATATTTGACCCATGAGGAAGTGATTGATGTTAGGGTTCCAATGCCACCTATCGGTGGTGTTCCTCCACCAACTACAGAACCGTCATCATCTCCAGGATTCACCCCACCAGTATCATGTGTCCTAAGATAAAATCCCTCATTCGAGCCAGTAGCACCTTTAGCCCATAAAGAAATTCTATACTTTTTACCTGTAATAAATGATACAGATTGCTTAATACCCGCCCAATTATTACTGACATTTATAGTGAACTTGGCACTATGGGAACCCCCATGTTCATTCGATGTATCATCTGTTACTTCACTTGTAGTTCCTGACTGAGCTATTTTAGTCCAATTATCTGGTGTATCACCCGTCCAACTCTCAATACCAGCATCAGTAAGCTTCTCTGTCTGAACAGCACCTTGATGTGAATAATCTACAGATTTACCAGTATATAATTTAGCAACATCTGAAGATGATAGTGCTAAATTGAAAACCCTAACTTTAGAAATTTCACCATCAAAATAATTACTGCCCCATAACGATTGACCAATAGAGAAATCAGTTGAAACAGTATCAGTTAGAGTATAAGATGAAGTAGTCCAATCCTGTGCACCATCAACATAAGCAGTTAGATTTGTGCCATCATAAGTCAAAACCACATGATGCCATTTACCATCATTTAAATTCGTACCTGTTCCGGGACTATAATCATCCGCCTTGCCTACGAATCTCAGATAAGAATTGTCACTTGAATCAACAAGAAATAATCCGAAATTACTGCTATTAGTATTATCACCCCAAATAGCAATGGCACCGCCATCATTAGAACCTTGCCCATTCAGCTTAATTAAAGCCTCTATTGACCTTGGAAGTGTCCCAGAGGGCATAGAATCAGTAATGGCAGTAGTCGCAGAAGCATTATCATTAGTACCATCAAAATGCAGAGATTTATTGTCTTTACCCGCTACAACTAAAGTTGTACTTTTTACAACATCAGCACCACCAAAATGCAAATTCCCATTATCATTTTTAAGATGGTAATCAACATTACCATTATTCTTAAATTCGATTGCACCATCAGCCGGAGTAATAAGTACATCTAGAGCCATTATTCATTCACCTCAAGAAATCCCGATATCAGAAGGAACCCACTCTTCACCACGTAGTTCATTAAGAATTTCAAAATGGGTATAACCCTGACTTTTTGTTGTTAATGAATCTACACTTGAAGGAATTTCATCACCACTTCTGCCCGGATATTTAACATCACCAACACGAATTGCTGTTTGCTTAACATCACCAAGACTCACATTACTGTCATACATCACATCATTTTCATCAAGTGCTGAGTCACCCTCTTCATAAAGCTCTTCTTCCCGAATTTCCGGGTCACCCTCTTCATACAGAATTTCTTCTTGTGCTGGTGCCGGCTCATACTTAATTAGGGCTTTAGTTCCATCATTTGACAATCTTAAAGTTTCTTTTGATGTTTGCAAAACCTGACCAAAATCTATTAAATCAACTTCACTCATCTCGAAAATTACATATCTTCTATTTGCAGGTACCATTATAATCCATATCTTCCTTTATGTGCGTTAAAATTTTGCAATACTTCTGTGGCTGTTAATGCCCTATTATGAAATAAAACACTAGATATTTCTCCCTGAATTTCATAATAACCGCCGTGTGATCCACCCACAACAGTATTAGCGGTAGTATCTGGAATAGGGGTTAACCCCCAAGGTTGTGAAGGGTTAAAAGTGCCAGCATCTTCAACACCATCAACATACATTTTGGCAATTCCTGTTGAAGCCGTGTATGTAGCTACAATGTTATACCACTGACTAGCAGACCAATTTGTTTTAGTAGAGTATTGAATAAAATATGTCCCGTTAGAATTTTTTAACTCCCAATACAATTTACTGCTTGCCTTTTGCCAAGCCAAAAAATAAGACCTTTGAGTATCCACATCCCTTTTGCTTAATATACAATTATAAGATTGGGGTTGTGAGGCTGGAACTACATCTAAATTCACCCAAGCAGATATTGTCATAGCAGAAGCAGAATAAACATCTCCTGATATTGCTCTATCATCAACACCATCGAAACTGAAATCATTATTATGTGTACCTGGTACATTTGTAGCAGTATACGTTAATGCAGTTAAATCAGCATGATTACCATTACCAGTTAAATCTCTCCAACCATCAGTGGCTGATCTTGCAGTAGAACCAGTGAATCTAGTGGCATGTGAATTTGCTTCTATTTGATAATCGCAAATATCAACATATTTTTTAGTACTATTTTCGAGGTGGGGACCACCCGTACCAACACCAGAATTTACTATAGTAAAATAAGAATACAAATTACCATAAGTCTGAGAACCATTTGTAGTCCATTGCTTTTCGTGAAATTGCCATTCATCTGTAGGTATAAGGCTTGAAGTGGGAGGAGTACCCCCATACACCCCACCTCCGCCATACCAATGTGTTAAACTGAAGGCTTGTCCCGTATTACCTCTATACCAAAAAGAAAGGGAATATGTTGTAGCTAATTGAATATTATTCCCATAAACACCATATGCCAGAGCATCACTCCAACCCATACCCTGAGCCCATAATCTTATAAAACGCTGATTTTCTGGACCGCCCTCAGAAATTAATTCTTTCACTATATGCTGATTGGGCTTATGTGCATATCCCCACCAACTAGTAGGAAAACTAGATGAACTGATTGATATTGGAGTTCCACCATTTAAATATAAACTGTCATGCACTTTATGATGCCCAGTTACAGGATTAATATAACCTTGAGAACCATCTTGAGATGCATTATATGCATGTAAGGTAAATGTTCCAGTATTACCAGAATCAAGTCTTTTTATAAAATAATAAGTGCCAGAAGTTACACCGCCACCACTAGTCTGTGGAAATATAGCATCATACGTTCTTAAAGTTGTAGAATTCCCACCATATGAATTAAAGGTGACTATATTACTAGAAACACTAGCAATGCCTAAAGTGAAATAACTATTACTATTATACTGAGAAGCATTATATGTTCCCCATTGATTTCCTGGACCAAATCTGCCATTAATATCAGCACCAACACCACTAGATAATAAATTGGTAGCAGGTTCACCCAAATAACTACGTTTATTATACTTATCTAAGTATAAAACCAACCCATCTCTAACAATTTTTGGCCCATATACATTAGCCATTAAAGTCCGAACCTTCCCTTGTGTGCATTATAGTTTTGTAACATTTCTGTAGCTGTTAGAGCCTTACTATAAATCCTAACCACTGAAATATATCCAGCCATTGGATACCATTGCATAGTGCCATTAGCTATTCTAATTTGAGATATATCCGTACTCCAAGCTCCAAGACTATCTGTAGAAGAATTTACTTGTAATCCATATTCATAAAGAACTTTTTTAGTTGAAGCATTTAGATCTACTGTATATCCAATATGATTCCAACTACTAACTGCTGCATTACCACTAACGGCACTAGTGAAATAGAGGGAACTAAATGTACCTGAATCATCCGTGTAATAAGCTGCCGTATTATTGCCACTCCAATTTGCCCGTATTGAAAAAAAATCCCTTTCGGCATATGGAGAACTAGCCCCATCTGGATGGTGAATATCTATCAACATATCATTAGAGTCATTATTAGACAACTTATACCACATCTCTATAGTTCCAGCACCAAATAAATTTGTATGAGAAAAATTCGTAATCAAAGCCGAATCATTACTACCATCAAAAACTAAAGCCCCTTGCCAAGAGCCACTAAAAGTTGGGCCATTTATCAATGATGCATTGTGACCTTCACTACTCAAGTCACTCCAAGTAGTGCCACTACCCGAATAACTACGTGTATTAGCGGCATCTAAGTATAATACCAATCCATCTCTAACAATATTAGGGCCCCATTTTGTAGCCATTATAGTCCGTACCTGCCTTTATGGGCTTCAAAATTCTGTAATATTTCTGATGCTGTCAAAACTCTATTATAAGCTAAAACAAAGCCGATTTCTCCATTAGTTCTTTCAGTATCACCATTTAGATATCGACCAACTGTTAAGCCATTCGGCCCTTGTGTCCCGCCACCTGGCCCCCAACTAGCATCCTCACCGCCATAAACACCATTCGTATAAATCAGACGATTATCAGCACTATAATCTTCTGTACAAGTATATATTCGCCAAGCAGACATAAAAGCAGTATCACCTGTCTCATCAGGATTTGTTGCACCAGTATATCTAATCCACCCTTCAGCATAATACACATTAACTTTACTAGAATAATTACCAAGCAACCAATTGTTGTTTCTACCATTAAGCATTCTGCCGCCAGACCCAGTAACATACCTTTGGGCTACAACAATAGATATATCTGAATAACGATAATCAGGCAATGCTATATTAATCAGACTACCACTGCTTCCAGATGTTACTAGAACTCCGGCATTATTAGTACTAAATGTACAATTTTGCACATCTCCATCATAACCATTACCGGTTAAATCAGTCCAAGTAGTTCCACTTCCCGGATAGCTAAGAGTGTTAGCAGCATCCAAGCATAATACAAGTCCGTCAGTAACAAGATTTGGCCCATATATTGTACCCATTAGAGTCCGAACCTTCCTTTGTTAGCTTCAAAGTTTTGTAATACTTCTGCTGCTGTAAGTGCTTTACTGCTATAAATTCGCACTATACTTATTTTACCATCCCATTCAAAGTCAGCAGAAGAAGTACCCCCACCCCTTCCCACTTGAAAATTAGAAAGAAATGTAAATGAGTTATATGAAGTGCCAGCCGTTGCATCTAAAACTCCATTAATATATAAACGAACTTTATCATCAGTGCTATTCATTACAAAAGTCACATTAGTCCAATTAGTTGTCACATCTGCACTTGAAGTAACACTTGCATTACTATTCCCAATACCTCCATACCATTTACCTATTGTTCCGAATCCTTTACCGAAATACGCCCTTGAAGTGCCACTGTGATGAGTTGGTGCTAAAAACATTAATGAACCAGAAGTTGAATCAGTTTTCACCCAACAGTCAAAACTGAATGAAGTAGTAGATGGATTTAAACCATTCCCCCAAGTTGTAGTAGCATATTGGTCAGTACCATCAAAATCAAAGTAAAACTTTCTGTCAGCATACTTTCTATGGTACCTTACTATAACTATCCCAGAACCGCCATTTCCGCCTTGATTGGTTGCGTTGTAGTGACCACCGCCACCACCACCGCCCCCAGTATTAGCCCCAGCATTACCACCAGGTGTTTGAGCCCATTGCTCTGTATTCCCTCCGCCACCAGCACTTCCTGTATTTATACCGGAACCGCCAGTGGTTGTCCCTACAGAACCACCTCCGCCACCACCTGCGCCACCATCACCGCCAATAAGAACATACCCGGATGCGCCACCGCCACCTGCCCAATAATAGTTATTGCCATCTATATTAATTTGTAACCCAATACCACCATGAGGCCTATTAGTTGCAGAACCACCCACACCACCGGCTCCGCCACCGCCACCGCTATAAAAACCCTGTTGACCGTTACCGCCAGCATTTCCGAAACCAATACCACCTGCTGAAGCTTGAGTGGCACTAGACCCAGTTAGGGTGTTACCACTATTTTCTCCATTGCCAGCATAACCATAACCGCCAACACCCCCACCAGAACCACCAGTACTACCATAACCGCCCCCCGTACTATATGACCATCTACCCGTTCCACCATAACCACCACCATTAGCAGTATATCCAAAAGCAGTAGTATTATTACCCGCTACGCCTTGGACATTATGCTCATGATTTGTATTTTGTCCGCCGGTACCAGCCGCTGGTGCTCCCGCTCCCCCACTTCCTACCACAATAGCATGTGTTGCCGCAGAAATTGTTATTTTTTCTGCATGAATCAATCCGCCTGCACCGCCCCCACCACCCATGTCCATACCGCCACCGCCACCGCCAGCAACAATTAAGACATCAGCTTCTAAAGGTACATTAGTGACGAAATTTGTAGACCCGGTATTAGTAAATGTATGAACTATATAATCACCAAAAACACCTACTGTCCCGCCAGTAACTTCTGCTGAACTCACAAAATCACTTTCAAGCGCAGGTTCATTCACTAACGTCCCGTCATTAGAACCTACAGGGTCTGTCCAAGTAGTATCTCCACCAGCATGGCTGATGCCATTATTCGCATCTAGACATAAAACCAATCCATCTGTGACAAGATTTGGGCCAGCTATTCCACCCATTATGCATCCACCTCTATTTCTAGTTTGTCAACATCTTTACGTTCAGCATGAACAAGATAGAAGCAAGATACTGGGATTCTATTAGCTCCAATTTTAATTTTATTGTCCATTATTTCTTCTACCCACAAATCTTGATGACCACCCATTGCTGTTAATTGTACAGTAATTGTGTTTTCGTCAACTAAACCAGTCCAATATTCAGGTAATTCTATTGTATCATCACCAGACAACTTCCCTCTAGTATAAACTGCATGTTCTGCACCTTCAAGGGAACCATAAATTAATCTTTTACCTTCTTTAGTTGGGTGTTCTATGTCAAATGACTTAGTTGTAGCTGTTAATGCACCATCAACAGCCATTCCACTACACGTAACAACATCACCTAATGTAGTTATATTTGTCGTTCCAGCCCAAGTAGAAAGCGCAGTATTTTCAACACTATTTAAAGTTAAATCAGTCTTAACTTCTGCATAACTTCTACCTTCAAGGCCACTGGCAGTAAACTTGGCAAAATCATTATCAGCAACACTAGTACTATTTATGACAACTGTATTAGTATTAGCTATTCCGAAAGTAAGTGCATCTTGTTTTCCATTCCAAGTCGATGCTGATGAAATATATGTGTCGGCTATAGCAGCTCCATTCCACGTACCAGTCCCTATTGTGCCAACAGTAGTTATGTTTGATGTGCCAGCCCAAGAGGATAACGCAGTATTCTCTACATTACCTAAACCTACGGCTGTAGCCGTGATATCAGTAGTTAAAGCTACTGTTCCTGTATTGTTAGGAAGCGTTATGGTTCTATCAGCCGTAGGATCTGTGACAACAATCTTTGTTTCAAAATCATTCGCAGTAGCACCTTCAAAGAATATAGCTTGATTCGTACCATATAGATACAATGACCCATCAAATCCAATTTGATTAACAGACGGGTTAAATTGAAGTGCATTATCATCACTATGAACCGCCCTAAAATCATTAGCAGGGCCAGTAGGACTTAAATACGGGATATTGTACCAAGCGGCCGCATCGGGGCTCTCAATAGCATAAACTTTACCAACAGATTCTTGATGTGCTGTAAAGAATTCATCATTAACAGTAGAATAAGGGCTTTGAGGAACAGCAAAATTCTCAGTCCATCTGGCTATACCTTTAGAAACTCTGATTTCATCTAAATATCCAGTGTAGTAATATCCAACCCCACCTTGTCCACCTATATCTATCCCAGCAGAAAAATCAGTTCCAGCACTAAACGACGAACTCCCTTTTTCAACACCATCAACATAAATCTTTGCAGTTGAACTATTTTTAACAACTGCTACGTGGTACCATGTATTTACGACCAAATCAACATCGGATGTCAGTACTCTACGACCACTATGGCTGTTGCCTGTTTTATCTTCCCAACAAACTTCATCATTTAGAAGATATAATGACATATTTTCAGTAATCGACTGATATTGAGTAAGTATTACTTGAACACCAGATACGGTTGATGTACGCAACCAAAAATCGTAAGTAATATCTCCACTACCAAAATGCCAATCACCACTATCAGAAGTACTTAAATAATCATCAGTACCATCAAAATATATTGAGGTGTCACCAAACTTTTGTTCCGTATCTTGATGAGATGTATCATTAGTAACATTAATAGTATGACCAGTAGAACCGGAATCTACAAAATCAGTACTGTTGTCAGTAGTATCAGAATGAATCAACAACTTAGTGTAAGAATCAGCTTCTCCCCTAATACCACCCCTTACTTCTAATTTATCTTGTGGGTTATTTGTCCCAACACCTAAATTTCCAGAAGTAATATGTACATATTCAGTATCAATACCATCAACTACTGTAGAAAATGACAATCTACCATGTTCTGAAGTATCAGCATTATCAACAATATAAGACTCTATAGTTCCATACCTACAGTTACCACTACCATCATCTGCACCATCAAAATATATACGAGAATGAGCCGCTCCTTCTATCCCTCCTTGGGTTTTTATCGTGAGGGATGCCCCATGACCTGTATTCTCTATATTAAGACCTGAAAACTGGGGGCTATCTTCTGTCCCTACACCCAAAGCTGAAGCTGCTAATGCTGCTGTAGTTTGACCCGTACCCCCATTTGCTATTCCTAACGTACCAGTAACAGTAGATAAGTTATTAACTTCAGCGGTTAAATATCCTGGGGAACTGTGATTACCCCAATCATAAGCGGTATTCCAATTTTTTCTGTCAATAGTAACAATATTGTCGTAGTCGGCAAAGAATTCATTATCAACAGTAGAATACGCCCTAGCTGGAGGCGTGAAATCCTCAGTCCATCTGGCTACACCCTTAGAGATTCTAATCTCATCTAAATAACCATTTATACATGTAGGAGCAGAGACACCTCGTCTACCTATATATATATCTGATGCTGTTGTGTGAAGTGTTGTACTATCGTTGACTGTAGCTTCTTCTACACCATTAACAAAAAGTTTTATATCGTCTGAACTATCCCTTGTGACTGCTACATGATACCAGTTCGCCACTGAAAATGTACTAGTTCCAATCAAGTCAACATGAAGCCCAACACCAACACCAGTAGAAACATAAAAGTGAGCTTTTAATGCAGTATCGGAACCATCTATTTGAAGAGTAAATTGCCCGTCATAATTAGTTGATAAAAAAGCATGTGAAGAGAATATTGGATTAAAATTATTATTTGAAGAATTTAAATAAACCCAAGATTCAATTGTGAACTCTCCATCCATTTGCCAATCTGAATGAGATGATAATGACAAATTATCATCAGTACCGTCAAAATATATAGAAGTGCCACCAAATTTCTGTTTTGTATCTTGATGAGAGGCATCACTGCCAACAGTAATAGTGTGACCAGTAGAACCCGAATCTATAAAAGTAGCACTGTTGTCAGTAGTATCAGAGTGAATCAACAACTTAGTGTAAGAATCTACTTCCCCTCTAATAGAACCTTTAACTTCCAATAACCCTTGAGGTGCAGTGGTTCCTATACCTACATTACCGTCTGATAATATTTTTACTCTAGTAGTACCACCAGGCTGAAGATTAATAGGAATAGTGCCAGAAGTTTCTATTTGCATTCCGGAAGTAGTGCCAATCAATCGACCTCTCATTGCATCAGCCTGAGATAAATCTAAAATCCCACCAGAAGTTGCATCATTTATCTCTAATACTGTATATCCAGAAATAGAAGTTGGTGAAATGGTTCCGATTCCTACGTTACCATTTGAATCTATTGCAAAATGTGGAGAATCTAAACCTGCACCAGCTTTTATCCCAAAATATGGTATTGTTTGATTTACACCTAAGCTGAAATTATTTGTTCCCGCAGATGTAACAAATTCAAGCCAATTCCAAGAACTTGAACCACTACCCTTTAATCTTACAGATGGATTTCCACCATATACTTCTAACCCCTGATATGTATTTTCTGGATTATCTGTTCCAATGCCCACATTACCACTATATTCACTTAAAATAACGTTGCCAGAAGCATATGCTTCTATAACGGGTAACCCTGAAGTATCATTGGCAGAAAACAACACGTCAGACAAGTCATCAGAGACACTGAGCAACTCTCCAGCAGTACCGTGAACTTCGAACTTGTCCGTTGGCGAATCAGTCCCGATGCCCACGTTACCCGTGCTGTAATAAATATCGCTACTACTAGTTGTCCACTGTGATTGATTTGGTATTGAGGCCCAACTTCCATCTTTTCTTAAAAATTCATTAGCATGTGTGCCATGTCCTGCTAAAACGAGACCCGCAACATATGAGTTGCCAGCCCCCATAACACTATATGTAGTATTGTTCGGTGAGGCCCAACTTCCATCTTTTCTTAAAAAAGTGCTATTGTGTGTACCACTTCCAGCAGCAACTAAGCCAGTAGCATAAGAATTCCCAGAACCCATTGTGGTACCCACCCCACCATCAGCTTTAAGAAACTGAGATGAAGTGCCACTGGTTTTTATAAACGAAGTGGCTTCAACAGCCTGACCAGTAATAAACTTATCACCACTACTGGAATAAGTTATGGACTTTAATGCTGTTGTTCCCGGAATGACAATACCAGAATCAGTAGCTTTAGCATCTGTAGTATTACTGACAGAATGATGTATGGCTCTTGTTGTAGCAGATGTAGCTGTCGTTGGTATCGAAAAACTATTTGTGCCTATATAAGTAGTAACATAAACATCTGTAGGCACTCCAGAAGCTCCATTAGCATCAGCATCAATATAAACAGATTGACCATTGGTAATAGAATGACCATTAGAAGTTATAGTTGCTATCGTCCCATTAGTTACAACACCCGCTTCAATCATTCCCCCGGGTACACCTAGTGCTAAGGTCTCATCTTCAACTATTGTAGAAGTAGTATTTAATTGAGTCGTTACGCCCTGGACATCTAGATTGCCACTTACTGTCAAATCACCAGATAAATCTAAGCTGGCAAAAGACACATCATCTGTAGCTGTAATACCTTGCCCCCAACTCAAATTCCCATTAGATCCGTCTGTGATTAGGGCTTGACCCGCAAGCCCCTGAGTTCCGGGCAAAGTTATAGTTATATTAGATGCTACTGATGCTGGGGCTTGAAGCGCCACATAATTAGTTCCATTTGTAGTTGCTTCTTCAAACCTAACATCATACTGATTTTTTATTAGCAGATTTCCGCCTGCTACAGTAAGAACACTGATATCACTATCAAATTCAACTCGTTCTGAAACTGCATCAATGCCTACAAAACCTTTATTGGGAACTGTTAATGCAAAAGCAGCTTCGACAACCTCACGGCCATCAAAATAAACAGGCATAATATTTCCTCTTATGGCTTATTTCTTAAAAGCTTAAGCCAATCTGGATACTATTCTAACATATGCAGTTCTAGAAGTTGCATTATCATTAACGACTTTAATTTCGATCTGATCGCCAGATTTGCAAAGAACAGGTGTGTTAGGCAAATACAAAAAACTGCTAGTTACTAAAGTTGTCAGATTATTCTCACTAATAACAGTATCATATTCATTAGACACAGATTCTTCTGCTAAAAGTTTAATTGTAACAACAATATTTCCCGCCCCAGAAGGGGGATTAGAATCAAGAGTAGCCGAAATATTTTCTATATAAAAGGGTTTGTCTGTGGAAGGGTATGTGAGGGTGACATTACTACCAGAGCTTATAGAACCAGTAGCAGTAGATGTCTCAACAGAAGCCATCAGGCTATAGGGGAGTATCTATTTTCGTAGTCTTTGAGAAGGAGTTTCTCTGTGACTAATAAATCAACATCAGATCTTATTGATTGCCAGGCGACATTCATTTCTGATCCAATAGCTCCAATCTTTATCGGAGCACTATTTTTAACAATTGCCAAAATTTCTAGTTGTGTAGGGGATAAATTGGCCCCCGACTCATTAGAATCAGGGGCCAAAACTTCGGAATCTTCGTCATCTTCAGAATCATTTGATCCTGCATCTTCAAACCAATCAGAAAAAGTTTCAATAAGTCTTTGACCTTCTGCATCAGAGACTTCTTTAACTTCTCCTATTCTAGAAAAAGACACAGTAGGACCAGTATAACTGGCCCTATCTGCGGAAATGAATCTAATGTTCATAGAGATTGTTCTCCAGGCTAGCCAATATTATAAACCATACCTGCAACTTTTTTAGCTGCTACAAATCTACTGCCAAAAGCTGTTCGGAAAGTCAAAACAAATCTACGACGATCTGTTTCTATTTCTTCACGACTCTTAATAGTTACATCTCGTTTTTGTCCAACAACAAAGGCATTAGTATGATAAATAACGGCTGACCCCAAAGTATTTCCACTACCAGCAAGAACTCCAGTTGCACTAGCTGCTCGAATTAATTCTGTTCTGATAATTGGAATACCCAAAACACTAGCTAATTGTCCTTTATCTATTGTCATTTGCGCTTCTCCGATTTTGTCACGGGTTAGCACTTCAGAAATAGTTAAAAGATCTAGATAAGTTTTCAGGGGGCAAAGTAAACGCATATTGGGCGGATCATAAAACACTTCATTCGTAGTTCCATCTTTGAAACCACCCAACATTGTTTTAATATCAGCAATAGTAATTGCATTACCGCCGCCATCAACAGAATTGTCAGCAAAATTGCCACCTATCGCTGTTTTTCTTAGACCCAAGAAGTTCTTTCGAGGATCATTAGCGTCAGTGACACCGCCAGCGGCATCCATGTGAGTTCCGCTTTCATTATCGCCATTAATAACACCATCATCGATACCTTTAGCTGCGGCTACTTGCATCTCAGGAATAGTGATATCTTGAACAACATTAACAATACTATCTTCAACAGCTTCTTCCTCGATTTCAACACGAACAGCCATTTTGACAGGCGTCAATGTGATGTTTCGAGAACCTGGAGTAGCAGCGCCAATCCAGTTCGCAGAAGTTAGATTGTCTGAAGTTTGAGTTCCATAAGCGGCCACAGAAATTCCACTGCCAGCACCCGGAATCTTCATTGAATCAGTGCCTTGCGGAATCGTAACACTTGGGAAAGTGCTAGTAACTTCATAGTTCTGTTCCATTCTGTTAATGAAATCAGCACTAAACACTGTCGGTATCCATTCAAGACCAGATCCGGCAGTAGTATTATCTAACGCTTTGGCCAATTCGGTGTTTTTACGAAAATATGTATCGTAATAATTCAATTCTTGCGGATGACGTTTCAGAAAATGAGATAATACAATACAAGTATCATTATGTTTCTGCAATTCAGAAACAACTTCTTCACGACCTCTAAACTTATCAGCAGGTGTATCGACCATTTTCTTAATAAGTTCTAAGTTCGTACCATTCTCAGTTTCAGCACGAGCATCATCAGTGGATTGATATTCGTGTCCAGACTGATAATCATCACGAACAGACTTCCGCATATTTGCTTCTAACTTGCCAAAGTCTTCCATCTGTTCTTTATGCTTTGTATCATACTCTTCTTTAAACTTATCCATCCGTTCTGCTAGATCAGATGTCAAAGCTTCTTGAATATCAGCATCTCGTCTTTTCTTATTGATTGTCTCTAAATTATTGCGCCATTTAGTAGCAATCTCAGTAATCTCACGTTTTGCATTTATATGAGCAGTCTTCTCAGCCATTGTTAAGCCACCTCGCTTAATAGATTCTCAATTTCGGAATTAAAAGTGTCAAAGTCTTCACCAGAAATATCACCCGCTTCATATTTTTCATTCATTTCAGCAGATAATTCTGTCAAAGTTTCTAACATTTCAGGAGTAACTATCGATTCATCCTCTTGTTCAGATTCAACAACCGATATCTGCGGACCTTCATCCGTATCGCCTTCCGACTCAACGACGGATTCTTCTTCTTTCGAAGTCATTTGATCTTTAATTTCATTGACTGTTTCTAATAAAGTACCAAAACTTTCAGCATTACTAGAAAGATTTTCAGTCATGTTTTCTACAAGAGATGTCAACTCAGACACTCTTGATTGCAACTCTTCCATTTCGATTGATGATTCACTATCAGATGCAATTACAGCATCACTAGAATCAATATCGGAATCTTCTTTCACATCTGACATTTCCAAATCCATATGCCCCGATTCATTTTTTACTAATTTATAATAAGCTTTCGGAACAGCGCCATCATCAACAAGTGAAACTATTCTAACTTTTAAGTTTCTAATTCTCGCCTTACGTCGCCGAGGATTGCCCTCTTCATCTTCATCTTCTAATTCAACAACATTATCTTTAATCATTGAACAGGAATCCTTTCACCCTCGCCTTCGATTGAATAAGCTCGAATTTTTCCATCTTTTATAAGTTGCCAGACATCATCATTTCCGACAAAGACATCTAAAATCCAAGTTCCTTTTTTGATAATTTCACCGTCGCCATAAAAGTCAACATCATTCTTCAAGACAACAGACTCAATAGGAACAACACCATCCGTAAAATCATCATAATTTGACGAATGCAAAATATTGATTTGTTGAAAATCTTTCATAAACCCATGAGCGGCTTTTACAATTTCATCAGCTTCTATTAAGTCATTTTGCAAATCAACAGAATTGGGAATAAGAACAGGACCGCTAATAATTCTTTCATCTTCACTCACGCTCTTAATAACAGCGGTTAATTCTGTCGTATGTTTATTTGATTCATCGCTTTTTCTCATACGTCTTCTCTTCCGCCTTTCGTCTATTTTCCCTTTTGCCTCATTAACAACACGTTTCATTCCACTAACGCCCGATGCATTAATAGTTCCCCACTTAATATTTGCAATTGCACCGTTTAATCCTACGCTATTGTAATGTCGAGTCGCAAAACGTTCTCTTTTCTTTATCCACGTCAAAACACCTAATGTTCGCTTCCCATCCCGATATCGTCCCCATACACGAAACGAATCATCTCCCGTAAAGGATGTAGGTGGATTGCCCCCAGTACCAGCACGTTTCCACAATTCTGGATAATTCTTTTTTAAATCAATTGCATAAGCATAACTAAATTGCTTAAATTGACTATTTAAAAGAGACACCTTTTTATTACGACCTTTTTTGGGAAAATCTGTCATTGCCTTCTTACGGGATGAAGCCTTCTTTTTGGGTTTCTTTCTGGGCTTATTATAATGGTGAGGCATAACTTATATAAAACTATGATAAATTATAATGGTACCATTTGTCAAATGGAATGAATTTTTCTATTCAATGACTTTTCTTCTATGTTATTGAAAGATTCTTCAATTGAAGCCCGTTCTTCATTACTAGAAAATCTTGCAACAGAAGGCATGTGTCCCAATCCGGGAGTATCCCCACCTTCAACATCACCCTGCAATCCCATTTTGTTTCTAACTTCATTGGGTGTCATAATTCCAGATTGTATGAATCTGAAATATCCTAACGACTCTTCCATGAAATCTTCTCTTAGACCCGCAATACCACGAGTATCAAATTCAAAATTCAACTTCGAATCAGATTCATTAGTCAAAAGAACTTTTGTTAAAGTTTGTTCTACGTTTCTAAGACGAGGCATCATTGTATCTTGCCAAAACATTTTATATGCTGATTCTGTATTAGTAGATCCCTTAGCTAAGGCAACTAAATGATAACATCCCATATTCATTAAAGCTTTATCTCTAACAAGATCACTACTTTGAACAAAATCAGAATCAGTAGGAGAAGGGATTTTGATATCTAAAGGTTGCAATCCTCCGCCCAATAGAAGAAGCTGATGGGCTTTGTCTGCACCTTTATATTGTCTTTCAATTAAAATCTTAAATCTTTCGAAAGCGGCATCAGATAACTCTAAGTCTGTACTAAACACCATCGATGGAACAACTGAATTCTTAAAAAAGCTTTTTCCAAACGTCGATAGATATAATTCCAT